>Ga0181525_10000899_pt1 | contig 25830 bp, 19 predicted proteins | sample PEATcosm2014_Bin_48_FD_121100 | JGI IMG/M metagenome (GOLD analysis project Ga0181525, IMG submission 121100) | Peatland microbial communities from MTU Mesocosm Facility, Houghton, MI, USA - PEATcosm2014_Bin06_10_metaG | ecosystem: Environmental > Terrestrial > Soil > Wetlands > Peat | place... | reverse complement strand
TAGTGCGAGAACGCGCGGTTGGCTTCCGCCATCCGGTGCGTGTCTTCGCGCTTCTTTACGGCGTTTCCCCTGTTATTGGACGCATCGAGTAGCTCGGCGGAGAGCCGCTCGGTCATGGTTTTCTCATTGCGTTCGCGCGCGGCGGAAATAATCCACCGGATGCCGAGCGCCTGACGGCGCGACGTGCGAACTTCAACCGGCACCTGGTAGGTGGCGCCGCCGACGCGGCGCGAACGAACCTCGATCGACGGCATCACGTTATCGAGCGCCTGCTGGAAAACGCTGACCGGGTTGCCCCGGGTCTTGCCCTCGATGATGTCGAGCGCGCCATAGACGATATTCTCCGCCACCGATTTCTTGCCGGCATGCATCACCGAGTTCATGAACTTGGTGACGACCGCGTTCCCGAATTTCGGGTCCGGCTGGATCTCGCGTTTGTCGGCTCGGTGGCGGCGGGACATCCTAATCCTTCCTACTTATTTGGGCCGTTTGGCGCCGTATTTCGAACGACGCTGCTTGCGATTCTTCACGCCCTGGGTATCGAGCACGCCGCGCAGGATGTGGTAGCGCACGCCGGGCAAATCCTTGACGCGGCCGCCGCGGATCATCACCACCGAATGCTCCTGCAGGTTATGGCCCTCGCCCGGGATGTAGCCGATGACCTCGAAGCCGTTGGTCAGCCGGACCTTGGCGACCTTGCGCAACGCCGAGTTCGGCTTCTTCGGCGTCGTGGTGTAGACGCGGGTGCAGACGCCGCGCTTTTGCGGGCTCTGCTGCAAAGCCGGCACCTTCTTCTTCGCGTGCTGCGTAACCCGCGGCTTGCGAATGAGCTGGTTGATCGTCGGCATTCGTTACCTTTGCTCCTCGTCTTCCACTTAAGGCCCCACGCGAATCCATTCGCGCAAAACCAAATCGCGCCATCCGCTTCCCGGCGCGGAAGGGCGCTTGGCCATCGCAGAGGACCACGCTGCGAACGCGGTCATGCCTTGATAGTCTGACTTTTCGTAGTCAGAGGCAGCGTTTGAGCTTCCTTCGTCGAGGCGTCACGCCGCGTCCGACGAGCTAGGAAAGTAACTACTTTCAATAGCTTATGGGGGACCCGGGCAGGCCGTTCCGACTGGCGAAGCTCACCGCCTGCCGAAAAGTTCGCGGTATGTATCGGCGCTACCGCTTTAAGTCAAGCAGATATGGGCATGAAAGCGCGATGCCACAAGCACATCTGCGACATTGCTTAGTCGGGATTAACCCGGCTCCATGCCCTTGGCGCGGATAATGTCCTTAACGTCGGGGACGCTCAAAAAACCGACAAAAGCGCCTGCCGCCTCAGGCTCCTGGGTGCCAGTCGCGACCCCGGCTGCGTAAATAATGACATTCTGCAGCTCGCTCGGCAGCGGACCGACGAGTTCGGCGCCCCTTACGGGCAGGATCGCCACGATTTGCTGCATGCCGATCTCGGCCGCCCCGCTGGCGACGAGCTCCGCTACCGGGCCGCTGGTCAGTTTTGTTTTTGCCTTCATCTCGTCGGCGATGCCGAGGCGCTCCAGTAAAGCCGCGATATAGGCCCCGCTCGGACCGTCGCTATAGGCTATCGAGCGCGCTCCAAGCAAAACCCGCCTGAGGGCGGCCACGGTTGCGATATCGGGCTTGGGGGTGCCGGCGCGCACGGCAAGCCCAACAGCGGAGCGCGTTACGTCGGCCACGCCGCTGGCCGCGATTTTGCCCGTCCGCACGAGGTCATCGATGTCCGGCCGTGGCAACAGCGCGATGTCGAATACCGCGCCATCCTCGATCGCCTTCCTCAGCACCGCTGTCAGGCGGAATTCGATCTCGACCTTGGTCCCACTAGCGCGCTCGAATAGCGGCGCAATCTCAGTCATGAGCGACCGCATGGCGCCGCCACTTAGAACTTTGATTGGCGTTGCACCAGCCATGAGACCTTCCTCATTGAAAAGAAAAGGGCCGCCAACGTGGCGACCCTCGATTTCGTCGGAAGCGGCAAGACTACTCCGCCGCCGGCAGCGCCGCGGGCTCCGCGGCGGCCTCGGCTTTGACCGCAGCCTCCGCCTCTTTCTCTTTCTCGCGTTCGGCGAGAATGAGGGCGTCGCGTTTGACCGCGACTTCGCGGATCTTGTTCATCATGGCGCCAGTCCCGGCCGGGATCAGGCGGCCCACGATGACGTTCTCCTTGAGCCCGTCGAGCGTATCGTGCTTGCCGTTGACCGCGGCCTCGGTAAGCACGCGCGTCGTCTCCTGGAACGAAGCCGCCGAGATGAACGAACGCGTCTGCAGCGAGGCTTTGGTGATGCCGAGCAGCACCGGATGCGCGGTTGCCGGCTTCTTGCCTTCCGCCACGACGCGCGCATTGACCTCGTCGAACTCGATCTTGTCGACTTGCTCGCCCTGGATCAGGTCGGTCTCGCCGGAATCGTCGATCTCGACCTTTTGCAGCATCTGGCGAACGATCACCTCGATATGCTTGTCGTTGATCGCGACGCCCTGGAGCCGATAGACATCCTGGATCTCGTTGACGAGGTAGCCGGCAAGCTCCTCGACGCCTTTGATCGCCAGAATGTCATGCGGCGCCGGATTGCCTTCGACGATGTAGTCGCCCTTCTCGATGAGGTCGCCCTCTTGCAAGTGGATGTGCTTGCCCTTGGCCACGAGATATTCCCTGGCCTCCTCGTCTTTGCTCGCCGGCTCGATGGCGATGCGCCGCTTGTTCTTGTAGTCGCGGCCGAAGCGTACGGTGCCGGAGATTTCCGCGATGACCGCGGATTCCTTCGGCCGCCGCGCCTCGAACAGCTCGGCAACACGCGGCAGACCGCCGGTGATGTCGCGCGTCTTGGCGCTTTCGGTCGGGATGCGGGCGATGACGTCCGCCGCCTGCACCTTGGAACCGGGATCGACCGAGATGATGGCGTCGACCGCCAGCATGTAACGAGCGTCGCCGCCGCGGCTCAGCTTGAGGATTTTGCCGTCCTTGCCCTTGATCACTAGCGCCGGACGCAGGTCCTGCTGGCCGCGGGCTGAACCCGAACGCCAGTCGATGACCACGCGCTTGGCGATGCCGGTCGATTCGTCCAGCGTTTCCGTCAGCGACTGACCGTCGACCAGATCCTCATAGCCGACGGTGCCCTCGAGCTCGGTCAGGATCGGGCGGGTATAAGGATCCCACTCGGCAAGCCGCTGGCCGCGCTTGATATGCTCGTCATCGTCGACCTTGACCCGCGCCCCGTAAGGGATGCGGTGCACAGCGCGTTCGGTGCCGTCCGGATCGAGCACCGCGACGATCAGGTTGCGGTTCATCGCGATCAGTTCGCCATCCGAATTGCGGGTGACGTTGCGGTTCTTGATCTTGATGGTGCCCTCGAAGTTCGATTCGATGAACGACTGTTCCGAGATCTGCGCCGCGCCGCCGATGTGGAACGTGCGCATGGTGAGCTGCGTGCCCGGCTCGCCGATCGATTGCGCGGCGATGACACCCACCGCCTCGCCCATATTGACCGGCGTGCCGCGGGCAAGATCGCGCCCATAGCACATGCCGCAACAGCCGCTCGTGGTCTCGCAGGTGAGCACCGAACGGATCTTGATCTCCTGCACGCCGGCATTGACGAGGCGCTCCACGTGCGACTCCTCGAGCAACGTCGCATTCGGCACCAGCACTTCGTTGCTTGTCGGATCGCGCACGTCCTCGGCCGTCGTGCGGCCGAGAATGCGGCTTGCCAGCGAGGCGACGACCGTGCCGGAATCGATGATGGCGCGAACCTTGATGCCTCGCGTCGTGCCGCAGTCCACATCGGTGATGATGCAGTCCTGCGCCACGTCGACGAGCCGGCGCGTCAGATAGCCGGAGTTCGCGGTTTTGAGCGCGGTGTCGGCGAGACCCTTGCGCGCGCCATGCGTCGAGTTGAAGTACTCGAGCACCGAAAGCCCTTCCTTGAAGTTCGAGATGATCGGGCTCTCGATGATTTCGCCCGACGGCTTCGCCATCAGGCCGCGCATGCCGGCAAGCTGACGCATCTGCGCCGGCGAGCCGCGCGCACCGGAATGCGCCATCATATAAATCGAATTGACCTGCGCCTCCTGGCCCTTCTCCGCGGGCTTGGAGGTCGAGATCTCCTTCATCATCGCTTCGGCGATTTCTTCGGTGCACTTCGACCAGGCGTCGACGACCTTATTGTACTTCTCGCCCTGCGTGATCAGGCCGTCGTTATATTGCTGCTCGAATTCCTTGACGAGATCGCGCGTCTTCTCGACGCTCGCCTTCTTGGAACGCGGCACCACCATATCGTCCTTGCCGAACGAGATGCCGGCCTTGAAAGCATGATGGAAGCCGAGCGCCATGACGCGGTCGCAGAAGATCACCGTCTCCTTCTGACCGCAGTGGCGGTACACCGTGTCGATCATCCCGGAGATTTCGCGCTTCGTCATGAGCTTGTTGACGAGATCGAACGGAGTCTTGGCGAGCTTCGGCAATACCGAGCCGAGAATGACGCGTCCCGGCGTCGTGTCGTACCAGCGCGTCACCGGCTTGCTGTCCTCGCCGACGCCCTGCCAGCGATATTTGATCTTGCTGTGCAGGGTGACGGCTTTCTCGTGCAAGGCGAGCTCGATCTCGGCTATGTCGCCGAATAGCTTCGGCTTGTCGGTTTCGGAGCCGTCGCGGACGATCGAGAGGTAATAGAGTCCGAGCACGATGTCCTGCGACGGCACGATGATCGGCGCGCCGTTGGCTGGATGCAGGATGTTGTTGGTCGACATCATCAGGACGCGCGCTTCGAGCTGCGCTTCGAGCGACAACGGCACGTGAACCGCCATCTGGTCGCCGTCGAAGTCGGCATTGAAGGCGGCGCAAACCAGCGGATGCAGCTGGATCGCCTTGCCTTCGATCAGTACCGGTTCGAACGCCTGAATGCCGAGACGATGCAGCGTCGGCGCGCGGTTGAGCAGCACCGGGTGCTCGCGAATGACCTCGTCGAGGATATCCCAAACCTCGGGCTTCTCCTTCTCGACGAGCTTCTTCGCCTGCTTCACCGTGGTCGACAGGCCTTTGGCGTCGAGCCGCGAATAGATGAACGGCTTGAACAGTTCGAGCGCCATCTTTTTCGGCAAGCCGCACTGATGCAGCTTGAGTTCCGGACCGACCACGATCACCGATCGGCCCGAATAATCGACGCGCTTGCCGAGCAGGTTCTGGCGGAACCGGCCCTGCTTGCCTTTGAGCATGTCGGCGAGCGACTTCAGCGGCCGCTTGTTGGCACCGGTGATGACGCGGCCGCGGCGACCGTTGTCGAACAATGCGTCGACCGCTTCCTGCAGCATCCGCTTCTCGTTGCGGATGATGATGTCGGGCGCGCGCAACTCGATGAGCCGCTTCAGGCGGTTGTTGCGGTTGATAACGCGGCGATAGAGGTCGTTGAGGTCGGACGTCGCAAAGCGGCCGCCGTCGAGCGGCACCAGCGGGCGCAGATCGGGCGGGATGACCGGCACATGCGTCAGGATCATCCATTCCGGCTTGTTGCTGGACTGGGTGAACGCTTCAATCAGCTTGAGCCGCTTGGCGAGCTTCTTCGGCTTGAGCTCGGAGGTCGATTCCGCGATCTCCACGCGCAAGTCCGCAGCCATCTTCTCGAGGTCGAGGGCCTTGAGCATTTCGCGGATCGCTTCCGCGCCGATCATGGCGGTGAAGCTGTCGGCGCCGAATTGATCCTGCGCCTTGACGTAATCGTCCTCGGAGAGAAGCTGACGGTCCTTGAGCGGGGTGAGACCCGGCTCAAGCACGACGTAGTATTCGAAATAGAGGATGCGCTCGAGATCCTTAAGCGTCATATCGAGCAACAGGCCGATCCGCGACGGCAGCGACTTGAGGAACCAGATGTGCGCCACCGGTGCGGCGAGCTCGATATGGCCCATGCGCTCGCGCCGCACGCGTGACAGCGTGACTTCGACCGAGCACTTCTCGCAGATGATGCCCTTATATTTCATGCGCTTGTACTTGCCGCACAAGCACTCGTAGTCCTTGATCGGTCCGAAGATGCGCGCGCAGAACAAGCCGTCGCGCTCCGGCTTGAAGGTCCGGTAATTGATGGTCTCGGGCTTTTTGATTTCGCCGTAGGACCAGGACAGAATCTTATCGGGGCTCGCGATGGAAATCCGGATCTGGTCGAAGACCTGAGCCGGCACCTGCGGGCTGAAAAGATTCATGATCTCTTGGTTCATCGTCTTCTCCGCTTGCCGACCATGTCGGCCGCTGTCGTAATTTCTCTCGCACAGAAACGGCGTCGATGGCCGGGCGTGAGCCCGGCCACGGTGCTCGCGTCCTACTCGGCCGCCTCGGACATGTTGCCGTCGCCGCCACGCTGCTGCTTGGAATTATGCAGGTCGACGTTAAGCCCGAGCGAGCGCATTTCCTTGACGAGCACGTTGAACGATTCCGGAATGCCGGATTCGAACGCGTCGTCGCCGCGCACGATCGATTCGTAGACCTTGGTGCGTCCGGCGACGTCGTCAGACTTCACCGTCAGCATCTCCTGCAGCGTGTAAGCGGCGCCGTAGGCTTCGAGCGCCCACACTTCCATTTCACCAAAGCGCTGGCCGCCGAACTGCGCCTTGCCGCCCAACGGCTGCTGGGTGACGAGGCTGTAGGGGCCGATCGACCGGGCATGGATCTTGTCGTCGACAAGGTGATGCAGCTTCAACATGTAGATGTAGCCAACCGTGACCTTGCGATCGAACGTATCGCCGGTGCGCCCGTCGTAGAGCGACACCTGTCCGGAATGATCGAGGCCGGCGAGATCGAGCATGTGCTCGATGTCGGCCTCTTTCGCGCCGTCAAACACCGGCGTCGAGATCGGCACGCCGTGTCGCAGATTGGTGCCGAGCTCGATGAGACCTTTCTCGTCCAGCGACTTGATCGTCTCGTCTTCGCCGTAGATTTTTCGCAGCAGTTCCTTGAGCGGCTTAGGATCGCGCTTGCCGTGATAGGTATCGACGGCGTTGCCGATCTTGATGCCGAGGCCGGCGCAGGCCCAGCCCAGATGGGTTTCCAGAATCTGCCCGACATTCATGCGGCTCGGCACACCGAGCGGATTGAGCACGACGTCGACAGAAGTGCCGTCGGCGAGGAAAGGCATGTCCTCCGCCGGCACGATTTTCGACACCACGCCCTTGTTGCCGTGGCGGCCGGCCATCTTGTCGCCGGGCTGGATCTTGCGCTTCACGGCGACGAAGACCTTGACCATCTTCATGACGCCGGGCGGCAATTCGTCGCCGCGCTGCAACTTCTCGACCTTGTCGAGGAAGCGCTGCTCGAGCCGCTTCTTCGACTCGTCATATTGCTTCCGGATGGCTTCGATCTCCGCCATGATCTTGTCGTTCGGCGAAGCAAACATCCACCATTGCGCGCGCGGATATTCTTCGAGCACCGCACGCGTGATCTTGGTGTCCTTCTTGAAGCCCTTCGGGCCGGCAACACCTTGGCGGCCCTCCAGCAATTCGGCGAGACGGCCATAGACGTTGCGGTCGAGGATCGCTTGTTCGTCGTCGCGGTCCTTGGCGAGCCGCTCGATCTCTTCACGCTCGATCGCGAGCGCACGCTCGTCCTTCTCGACGCCGTGCCGGTTGAAGACGCGGACTTCCACGACGGTGCCTTGCACGCCGGGCGGAACACGCAAGCTGGTGTCGCGCACGTCAGAAGCCTTTTCGCCGAAGATGGCGCGCAGGAGTTTTTCCTCCGGCGTCATCGGGCTCTCGCCCTTCGGCGTGATCTTACCGACCAGGATGTCGCCGGCGCGGACTTCCGCGCCGATATAGACGATGCCGGCCTCGTCGAGATTCTTTAGCGTCTCTTCCGAGACGTTAGGAATATCGCGGGTGATTTCCTCGGGCCCGAGCTTGGTGTCGCGGGCCATCACTTCGAATTCCTCGATATGGATCGAGGTGAAGACGTCGTCCTTGACGATGCGTTCGGACAACAGGATCGAGTCCTCGAAGTTGTAGCCGTTCCACGGCATGAACGCGACCAGCGCGTTCCGTCCAAGCGCAAGCTCGCCGAGATCGGTCGACGGACCGTCGGCGATGATGTCGCCCTTGTTGACCTGATCGCTTACTTTCACCAGCGGACGCTGGTTGATGCAGGTGTTCTGGTTGGAGCGCTGGAACTTCATCAGCCGGTAGATGTCGACGCCGGGCTTGGTCGGGTCCGGCTCGTCGGTAGCGCGAATAACGATACGCGTCGCGTCCACCTGATCGACCACGCCGGTGCGGCGCGCCGCGATTGCCGCGCCGGAATCGCGTGCGACGACGCCTTCCATGCCGGTGCCGACGAACGGCGCCTCGGCACGAACGAGCGGCACCGCCTGGCGCTGCATATTCGAGCCCATCAGCGCGCGGTTGGCGTCGTCATTTTCGAGGAACGGGATCAGGGCCGCCGCGACCGAAACCAGCTGTTTCGGCGACACGTCCATGAAATCCACCTTGTCCGGCGGAATAAGCTGGACGTCGCCGGCATGCCGGACAACGACGAGATCGTCGGTGAATCGGCCCTTCGGATCGATGGCGGAATTGGCCTGAGCGACGGTATAGCGCCCCTCTTCCATCGCCGACAGATAGATCACCTCGTCGGTGACGCGGCCGTCCTTGACCTTGCGATACGGCGTCTCGACGAAGCCGTATTTGTTCACCCGCGCATAGGTCGCGAGCGAGTTGATCAGGCCGATATTCGGTCCTTCCGGGGTCTCGATCGGACAGATGCGCCCATAATGCGTGGGGTGCACGTCGCGCACTTCGAAGCCGGCGCGCTCGCGCGTCAGGCCGCCCGGGCCCAGCGCCGAGAGCCGCCGCTTGTGTGTGATCTCCGACAGCGGATTGGTCTGGTCCATGAACTGCGAGAGCTGCGAGGAGCCGAAGAACTCGCGCACCGCGGCGGCCGCCGGCTTGGCGTTGATCAGGTCCTGCGGCATCACGGTGTCGATATCGACCGACGACATGCGTTCCTTGATGGCGCGCTCCATGCGCAGCAGCCCGATGCGATACTGATTTTCCATCAGTTCGCCGACCGAGCGCACGCGGCGATTGCCCAGATGATCGATGTCGTCGATCTCGCCCTTGCCGTCGCGCAGATCGACGAGGGTGCGGATCACCGCGATGATGTCCTCCTTGCGCAGAGTGCGCATGGTGTCGGGGGCATCAAGGTCGAGCCGCATGTTCATCTTGACCCGGCCGACGGCGGAAAGATCGTAACGCTCGGAATCGAAGAACAGCGACTGGAACATGTTCTGCGCCGTGTCGATCGTCGGCGGCTCGCCCGGACGCATGACGCGATAGATGTCGAACAGCGCGTCTTCGCGCGTCATGTTCTTGTCGATCGCCAGCGTATTGCGGATGTAAGCGCCGACGTTGACGTGATCGATGTTCAGAAGCGGCAGTTCCTTGTAGCCCGCTTCGTTGAGCGCCTTTAGATTCTTTTCGGTGATTTCCTCGCCGGCCTCGACGTAAATTTCGCCAGTCTTCGGATTGACGAGGTCCTCGGCGATGTAATGACCAATCAACTCGTCGTCGGTCATCCGCAGCGCCTTCAGACCCTTTTCGGCGAGTTGCCGCGCTTGGCGGACCGTGAGCTTCTTGCCGGCTTCCAGAACGACCTTACCGGTGTCAGCGTCGACCAGATCGGCGACGGCCTTATAGCCACGTAGCCGGTTGGCATCGAACGGTACGCGCCAGCCTTCTTTGGTGCGCTTGTAGGGCACCTGCTTGTAGAATGTGTTGAGGATTTCTTCGCCCGACATGCCGAGCGCGTAGAGCAGCGACGTCACCGGGATTTTGCGGCGCCGGTCGACGCGCGCGTGAACGATATCCTTGGCGTCGAACTCGATGTCCAGCCAGGACCCGCGATAGGGGATGATGCGGGCGGCGAACAGCAATTTGCCCGACGAATGCGTCTTGCCTTTGTCGTGATCGAAGAACACGCCGGGCGAGCGATGCATCTGAGAGACGATGACGCGCTCGGTGCCGTTAACGACGAAGGTGCCGTTGTTGGTCATGAGCGGAATGTCGCCCATGTAGACATCCTGCTCCTTGATGTCCTTGACCGATTTGGCGCCGGTCTCTTCGTCGATATCGAACACGATCAGGCGCAACGTCACCTTGAGCGGGGCGGCGTAGGTCATGCCGCGCTGGCGGCACTCGTCGACGTCGTATTTCGGCGGCTCGAATTCGTATTTCACGAATTCCAGCATCGATGAGTTGGAGAAGTCGGAAATCGGGAATACCGATTTGAACACGGCCTGCAAGCCCTCGTTGGGCCGGCCGCCTTGCGGCTCCACCACCAGCAGGAATTGGTCGTAGGACGCCTTCTGAACCTCAATGAGGTTCGGCATCTCCGCGACTTCCTCGATTTTTCCGAAAAACTTTCTTACGCGCTTCCGACCGATAAACGTCTGCGCCATCATATCCTCTCGCTCAATCGAACCATCGGGTTCGAACCGCCGGCTGTCGTACCGTCCGCTCAAACCATGACGCCCGAACCGCAAAGCACGTATCCTGAAGATACCTGCCTGCCATTCGGGATCCCGAGGCGATCAAGACGACTCTCCAGAAGGCCGCAATCCATCGCGACCGTCGGGACAACCGTCATACGCCGTATTCTCGCGCCGTATTTTCGGGTGATTCGGCAAAAGTTCCGAATCACCACGTCGCACGCTCTGCTTCGCTGGATCCCCGGGTTCTCGCTCCGCTGCCCCCGGGGACCCCCCTTAAGTAAGCACTGCTTACTTAAGCTCAACCTTGGCGCCGACCTTTTCGAGGGTCGCCTTGATCTTGGCGGCCTCGTCCTTGTTGACGCCTTCTTTGACGTTCTTCGGCGCGCCTTCGACCAGGTCCTTGGCCTCCTTGAGGCCCAGCCCGGTGATAGCGCGGACTTCCTTGATCACCTCGATCTTCTTCTCGCCCGCAGCGGTAAGAACGACCGTAAATTCGGTCTTTTCCTCGGCGGCCGGAGCCGCACCGCCCGCCGCCGGGCCAGCCGCAACCGCAACCGCGGCCGCAGCCGAGACGCCCCACTTCTCTTCCAGAAGCTTGGCAAGCTCGGCGGCCTCAAGCACGGTGAGGCTTGAGAGGTCATTCACGATTTTTTGCAGATCAGCCATGAGATTGTCCTTCGGTTCTAACCTTTGAAAATGATGCCTTAGGCAGCCGCGCTTTCACCGCCGCTTTCGCCGCTCTTGGCGGCATAGGCCTGGACCACGCGGGCAACCTTGGCGGCAGGTGCTTGGATGACCTGCGCGATCTTGGTTGCCGGCGCCTGGATAAGCCCGACGATCTTCGCCCGCAGCTCGTCGAGCGAGGGTAAGGCGGCGAGCGCCTTGACCCCATTCGGGTCGAGCGTCGTGGTCCCCATCGCTCCGCCGAGAATGACGAACCGCTCGTTCGTCTTGGCGAAATCGACGGCGACCTTGGGCGCCGCCACCGGATCGCCCGAGAAGGCGATCAAGGTCGGGCCCTTGAGCAAAGGCCCGATCGAGGCGACGTCGCTGCCATCGAGAGCGATCTTGGCCAGGCGATTTTTCGCGACCTTCACGCTCGCGCCAGCTTGCTTCATCTGCCGACGCAGATTCTGCATCTGAGCGACCGTCAGGCCGGAATAATGAGCGACGACGACGACCTTGGTAGCCTTGAACAGCTCGCCAAGGGCGGTGACGGCCTCGCTTTTTCCCGCGCGATCCAAAAGCTCTCTCCGGTTGGCGGTTCGTCTGACGGAACCGCCGGGTTGATGCCGGCCGTCCCGCGCTACCCATCGAGGTCATCGACGAACCAGGCAGAACGACACTTACAGCCTGCCCCCCAGCACAGCTTTCGTCTTGCGGACGTTAAGCCTTGCCGGGCCATCGAGGTCAGAACAGAAGGGCAGTAGACTTCGTAAGAAGCTTGGCCCTCGTCCTTCACCCGTCTATGCTGGCTCGTCCTCTTTTGGAGGCTCGAATTAAGCCGTCGCCGGCGCCTGCAGTCTCGGACAGGAATGCACCCTCAAATCCACTAAGGTCCTCAGTCTCTTAGAGAATCCAAACCAATGGGTTCTAAGAGGTGATGTCTCGCTCAAATGGTGTTCGAGAAGCGCACAAAGGCGCGCCGACAAACCGGGCCGGCACGCCCTAGGGCGAGTATCTAGCGGGTCGCGGCGCCCTTGCCAAGCGGATTCGACCCTACCGCCAGCGCTTTGCGGGGCAAAATTTGCGTCATACGATCGCACGCAATCGGCCCGAGGGAGGCACGACCATGCCCGATCGCATACTCACCACCCATGTCGGCAGTCTGATCCGGCCGCCGCAACTGATCGAGTTCTGGCGACAAATCGAAGCCGGCAAACCCTATGACGAAGCCGCATTCGAGACCTGCCTCACCGCGTCGGTTGCCGCGGTGGTGCGTCAGCAAGCCGAAGCCGGCATCGACATCGTCAGCGACGGCGAGTTCAGCAAAGGCGCCAACTGGGCCTTCTATGTTCACAAGCGGCTCACCGGCATCACCATCCGCCCGGCGACGCCCGAGGAAATGCAAGACCCGATGGCGTCGATGGGTGGCGGCCGCGACCGCGAGGCGTTCCCGGAATTTTATGCCGAATACGACGTCGCCTCGGGCCTCGGCAAACGACTCGGCAATCGCGTGGTCGTCAACGGCCCGCTGTCCTATTGCGGCGACAAATTGGTCGGCCGCGACATCGGAAACCTGAAGTCCGGCATCGCCAAGGTGACGGACCGGCATCCTTCGCTCGCGGGCTTCCTGCCTGTCGTTGCGCCGGCGAGCGCTTTTCCCGGCGCCAAGGTCGAGCATTACAAGGACGACGAAAGCTGCCTGACCGCGCTCGCCGACGCGCTGCACCAAGAATACAAGGCGGTGATCGACGCCGGACTTTACGTGCAGATCGACGACGCCTTCCTGCCCTACATGTTCGAGCGCATGGTGCCGCCGATGAGCGCGGCCGATTACCGGCGCTGGGCCGGACTGCGCGTCGACGCGCTCAATCACGCGCTCAAAGGTATCCCCGAGGAGCGCTCGCGCTATCACATCTGCTGGGGCAGCTGGAATGGCCCGCACGCCTTCGACGTGCCGCTCAAGGACATCATCGATCTCGTGCTGCAGGTGCGGGTTGGGCATTACTCCTTCGAGGCCGCCAATCCGCGCCATGCGCACGAGTGGCGGGTGTGGGAAACGGTGAAGCTCGCGCCCGGAAAGATTTTGATCCCGGGCGTGATCAGTCACGCCACCAATATTGTCGAGCATCCCGAACTCGTGGCCGAGCGCATCGTGCGGCTCGCCAAGATCGTCGGCCGCGAGAACGTCATGGGCGGCACCGATTGCGGGTTTGCGCAAAGTCCGTTCGCGCGCCGGGTTCATCCGACGATCATGTGGGCCAAGCTGAAATCGCTGGCGGAAGGCGCGCGGATCGCTACGCAGGCTTTGTGGGGAAAGCGCGCGGCGGCCTGAATCGCCCGCGCGTCGTCCTTCCGGGGCGCGGGCTTTAGCCCGCGAGCCCGGAATGACGAATTGACGGCATTCGCGTCAGTGGGTCTGTTGCCCGGTCGCGAACAGACTTCCCGGTTCCACCTTCACGCCGGGCCCCATGGTCGAGGAGATGGCGACACGGTTGATGAAGTGGCCTTTGGCGCCGGCCGGCCGTGATTTCTGCACGGCATCGGCAAAAGCCATGATGTTCTCGACCAGCTTCTCCGCGCTGAACGAAGCCTTGCCGACGCCGGCTTGGATGATGCCCGCCTTCTCGGCACGAAACTCCACCGAGCCGCCCTTGGCGCCCTTCACCGCGTTGGTGATGTCCATGGTGACGGTGCCGACCTTCGGATTGGGCATCAGCCCGCGGGGACCCAGAACCTTGCCGAGGCGGCCGACCAGCGGCATCAGGTCGGGCGTGGCGACGACGCGATCGAAGTCGATCGTGCCGCCCTGCACTTTCTCCACCAGATCCTCCGCCCCGACCACGTCGGCGCCCGCCGCCTTGGCCTCGTCGGCCTTGGCGCCGCGCGCGAATACCGCGACGCGCACCGAGCGGCCGGAGCCGTTCGGCAGATTGACGACGCCGCGTACCATCTGGTCGGCATGGCGTGGATCGACACCGAGATTCATCGCCACCTCGACGGTTTCGTCGAATTTGGCTTTGGCGCGCTCCTTGACCATCTTCACGGCTTCCTGAAGCGGATAAAGCTTTTCGCGGTCGACCCCTTCGCGGATCGCGCGCGTGCGTTTGCCAAGCGTGCTCATGCTTTCACCTCCAGCCCCATCGAGCGCGCGGATCCCTCGATCATGCGCATGGCGGAATCGATCGTGTCGCAGTTGAGATCTTTCATCTTCTGCTCGGCGATTTCGCGCACTTGCGCCTTGGTCACCGAGCCGGCGAAATCGCGGCCCGGCGTCTTTGAGCCGCTCTCCACTTTCGCCGCCTTCTTGAGGAAGTGCGACACCGGCGGTGTGCGCAGCTCGAAGCTGAACGAGCGGTCGGCGTAGACCGTGATCATCACCGGGATCGGCGCACCCTTTTCCAGCTTCTGGGTCTGCGCGTTGAACGCCTTGCAGAACTCCATGATGTTGAGGCCGCGCTGGCCCAATGCGGGTCCGATCGGCGGCGACGGATTGGCCGCCCCTGCCGGCACCTGCAACTTCACATATCCAGTGATCTTCTTCGCCATGCTTTGCTCCTATTAGTGGTGCGGATTTTGACGGCTGGCGGCCGCCTCACCTTCCACGCCTGCACTCAAAACCTACAATTTCTCGACCTGTCCGAACTCCAATTCGACCGGGGTCGCGCGTCCGAAGATCGATACCGCCACTTTGAGGCGCGAACGTCCTTCGTCGACCTCTTCCACGGTTCCGTTAAAAGAAGCGAACGGTCCGTCCGACACCCGCACTTGCTCGCCGACCTCGAACGAAACCGAGGGCTTCGGCCGTTCGATCCCCTCCTGCACCTGGTGGATGATGCGCTGCGCCTCGGCCTCGGACAGCGGCATCGGCTTGTTGTCGGAACCGAGAAAGCCGGTCACCTTCGGGGTGTTCTTGATCAGATGATAGGCCTCGTCGGTCATTTCCATCTTGACCAGGACGTAGCCCGGAAAAAACTTTCGCTCGGCATCGATTTTGCGGCCGCGCCGCACTTCGACGACCTTTTCCTTCGGCACCAGGATTTCCTCGAACAGGCCCGACAGCCCGCGCTGTTTGGCCTGCTCGCGGATCGATTCCATCACCTTGTTCTCGAAGTTCGAGTAGGCGTGGACTGCGTACCATCGGCTCGTCATGTCATGAATTCCGGATCATGAATTTGGGTCGTTATCTGAAAAGCTCAAGAGCTGATGCCGAGCAGGAAGCTGACCGTGATGCGCATGATCTGGTCCGCGAGCAGAAAGAAGATCGAAGCGATGACCACCATGATGAACACCATGATGGTCGTCACGGTGGTTTCCTTGCGCGTCGGCCAAGTGACCTTCTGCCCCTCGGCCCGGACTTCCTGCAAAAACTTGAATAGGCTCGCTCTTGCCATCGCGTAATCCAATAGCCATTGCACGCCCCCGCCCAGACTTTAAGGACGAGACCGACCAGCGGTTCCTTTTGGGGAATATGTTCGCCGCGGAAGTCCGTTACCGGGCCGCAGACGATGGCAGCTTCCTACTGCCGGCCGGTCGCACCGTCAAGCTGGCAGGGATCAGGGATAGCGCCATGGCTCGGGAACCGCCCGTTTTCCGACACCCGATACCTGATTTCTGCCGTCTGGAATTGGCAGGAGTGGAGGGACTCGAACCCCCAACCCCCGGTTTTGGAGACCGGTGCTCTAGCCATTGAGCTACACTCCTAGGCCGCGTCCACATGCCTCTTGGCGGCAAGCAACGCAAGTCCCGGCGGCAGACCTCGAACCGGGAGGGCGCGCCAATCGACAGATCGGCCGATGCCGCCAAGACCCCATTGAATCTCGCCAACTTTTTGCAGTGCATGAGTCCGCTAGGAGCCAAAGGCGGACGCGCTATCCTGCTGCCTTCAAGCCGACCGCGCTAAGTTACTGAAGGCATTGGAGCGGGTGAAGGGAATCGAACCCTCGTCATAAGCTTGGAAGGCTTCTGCTCTACCATTGAGCTACACCCGCGCCGGTACCGGTCGGCAACTCACGACGCGATACACCGGCAAACTAGCCCATCTTTACCGACCGGCAAAATAGCGGCCGCTTCGAAACGAAATCTAATGCTGACTTGCTGCGAGGAGGCTACTCGATCGCGCTCACGGAACTTCTCTTCAGCCGCCGGCCGGCAAGCCGTCGGCGTATGGGCGGGGTGATTTAGAGTCTTGGTCCCGCCCGTTTGCACTGCGATGCCACGCCATCAGCGGCAGTTCGACGAGCGAGGGCAACGGATCATCGATGGCAAAATTCGCGAAGGCCAATTGCCGGCGAAAACTCGCCAAATAGTCGCCGACGGTCAGAGCGCCGCGGGATATCTCTTGAAACGCAGCGATGATGTCGCGGCTCGCATGCATCCATGCGGCGCCCGCGCTGGCGCGGCAAGGCGAAATGGCTTCGCCCAGAGACTGCCGCCATGCCAGATAAGGAAAGTCGACGCCGGCCAGTTCGCCGAGACCATTCCAAGTCCAGAAGCGGCCATTGACGTCCAAAAGCTTATAGCGCCGGTCGCGGCGGTCATACTTGAATTCGATTTCGGCAACACCGGTATAATCGAGCGACTTGAGGAAGCGGCATGCCAGCGCTTCAACCTGCTCTTGCTCAACGGTCTCCACGAACGTGCTCGAGCGGCCAAAATCAATCGGATATTGGCGCGTTCTGCGGGCGACCAAGGAGGCGATTGCTTCGCCATGGTTCCATAAGCCTGCGTACGAGAATTGTGTTTCCCCGTTACCCGGAATCCACTCTTGGACGATAACCGCGTCTTTCCCGACCAGCGCCGCAGCGCGCCGATAAAGCGACACCAGCTCGGTGCGCCCGTCCGCGCGCCAGGCTTTCGCATGGGTGAAGGCGTTTAGACCCTCGCGGCACGCTGGCTTAACAATGACCGGGAAGCGACAATCCAGTCGTTGGACCTGGTCGAGATCGGCAGGTTCAAAGCTGGAAGGATAATCAAGTCCCAAGGATGCCGCGCGCCGATAAGTGAGCCGCTTGTCGTAGATCCATTGCACCGTCTCCCAATCCGCCGTCACGACACGAAAATGGGATGCGAGCAAGTCGCGGTTTTGCGCGATCGTCCGCATATCCTCGTCGCCGGTCGAAAACAGCACCCAGTCCTTCAAGCCGTATCGCGTGGCGATGTCGACGATCGCGGCGACACCTTCGTGGCTTTCGGCCCCCGGCCAAGCGAAACTGCGTTGAACATAGCGCGAGAATTTCGGCAACGGATGATCGCCGATTAGCCACACCGGAACGCCGTGCCGTCCGAGACTGCGGGCGAGGCCAATGCTGACGTGAGCACCACCGACAATCAGCGCGCCCGGGACGGAGCAAGGCGCAGTCGCGGACGCGGGGGATTGCGCCAAGCTCAATGTCGCTCTCGCTCGGCGCCTAGCCATGGCGGCGCTTGATTGCGATACGAGCCGAGGCGACTGCCGGCGTGGGCGTACGGCGCACGACGCTTCCCGGCCACCGATCGGCTAATCCGCCGCGCCGCGAATCCGGCGCCGGCGATAAAACGAAGCAAGGGTCCGAAACTCGCGACGGCGAAGGAGCCGACAAAATGGAGCCCATCAACGCTTGATTCGAATCCAGCAGACAAAATCGGAACACCGGCGCGCCGCGCGATGCGACCCCGCAAGCGGGGATCGAGAATAGTCATCTTGCCGATGTCGATCCTGTAACCGGTCGCAAGCAGAACATGGTCGACGCGACGCGTGCCGTCATCCAACGTCAATGCGATACGATCGCCGTCGCGCCGCGCCTCAAGGATGCGGCGCCCCTCATTCACCGGCACATCTTGCAAACGGGATCGCAGCCATAGGATCGCGGTGGCCCGCAGGCAGTGATCGTTCAATCGATCACGGGACCGTTCGGGAAAATGGTGGATGAAAGCCGGCGCCTCGACCAGCCAATTATATGGAAACGGCCCAACCTGCGACGGCGGGATCAACGCATTGCCAAGCACGGAACGCGTCATCTTGCGCAATGCGCCGCGCTGATCGGGATCGCCGTTCCAGACAAGACCGCCTCGGCAAATGATCTCCACTTTCGCGCCGGCCTCATGCAGAAGCGCTGCCGCCTCGCATGCGCTTTGGCCACGGCCAATGACCGCAACATGGCGCTCGCGGAAGCATTCGGAATCGGAATGTTCGCATGAGTGACTGACTAAGGCGCGCGGCAGGCCGTCAAATTCCGCCGGCCTGTGTTCGTGACCCAGCAGGCCGGTTGCTATCACCACGCGTTTTGCGAAGAAATTGCCGCCGTCATCTAAGGAAAGACGAAATCCGCCGTCGTGCGGGGAGACCTGTACGACCGACCGGGTATCGAGATCCGGCGCCACGCGTTCCTGGAACCATGCGCCGTAAGCGATGAAATTTTCAACCGGCAAAAGGTCCGGCGTCGGCAGGCCCGTCTCGCGAAAATAATCGTCGAGCCTATAGCGATCGTGCGGATCGGCAATATGCGTCGCGACCCACGGCGAGCGCAGTTTCATGCCATTCGGCATGTTTCGGCGCCAGAACGACATCGCCTCGCCAAACACGCGGATCGGGATGCCGCTTGCACGCAAATGCGCGGCCGTCGCCAGACCGTAGGGGCCGGCGCCGATGATGGCGACTTCGCAGCCGTCGTCGGAGACGACAGGATTGAGAGCGATATTCATGGCAAAGCAACGGCGCTTCCGGTTTGCGGGCAGAGGGTGAAATCTAGCGCGCGTTGCTTTTTAATTTATCAATGAATCGCGATATGTCGGCCTATATCGTCATATGCCGGAGCTTACGATCAGGATCACGCGCCAATCTGAATGTTATGCTAAACCAGTCGTTACCGGCGACCGCGGACTTATTCCGACATCACTTCGTCAGCCGCGCCGTCGCCACTGCCTGCTGGAACAGCGTCTGCATGGCGGCGGTGATATCGCCGTCGGTGGTCACCGAGAAAAACATCCCCGGCGACGCGCAGCTCTCCATATTGGGGCTGACCTGACTCTGAAACGGCGCGACCCAGTCGTTGTACCAGGAATTGGTCGGCAGCGGCAGATAGTCGGTGTAGAGGACCGCGATAAGAATACCGCGATTCTTCACCGTCGTGCACCAGGCCGTGTTGAACGGCTGCTGGCAGCGGTTACCGTCGAGCGACTGCGAACAGCTCGACGAAACTTCGTCATCGACGCCGTCGGAGACGATGAACAGCACCTCGCGCGGCGTGCTGCTTGGGGTGCCCAAGCCCGGGCTCGGCATGATGGCGTTGACTTGCGACATCGCGGCTTCAAAATCCGTGTCCGTATCGCTGTTGTTGTTCGTTTTCGTGAGCCAGTTGTTATCGTAAACTTCCAGCACGTTGACATTGGCCGCCGCAGATTGCGCGTTCGCGAGGTTGGACGATAGCGCCTCGATCGTATTGAGGCCCGACGCGTTGAACGTGTAAATCGCCATCTGGTATTGCGTGGTATTGCTGCCCTCCGCCGACGACGCCGTGCTCATCAGCGATTGCGTCGCGCTCGCCAAATTCTCCATCCGGGTCACCACACCAAGCTGGCTCGCAAGCGTGTAGTTGTCGACCCCGCCGGCATTGCCGAGGTTGTCCGCGGAGGGATTGGATTCGTGACAAGCGAACGCGCAGCCGCCTTGGGCCGGAGTATTGGCGACCATTGTGTTGATGCCGGCCGTCGTGGCGGCGATATTCATTGATGGCGAATTGTCGAGCAGCAGATAGAAATCGATATCCACCGGCAGACCGGCCTCCGATGTCGAAGAGCCGGTTAGCGTCGTCGTCGGATTTCCAAACAGCCCCATGAACAGGTTTGGCTTGGTCGCCGTGTAACTGACGACAGCGGTTCGGCCCGACGCCGAATCCGTCACGGTAGCCGACACGTTGGAAAGCGTGACATTGGGGATGTTGGCCGCTTCCGTGCTGAACGTGGTCTGGGCGACCATCTGGGCCGCCACTGCGGTGCCCGCAATCGATTGGTGGTCGACGGCCGAAAGCGCAGCGGTGTCGGCGACGGCGTCAAGCTTCGCCTTCGCCATGTTCGCGGTACCGTAATCGATGCCGGCTCCCACGGAGAAAACGAGCGGGATCGCCGCCAAGCCCATCATCATGGCCACGGTGCCGCCTTCGTCGCGGCGAAAGCGCTTTACCTTGCGCGGTATTCGGCTGAGTGCGTTGCGAACAACGCGAATGACGTTTGTCATCTGACGAAGCCCCGAAGCTGTTGCGTGATCACTGCCCCAAAACTGTTGTTGAAATTGCCGACCGTGACTCCCTGGCCCGCACACCCTCCGAACGTCGCCTGTGATAATTTCAATGTCTGAAAAGTAGGTGAAACTGCTTAGCGAAGAGTCGTTGCTTCGGACTCACGCTTTTACCGTCAATCCGGATAAAATTTTCAGCGATTTGGAATCGTGCCGTGTGCGTTACGCGCGATGCAAAGTCCGGCGCCCGCCGTCACGGTTGGCGAACTTGACCGGAGAAGTGTCGCGTTGCGGCTAAAGATGACAGCGCAGCAGGCCGCTTAAATCGCAATAGCCGCGGCCGAGGTGGCAACACCCGAACGAGCCTTCCGAGCAGTAATAGAACTGATAGTCCGCGCCGCAATGGTTCGAGCAATATGGCCGGCCGGTGAAACTCTCATAGGTGCAATGATTGCGAAATTGCGACGGCAGAGACTGCGGATCTTGCCAATCCACACGAGTTAAGAGACCGTTCGCCGGCGCAACGTCGGACGCGCCGGCGAAACTCATCGACGCGCCGATGCCGCAGATTAAAAGTGCGAGGGTCAAGGCTTTCATCATGTGCACGGTCTTCGTCAGCAGAAGGTTTTCATCAGGCATCCGTCAGCGCGATAGAGCCGCTGGGCGACCAATCCCGCAGCGGCGCCGCGGTCCGGCGCGGTAGGCGAATGGTGAAGCACGACCCCTCCCCTTCCTTGCTGAAGACCTCCACAGCGCCGCGATGCAGGTCGACGGCCGTCTTGACCAGATAGAGACCAACGCCGGTCCCAACTATGCCAGAGACATTGCTGCCGCGATGATAGCGCTCGAACAGCCGGTCGAGATCGCCTGGCGGAATGCCGATGCCGTGATCGGCGATGGCTACGACGATCTCGTCGGCTGCACCGCGCGCATCGACTTCGATCGCACCGCCGCCGGGCGAATATTTGACGGCGTTGGCAAGCAGGTTGCTGAAAACCTGAAACAACAATTTGGCGTCGCCGATCATGGGTGCCGGTACGGCGGCAAATCGCTCTACGATCTGCGCCGCAGGCACCATCTCGCGATGCAATTGGCAGACCTCCTGCAACAGCACCGTCATATCCATCTCAGCCGGATGCAAATAAAGCCCGGCGCCGCCGTCGATCAGCCGCGATGAGTTGAGCAGATTGTCGATCAGGTGCGTCATGCGCAACACGGCGCTGCGCACCTTGCCGGTGCGCTCCGCGATCTCGGCGGGCGTCACGGCGTCCTTGATCTTGTCGAGACGCCGGGCGTGGCCGTCGATGATTGTCAGCGGCGTGCGGAATTCGTGCGACGCCATCGACACGAAATTACGTTGCATCAATGTCAGACGCTGCTCATGCGCCAATCGCTCCTCGAGCAAGGCCGCCTGGCGAGCCAGCATATGCTGGCTGCGCATCAGCTCGATTGCATTGTTGCGGAACACCCCGGTCGCCTGCGCCATCTCGCCGATCTCATCCCCCCGTTTGGTCTCGGGGATATCGACGTCGGTATCGTTGGCGGCAAGGCGGCGCATGCGGTCGGCGAGGTCCAGAAGCGGCGCCGAAATGAAGCGGCTGATGTGAATGAGCGCGGCGACCACAAGCACTGCGGCGATGACGATGGCGAGGATGATAAGCCAGATCGCGTGACGATAGGCAATCGCGAGGCGGTCACTCGCGACTTGAGCGCTGGCAACCGCCTGATCGGTGAGCTCGCCGAGCGTGTCGCTTGCCGCGTTATAGGCCGCGCGGGAAGAGCTGCCGTAGATTTGCAGCGCATCGTCTTTGTGACCGTTGCGCCACATCAGCTGCATCTGATTGACGATGCCCCGATAATCGCTCCAGCGCGCCTTGAAGCGGCCGTAGAGATCCTCTTCCGCCGCGTCATGGCGGATGACTTCGAACTCACGCTCGGAATCGGCAATGGTCCGATCGAGGTCCACCATCTGCTTTTCGGTCGCGGCGGCTTCGGAAGGGTCAGCCGACAATAATTCGCTGCCTTCGAAGGCGCGGAAGTCCGACGTATAGTTATTCAAATCGCCGAGCGCGCGCGTCGTCGGCAGCCAGACCTCGGCGACGTCCGCCGACAACACATCGAAATTGGACAGCCGCCAGATGCTGAACGAACCGAGGATGACCACCAGCGCAAAGAACAGCAAAAAGACCGCGGCAAGGTGGAAGCGGATCGATTGCGGAGGCCGCATGATGATGTCCGTTGGATCGAAGCCTTTAGGCGTTCGACAATAACCATATCGTAAAGCCGCAACCACAGGAAACCGCAGTGAGGTAAATTGTGGGTTCAGGAACGAAGCACCTCCAATTCCTGTTCCGTTCGAGCTAGTCTGACACGCATGGCCCCGGCACAGAAAAAAATCCTTTGCATCGAGGACGACCGTGAGACCGCGGCCCTGATCGCCGAGGAATTGCTCGACCGCGGCTACGACGTGAGCGTTGCGCATGACGGCCGCGAGGGTCTTGCAGCGATCCTGAAAATCATGCCCGACCTGGTGCTGTCGGACGTCAGCATGCCGGCAATGTCGGGATTTGAACTGCTGGAGCGTCTTACCGCGCTGGCACCGCGGTTCGCAAGAATGCCCTTCGTATTCTTGACCGCTTTGACCGATCGCGACAATGAGCTTAAGGGCCGGCAACTTGGCGCCGATGACTACGTCACCAAGCCGATCGATTTCGATTTGCTCGCCACCATCATCACCGCGCGGCTTAGCGGCGTCGCGCGGGGCGCGTTGTGGCCGAAGATGGTCGATCTTAACGACCGCGAAATCGAGGTGCTGACCTGGGTAGCGCGCGGCAAAACGTCGGCCGAAATCGCGCAAATCCTCGGCCTGACCAAGCGCACGGTGGATTTTCACACCGATAATGCGCGGGAAAAGCTCGGCGCCGCGACCCGCACTGAAGCAGCCATCAAAGCGGCGACCGGGCGCATAATCGAGCCGTAGCGGAAATGCCCGTTGCGCTCACCACACCGCGAACAGGCAGATCAGTGCAAACGGCACCGCGGCGAGCCCGAGATAGAGCCAGGTGCGATAGCCTTGAGCATCTCTTGGGCCGTTGAAGAATTGAAAGACAAGCCAGACGCCCAAAGCGAGGCCAAGGCAAAATCGGATCAGGTCGGCCGGCGTCTCGTAGGCGGTCCAGATTGTTTCGCTCTGCGGCATGCTGACACGGATCGTCAGCGCCAAGAGGGTGGCGATAAAGATTGTGCGTAGGCCTATCGCCCCGATCCGCAGCGCGGATGAAATATTGGAAGCCGGCAGTTTTGCTTCAGGAGTCTCCAACTGCGCCATCTCGCTTGCTCCGCCCGGCAGCCGTGGCTCTCATCCTCTTGCTCATCGTCGGCGGACCGCTTCGGGGGTCTCGCAACGCCAGCCGATCGAGTCTCCTCCTGTAATACATATTAGTATAGCGCCAAACCGCCAAAGACGTAAGCGCATAAACACGCTCCGCGACGCATTTTCGAAGCGTGGGCGTAACCCAACGGACGCAACTCTATGTTGTGTGCAGATGAAGTATCCCGGGTACTTATTGGATTCACTCGGCTTTCCGAGCAGATCGCAGGTCGCGGACAGCCCAGGTAAGAAGTCCAACGAGTCTTAGCGTTTGGATCGAAACGTCGTTCCGTTAATTCCGGCAACGACTCTTGCCGGGCCGCCGAGACCCTGCGGCGCCGCGGATGGGCGAATCAGTCCGGCGCCGTCAACCTTGCTGCGGCCGGGCATATCCGCACTCGCAGTCAGACTCGAATGTTGTCGCCCGATCGGCGGTGCACCAAGGACCGGCGCCGGAGATGCCAGGCCGGAATGCTGCCCGTCGACCGCCGCCAGGCTTTCATGCAGCGCAACGACCTCGCCGATCGAATTACGCGGAAGCGGACTGGGCGGCGCCGGAAGCGACAAGTGCCGGCTTTGAATATTTGCCGGAATATCGCGCCTTTCACTGGAATCGCGCGGCGGCGGTGTCATGACCCCGGCATCGCTTTTTTCCTTCGCGGAATCATCGACCAGGGGCGCGGCCTTCGGCTTCTCGTCTTGTGCCGGACGGTCTTTCGATACATTCGTCCCGACGCGATGGGCGCGCTGACCCTTGGCGAAGCTCGTCTGCATCGTCGTCGCGCCGGACAACACGATGGCCAACAGCAAAGCTCCGATTTTCAATTGGCTCTCCTTCGTCCGCCGCTTAGGGCGACTCGATGGCGAGTTCATTGCTCAGGAACAGCGCACCCTCGGTCGCGACCAGCTCGCCGGCGTTTACGCCGTCGAAGATCTGCCGATAGCCGTCGCGCTGTTCCCCAATCTTGACCGTCCGCCTGACGAAGCGCCGGCGATCCGCAGTCACCCAAATCGTCATGGTCCCGCCGCCCTCGCGCACCACGCCGTCGAGCGGAACAGCGGCGGAGTGCTCGGGCTTGGCGACGGCGATGACGAAATTCGCGAACATGCCCGAACGCAATTCGTGCTGCGGATCGCTGATTTCGGACCGCACCAAGACGCGGCGCGTATTCGCATCGACCGCGGCGCCGATAGTGGTGATCTTGCCGTCGAAGGTGCGGCCGGGAAACGCGTCGAGCCTGACCTGCACTGATTGCCCGACGCGGAACGCCGGACTGTCATTCTCGGTGACGTTGGCCAGCATCCACATCGTGTCGATGTTGGCGACCGTGTAGGGCGCCGGCGCGTTGCCCGGCTGCACAAAAAGCCCCGGTGCCGCATTGCGGGCCGTGATGCGGCCGTCGAGCGGGCTCGGCACGACGAGAGTGGAATCGGCACTGCGCTCGGCAATAATGCGGTCGATGTCGGTATCGCTCTTGCCGAACAGCCGCACCGCGTCGCGCGCCGCGCGCAGATTGCCTTCGGCGGTTTGCTGATCCGAGGCCGCCTGCTCGACATCGTGCTGGGACACCGCGCGTGTCGTATACAGACCGCGCAAGCGGTCGAGATTTTTGCTGTCCAAATCTAAAACGCCCGCCGCGGCGATCAAAGTCGACTCCGCTTGCAGCAAATCCGGGCTGTCGATGGTGAAGAGCGTTTGGCCCTTCTTCACATCGGCTCCAACCTCGGCGAACAGCGCAATGATACGGCCCTGATACGGCGTGAAGACCTGGACCGACATATCCTCATCGAAGTCGATACTGCCGACCGCCTCCTTTTCGACAGGGAAATCGCGCTCCTCGACTGGCGCGACCTTGACCGAGTCGAGTTGGGAATCCGACAAGTCCACACTGTCCGCATTGGGATTAGGAGAGTTCGGCGCATCCGCTTTTGCGCTGGTCGGCCCCGGACCGGACTTCGAGCCGTCGCCGGCATGCCAAGTCAAATAGACGACAGCCACGACGGCGAACAGGCCGGCCGCGATGGCCGCACTCAGACGACTGTTTATAGTGCGGGGAGCCATCGATAAGCCGCGTCCAGCGTCATCGGGATCCGGCAACAAGGCC
>Ga0181525_10000898_pt1 | contig 25876 bp, 27 predicted proteins | sample PEATcosm2014_Bin_48_FD_121100 | JGI IMG/M metagenome (GOLD analysis project Ga0181525, IMG submission 121100) | Peatland microbial communities from MTU Mesocosm Facility, Houghton, MI, USA - PEATcosm2014_Bin06_10_metaG | ecosystem: Environmental > Terrestrial > Soil > Wetlands > Peat | place... | reverse complement strand
TGCGTACGAGCGGGAGAAACGCATTGATCGATCGCATCCGCGTGCGGTATGCGCGGCAGCTTGCTTCGGAAGGCCGCCGACCGTCGGATGTCAGTGACATTTTCGATGAGAATGTCCTCACTCTGGGGTTTGCGCGTCGCTTTGCCACTTATAAGCGTCCGAATCTTCTTCTGCATGATCCGAAGCGGCTGATTCGCCTGCTCTCCAATCCTCAGCGTCCGGCGCAACTGGTCCTCGCGGGAAAGGCTCACCCTCAGGACTTGCCCGGACAAGCGCTGATCCAGCAGTGGAATCAATTCATCCGTCGGCCCGAAGTCTGCGAACGCGTCGTGTTTCTCAGCGACTACGACATGCTGCTGACACAGGAACTGGTTCAGGGTGTCGACCTGTGGATCAATACACCACGACGTCCGTGGGAAGCCTGCGGAACAAGTGGCATGAAGGTGCTGGTCAACGGAGGATTGAACCTTTCAGAACTCGACGGCTGGTGGGCCGAAGCGTATTCCCCCGAGGTTGGCTGGGCCGTCGGCGACGGCAAGGAACATGGCGAAGACCCCGCCTGGGATGCCGCGGAAGCCGAATCCCTTTACTCCCTGCTGGAGCGTGAGGTCATCCCGGAGTTTTATGACCGCAATGAAAGCGGGATGCCCGCGAAGTGGCTGGGGCGGATCCGCGAGAGCATGGCGCAACTGACTGCGGAATTCTCCGCCACCCGTTCCATCCGTCAATACACCGAAGATCGCTATTTGCCTGCCGCTTCTGGTTACCGAGACCGTGCAGCCCGGCAGGGTGCGCTCGGCAATAGCCTGATCCAGTGGCAAGAGAAAATCGCCCGGCACTGGAGTTCCGTGCGCTTTGGCAGCGTCGACGTCAGGACACACGATGGGCAGCATTTTTTCCGGGTCGAAATCTTTCCGGGTGATCTCACTCCAGATGAGCTTAGAGTTGAACTCTACGCGGAGTCAGACCAAAAAAATGGTTCCCCTTCTCTTGAGGTAATGGCGGCATGCACGGCCTGTGCGGATACAAAAGGCATTGTCGTGTATTTAGCGGAGATATCGAGAAGCCGCCCCGCAAACGATTACACCCCACGCATTGTCCCATACCATCCGGGCGCATCTGTGCCGCTCGAAGCCGCTCAGATTCTGTGGCAACGGTGATGACTCATCGCATCGAGCAGCTGTTGCGAACGAAATGGGGCTAAGTCTATCGGTGGCCCTGTTAGGGCCCGATGCTGCCGTTCGGGTTTGCCCAGCCGCCTCTGTGGAAGCGATGATGCGCCATGGTATGGGCGAGCGCAAAAAAAACGATAACCAGAACCACGACCCAGATGAATGTCCCAATTCCTGGTCTGGGTCGCTTTCTTCCTTCACGGGAGTTCTCATTCGAGTCGGTAGTCATTATCGCCTCCCTGGTGAGTTATAGCACGCACTTGTTGCCGTCGCCCGTTGCTCGTCCGTCACCGTCGCTATTCCAGGATCTATATCTCCACCTGCCGGCAGCACCTCCGGCACATCCAGACGCGCGACTCCGATGCGATTGTCGGCCATGCCATAGTAGACATCGAAGCGATCCGGTAAACCAAGGTCGTCGCGGCGATCGATGCCGGTGGGGAACACCACGTTCGCGATGGTCCCGTCGCGTTCGGCAGGTAGTTCCGGTTTCAGGACGGGACCGGCGGAACGATACTGAATCACCTGCGGATGTTTCTCTGACAGCACCATGACCCCTGCGGAATAGCACAGTTGGTGTACTTCGCTGTTCGGCTTCGCCAGATCGCTCACGCCGTGATACAGGATGAGCCACCCATGCCGGGTGAGCACAGGTGGAGTTCCCGCACCGATCTTGAGCCGCTCCCAGGGAGAAACCGGAGTTGCGAGGCGGTGATGCGAAGTAAACCGCCCAAGTCGATCCGGATTGCGGCCCTCCAGCGTCGGCGAACAATAGGAAATCCAGATGCTCTCGCGATCGAGATCCACGATGCGGGGCAAGGTGTCGCAGGCAGTTTCCTCAGGCCGAGTGCCCGAAAAGAGCGGCCTGTGCAGCATAGCCAATTCCGGATGCCCGGATGGGTTGGGAATGGCGACAGGAAAGAAGCTGGCATCTTTGTCGTCCTCATCGCCCAGTTCGACGCCGCGCCACAGTGCAAAGGTCGCCAGCCCCATACGTGTCCAGTGGAAGAGATCTTCCGATTGAGCCAGTGCGATCCGCGGGCCATTGGGCGAATATGCCGTGTAGGTCATGATGTATCGCCCGAGGGGCTCCACGAAGGTGACACGCGCATCCTCGCAGCCGCCTCCGCCATCCGCCCGGCGCTCGTAATCGGCCTCCGGCTCCAGCGCGATGCCAAGCCTCTCCACGCCCGCCGGCTCACCGGCTTCATCGAAGCGCACGCGCGCAATCCCGATGCGCGAGTAATTTCCCTTCGCCACGAGACGCGGGAAAAGATAGAGCTGGCCATCTGGACCGCGCGCGACCGCCGGATTGAGAACGCCCTCGACCTCGTGGGGATTTCCGGGTTCCGGTTCCATTACCATTCCCATGCGCTGCAACTTAAACTCACGCATGGATCCCCACTTGCATGTCAGCTTGATTCTCGTCGCCCAGGCAATCCAGGATGGCCTCGATCACGCGCTTCGTGTCCTCGGGTCCGCGCACCGGAATAGAGATCGCGCCTGCATGCTCAGCCGGATAGTCATTCCCGCCCACAAACAGGGCATCGCCGATGTAGATCATCTCTTTCACAGAGATGCCGAGGATGTCGCGCAGCTTGCGAATTCCGTAAGCCTTATCGATGCCCGGCTTCGTGATATCGATGGAGGTTGCCCCTCCAAGGCGAACGGAGAATCCGGGAATTAAGGGGTCCAGGATCGCTTTGATCTTCTTCCGCTTTGCAAAATCCGGGTCCCACTTTTCCTTTTCTCCCAGGGGTGCCTGCTGACCCAACGCGGACAGAGTTATCTGGCTTCCCCGGTCTTCGATGACCTCTCCCCACACCTTGTCGGCCTTGAATCCTGATTCCTCGAATGCTTTCTTCAGCGAACTGACGATCTTGCCTTTTTCATCCGCGGTGAAGTCTTCCGAATAAATCTTCTTCCATTCCCCTGAATATCGATAGAACTGCGTTCCACATGTCGGGAGGATGGACAGATTCATCAGCTGCTCGTCGTGCGGCAGATGGGTGAGCAGTTGTTCCTCAAACTGGGGCCAGGCGCCTCCCGAGATCACAGCCACTTTGACGATCGAGAGCAGATCGCCAAGCAGTGCCGACATTTCGTCGTCGAGAGACGACTTACTCCTGGCGAGTGTTCCGTCCAGATCGAAAACGATGAGCTTCTTCATTCAGTCTCCCTATGCAGCGCCCATGCCTGCGAGTCAATTTGTAATGCCGACGTCATCCGGCCGGGCAGGCAATCTCCAACAAGTTCACTGCATCGCTGGGCCGAAAATGACAAACCCCGACAACCGCTGGCAGCAGCCACACTTCGCCTTTTTCGACTGCATAGCTCGCGCCATCGTGCTCAATCTGGCCCGCGCCCTCAACGCAAACCAGCACACGTGGAAGATCCACACCGCCTACGGGAAAAGGCGAATGGCTGCGCAGCCGCCACAGCCGAAATGGTTCGCAGTCAAAGACCAGCTCCCGCTCCGGAGCTGCTACGTCCAGGGTTGGGTGCACGAGTCCCGCGGCGCCATCTGCAAAGTCAATGCAGCCCAGTGCCTGGTCCACCTGGAGTGCTCGTGGCTTGCCGGTCTCCGTGTCGACATGGCCCCAGTCGTACAGGCGAAACGTCGTGTCGCTGTTCTGCTGAATTTCAAACACGACGACATCGCCACCCAAGGCGTGTACCGTCCCGGCGGGGATGAAGACGCCATCACCGGGCTTCGGCGTGAATGATGCGAGATGGTCCTCAAGCGTTCCGTTCGCGATCGATTGCCGAAGAATGTCAGGAGTGGCGCCAGGTTTGAGCCCGGCATAGATGCGGCTGTCATGGCCAGCGGCGATTACCACCCAGGCCTCGGTCTTCGCCATTTCGCCCTCTGGCAGGGGCCGATCGGCCGGATATCCGGGATGAACCTGAACCGAGAGCATTTCATGGGCGTCGAGGAACTTCAGCAGCAGTGGGAATCGCCGGAACCATCCCGCCAACTTTCCCATAAGCTGCTCCTGAAATCCGTCCATCAGCTGACCAATGGTTTGCCCTTTGAGAGGCCCGTTGCCTACAGTGCTGGCATGGTCGTCGCGGTCGCTCAGCACCCATGCCTCACCGACCGGACCGTTCGGCAACGGTGCGCTCAGCAAGTTGGCCAGGCGCCTGCCGCCCCAGAGACGATACTGATAGATCGGCTCAAATCGCAGCGGGTAGAGAACGGTTTGGCTCACGGAACTCGCTATTGCCCGACCGGGACTGTCGCGTGATGGCGCCGGCCTGGCACAAGAGATAAGTCGACGCTGGTTATGTAGACGAACAGGGCCGCGGCGATGCAGAGCACCGCGACCCAGAAGCGCCAGTCGCGGTGCGCGCGCATCCAGTACGGGCGCTTCTGCTGAGCCTCGCTCGGATGCGGCCCTTCCTCATGATGCGTGTGAGTCTGTCCCGGATCTGTCATGCGGGTTGCAATTCGTCTTCGGGCGCCGGGAGAGCGCTGCTGTGGCCGTTACGCGCGGCCTGCGCTTTGGTTGCGTTTTCCTGGCCAATCCCCATAGTCAGTGCGGTCATCCCGGCGAGGCCGCCCAGCTGCATCGTCTCAATGGCCGAGCTGGGAACAATGACGATGGTGGAGTTCTGCTTCAGGCCTTCGTAAAGCATGTTCATGGCTCTTAGATGGAGCGCGACCGGATCGTTGGTATAGGTTTTGGCGGCTTCGGCGAACTTCTCCGCCACCTGACGTTCCGAATCTCCAAGGATGACGCGGGCCTGACGCTCTCTCTCCGCCTGGGCCTGCATGGACATGGCATTTTCCAGCGCCGGCGGAATCAATACATCCTTCACCTCAACCGAGATCACGTTGATGCCCCACGGCTCGGTACGTTCATCGATAATCTCGCGCAGCACGCTGCTAATCTTGTCGCGGCCTTCGAGCATGTCCGAAAGCATCGTCTTTCCGATCACGTCGCGCAGGGCGGTTTGTGAGGCCCAGCTAATCGCGCTTTGGTAGTCGGCCACGTCGAGTGCCGCTTTTTTGGGATCGATAATCTTCCAGAACAGCACCGCATCTACATCGACCGGAACCGTGTCCTTGGTCAGGGTCTTTTCAGCTTTGAAGGAGCTGGTGAGAACGCGGGTGTCGAGCCAGTATGGAATGTTTTCGATCAGCGGAATAATAAAGAAAAGGCCCGGTCCCTCCAGGGAGCGAAACTTACCCAAGCGCAGAACGACGGCCTTATTCCACTGGTCCGCGACCTGAATGGCGGAGGAAATGATGAACGCAACGGCAATTGCCGCGCAGAAGATCGCTATGCTGACCGCGTTGCCTGCCGTCAGATGTGCGAAATATGCAAGTGACACGCCAATGCCGGCGATCAGAACGAATACAAGTGCTGAAAGCGAATTACTTTTTCTCATTGCGATGACCTCTGATTTACTGCTGTCGTTGCGGCGAGAGTGAAGCAGGGGGACGCGTAGGGCTCCCAGGAAGAAAAACGGCTCGGAATGTTCCTGGTAATAGTGTTCCATCCAGCGAATGTTCGCGCTGTGCAATCCGGCTCAGTCGTCCATGGATTCGGGGGACTGTGCAATCCCATACAGCCGCCAGCACCGCGTGAGGTAAAGAATCAGGAGTGGCACGTCTTCAGGATGCGCGCATGCCGATGGCGATCTACCTTGATGGCTGCAGAGAGTCCTGTTGTACCTGGGTCACCGCTAACAGGATCCGTGCCGGTGCAGTGTCGCTGCAGGGCGGCAACCATCCTCTATAGCCCAGGCGATCCCGGGAACGCTTGCCTGTGCCCTGGGAGCCGGGAAGGCGATCCTCTCGGCGCCGTACTGACAGGCTGCCGAACCTCTGAACAATGGGCGCGGCACGCTTGTTCCTTTGTGGATCCCAGCCGCGATCGCGCAAGCGGCAGTCGATCTGCCAGACAACGATGCTGCGCGCCATGCGTACCTTTGGTCTACGTTTCCATCCCACAATTCGACGCGTTGAGCAATTCGATACAGCAATTAGGAAATTGTTGTTTCAAACTGGCGTTTGAACATGAACAGAAATCCGTCACATCTCGGGATGAAAGTAGTGAGGCGCGAACGCCTGCCGGAGGCTACAGACCCAACACGCGACAGGTTGCTGGAGGTCGCTGGCCCGGTTTTCGCCGATCGAGGCTATCAGGCCACGACCATTCGCCAAATATGTGCGGGAGCGGGAGTTAATGTCGCTGCTGTCAATTATCACTTCGGCGATAAATTGGGCCTCTATACCGAGGTCTTGCAGCAATCGGTGCGTGCTGCCCAACTCCTGGCCGTTCAAAACACACTTGATCAAAACACGCCTCCGGAAGACATCTTGAGGGCCCTTATTCGAACTCGACTTCGGAGCATTACTGGAGGAGATCTACCGGATTGGCATTCGCGACTCCTGGCGCACGAGCTGGCACAGCCGACACCCGCGCTTCGACAACTTATCGATAAGGTGACTCGACCGATCTACAAGCGACTCCTGGAACTCATTGGGGGAATGATTGGCCTCCCTCCCAACGATGACAACACTCGACTCTGTGCAATCAGCTTGGTGGGACAGGTTCTCGCATACGCCCTCCCAGGTCCTTTGTTGGTGGAGATTTGGCCGGGGCTCCAACTGACGGCTGAACAGGTGGAACGCATTGCAGATCACATCGTGGATTTTTCGCTTTCGTATCTGCAGGACTTTCGCTCGAAGCATGGAACGATCACGCCCGTTAGGAAGGTGAGGAGAATCAGATGACTACACCCACTATTGAGAGTTCGCCTGAAAAAGTCGAACAAGGAAGGCGCCCGGACCAACCCCCCAACGGAGCGATGGCGGCTGCAATCGACACTGCGGAGCCTGCCGCTGCCGATGGTGCGAGGCCCGCCGTTGCGGAAAGCGCCAAGCCGGACCCAGCGGAAAGTGAAAAGAAAGCAGCGGACGAAAAGGCTAAGCAAGCAGCCGACGAAAAAATGAAGCAGGCCGCGACGCGACGGCGCCTGATCCTGATGATCGTCGCTGGCGTGGCCCTGATTGCGGCGGCGATACTTATCTGGAAGATATTTTTTGCGGCACCACCTATCCCGAAGAGCATTGTTGTGGTGAGTGGCCGAATTGAAGGCGACGACTCCGCGGTTGCTTCGAAAACAACCGGACGCATTCTTGAGATTCGTGTCCGCGAGGGGGACACCGTCAATGCCGGAGATACGATTGCCGTTCTCGACGACGCCCAGATTCGGGCGCGGGAGGACCAGGCTCGCGATGCTCTTTCAGAGGCAGAAGCAAAGGGCGCAGCCGCGCAGGAGCAGATTGCTGTCCTGCACGAGCAATTGCAGCAAAGCCGGTTGCAGGTTGGCCAGTCAAAGCTGGATACAGAAGGCCATGTGGGGCAGGCGCAGGCGGATCTGGCGGCCGCGCAATCGGAACTGGCCCAGCAGCAGGCGGCTTTTCAGATTGCCGCTTTCAACAGAGATGCCTATACGCGTCTTGCAAAAACCGGAGCTGTATCGGAGCAACAGGGACTTCAGGCTTCAACGACGGCCGATCAACAGGCCGCGGTGGTTACGGCTTCGAAGCGCCGGGTTGAAGCTTCACAGGGCGAATTGACGACAGCGGAGGCAAGTCTTTCTAACCCTGGTATCCGCGAGTCGCAGGTTGTCTCGGTTCGAAGACAAATCGCACAGCAGGAAGCTGAGGTGGCGAGTGCAGCTGCTCAGACCGAACAGGCTCGCGCCGAACTTGCAGAAGCAGGAGACAACCGCAAAGATCTGACCATCAGGGCACCGTTCTCGGGAACGGTGGTGACGCGCGGGGCGGAGCCGGGCGAGGTAGTTGTTGCAGGTACCGCTGTCATCACACTCCTGGATCTGACCAGGGTGTATCTGCGCGGCTTTGTGCCTGAAGGTCAAATTGGCAAAGTGAAGGTGGGACAGTCGGCGCGTGTCTACCTCGATTCGAGTTCGCAGAAGCCCATCTACGCTTACGTCTCCAGGATTGACCCACAGGCGACATTTACTCCGGAGAACACTTACTTCCGCGACGATCGTGTCAAGCAGGTAGTCGGACTCAAGCTGCAGTTGGTGGAGGGATTTGGTTTTGCCAAGCCCGGCATGCCTGTCGATGGCGAAGTCCTGGTTATAGGAGACAAGTGGCCGAAGGTCAGGCGCAAATGATTACGGCCAGCCCAGATCGAGCTGTGCCGGAACAGGCGGTTGAGGATCGACAAACCAAACCGCACGAAGTTGGATTTCAAAACGAAAGAGGAAAACTCAAATGACTTCAGTGGCTGAAGTGCAAACGAATCCAAATGCAACCCCTGAATCGGGAAGCGCCGATGGCGGAAAAATACAAGATACGATTTCCAATACATTAACCGCCCCTGCCACTCAAAAGAGCACCACAGGGCCGTTTGGCGCCACTGCCGGGATGCCGGGGCGATTCAAGGGCAACTTCGATTTCCAGTTCGTGCGAACGATGGGGTGTACCACGTATGAGGGGGCGGAGATAGGCGAGTGCTATGAGACCGCCTCGCGCATCGAGGACGAAAAGGAAGATAGCTATACGGAAGCATGGCGCGTTACCGCGGAGCGGGTGGAGGCTATCGCACGCAAATCGCTTGCGGGCAGGCATCTGGTGAGTGCGCGAGAGGCTTTCCTGCGGGCATCGTCGTACTGGCGCGAGGTGGGGTTTTACCAAAGCACAACTGATCCCGGCTGCCACGCTGGCTGGGACCGTCAACGTGAGTGTTTTATGCAAGCTGGAAAATTGATGGACCTGCCCTTCGAGGTTGTCAGCATTCCCTATGAGAATGGGTGGTCGCTTCCCGGCTACTTCCTGAAAGCTAACGCGAGCGATGAGCCACGACCAACATTGATGAGCCTGGGGGGAGCCGACTCCCTGGCGGAGGAACTCTATTTCTGGGGCGGCGGCGCGGCGGCGGTTCGCCGGGGATACAACGCATTGCTGTTCGAGATTCCGGGGCAGCGAGGTGCGATGTATTCGAATCCCGGTGCGGAGCTGTTCTTTCGGCCGGATACCGAAGTTCCACTGCAATACGTTTGCGATTGGGTGCTCGGTCGTGCCGATGTCGATCCGACGCGCCTTGCCTTAGCCGGCTGGAGCCTGGGCGGGTACTTTGCGCCGAGGGCAGCGGCCTTTGAGAAGCGGATAAAGGCCTGCATTGCGAGCACTACCTTGCCTAACTGGCAGAATGCGGCGCAGGTAATGCTCGGGTTACCGGTGGATCAACCTTGCCCCAGAAACCTTGAGGACAAAATCGATCTGTCGACCGTTGGGAGCAGGTTTATCGCCCAGCGAGACATACGTTACCGACATGGTGCGAGCGGCGGAACGATCGCGGAGTTTGTCGACGGGCTGAGCAAGTACAACTTGTGGGGTTTGGAGGGCAAGATCACCTGCCCGTATTTCAACATCGGTGGACAAGGCGAGGGACAACTGGCTGTTGTCAGTCAGAAGTTCTACGACAAGCTGACCTGTCCCAGGGCGCAGCACATCATCACCACGAAGGAGGGCGGCGAGGCTCACTGCGGAGTCAACGACGAAAGCCTTGCGCACCAGATCATATTCGACTGGTTGGACGACGTCTTCGAGAAGAACAAAGCATAGTCGGTGGAAGGCCGAATTCAAAGCACGGGAACTGAAATGAATCCAGAGGCCGAAGTGAAACGAATCCGAATCCGGCTTCCGAATCAGGAAGTGTTGCTGGGCCCTGTCGATGGCGAAGTCCTGGTTCGGGGGGACAAGTGGCCGAAGGTCAGGCGCAAATGATCGCCACTAGCCCAGATCGAGCTGTGCCGGAACAGGCGGTCCCAGAGCGAGAGGTTGACGCTCGAAAAGCCGTCGCAGTCGAACGGACGATTGATGTTCGCGGACTGTCAAAACGCTATGGCAAGCTTGAGGCAATCCGCGGAATCGAATTTGAAGTGACCCGCGGCGAGATGTTTGGCCTGATTGGCCCGGATGGAGCCGGTAAGACTTCGACTTTCCAGATTCTTGCTGGCGTCATGGAAGCGTCCGCGGGCAGCGCGAAGATCCTCGGCCGCCCGGCTCGGGATATGCGATCTCAAACCGGGTATTTGACGCAGGACTTCAGTCTTTATCCCGATCTGACCGTTGCGGAAAACATTCGTTATAGCGGCGATCTGCGCCTCATTCCGCCGGATGAGATCGCGGATCGCAGTCTTCAATATCTTCGAATGTTCGATATGGACCGATTCGCGGGCCGGCTCGCTGGCCAACTGAGCGGCGGGATGAAACAAAAGCTTGCTCTGGTGTGCGCGCTCGTTCCACAACCGAAAGTGTTGCTGCTCGACGAACCAACCACCGGCGTCGATCCTGTGTCTCGTCGAGAGTTCTGGGACGCGCTGGCTCACCTAACGGCGGAGGGGTTGACGATCCTTGTGGCTACCCCGTACATGGATGAGGCTGAAAGGTGTCATCGGATCGCCTTTATGTATTCGGGCGAGATTCTTCGGATCGGCACGCCAACGGAGCTATGCGCCAGTCTGGGCGCGAAGCGGATCGAACTCCGCACCACAGACCTGAGGAAAGCGGAAAGCGTGCTTTCCGCGGGGGCGGGGCCCGATAGCGACGTTATCGACGTCGAACGGTTTGGCGACAGGCTCGATTTGCTGGTAAACGATCCGGAAAAGGAGCAAAAGTGGGTTGCCGAGAAGCTGAAGGGCGCAGGCCTGTCCGTCGACCAGATGCGGGTCGATGAACCGACACTCGATAACATTTTTGTAGCCAAGCTGCGTGCTCTGCGGGAGAAGTCCGACACATCAGAGTTTCCAGCAAAGCACGATCACAGCGGTCTGCGCGGACAAGTTGCGGTCGGCGCGAAGAATCTCGTCAAGCAGTTCAAAGCGTTCACGGCTGTGAAGAATGTGAGCCTTCAGATTCGAAATGGGGAAGTGTACGGACTTCTCGGAGCAAATGGGGCGGGTAAGACAACAACCATCCGGATGCTCTGTGGGTTGCTGGACCCGACAAGCGGAACCATGGAGTTGGGTGGTACGGGCGGCAATCTGAAGACAGAAGCTGTCCGCAACCGCATCGGTTACATGTCGCAGAAATTCTCTCTGTATGAAGACCTGACGATTCGGGAAAACCTCGATTTCTTTTCGGGCGTCTATGGCGTGCCCGACCAGGACCGCGAAGAAAAGATTAAATGGGTGCTTTCCTTTTCGGGTCTCGAAGGAAAAGAGAATCAGATTACGGGGAGCCTGCCGGGAGGGTGGAAGCAGCGCGTGGCCTTCGGCGCCGCAATTATGCACGAACCGGACATCCTCTTTCTGGATGAACCGACTTCGGGCGTCGATCCTCTGGCACGGCGCGCGTTCTGGACCATGATCAATCGCCTGGCCGACGGCGGTGCAGCGATCCTCGTGACCACCCACTATCTGGAGGAGGCGGAACAGTGCAACAGTCTTGGAATGATGGTCGCGGGAGAGCTTGTCGCTGAGGGCACACCCAGCGGCATTAGAAGTCAGCAATCCGGACACATAGTGGAGCTCATCGTCGACCAGCCCCAACGCGCCGCCGACCTGCTCAGGAGCAAGACAGAAAGCTGGCGAGTGTCCCTGTTCGGCGAACGCCTGCATCTGATCACCGACGGAGACCCATCTGCCGCCATCAGGGAAACCACAAAGCGGCTCGAAGAGAACGGGCTCCACGTGACCAGCGGGAGGGAAATCCCCCTGTCGCTCGAAGATGTGTTTATCTCCATCGTGGAAACAGCGCGCACTCAGGGTAAGGCAGCCACCGATGACTAAGGAGGGGCTCGCGTGAGGCGTATCGTTGCGCAGGCGCGCAAAGAGTTGACCCAGATTGTTCGCGACTGGCGTACCCTGGCTCTCGCCCTTGCCCTTCCCACCTTCCTGCTTGTCCTGATGAGCTCGGCGCTCTCGCTCACAGTGAACGAACTTCCGATTGTCGTACAGGATTTTGATGGTTCACCGGCATCCCGTGATTTTATCGACGCTTTCCGGGCTTCGATAACTCTGAAGGTGGTCCCATGGCCGATCGATAGAACCGCCGAAGGGGCCCTTGCCTCCAATGCCGCGCGAGCCGTGCTGATCATCCCCCCGCACTTTGGCCGCGACATGGCGCGCGGCATTAACGCGCCAGTCCAATTGCTGGTGGACGCATCGGATGCAAATACAGCGAAGCTAGTTACAGCTTATGCCGGCCAGATTTCAATCTCGTACAACCAGCGGGGCAGTGGAACGCAAGCAGGCCCCATACAGACCGCCATCCGGCTCTGGTTCAATCCCGGACTCTCTTCGGAGAAGTTCTTCGGCCCAGGAATATTCGTGCTTGGCCTCTCCATGTTCCCGCCTCTGCTGGCTGCGCTCGCCATGGCGAAAGAGGGCGAGTTAAAAACGATTCTGCAGGTTTACGTCTCGAGCATTCCCGCGCACGAGTTCCTGCTGGGGAAAATTATTGCGTTCATGGTCGTTGCATTCGGCGAGTGTCTCATCATGTCCTTGCTTTTGTTTACCTATTTCAGCCTGAGCTTTGCCGGCGATCCTACGCCCGCCCTGGTGGCTACCCTCCTCTATTTCTTTTGCGTGGCGGCGTTTGGAACCATGGTCGGTGCGGTCATCCCCAACCAGGCAGCGGCATTGCAGGCTGTGGCGTTCGGCGGATTTCTGCTCGTCTATTTGTTTTCAGGCCTGATCTTTCCGGTTCAAAACATACCGGCCGCGCTCCGTTGGATTTCGGATCTTGTCTGGGGCCGGTACTACATCGAGATTGTGCGCGACGCGCTCCTGCAAGGCGGGGGATGGCCCGCCATGTGGTACAGGGTTCTTATCATCGGAGCGATTGGAGCCACCTTCTATAGCCTGGCCTGGCTCGGCATGAGACGGATGCAGGTGAAGGCATAAATCATGAGAAAGCTTCTTGATCGCCTCATCAATTATCGTCTGCGCGCACTTATCAGGAAGGAGTTTGCTCAGACTCGCCATGACCGCAAACTCATGTTTACTCTAATCGTGTTGCCCGTCGTGCAGTTGACTCTGGTGGGGTTTGCCCTGAGCGCGGCAGTAACGAACGTCAGTCTTGCTGTCGTCGACGATAGCCGGTCACCCGAGAGCCGGGAGCTGATTGCGACGTTGACCGAGAGCAAGAGTTTCCGCCTCGCGGGCTATTATTCGTCGGCCGATCAACTTGGAGATGCAGTCAGCAGAGGCAAAGCCGATGCCGGAATGGTCGTTCCTTACGACTATGCGCGGGATCTGGTTCGGGACCGCCATACGACGATTCAGTTCCTGCTGAACGCTACGAATGCAAACACCGCGACGATTAGCCGCGGATATGCGGAAAGCATCATTCAGAGATTCAATACAGGACTGGAAGCCGAGGGAGTTCATGTCCGCGTCCAGCCAACTGACGGATCAAACTTAGCCCGCCGCGGTTGGGCGCAGCTTGAGCCGGCGTTCCTTTACAATCCCGGTCTGGTCGATTCGTGGTTTATCGTCACCGGCGTGCTCGGATTGCTGTTGATCCTGGATAGTTCCCTCATTTGCGCCGCGGCCATGGTTCGCGAGCGGGAAGCCGGGACGCTCGAACAACTGCTCATATCCCCGGCCGGCACATCGGAGATCATCATTGCCAAGATCACACCATTGTTTTTGCTGCTATTCCTGATGATGTTCCTGGCCCTGGGCGTGCTCAAATTTGCATTCGGGGTTCCGTTCCACGGCAACCTCCTTCTGCTGCTCGCCGGTGGCGCGTTGTGCATCTTGTCTGGCATCAGCATAGGTACCGTGGTCTCCACCTTCAGCAAGTCGGCTCAACAAGCACAGCTAACGACTTTTTTCGTCAATCCTCCGCTGTCAGCGTTGTCTGGAGCGCTCAATCCGGTTGAGGCAATGCCGAAATGGTTGCAGCCTTTCACGGTTCTGAACCCAATTCACCATTTCGCAACTATCGCTCGTGGAAGCACGCTTAAGGGCAGCGGTTTCATGGACCTTTGGCCGAACTTCCTTGGCTTGCTCATTATCACGCTGGTGCTCGGCTCGCTCAGCGTCTGGCGATTCCGAAAGCAGCTCAGTTAGGGACGGGGCACCTGAGATATGAATCATCGAAAGACAAAGACCACGCCAATTCGCCGGATCGGGGGAACTGCCGCGATTCTTTGCATAGGGACCCTCCTCATCGCATCGCTGCCGGGCCAATCGCAGAGTACGCAGGCAAGTCCGCTCCCCCTTTCCGGGCGCTCTGGACAGACCGGGTCAGTGACCGCAGTGGAATCTCCCATTGCAGGAACGACAACCAGCGTAGATACGATAAACCCTTCAGTTCAGGTTCAGGGACCATATACCGGCGGCGCTTCGAGCACGGCCACGATGCCGTTTTCGGGGAAGCTCTCTCTCCGCGAAGCCATCGCGCGAGGACTCGACTATAACCTTGGCGCGGTGGGCCAGAGCAACGCTGTACGTCAGGCTCAAGGGCAGAGTCAGGTTGCGCGAAGCGCCCTGCTTGTCAATGTGAGCGGCTACTGGCCGAAACAATACAGCAAATCAGCCTCGGGGCGGAGGGGCTGCGCCTCATAATTCCGGGCTTTACCATCCCACCGACCATAGGACCTTTTAACAACATCGATTTGCGCGGCAGCCTTTCTCAGTCAATCGTCGATCTGACCGCGTGGAACAACTATCGGTCGTCCAGAGAGCTTTTTCGCGCCAGCCAGTTTGCCGCGCGGGATGCACGAGAGTTGGTCGTTCTTGCAGTGTGCGGTGCTTATCTGCAAGTGATTGCAACAAGAGAAAGGGTTAAGTCCGCGCACGCACAACTCGAGACAGCTACTGCTCTTTTTCAGCAGACGCAGCAAAAGCGAAGTGTTGGATTGGTGCCCCAAATAGACGTCGACCGGAGCGAAGTCGAACAGCTTACGCAGCAGCAACGAGTCATCTCGCTTGAGAACGAAGTGGCCAAGCAGAAAATCATTTTGGCCCGCATCACTGGGTTACCTCCAGGCGACGAATACGATCTTACCGACGAGGTACCCTTTTCGGCTGCGCCTGATCTTAGCTTCGATGACGCACTCAAGCAGGCGTTTGAGCATCGTGCAGATATTATGGCCGCGCAGGCACAAATTCGCGCCGCCGAACACACACTTGCCGCTGCTCGTGATGAGCGACTGCCTTCGCTTTCAGTAAGTGGCAACTACGGAGCAATCGGAACAAACCCTTCCCAGGCCCATACGACGTATCTTGGAGCCGCCACTCTCAATGTTCCGATTTGGCTGGGAGGCCGCACAGAGGGAGAAATCACGCAGGCAAAGGCTTCTTTGGCCCAGCGGCGAGCGGAACTCGAAGACACCAGAAGCCAGGTGGAAAGCGACGTCCGCAACGCCTACCTCGACCTCAGGGCTGCAACAAGCCAGGCAGAAGTGGCTCAGAGGAACCTCCAGGTGACAAGAGAAACGTTGGACCTGACGCGACAGCGCTTCGATGCCGGTGTGACCGACAATGTGGAGGTTGTGCAGGCCCAGGAGTCCTTAACCTCTGCTGAGCTTGACGTGATCAACAGCGTATTCGCCCACAACGTGGCAAAGCTCAGCTTAGCGCGATCGGTCGCGAGCGCGGCCGATAGCCTGCAGCAGTTCCTGAGTCTCCAATGATGGGCTCTCTGCTGCGTTTCTGCCTGTGATCTTGCGCCGAGGCCCCTTTCGTAGTCCTTGCTGCGCCACCTCTGCAGCACGCGGAACCCGGAAATGGCCTGCCTGATTCCAGGAATCGGTCAGTTTGTCGCTGCAAGCCGGCATCCAGCCATTCCGTCCTGCTGACTGCGATGAATGAGGCATCGGAGGCCGTGACCCCCTTTCGAGCGCGGTAGAGGTCATAGGTGTCTTTGCGGCTATCTCTGGCGCGGAATCAAAGAGATGCGTTGCATCTGAATGTGACTTGGTAGAGTTTTGGTAGCAAGAACTGCTCCAGCTATGGAGCATCCAACGCCGTGATTCCGCTGTAAGTTGCTGAAAGGATGGTAGGCACGAGGAGACTCGAACTCCTGACCTCTACCGTGTCAAAGCGAAATCGGGTTGTAACCCATTGATTCTAGGAGCACCGGTGGCACCGAAAAGCACCCTAGAGCACTCCTAAACCACCCTCAGCACCCTCGTCAGCACCCTCGAAATTCGGTGCCTGACCTCTACCGTTCCTGGGTAGAAATAGGGTAGAGGTCAAGGGTACCAATTCTCGCCTGCTCTCCATTTCCAACGTCCCACCCGGCTTCCCGCCTGCTAGCATCTGCCTGTGAACCCGAGCGAAAAAATGAAGAAACTCACCGCCCTTGCCGAGAGTCTGAACGGCGTCCCACTATCCGTGATGTCTCCGGAAGAGCGAATCGTATGGGTGAAGGGGCACGGCCTCCTCTTTGACTTGGACTGGCCCTCGAACCACATCAACTACAAGATGTGTGAGCGCGCCATGCAGGAATTGGTTCCACAGTACGAGGGCCACCAAAGCTGGCGCGATTACCAACGGCAATGGGCCGCAGAGGATCAGAAGTAGCACTCCGCACGCCCCGCAACACCCCGCACCGCGCTGCTTGACGCATCTTCCAACCCGTGATCTAATTTAAACTCCCCGATTTTCCTTGACACCCATCCCCCAAAACATTTAGTCTTGAATTACACACCACATCATCAGGAGACCACTGGACGCAGAATTTAGCGGACAAGCTCCCGGCTCTGACCCTCTCCCGAGGGTGCCTCAAGAGCGAACCATCCCAAAGGAAAATGCACGTGTGCAGACTGCCTCCTTCGGTAGTTGCACACGTGCGCACGAGGATCGGTTTTGACTCAGTGGGCACTCGCACGTCCTGGCAAAGGTCTGGGGCAATATCCAAAGTTTCCAAGTGAGTTTGTTGCAGAGAAGGGGCCGAAGTGGAGGAATCCACCCGCGCCCGGTCCCATTCATGCACTCAGCTTGAGCAAGCAACTGCCCCATGCCCACACGCTGCGTGAGTTCGACGAAACACGGTCGGACCAGTGGCGGGGCGTCTGGGGCACGGAAGAGGAGCAGGCGGCCCTACGGTACCGCTGCGCGTTGCCGGTGACCGTTGTGGAGCGAATCCCAGATCAGCCATTCACGCTGCATGCGAAAGAGGGTGAGAGGGGCAGCCAGGAAACGGCGGACGCACAGACCGGAGCGGATGACCGACACTACTGGGGCAAAGACCATGCGCCCAAAACCATCACCACAACCCACCAGGGATGGTTGCAGGGCACACTTAGCGACGATCAACTCTGCCAGGTGATATCGGAGTACGCCACCTTTCACCTCCGGGCAAAGTGGCCACGGCTGGGTGACGACATTCCCGACGTGGTGCAGCTATCCACGCTGAAGCTCTTCCATAAGTTGAAAGCCAGTCCTAACTACAGACTCACTCAGACGCTCATCATTGTAAGAGCAGGACGCGACGCGGAGGAATGGCGGGAGCATGTCCACTTCGATTATGAAACCAAACCTCCAACCGAGAGCGAGGATGGGAGCGAGACTGTAGTGGATGAAGATGAAGTGATTCCGACCCGTGACGCGGCAGACGGTGCGCCATCCCGTCCCGACCATGACCGACGCCTCCTGCGCAAGCTGATCACACAGCTACCCGAACATCAGCGAGTCGTAATCGAGATGCGCTGGGCAGGAAGTGATGACAAGGCAATAGCGACGGCGCTGGGATGCAGTCCCCGGTACGTCCGAACATTGGGGCAGAAAGCGGAAGCCGCGATGAAAGGAGCAATCGCAGAGTGAAAGCCGCAATGAGTCAAGATGACCTTCGGGGGCCTTATCAGCATGTGTTATCGGTCACGTGCCCACGTTGCAAGGCCAACCCCGGCGAGCCTTGCATGGGCCGAAATGGTCTGCCCAAAAAGACCCCGCACCCCCGCCGCGAAAATAATTTTCAGAGTTGTTCCAAAAAACCCGTTTTGTCCCGGCTTACTATAACGACCGCCATTAAGAATTTTGACGGTTGGGGGGGATAGGGGGGGCTGCTATCGAACAGACTCTGCCGCTAAAACAGCGAGCGGGACGAACGAGCGATAGCGAGTGAGTGCGAGCGAAGATGGTGGATGACGCGGCGCAAACCCCAAGTGATTAATTCTGAAGGCCACACCCTGCTCAGAAACCACACTCGAAGAATATTTCACTTTGAGTTCCAAAAATCCCGTTTTGTCCCGGCTTATAGAAGAGAGAGGAGGAACGCATAAATGACAAAGCAACATCGTGAGTGGTGCGAACGCGCCTATGCGCTCATCTCTTCACAGACGCCAGACTTGACTATGGAGCAAATCCAGAACCCGGACCCGAACAAAGATGAGGATGCAGCGATGCTTTTCATTCTCATGGCTCTGCTCACTCCCTCGGAGATTCAGACATCCGCCGTACAGCGCAAGGCGGTCAAGCTCGCTGAGAGCCTGGCCGATATGATCCTTCGCGGTTTCCGGTCGGAACTGGCCGGGTACGTCTATGGTGACGTGCCAAGCAATTTCCCACAGACTTTCTGGTTTATCTGTCATCTCGCGGGAGTCGAGTTAACGTTGCGCCGAATGTTGAAAGAAGAGAGAGATGAAATCCCTCAGTGAGATCGAGCTAGAGATCCCCGATTTGCAGCGCCAGCGTGAGCACCTCGTCATCGAGCACTCCTGCACCGATGGTGTCGAGCGCGAAACCGCGTGGAAGGAACTAAAGAGCGTTGACCGCCGTCTGGCCAGGCTCTCCAGGCAGCGTACCGAACTACGCGCCCAGCGCCACGCCAGTGGGTTTGGCTGGCTGGGAGACTACAGCAGAGGGTAGTTGCACACGTGCCACACAAAGATTGAGTTTTGCTCGTCGCTCAACCACTGCGCGGGGCGAACCTGTCATGGGTGTTCGTCCCGCATCTTTTCCAAGTTCGCGGCTGCCTCACAGCAACGTGCATGATGGATTAACGGCCATCACGTCACGTGCCGCATTCGGGGTAGTCAGTCACAGGGACTGGTTGCCCCACTTTTGTTTTGAGCTTGCGGTGATTCTTCCAGGCTTCACCGCAACTTGGCCCGTCCCCGCTTCTTGGTCGATAGCCGGAACGGGCCAATGAATGTCTGCGCGTCGTACCGTCACCGCTTTGCGGCGGTGCTAACTAGCGACGTGCCGATTGGCCGATGCTATCGGCTGGGGCAAGGTGGGAGTTGCAAACCACCCGCATCACTGCGCGGGCACGCGTGGTACTCCAGCGCATCGGCCACTAAAGATCATCATTTGAGTTCCAGCCGTCGTCCCAACGGCTGACGCGGTGGCGCGGGCATGGCATCGGAAGATGATTCCGGGCAGGGTCTTCTCTTTCACCCGGTTGGCAACACCCGCCGCTGCGAGTTATCACCACCAAATTGCACACGTGCAACAGAAATGAGTAGCTATGGCATTCGCGCTGAAACAAACGACGCCACCGTCCAGTGAGCCAGTGAGCTTGTCGGACATGAAGCTCCACCTACGGGTGGACATTGACGATGATGACTCGCTCATCCAGGCGCTGATAAGTGCGGCACGGGAACGCGCAGAGGACTTCACTGGCCGTTGCTTCGTTCCACAGACTTGGACCTTCGGACTGGATCGCTTCCCTGGCTATCACCACATCAGCGCCGCGCCGTCTCGTGCAGACCATGACCGTATCGGCTGGGATGGCATGGCCCAGTGGAACCGCAGTCAGACGATCACCATCCCGCGTTCACCGCTCATTGCGGTCACCGGCATCACCTACAGCGATCAAGGTACCGGCGAGTCGATCACGCTTGACCCCAGCACCTATGAGATAGACAACCTGTCGGAACCGGGACGGCTGAAACCCGTGTACGGTGCGAACTGGCCCGTCGCACTGTCTGATATGAACAGCGTGCTGATTCAGTTCACAGCCGGATACACGGGCACCATCCCCGCAACGATCATTGCAGCAATCAAGCTGACGTGCGGCGCGCTCTATAACAACCGTGAGTCGTTTGTGGTTGGGCAGGGCAACGCAGTGGAACTTCCATATGCGGCTGAGGCTTTGCTGACACCGTACCGCGTGCTGCCGTTCGGCTACTTCGGTGGAGGATAGATGGCGAACCCTCTCTCACCCCAAGCGGGCAGGCTACGGCACAGGATCACGATCCAAGCTCCGGCTGCACCATCGAACCCATTCGTACCCGGCACCGCAACGCCGACCACAGTAGCGACACTGTGGGCGTGCATCCGTCCGCTCACGTCGTCTGAAGTCTTTCAGGCAACGCAGGTGTCAATGAAGCTGTCGCACCGCATAACGATTCGCTATCCCGGAGCAAGCGTCGTGCTCAAACCCGGCTATTTGATCCTGTTCGGGACGCGGGTGTTCAAGCTGGCGGAGGGATTCATCAACACTGAGGAGCGGAACATCACGGTTGATCTTCTCGCCTATGAGATTGATCCCACAGAGTAGCTGCTAACTCCAGTGCAATCAACACGAGTCGAGCTAACTACTGATGGTAGGGGGCATGACGTTCGGAGGGTGAGCACCAGCCGGGACCAACAGGCCAGGTGAATTTTCACGCAATCCAAAACGTAATCGACCACCCACCGTTGATTCTCGACGGTTTACGCATCGTTCTGCTCATTTCAAAGAAGTTACAGGTTGAGGGGATACTTTCATGGTATCAACAAAACGACCGAAAAGCAAGGCAAAACCGCCGATTTCCGCCCCAAAGGTACCCAAGGGCCTATCTGCGGTCGCCCAGCGGGAATGGGAGCGCATCGTCACGGTTCTCGCCGCGACGGACCGGCTCCCCGACGTTGATCCTGCCCTTTTGAACTCGTACATCACGAGCTTCGCCAAGTGGCAAGCGGCAGAGAAGATGCTGAAGCGGCAGGGACTCGTCGTCCGCGAGACGATGCGAGACCGTCACGGCGCTCCGGTCGGTGAGAAGTCCGTAGCAAACCCCTACGTCAAGATCAGCCGCGATAACCAACTAATCTGCGTCCGCCTGACAAGGCAGATGGGTCTGACTGCGCAGAGGAAGCCCGCGAAGAGTGAATCGACCCTCGAAGCGCTGTACACGCGTGCCTGGGAATTGCATGGGCAACAGGGCGACCTGCTAGCGCAGCGTGACGAGCTATGGAAAATGCTCGGGCGCAACCCCTGGGATGAGGGTGACCCCGAGGAATGGACCGCACTCGAAGCAGAGTATCTGAAAGTCGAAGCGCAGATCGCTGCGCACGGAAAAGGAATTGGTAACAATGTCGATTACGAATCGAATTAAGAGCGCCGTCGCCGCGTTCCGCAGTAGTGGCATCCTCGAAAGTCCAAGTACTCCCCTCTCCGGCCCTGCCTGGTGGCAGCTAATCGACGGGCAGAGGAATAGCGAAGCGGGCGTGCGTGTGTCGCCAGGGAACTCCCTCGAATGCGCCGCGTTCCATGGTTGCTGCCGCGTTCTGGCTAACACCACTGCGCAGCTACCCTTCCGGCTTTACCGCCAGGATAAAACGAACCCGATGCACCGCCAGGAAATCCGCGACCATCCGGTTGCGCAACTGATCGGCACGGCTCCGAACCCGGACGCCACTCCGATCTCGTTCTACTCGACTCTGGTTTTGCTCATGCTCCTGTGGGGCAACGGCTTTGCCGAGATCCAGCGCAATCCCGTAACTCAGCAACCACTGGCTATGTGGATTCGCGCCTCCCATCTCACTGACGTTCACCGTGATGATGGGGGCTTGCTCTACTACACCACGCGCGACACTCCCGACTCGAAACAGCGGACGGTGAAAGCGGATGACATGATCCACTGCGCCGGTCTCTCCCTTGACGGCATCGTGGGGCTACCCACTGTGAAGATGCTGCGCCAGGAGATTGGCCAAGCCATGGCCCAGACCATTTATGGTTCCCGCTACTATGCGTCCAGTGGAGTGCCTTCGGTTGCGATCACGTATCCGGGCACGATGAAACCTGAGCAGAAGACAGAGCTACGCCATGCGTGGAACGCACTATTCACGGGCGGGAACACACACCAGGCTGCAATCTTAGATCAGGGGCAGAGTGTCGAAGTACTCACTGCAAAGCCAATCGACGGGCAACTCGTCGAAGCCGCTAAGCTGTCTGCCGAAAAGTTGTGCTGGAGTTTGGGAGTGCCTCCTTCGATCCTTGGATTGAATGACCGTGCGCCCCGTGCCAGCGCAGAGCAACAGGACGCGAACTTTCTTAAGTACGGTCTCGGTCCTATCCTGGCCCGGATTGAGCAGCCAATGACGGCTAAGTTGGCTCCGACCGCTTCCTACATCATCCGTGCGGATACCCGGAGTCTTCTAAGATCCAGCATCACAGACCGCGCCACTTACTACACCCAAATGCGGAATGCCGGTATCTTATCGGCCAATGAGTGCCGCGCGATGGAAGATTTGCCAAGCATCCCCGATGGCGACCGCTATCTCGAACCGGCCAATATGAACGAAGTGGGAGCCGCGTCCAACAAAGAAGAACTCGACGAAGAGTTAGACGATTCCCAGGACGGCATCGAAGCCTAATCCCAAGTGTGGGGGCAGTGGAAAGTTGCTCCCTTGTTTTGCAAAACAGAAAGGCAATACCAAATGACTGAACAGATTAAAGCTATGCGCGAGGCGAGAGCGAAACTTGTCGCGGACGCGCAGGCACTTATCCCGAAGGGCACCACGCCCATGACGGCGGAAGTTCGGACCAAGTTTAACCGCATGATGACTGACGCGGAAGAGTCGCTGCGGACCATACAGGGCATGGAATCAATCGAACGTGAAACCCGCGCGGCCAATGCTCGCGGAGCGTTCAATTCCAAGCCTGGTGTGAACACTGAGAACCGCGAAGCTCTGCGGAACTGGGCACGCTACGGAACTCCAATGGAGAACCGCGCGGCCATCTCTACCGGCAGTACCTCTGGCGTTGCTGTGATCAATCAGGATATGTTCCCTGAAGTGGTCCAGGCGCAGAAGAGCTACGCGGGCGTGGCTAACATCGTTCGCCAGTGGCACACTGACACGGGGATGCCTGCGAAAACTCCTTTCGTGAATGACACTGGCAACGTAGCGGCGGACATCACCGATGGGTCTGCGTCCAGTGAGCTTGAACCGCCCATCACTTCGACTATCTCGAACGTCGATGAATTCGACTCGGGCTATTCGCTGGTGACCGTGGCCGAACTGGAAGATGCGGATTACGATATCGAGGCGTTACTTAGAGACCTTCTGCTTCGGAGGATCTATCGCGGACTGGCTGCCAAGCTGGTCGCTGGGAGTACCAACATCACCAGCGTGATCACGTCGGCAACCAATGCGCCCGCGTCGTCCGCAGCTACCACGGTAGTGTGGAGCGACCTGACGAACCTGATTGAACAGTTGGACCCTTCGTATCTGCCTGGCGCGAAGTTCGTCATGAACCAAAGTACCAAGATGGCGCTGGCTGCGATGACCGATTCGCTCGGTCGCCCGCTGTTCACCGCGTCTGCGGGTTCGGAACAGTTCGACAGCATCCTGGGCTATCCGATTCAGCTTTCTGTGGCTCACCCGAACATGGGTAGTGGCGTGGTAGGTAGTATCCAATTCGGCAACTGGGAATCCGGTTACTGCCTGCGCAGTGTGTCGGACATTCACCTGTTCCGGCTGACTGAGCGCTTCCTGCCTGACTACGGAAGCTATGCCTTCCTGGCAAAAGCGCGCTATGGCGGGTTTGCCCTGAGCGCTGGGGTTCCGCCCGTGTACAACCTTGTCAATCACGCATAAGTTAGTGCGGTCGTGACCGCCTAAGTAGAAAACCCCTGCTCTTCTATTCCTTGACGTTGGGTCCAAGGATAGGTGGGCAGGGGTCTTTCTTTGCGCCTAACGCGCAACACTCTTGGAGAAAAATGAACAACGAAAGCTCACTTTTGAACGAGGCTCAGGTCGCAAAGCGTCTGGGCGTTAGTATGCCCACCTTGCGCTCATGGCGCTGCCGTGGAATCGGCCCCGTGTACGTCAAACTGGGGGATGGCAAGAAAGCCCCTGTGCGGTATCACCAAAGCGACCTTGAGCAGTTCATAGCTCAGGGCAGACACGTCGCGGGGACGATATGAACAGCAACGAAAAGCAGACGCGTCGTTTCCTCAGTCCCGAAGATGCAGCCGAGTATCTGGGTGGCCTCCACAGTCGCACAGTGACCCGCTGGGCGCGCCAGGGCTATCTGCCTGCGTATCCCATCGGCGAGGGCAAGCGACGGCTCTGGCGGTTCCTGGAGAGCGATCTTGAGCAGTGGATGCGCGCCCGATGCACTGGGCAGAATTCCCTTGATATTCGAGGGGCAGCCGCTACACTCGTTCCAGCCACCGATGCTCCGACCAAAGGATGATTCCAATGATCGGAACACCGCGTTTTCAGCATGGAAGTCTCATCCGCGTGAAGAACAAAAGCACAGACGACACCTGGTTCCTCCGCTTCTATGAAGAGGTTGGAGAAAAGCGGGTCTATCGGAAACAGCGCATCGGCACGGTGAGAGAGTTTCCACTTCGCCGTGACGCTGAGAAAGCTGTGCTCAGTCTCCGCGCCAACATCAACTCGGAGGTTCGTTCCCCGGCAACGGTGAGCGAACTCCTGGCCCACTACACGAAGCACGAATTGACCACCGAACGGAAGGCATTCTCTACGGTCGAAGTGAACAAGAATTTCCTCAAGCTGTACGTCACTCCGACCTGGGGCAGCATGAAGCTATCGGCGGTGCATACCGTTGCTGTAGAGCAGTGGCTTTCCAAATTGCCGAAGTCACCGGCAACGCGGACAAAGATCAAAGCTGTTTTCTCCGCGCTGTTCTCACATGCAATCCGGCACGAGTGGGTTTCGAGCAACCCCATCCGTGCGGTGCGCTGTTCGGCAAAGCGGGTCCGTGAAAAAGACGTTCTCGAACCTGCGGAGTTCGCCGCGCTACTCGCACAGTTGACCGTGCGGGATAGAGCGATGGTGATGCTTGCGGGCAGTACAGGGCTGAGGCGGTCTGAGTTCATCGGCCTGCGATGGAGCGACATCAACTCCGAGACGATGGAGATTGCCGTCACGAAGTCGTGTTTCCGTAATCGCATCGGCGACACCAAAACCGAAGCGAGTCACAGACCCGTTCCGCTCCATCCCACTGTGTTGGGGTCTCTCCTCCAATGGCGCGCGGTTTCGCACTATCAGGCGGACACGGATTTTCTGTTTCCGTCAGATCGGCTCAAGGGTGCAAAGCCCCTGTCCCCGGATACGCTCTTGCGGAAGATCATCCGCCCCGCTCTGGCGAAAGCTGAAGTCAAGGGCAAGGTGATCGGTTGGCATTCCTTCCGTCACTCACTGGCGACGAACCTGCGTAGCCTGGGTGTTGATGTGAAGGTCGCGCAAGAGTTGCTAAGGCACGCGAACAGTCGCACCACACTGGACATTTACACGCACGCTGTTTCGGCTCGGAAGCACGAAGCTACCGGCAGGATTATCGAACTGCTCCTGCCCCAAAACAACAAGGATGCGGAGTCTCAGCACCCTTCAGCACCCTTGGAACTTCAGGCCATCTCCGCATGACGTTCCAAGTTGCTTGTTTTTAGGAAGATATGGTAGGCACGAGGAGACTCGAACTCCTGACCTCTACCGTGTCAAGGTAGCGCTCTAACCAACTGAGCTACGCGCCTACGCGAGGCGGAATGGCCTTTTTGTCATGATAGCAGGGATGGAGG
>Ga0181525_10000895_pt1 | contig 25919 bp, 23 predicted proteins | sample PEATcosm2014_Bin_48_FD_121100 | JGI IMG/M metagenome (GOLD analysis project Ga0181525, IMG submission 121100) | Peatland microbial communities from MTU Mesocosm Facility, Houghton, MI, USA - PEATcosm2014_Bin06_10_metaG | ecosystem: Environmental > Terrestrial > Soil > Wetlands > Peat | place... | reverse complement strand
GAACTGGATCTGGCTGACCAGCGGGCCGAGGGTGGTGGGTTCGGCGAAGGCGGGGCCGACGACGTGGTGGTGGACGGCGATGGCGGCGTATTCCATTGCGTCCTTATGCAGGGCGCGCGGGACCAGCATGCGGGTGGCGGCGTCGCAGGACTGGCCGCTGTTGATGAAGCAGGCGGAGATGCCTTTGCGCACGGCGCGTTCCAGGTCCACGTCCGGGAGCAGGATGTTGGCGGATTTGCCGCCGAGTTCCTGGGCCACGCGCTTGACGGTGTCGGCGGCGGCTTTGGCCACCAGGATGCCGGCGCGGGTGGAGCCGGTGAAGGACATCATGTCCACATCCGGGTGTTCCGCCAGCTTTTGGCCGACGGACGGGCCGTCGCCGTTGACCAGGTTGAAGACGCCCTTGGGGACACCTGCTTCGTGCATGATTTCGGCGAAGATGAGGGCGTTGATGGGGGCGATTTCGGAGGGTTTGAGGATCATGGTGTTGCCGCCGGCCAGCGCCGGGGCGACTTTGCAGACGATCTGGTTGAGCGGCCAGTTCCAGGGGGTGATGAGGCCGACGACGCCGATGGGCTCCTTGACCACCAGGGTGGTGCCGCGCTGCTCGCTCCATTGGAAGCCGGGGAGGACGTCCAGCAAGGCCTGGAAATGGGCGGTGCCAGCGGCAACCTGGGAGTCCAGGGCGAATTTGATCGGCGCGCCCATTTCCTCGGCGACGGCTTCGGCGATGTCCACCGCGCGGCGCTGATAGATGGCGAAAATGGTTTGCAGGAGTTCCAAACGCTCCTTGGGCGTGGTGCGCGAGAAGGCGGGGAAAGCGGCCTTGGCGGCGGCGACGGCGCGGTCCACATCGGCGCTGCTGCCGCCGGAAATCTCGGTGAAAGCCTGGCCGGTGGAGGGGTCGATGACCGCGATGCGGTGGGGGGTCGCCGGGTCTACCCAGGCGCCATCGATGTAGAATTTCAGGTTATTGGACATGTATCCTCCTATGCGGGCCACGATGTGTTAAACATATTAAACAGGTCACGGAGGGTTTGGGAATGGACTTTACCGGCAGGTGCCTTTGCGGCGGGATCGCCTACGCGTTTACCGCCGATGAGAACGCGGTGGCGGATTATTGCCACTGCCGGGAATGCCGGCGGGCCAGCGGTGCGCCGGTGGTGGCCTGGGTGCAGGTGAGACCCAGCCAGTTCCGCGTGACCCAAGGCGAGGCCAAAGCCTATGCCTCCTCCGCCCGCGCCGTCCGGTGGTTCTGCCCCAACTGCGGCTCGCCCCTCTACATGACCGACACTGCCGGAATCTCCGTCGGCATCACCCTGGGAACCCTGGACCATCCCGAAAATCTGCCCCCCACCGTCCACGGCTGGGACAGCGAACGCCTCCCCTGGTTCCAAACCACCGATGAACTCCCACGCTACGAACGCGAACCTCCGTACGATTTGGGGGAGTGAGGCTGGGGGAAGTGAGCTCGGTCCAGGGGCAGAGCCCCTGGCCTTGCTTGCTTAACCCCGAGCCTCACTCCCCATGCCGTAGGGAAATTTGCGTCGGGGGGTGAGAATTCACTTGTGCCCGGGGGGCGGGTTGAATACATCGGGGGCGTTGTTCAAGGGATTCTTCCGGTGCTTCGGGCCGGGGTGATCCGCTAATCAGGAGCGAAAAAATTGAGTAAAGTTATCGGTATCGACCTCGGTACGACCAATTCTTGTGTTGCGGTCATGGAGGGCAAGGATGTCCGCGTGATCGAGAATTCGGAAGGTGCGCGTACGACGCCTTCCATGGTTGCTTTCAGTGATTCGGGTGAGCGGCTGGTGGGCCAGTCGGCCAAGCGGCAGGCGGTGACCAATCCGACGAACACGCTTTACGCGGTGAAGCGTTTGATTGGCCGGCGTTATGAAGACCCGACCGTGGAAAAAGATAAAGGCATGGTGCCGTATGGCATTGTGAAGGGCGATTCCGGGGATGCCTGGGTTGAGGCCAAGGGGCAGAAGTACTCGCCGTCGCAGGTCAGCTCTTACATTCTGACCAAGATGAAGGAGACGGCTGAGGCGTATCTCGGCGAGACGGTGACGCAGGCGGTGATTACGGTGCCCGCTTACTTCAACGACGCTCAGCGCCAGGCGACCAAGGATGCGGGTAAGATCGCGGGTTTGGAAGTGTTGCGCATTATCAATGAGCCGACGGCGGCGGCGCTGGCTTACGGCATGGACAAGAAGAATGCCGGGACCATCGCGGTTTACGATCTTGGTGGCGGCACCTTCGATATTTCGGTGTTGGAGCTGGGCGACGGCGTGTTTGAGGTGAAGTCCACCAACGGCGATACGTTCCTGGGCGGTGAGGATTTCGATCAGCGGGTGATTGATTATCTCGCCGACGAGTTCAAGCGCGACCAGGGGATTGATCTGCGCAAGGACAAGCTGGCGCTACAGCGGCTGAAGGAAGCGGCGGAGAAGGCGAAGATTGAGCTTTCCTCCGCGAAAGAGACCGAGATCAATCTGCCGTTCATCACCGCGGATGCCTCGGGTCCGAAGCATCTGGTGCTGAAGCTGACGCGCGCCAAGCTGGAATCGCTGGTGGATGATTTGATCGAGCGGACGCTGGGGCCGTGCCGCGCGGCGTTGAAGGATGCCGGTGTCACCGCTGGCGAAATCAACGAGGTGATTTTGGTCGGCGGGATGACCCGCATGCCCAAGGTGATCGAGCTGGTGAAGAATTTCTTCGGCAAGGAACCGGCGCGTAACGTGAACCCGGATGAAGTCGTCGCCATTGGCGCCGGGATTCAGGGCGCGGTGCTCAAGGGCGATGTCAAGGACGTGCTGCTGCTTGATGTCACCCCGCTCTCGCTGGGCATTGAGACGCTGGGCGGGGTGTTTACGCGCCTGATCGACCGCAACACGACCATTCCGACGAAGAAGAGCCAGACCTTCTCGACCGCCGATGACGGGCAGACGGCGGTGACCATTAAAGTGTTCCAGGGTGAACGCGAGATGGCCGCCGACAACAAGCTGCTCGGCAATTTTGACTTGCAGGGGATTCCGGCGGCGCCGCGTGGTGTGCCGCAGATTGAAGTGACGTTCGATATTGACGCGAACGGCATTGTCTCGGTGCAGGCCAAGGATAAGGCGACCGGCAAGGAACAGCAGATCCGTATTCAGGCTTCGGGCGGGCTGTCCGAGGCGGATATCGAGCGGATGGTGCGCGATGCCGAGGAAAACGCGGCGGCGGACAAGGCGCGGCGCGAGACGGTGGAGAGCCGCAACCAGACCGAGGCGATGGTGAACCAGGCGGAGAAGACGCTGAAGGAAGCCGGAGACAAGGTTTCGCCCGCCGACAAGGCCGAGGTGGAGGCCGCCGTGGCCGCTGCCAAGCAAGCGCTGGAAGGCGGCGACACCGCCGCGGTGAAGGCCGCGAGCGAGCAGCTGACCCAGGCGGCGCTGAAGCTGGGCGAGGCCATGTACAAGGCGCAAGCCGAGGCAGGGCCCGAGCCGGAAGCCGGAGCGAATGGCGAGAAGATCGTCGATGCCGACTTTGAAGACGTTGACGGCGATAAAAAGACCCCGTGAACGGCGTAAAAGCCAGATTGATAAGACTGAAATGGTCCCGGGGCGTTGCCCCGGGATTTTCCCGTTCTAGCGCGTTGTAAGGAATAAACCGCCGCGATGGCCAAACATGATTATTACGCGATACTCGGCGTTGAGCGCGGCGCCAGTGCCGAGGACATGAAGAAGGCGTATCGCAAGCTGGCGATGCAGTATCACCCGGACCGCAATGCCGGGGATGCCAAGCTGGAGGCGAAGTTCAAGGAGTTGAACGAGGCCTATGATGTGCTGAAGGATGATCAGAAGCGCTCGGCGTATGATCGCTACGGCCATGCGGCGTTTGAGAATGGCGGCATGGGTGCGGCGGGCGCGGGTGCGGCGGGGTTCGGCTTTGAGGGCGGGCTGGGCGATATTTTCGAACAGATGTTCGGGGCGGGCCGCCGGGGCGGTGAGCGCGGGCAGACCGGTGGCGATGTGCGCGCCGCCGTCGAGATTGACCTGATGGAAGCCTTTACCGGGCTGAAGACCAATGTGCGCGTGGCGACGCGCGTGGTGTGCGACGCCTGCACCGGCACCGGGTCGTCGGATAAGGCCTCTGGCGGCGATAGCTGCGGGACCTGCGGCGGGGCCGGGCGTGTGCGCACGCAGCAGGGCTTCTTTTTGGTCGAGCGGACTTGCCCGACCTGCGGCGGTTCGGGCCGGATGGTGCGTAATCCGTGCCGCGCCTGCTCGGGTGCGGGCACGGTGCCGCGCGAGAAGACGGTTTCCGTGCAGATTCCGGCCGGCGTTGAGGACGGCACGCGGATTCGTCTGACGGGCGAGGGCGAGGCGGCTGGGCGCGGCGCGGCGCCGGGCGATTTGTATGTGCATATCAGCGTGCGCCCGCATGCGATTTTTCAGCGTGATGGGACGAATATCTTCTGCCGGGTGCCGCTGCGCATGACGCAGGCGACGCTGGGCGGCGAGATTGAGGTGCCGACCATCGACGGTTCGGCGGCACGGGTGAAGATTCCGGCCGGGACGCAGACGGGTGAGCAGTTCCGCTTGCGCGGCAAGGGGTTCTCTACCCTGCGCAGCACGCAGCGCGGGGATATGTATATCCAGGTTGCGGTGGAGACGCCGCAGAACCTGACCCGCCGCCAGCGCGAATTGCTCGAAGAGTTCCAGCAGGAGGCCAAGAATAATCTGGCCGGAAGCCCGGAGCATGAAGGCTTCTTCGCCAAGGTGAAGGAGTTTTTCGACGGGCGGGCGTGAGCGGTGACGGGATGATTTCACTTCGCTACGAATTGTAAACGGCGCGGCGAAATTCATTGCCGGAAACAGTGGGCGGGCCTACATTGGCGGCGTTAAGATCACACGGAAACCGTGCAGGAGCATCTGGGATGTCGACGCTGAAAGTTAGGAAATACTACGGATTAGCGCTGTTGCCCGCCATTGTGCTGGGCGGCTGCGCGGTGGCCCCGCCTTCTGGCCCGACCGTGACGGCGCTGCCGGGGCAGGGCAAGAGCTGGCCGCAATTCCAGCAGGATGACGCGATGTGCCGCAACTATGCCGCCTCGCGCGAAGATACCGGGGCGGAAGCGGCCAATGCGCAGAATAACGCCGTGGGCACCGCGGTGGCCGGTACGCTGATTGGCGCTGCCGCCGGTGCGGCGCTGGGTTCGCTGGGCGGGAATGTCGGCGCGGGTGCTGCGATTGGCGCCGGGGCCGGGTTGGCCGGCGGCTCGATGGTCGCCGGGAATAACGAGCAGGGCGCGCAGTACTCGATGCAGCAGCGCTATGACATTGCGTACTCGCAGTGCATGGTCGGAAATGGTAATACGCTCCAACAGTATCCGATGGGCTATTACGCGCCGCCGCCCGGCTATTATTACGGTCCGCCGCCGGGCTGAAAGATAGACTGGCTATAAGTGTTGGTACATTAGCGGCGAGGGAGCACCTCGCAGCACCTTTGCCACCGGACCGCCGACGCCCTTGGGCGTGGGCGGCTGCGTTGCTGTTACACGTGCTGGTGATTGGGGCGGTGCTGTTTGTCGGCTGGCCGAGCCCGCCGCAGGAGGATTTCAGTTCGCCCGGCGTGTCGGTGGTGTTCGACAATGGCGGCGCGCAGCAGAATACGGCGCCCAAGGCGCAGCCAGGGCCGAGCACCCCGGCGCAGGCGCCTCCCCCGGGCGCACCGCAGCCGCCGCCAAGCGCGCAAAGCCAGACGGAAGAAAGCCTGAACCTGCCATCCGCGCCGCTGGCCAATCTGCAAAGCGCACCTCAGCAACAGCCGCCGCAGCCGCAGCGCCAAGTGGTGCGGCCCCGTCCGCAGCCGGCGCCAAAATATGTGATGATGAGCACGCCGTCCTTTGCCAGCCCCACGCCGCCCGCGCCGCAGGCCAAGCAGGCGCTGAGCATGAACCTGCCGCAGTCGGACGCCGATGCGGTGAATGCGCCGGAAATCCAGATTTCCGGCGATGTGGGCGCGGACTGGCAGGAGGCGCTGAATAAATGGGTGGATGCGCATAAATATTATCCGCAGGCGGCGCTGGAGCAGCAGCAGCAGGGCAATGTGGAAATTAAATTCACCGTGGACCGGGCGGGGAATGTCACCGGGCTGCAAATGGTGAACAGCTCAGGCTCGCCGTTTTTGGACCAGGCCTGGTACGGGCTGTTTACGCATAACAAGCTGCCGCCGTTTCCCGCAGGGACGAAGGCGGATAGCGTGACCATCGACGCGACGATGCATTTTATCCTGGAGCAGTAAGCAGCGCTTTTTTGCAAAAAAGCGCGCAAAAAACTCTTATATGCTGGGCCATGGGCGCTGACGCGGACAACGCCCATGGCCCAGATTCATAGAAGTTTTTTGGTTCTTTTTTTTAAAAAAGAACTGCTTCCTTCTTCCCCTTGCATCGACTCGCCGTTCGCGATTCAAACATAGGATGATGGATGAACATGCGCTGGGCGTACAACAAAGCCTGACTGGGCGGCGCTGGGTTTGGCGGCCGGGGGATGAGGTGCGCGTGGGGCAGGGGATTGCTCAGGCGCTGGGTGTGCCGGAGCTGATGGGCCGGCTGCTGGCGGCGCGCGGGGTGAGTGCCGATGATGCACCCGGGTTTTTGGAGCCGACGCTGCGGGCGATGTTGCCGGACCCGTCCTGTATTGTGGATATGGATGTGGCGGCGGCGCGGCTGGCGGATGCGGTGGTGGGCGGCGAGATTGTCGGTGTGTTTGGCGATTACGATGTGGACGGGGCGTGCAGCGCCGCGATGATGGTGACGCTGCTGCGGCAGCTGGGGTGCGAGGTGGTTTACCACGTGCCGGACCGGCTGCTGGAGGGGTATGGGCCGAATGCCAATGCGCTGCGGGGCATGGCCGAGCGCGGGGCGACGCTGCTGGTGTGTGTGGATTGCGGGACCGGGGCGCATGCGGCGTTCGCGCCGCTGCATAATAGGGCGGATGTGCTGGTGTTTGATCACCACAAGGCCGAGGGGCCGGCGGCGCAGATAACCGCGACGGTGAATCCCAATCGGTTGGAGTGTTCCTCGGGGTTGCATAGTATTTGTGCGACGGCGGTGGCGTTTATTGGCTGTGTGGCGCTGCTGCGGGTGCTGCGCAAGCGCGGGTTTTTTGCGGGGCGGGCGGAGCCGGATTTGCGGGAGATGCTCGACCTCGTGGCGTTGGCGACGATTTGCGATGTGATGCCGCTGACCGGGCTAAACCGGATGCTGGTGACGCAGGGGCTGAAGGTGATGGCCAAGCGGGCGAGGCCGGGGATTGCGGCGCTGCTGGATGTGGCGAAGTTGACCGAGGCGCCGACGGCGATGAATTGCGGGTTTGCGCTGGGGCCGCGGATTAATGCCTCCGGGCGGATTGCCGAGCCGGATATGGGGCTGCGACTGCTGCTGGAGGAGGACGAGGGCGTGGCGGCGCAGCTGGCGCAGACGCTGGACGAGGTGAACCGGCAGCGCCAGGCGGTGGAGGCGGCGATCGTCGCCGAGGCGATGGCGCGCGCGCAGGCGCAGGTGGAAGCCGGGCATGGGGTGATTCTGCTGGCGCAGGAGGGCTGGCATCCGGGCGTGGTGGGGATCGTCGCCGGGCGGGTGAAGGAGCGGTTTAATCGGCCGGCGCTGGTGGCGGGGATTACGGACGGGCTGGCCAAAGGCTCCGGGCGCTCCGTGCCGGGGGTGGATCTGGGTGCGGCGGTGATTGCCGCGCGCCAGAGCGGGCTGCTGGAAACGGGCGGCGGGCATGCGATGGCGGCGGGGTTCTCGCTGCCGGAGGGGGCGCTGGGCGAGCTGCATGCGTTTTTGAATGAGCGGCTGGGGGTGATGGAGCTGCCGGATGTGGAGGCCTTGACGCTGGACGGTGTGCTCGGGCTGGGCAGCGCCGATGCCGCGCTGGCGCAGATGGTGGCGCGGCTGGGGCCGTTTGGCACCGGCAATGCCGAGCCGTTGTTTGTGCTGCCGCGCGCGCGGGTGGTCAAAAGCGACCGGATTGGCAAGGATGGCACGACGATCCGCGCCATGGTGGAAAGCGAAGGCGGCGGGCGGGTGAAGGCGCTGCTGTTCCGCGCCAAGGACGGACCGCTGGCCGAGGCGCTGGGCCGGGTGGGCGGGGCGCCGCTGCATCTGGCCGGGTATCTGCGCGCGGAGAGCTGGCAGGGCCGGGTTTCGGCAGGATTTTTCATCACCGACGCCGCACCGGCTTGACGCAGGCGGACCGGCAGCGTAGCCAGAGCCCGCCTCGTCCCGTTCGTCTAGAGGCCCAGGACGCTGCCCTCTCACGGCGGTAACAGGGGTTCGAATCCCCTACGGGACGCCAATCGCCAAAAAAAGTAATTGCGCCACTTGCGGGGGATAACTTTGCCGTGAGGCTAAGCCTGCAAAAGGAGTTTTCATTCGGCATGGCGGCGTGCTGGTGTATCTTCGTCCTTTAAAAACAGATGGTTTGAGGTTTCCTGAGGAAGTGGAGCAACGCGCTTTCCATCCTTGACGTCATGAATTATCCACCTTCAGATTGCGGTGCCGGACAGCGAGGGCGAGTTGTACTTACGGGATGTCATTAAGCGGCCGGAATCGATCCGTTGACGGTGGTGCTGCCCCGAGCTGCCCCGCGCCGCGCGGAGCTTGAGCGAGCCGGGAGGATTAAGCGAACGGAGGGAAAACGGGCGGCGCCTGGGGAAGGCTCCATGCCGATTCCTGGAGATGTCGTTATGGTGCTGCCGCGCAATGAACGCTTCTCGCAGGACGCCGGCGGCGCGATCTCAATCGTGGTGCGCTATCTGGCTGAGGCCGGAGACGCGCTCGTGCTGGGAATGCCTGTGGCCTTTCCCGTACCCGGCTTACGCTTTCAGCCGGTGGGCCGGCGCCTGGCGGCCACCGCGATGGGCTACAGGCTGGGGGTGGTGTTGGCCGTGCGCCGGCTACAGCCGCAATTCGTCGATGTGCATCAGCAGCCCCTTTTGGCCCGGGTGCTCGCCAGGTTGTGTCCGGGCTGCCGGGTGTCGCTCGTCCTCCACAACGACCCGTTGCGGATGCGCGAGCTTAAGACGGTCGGGAAGCGCCGTGCCACCCTGCGCTTGATGTTTCAGGTCATCGCTGTTTCTGCCGATCTCGCCCGCCGTTATATGGTGGGGCTGTGCGCGTCGGAAGGTGCGCCCGTGGTGCAGGTTAATCCCATCAACCTTTCCTGCCAGCCGTCCTGCTTGGAGAAGCGGCAGGAATTTATCTTCGTTGGGCGCGTCACCCCGGATAAGGGAGTCGATTTATTCATTGAGGCTTGCAGCCGTGTGCTGCCGCGCCTGCCGGGCTGGTCCGCCCGCATTGTCGGCGGCGAAAGATTTGGCCTGGGCCAGGTGGCGACGCCGTTTGTCAAAACGATGCGCGAGGCCGCCGCCGCCGCCGGGGTGGAATGCACGGGCTATATGCCCCATGCGCAGGTGCTACAGGCGCTGGCGGAGGCGGCCATCGCGGTGATGCCGAGCCGGATGATTGAAGGTTTTCCGCTGACCGCCATGGAGGCTTTGGCCAACGGCGCCGCGCTGGTGGCTACGCGCCAAGGGGGGCTGCCGGAGGCGGCGGGTGAGGCCGCAATGTATGTGCCTACCGGGGATGTTGAGGCTCTGGCGGAAGCGATGCTGGCGCTCGCCACCGATGCGCCCGCGCGCGCCCGTCTGGCCGAGGCCGGTCTGGCCCGCGTGCGGCAGTTTGACCTGCCGGTCGTTGCGCAATCCTGGGCGCGGATGCGGCAGAGTGCGGGCTGAATGCGGTCATTTTTGGGGGCGGGGTTCGGTATGGGCGTGCATCAACCGGTGTTTTTAAATGTGAAGCGGGCTTTACTCGCCGGGCATTTTTCGACCGTTGGCGATATTGAGGTGCTGAACCAGGTTAAGCGCAGGCTGGAGTCTCTGGGCATCGAATATGATGTCTGCCCCTATTCCTTCAAACTTTCGGCTGAAATTGAGGGATGGCTGAATAAGGAGTTTTTGAAGCCGGAGATTTACTCCCATCTCATCGTCATCTGCGGGCCGTTCTTTAAAACGCTGGAGGAGCGCAACCCGTCGATCTTCGCAGCGCTTGGGCATTGCGTCTGGATCGGGGTGAATTTGACGATGGTTGAGCCCATCGCGGACTATAACCCGTTTGATGTGCTGCTGGAGCGCGATGGCGACCGGGCGGCGCGGCCCGATCTCAGCCTGCTGGAAGTGGTGCCGCCTTTGCCGCTGGTCGGCGTCTGCCTGGTGCACCCGCAAACCGAATATGGCGACCGGCAACGGCACGAGATGGCGGATGCTGCGATCCGGCGGCTGGTGAAACGCGCCAATGTCGCCGTGATCGAGTTGAGCACGGATTGGCCGTTGTTTAGAAACTCGGGGCAGATTGAAAGCCCGGAGCAGTTTGAGACGATCTGCCGCAAACTCGATGTGATGGTGACGACCCGGCTGCACGGCACCGTGATCGCGTTAAAAAACGGTGTGCCCGTGATCTCGGTGGATGCGGTTGCGGGCGGCGATAAGCTGACCCGGCAGGCGCGGCTGCTGGGCTGGCCGGAGATTTTCTCCGCCGATACGGTCACGGATGACGAGCTGGACGCGGCGCTCGCGCGCTGCCTGGAGCCGGCGGCGCGGGAGAAAGCTCTGGCCTGTGTGGCGGCGGGACGCGGCGCGTTGCAGGGGGTTTTTGCGGAATTTGAAGCGGCGCTGGCCTTGCCGCAGGGCGGCATCGTCCGGCGCAGGCGAGTGACCCATGGGATCGCCGCCTATGTCCGGGCACTGCGGATGCGGCGGAAATTGCGGAAATATAAAAAGCGGGGGTGAGCGGGGTGTGCCGCCCGGGAGAGTTGGTTTAAGAGCCCCCAACCACTCCGCCCCCCGAGGATTTCATGATTCGCCTGGACAATATCAGCAAGCAGAACGGCGCCCGCCTCGTGTTTATCGAGGCTTCGGCGGCGTTGCAGAAGGGCGAGAAGATCGGCCTGGTGGGGCCGAATGGCGCGGGCAAGACCACGCTGTTTCGCATGATTACCGGGCAGGAGGAGCCCGATGAGGGGCAGGTCCTGGTGGATCGCGGCGTGACCATCGGGTTTTTCAGCCAGGATGTGGGTGAGATGGCCGGGCGCAGCGCCGTGGCCGAGGTGATGGAAGGGGCCGGTGCGGTCAGCGAGGTCGGCACGGAGCTGGCGCAGCTGGAAGCCGCGATGGCGGACCCGGAGCAGATGGACAATCTGGATGCCATTATCGAGCGCTTCGGCGAGGTGCAGTCGCGCTTTGAGGAGCTGGGCGGCTACGCGCTGGAGGGCAAGGCCCGCGAAGTGTTGGACGGCCTGGGCTTCAGCCAGGAGATGATGGACGGGGATGTCGGCAAGCTCTCCGGCGGCTGGAAGATGCGCGTGGCGCTGGGGCGGATTTTGCTGATGCGCCCGGATGTGATGCTGCTCGATGAGCCGAGCAACCATCTGGATTTGGAAAGTTTGATCTGGCTGGAGACGTTTCTAGGCGGGTATGACGGCGCTCTGCTGATGACCTCGCACGACCGGGAGTTCATGAACCGGGTCATTAATAAGGTGATCGAAATCGACGGCGGCAGCCTGACGAGTTTTTCCGGCGATTATGAGTTCTATGCCCGTCAGAGTGCGCTGAACGAGCGGCATCAGCAGGCGCAGTTTGAGCGCCAGCAGGCGATGCTGGCCAAGGAGATCGCGTTTATTGAACGGTTCAAGGCGCGCGCCTCGCACGCGGCGCAGGTGCAGAGCCGGGTGAAGAAGCTGGACAAAATTGACCGGGTGGAGCCGCCCAAGCGGCGCCAGACGGTGGCGTTTGATTTCCGGCCGGCGCCGCGCTCGGGCGAGGATGTGGTGAATCTGCGCGGCGTGCATAAGAGCTACGGCAGCAAGGTGATCTATGAGGGGCTGGACCTGCTGGTACGGCGCAAGGAGCGCTGCTGCGTGCTGGGCGTGAACGGCGCGGGAAAATCCACGCTGCTGAAGCTGGTGGCGGGCACGGCGGCGCCGGATACGGGAACGGTGACGCTGGGGGGGAGTGTGAAGATGGGCTATTTCGCCCAGCACGCGATGGATTTGCTGGATGGCGAGAGCACGGTGTTCGAGGCGCTGGACGCGGCTTTCCCCCATGCCGGGCAGGGCGCGTTGCGCTCGCTGGCAGGGGCGTTCGGCTTCTCCGGCGACGAGGTGGAAAAACGCTGCCGCGTGCTCTCGGGCGGCGAGAAGGCGCGGCTGGTGATGGCGCTGATGCTGTTCGACCCGCCGAATTTTCTCGTGCTGGATGAGCCGACCAACCATCTCGATTTGGCGACGAAGGAGATGCTGATCACCGCGCTGGCCCAGTATGAGGGCACCATGCTGTTCGTCTCGCATGACCGGCATTTCTTGGCCGAACTCTCGAACCGGGTGCTGGAGCTGACGCCCGAGGGCATCCACCAGTATGATGGCGGCTATACGGAATATGTCGCGCGGACCGGGCATGAGGCGCCGGGGCTGCACGTTTAGAGCAAAGAAAGCAGCGCTTTTTTGTAAAAAAGCACGCAAAAAATTCTTATGAATGGGGGCTGTGCCGGCGTCACAGCCCTCGATTAACAGAAGTTTTTTGGTTCTTTTTTGCAAAAAAGAACTGCTTCCTCTGGGCCGGGCGGTGGAGCACCCTAATCAATAACATTGTATTACCATTCTGATTGCTGTCTTGGAATTATCACGTTTCCGTGAGATAAATGCGCCACGATCGAATCGCATATCTTGGAGATGATCTGTGCAACTGGGTGACCTGCTGATTTCGGCAAAGCTTGTAACGAAGCAAGATGTAGACAAGGCGGTAGACTACCAGAGAGACTTTGGCGGCCGATTGGGGGACAATCTCGTCGCCATCGGCGCGATTAAAAGAGAAGTGCTGGAAGGTTTTATCGGCAGCATCCCGGTGGAACCGGGGAGCATTCAGGATACCGGCGTTAACGAGACTGAGCTGCTCAATCTGCTGATCAAGCAGATCTACACCACGCGCATTGAGACGCCGAGGCAATTCGCCGCCGCGATCAAATTGCCCGCGCATATTGTCGATGAGCTGGTGCGCATGGCGGTGGGGCGGAGTCTTCTGGTGGCGCTGGGCATATCGGCCAATATGATGCGCTATGAGCTGAGCGAGCAGGGGCGGCGCTGGGCGCAGGAGGCGTTGAAGGGCTCGCTCTATGCCGGGCCGGCCCCGGTGCCGCTGGATGATTTTTGCGCGCGGGTGAAGATGCAGAAAGTGACCAATGATCTGGTCACGTTCGAGAGCATCCGCGCCGCCATGGGCGAGTATAACGTGACCGACGCGTTTATCCGCAAAATCGGCCCGGCGCTGAACTCGGGGCGCGCGATGCTGCTTTACGGGCCGCCGGGCAATGGCAAGACCACCGTGGCGCTGAGCTTTGCCAGTGTTTTCGACAGCATTATCTATGTGCCCTATGCCGTGATGATCGAAGGCCAGATCATGCGCGTGTTCGACCCCAGCTTTCACTCGCCGTTGAAGGACGAGGATGAGTCGCAGGAGAGCGTGTTCACCGGGCTGCGCGCCGAGCGTTACGATGCGCGCTGGGTGCCGGTGCGGCGGCCCTTCGTGGTCACCGGCGGGGAATTGACGCTGGAAATGCTCGATCTCAGCTATGATCATGCGACCGGCTTTTATGAGGCTCCGCTGCATATTAAAGCTCTTGGCGGCTGTTTTGTGATTGACGATTTCGGGCGGCAGATTGTCACCCCCGCCAATCTGCTGAACCGCTGGATTGTGCCGATGGAAAGCCGGGTCGATTACCTCAAGCTGCATACGGGCAAGAGTTTTGCCATTCCGTTTGAGGCGCTGGTGATCTTCTCCACCAACATCAACCCGGAAGACCTGATGGACGGCGCCTTCCTGCGCCGCCTGCCGTATAAAATAGAGGTGGGCGCACCCAACCGGCAAACCTACCGGAGCATCTTCGAGAAGATCTGCGCCAAATACGGCATCGCCTTCACGGACCAGCATTTTGACGCCATCGTGCATAAGATCACCCATGAAAAGGGTATGGAGCTGGCGGCCTTCCATGCCAGATTCATTATTGATCAGGTGCTCGCCATCGCCCGGTTCATGGGCATGCCGCCAGCGCTGGATGGGGCCACGATTGATTACGCGCTCGATAATCTGGCGATTAAAGGCCAGAGCAGCCTGGCGGTGAAGGTTTAGCCGCATGCTGGACAGCAGGGTGAGCCCAGGATAGGCTTGGGGCGAGCCCTTTAACGCGACGCGGGAGATCCTGAGGAGATGACACCGGGAGATGCCAAACCGCGTGAGCCCCGCAGGGATTTTTACCCAGCGGCTTTTTTGTTTGCGCTGTTTATTGCGCCGGCGGCGTTGAATCTGTTCCCGTTATATATGGAGGATTCTGCCCAATATGCGGGGAACCCGGAACATTTGAATGGGCTGCGTTCCATTGTGCCGGGAGTCTTGGCGCTCCCGCTCTATCCCCTGCTAAATGTCTGGGCGTTGCCGGTGATAAATTGTGCCGCGCTGGCTGCGGTGTTTCTACGGTTTTTTCGGGTCTTTGAAATTGAGTTCAATTATCCGCGCGTGTTTGTTCTTGTTCTGAGCACGTCGATTCCGTTTTATACGTCTTTCATCATGCCCGATATTTGGATTGTTGTGGCGTTGTTGTGCACCGTTATGCTGCTGGTGCGCTGGCGCTGGGTGGATGTGGTTCTGGCGGGGGTGGCGATTGCGGGGCATGGCTCTAATTCGCTGATCTTTTTGGCGCTGCTGCCGATTGCGTTGTTGCTTTTTGCAGGCCGGGCTAAAGTTCTGGCGGCTTTTGGTTCGGTCCTATTGACCAGTTTTTTGGTGCTGGGGCCGGCTAATCTTGCCGTCACGCACAGCCTGTTCCCGGAGAATTTTTCCTGGTCGATTGTTGGCTCTAAAATACTCAATGGCGTGCCATCGGCGTTGGATAGTTTGTGTCAGGTTAAAGGCGGCGATCCGATTTGTGTGCGGCGGAACCTGATGGATTCGGCGGCGAACACGCAGCATTTAGATGATTTTTATATATGGCATTCCCCGATCGGAAGCCCGGAATATGGCGGCTTGACGCGTGAGCAATTTAACGAGGCGGGGCGGGAGTTGCTTGAGACCGCCATCGAGCAGCATCCACTCGCGCTTGCGCGGGCGACGCTGTTGGATTTTGCGGGATTCTATAATCTGAGAAACGATCACATCAATGCCTATGTCTCCCCGGAATATGCGGGAAAGGACAATATGCAGTTTATTTTGGTGCGCGATCACGGGCTGTTTTTTGATCGCGGCTGGCCGAATAAAAAATGGCTTTTGGTGGTGATGTACCTGCTGAATAATGCAACGATCGGGTTGTCGGTGTTTTTTGGCGCGCGGTATTTTAATAAATTGCCGAAGCTGCAAAGGCAGGCTTGCACACTGCTGTTTTGCGCGATGGTGATGAACGATCTGGTGTTTGCGTTTCTTTCCGGCCCGGACATGAGATATCATCTGCGGGTGCTGGGCGTTTTTGTTCCGGTCGCCATGATGATTTACAGCGCGCGGCAAAAGGCGCTTCGCCCGGAGGCGGGCTAAAAATATTGCCAAACTGGCCGGGCCATTAGGGAAACTCGGCAGAATGCCGTTGTATAAAGTGCGGGACTCCAGTGTTGTCAGTCATCATGGATTTGAAGTCCGGGATATATTTTGGCACGCTTGGCGTTGGTGCGGTGATTTGAGACGGTATTGTGCTGGCGCTTGATGAGAGCCAGATCAAGCAGCGGGTGGCGCAGGTGTTTGGCGTGGCGCCGGACGCGGACTTTCCGGGGGGTTGTCGGCCAATAATCCGGCGCGCGTGGACCCCGGCGAAGGTGCCGCGAGCGGGCGCTGGCGCCGCTGCTGCGCGAGGTAAGTTAAGAGGCTGCGGCGGCCAGGGGGTAGAGGCGGTCGTCAAAATCTTCCAGGCGGGGGAAGCGCAAGGCGGGCCGTTGCGCGAGCCCCGCCACTTCCTGCGCGAACGCCGCCATGATGGCATCGCGCGCTTCGGGTTTTAAATACGGGATGTGATAGCCGAAGAAGGGCTCCAGAACCTCGAAGCCGGTATAAGCGAGGGTGCCGCGCAGCAGGGGGCGGAGCATGTCGGTCAGCTCGCCGTGGATGGCGTTGGGGCCGAACATATGTTCCCGCCCGCCCAGCGTGGCCGTGACCCAGGCCTTGCGGCCGCGCATGCCGCCCTGGTCGTAAAACCGCTTGCCGCCGTAGAACTGGCCGGAGACGAAGACGCGGTCGATCCAGCCCTTGAGGATGGCGGGGGTGGAGAACCAGAAGATGGGGAAGTTGAGGATCAGCAGGTCGCAGGCGACAACTTTCTCAATCTCGGCGGCAATGTCCGGCGCCAGCGTGCCGGACTGATGGCCCTGCCGCTGTTCCAGCGCGTAGACCAGATAATCCGGGTCCGCGCGCTGGCCAAAATCCCCGGCGCTGGCGACGGGGTTGAACCCCATGGCGTAAAGGTCGCTGACGGCGACCTCATGGCCTTGTTCCTCCAACACCCGCACCGCAGTCCGGCTCATGGAGGAGGAGAAGGATTGCGGCTCGGGGTGGGCGTGGACGATGAGAACCCGCATGGCTCAGGCGGCGTCGCTGGGGAGCAGGCCGCGGGCCTTCGCCATGGTCAGGGTGGTGTCGTAGATCATGTCCTCCTGGCCGCCGATCATCTTCTGACGGCCGAGTTCCACCAGAATGTCGCGGGCCGGGATGCCGTATTTCTCGCCCGCGCGCTTGGCGTGCAGGAGGAAGGTGGAATAGACGCCGGCGAAACCCAGCGTGAGGGAGGCGCGGTCGACGCGGACCTGGTGGTCCATGAGTGGGACCACGACGTCTTCCGCGAGGTCCATCAGCTTGAACAGGTCGCAGCCGGTGATCATGCCGAGGCGGTCGCTGACGGCGAGGAAGACTTCCAGCGGCGTGTTGCCCGCACCTGCCCCCAGGCCGGCGAGGGAAGCGTCGATGCGGGTGGCGCCTTCCTCGATGGCGGTGATGGAGTTGGCGATGCCCATGCCGAGATTATGGTGGCCATGGAAGCCGATTTCGGTTTCCGGCTTCAGCGCGGCGCGCAGGGCGCCGACGCGGGCGCGCACGTCGTCGGTGAGCATGTAACCGGCGGAGTCGGTGACGTAGATGGTTTGCGCGCCGTAGGATTCCATGAGCTTGCCTTGCTCGACAATGCCCTCGGGCGTGTTGAGATGGGCCATCATGAGGAAGCCGGTGGTGTCCATGCCGAGCTTGCGTGCGAAGGCAATGTGCTGGCGGGTGGTGTCGGCCTCGGTGCAATGGGTGGCGACATGCACGCTGCGCGCACCGCAATCATAGGCGGATTTCAGCTCGTCCATGGTGCCCAGGCCCGGGATGAGCAGGACGGAGACTTTGGCCTGTTTCATCTTGGACGCAACGGCGGAGATATACGCCTCGTTACTGTGCAGCGCCCGGCCATGCTGGATGGAGTTGCCGCCCAGCCCTGCGCCGTGCGTGACCTGGATGAGGGGCACACCGGCTTCATCGAGGCCGGTGGCGATTTTCACCATCTGATCGACGGAGATTTGCTCGCGCTTGGCATGCATGCCGTCGCGCAGGGTCATGTCGTGCAGGAGGATTTTGCGGTCTTTGAGAGAAGAAGTCATTACGCCACCACTAAAGGAGAGAGTTTGATTCTGCCGGAAAGGATTTCCTCGGCGAACATTTCGGCAGTGCGCGTGGCGGCTGCCGTCATGATGTCGAGATTGCCCGCGTAGCGCGGCAGGTAGTCGCCGAGGCCGGAGATTTCGAGGAAGACCGAGACGCGGTTGCCCTCAAAGATGGGGCCGTTCACCAGGCGGTAGCCGGGGACGTATTTTTGCACCTCGGCCACCATGTCGCGGACGGAGCGGATGATGCGGGCTTCATCGGGGGTGCCTTCGGTTTCGCAATACACGGTGTTGCGCATCAGCATCGGCGGCTCGGCCGGGTTGATGATGCACAGCGCCTTGCCCTTTTTGGCGCCGCCGACGCGTTCCAGCGCGTTGGAGGTGGTGTAGACGAATTCGTCGAGGTTGGCGCGGGTGCCGGGGCCGACGGATTTGGACGAGAGCGAGGCGATGATCTCCGCGTAGTCCACCGGCTGAATCTGCGAGACGGCGGCGACAATGGGGATCGTCGCCTGACCGGCGCAGGAGATCATGTTGACGTTCATCTCAAGCTTGGCGGCGTGGTCTTTAAGGTTCACCGGCGGCACGCAGAGCGGGCCGATGGCGGCGGGGGTGAGGTCCACCATCAGCACGCCGAGCGCGTTGAGCTTGCGGCTGTTCTCGGCATGGACATAGGCGCTGGTGGCATCAAACGCGATCTGAATGTTGTCGGCTTCCACGTGGGGCAGCAGACCGTCCACGCCCTCATGCGTGGTTTTCAAACCGAGTTCGCGGGCGCGCGTCAGCCCCTCGGAGTTCGGGTCGATGCCCACCATCCAGACAGGCTCCAGCCATTCACTGCGGCGGAGTTTATAGATCAGATCGGTGCCGATATTCCCCGAACCGATCAAAGCACATTTGACCTTAGGCATAGACGATTTTCTCCCCCGCAACCGGCGCGTTCATTGGTAGGCGCGAAACTATGGAGTGAGCGCCAGCGCGTCCAATACCGATGGACGCCGCGCGCTATACTTTTCCCGTATCGCTCAATCTGGGCAGGAAGGGCGGTTTGTCGCTGATCGAATTTTCCAGGCGGAATTCATCGACGACGTTCAGGAAAGCGCGGAGGATCGGGGATTGATGGTCCGGGCTGTAGAGGCAGGAGACGTCGATCATCACCGGGGGCGATTCCTTCAGCGGCAGGAAAACGACGCCGGAAGCATGGAACGCGCCCACCGATTCCGGCACGATGCAGACGCCGAAACCGCTGGAGACCAGCGCCACGCCGGTGACGGAATCCCCTACCTCCTGCGAGACGATGGGGGAAAAACCATAGGCCTGGCACTGGCTGGTGACGAAATCCACGAAATTTGGCCGTCCGACATTGGGGAACAGGATGAAAGACTGTTCCTTTAAATCCACCAGGGAAATTTCCGCTTGGCGGGAGAGCGGGTTGGACTCATGGACGCAGACGACCAGACGCTCCCACATGACCACCTGCGAGCGGATGCCCGGGTAGTTGGAGACGAGGCGGTTGAAGCCGACATTAATCCGCCGCTGGCGCAGCGCCTCGACCTGCTCGCCCTTGGTCATGGTCGCCAGCACGATGTTCACCTCCGGGAAGGCGGTGCGGAAGCGCAGCAGGATGCGGGGCACGACATCAAACATGCCGGAGCCGAAAATGCCGACATCGAGCCGCCCGATCAGCCCCTGGGAGGCGCGGCGCGTGCGCTCGGCGGCAAGGTCGATCAGCGCCAGAATGTTCTGGGCCTCGGCGTAGAGGGTCTTGCCTGCCTCGGTCAGTTCAACACCTTTAATCGAGCGGACAAAGAGCTGCGCGCCCAGAATTTCCTCAAGCTGCTGGATCTGGCGCGTGAGCGGGGGCTGGGAAATGTTCAGCGCGGTTGCCGCGCGCCCGATATTCAGCGCCTTTGCCACCGCTACAAAGTACCGCAGATGCCGAAGTTCCATCTGACGCCCTCTCCCCATACCTGGGGCGGCGGGTTTTCCCCGCTTCCATACCCCAAAAGCCATATTTAGGGATGTTTAGGCGGAAGGTAAAGCGTCGTTTCGGCTTGGCTTCATACCTAATCGGCATGGATAGGGCTCCCAAAAAGTATTTTTGCGGCGGACAAAACGAGCGCATGAATACGCTCAACACCGGGTTAAAACGCGGAAAGTTAAGGGCGGAAGTCAAAAAATGGACAATCAAATTCCCAATGATGGGGAGGTTCCGGGCGGGTTTTTTACCGTCACGATCGCCGATACGGGCGATAGCTATCGCTGCAACAGCGATGAGAGCCTCCTGGAGGGTATGAGACGGTTAGGCAAGCGCGGGATTCCCGTGGGATGCCGTGGCGGCGGCTGCAGCGTGTGCAAGGTTGCAGTTCTTTCCGGCGCCTACCAGCAATTCCGGCCGATGAGCCGGGAGTATGTCAGCGACGAGGATCTCGCGGAATCGCGCGTCCTGGCTTGCTGCATAAAGCCGATGGAAAGTGTGACGGTGCAGGTGGTGGGCAAGCTGTCCAAATGCCTCACGAAGCCGGCGCAGCAGATTTCCTGAAGCAAAGTTAAACAAAAAAAGGGAAGAAAAAATGGCGATCACAGGTGTATTGCGGCCCGGTCACGCTCAGGTCCGGGTGCTTAATCTCGAAGAAGATGTGAAGTTCTATCGTGACGTGCTGGGTCTCGTGGAGACCGGGCGCGACGCGCAGGGCCGGGTGTATTTCAAGGCGTGGGACGAGCGCGACCACCATAGCGTGGTGCTGCGCCAGTCTGACAAGGCGGGCATTGATCTTTTTGGCTTCAAGGTGAGCGATAAGGCGACCCTGGAGAAGCTCGACGCCGACCTGCGCGCTTATGGCGTGAAGACCGAGCGCGTGCCGGCCGGCGAGATGCTGGCCACCGGCGAGCGCGTGCGCTTTGAGGTGCCGACCGGGCACATCATCGAGCTGTATGCCGAGAAGAAAGATGTCGGCAACGGGCTGGGGTATCGTAACCCGAACCCCTGGGGTCCGGCGTCGGAGCACGGTATCGCCCCGGTGCGGATGGACCATGCGCTGCTCGGCGGGCCGGATCTGGACGGCGCGCGCGACATCTTTATCAATGTGCTCGGCTTCTATCTGGTGGAATCCGTGGTTGCGGATGATGACAAGACGCAGATTGCCGTGTGGCTCAGCTGCTCGAACAAAACGCATGATTTGGCTTTTGTGCGCAACGCCGAGATGGGCAAATTGCACCATGTTTCCTACTTCATCGAGACCTGGGACAAGATCCTGCGTGGCGCCGACATCATGTCCATGAACCACGTGCCGGTGGACATTGGGCCGACCCGCCACGGCATTACGCGCGGCGCGACGATCTATGCGTTCGACCGTTCGGGCAACCGCTTTGAAACCTTCTCTGGCGGCTACATCGCTTATCCCGACATGGCGCCGCTGGTCTGGCCGGTCAACCATCTGCCGGAAGGGCTCGATTTCGCTCAGCGCAAGCTGCACGAAAGCTTCTTGACCGTGTTCAGCTAATAACTCACGACTAGGAATGATTGACTGCGATGATCCATATCAGGAATTTTATAAACGGTGCGTTTTCGGATGGATCGGAAGGCAAGGTTTTTGAGAAGCGCTCTCCCCTTAACAACGAGGTGATTGCGTCGATTTCCGAGGCTTCTAAATCTGATGTGGACATCGCAGTCGCTTCCGCCGGAGCGGCCCTGAAGGGGCCGTGGGGGAAGATGACGATGGAACAGCGCGTCGAGATGCTCTGCGCGGTGGCCGACGAAATTACCCGGCGCTTTGACGATTTTGTCGCCGCCGAGGTCGCCGATACCGGCATGCCGCAGGGGGTTTCCAGGCATATGTGCGCACGCGGCGCGGCGAATTTTAAAGTGTTTGCCGACGTGGTTAAAAACGTGCCGACAGAGTTCTTTGAGACGGCGACGCCCGATGGGCGTGGTGCGCTGAATTATGCGATACGCCGCCCGGTTGGGGTGGTGGGCATTGTCTGCCCGTGGAACGCGCCGCTGCTGCTGATGACATGGAAGGTGGGGCCGGCACTGGCCTGCGGCAATACGGTGGTGGTGAAGCCCTCCGAAGAGACGCCGCAGACGGCAGCACTTTTGGGCGAGGTGATGAACAAGGTGGGGATTCCCGCCGGCGTTTATAATGTGGTGAACGGGTTTGGCCCGGCCTCCACCGGCGAGTTTTTGACGACGCATCCTGGCGTTTCCGCGATTACCTTTACCGGGGAGACCCGCACCGGCGCGGCGATTATGAAAGCGGCGGCGGATGGCGCGCGCCCAGTGTCGTTGGAAATGGGAGGTAAGAACGCCGCGATTATTTTTGCCGATGCGGATTTGGATGCGGTGATTGAAGGCACGATGCGTTCGGCCTTTATGAACACCGGGCAGGTTTGCTTAGGCACCGAGCGGGTTTTTGTTGAGCGGCCATTGTTTGAGAAGTTTGTCGCCGCGCTGAAAACGGCGGCAGAGAAGTTGAAAATTGGCGTGCCGACGGACCCGAGTGTGACGATGGGGCCGCTGATTTCGCGGGAGCATCAAGGCAAGGTGTTGTCTTATTATAAGAAAGCGGTTGCGGAAGGGGCGACGGTGGTGACCGGCGGCGGGATTCCTGACATGCCGGGCGATCTGGCAAACGGGGCGTGGGTGCAGCCGACGATCTGGACCGGGCTGCTGGACACGGCGACGGTTTGCACCGACGAAATCTTTGGCCCGTGCTGCCATGTTTTCCCGTTCGATGGTGAAGACGAAGTGATCGAACGTGCGAACAATACGGCGTATGGGTTGTCCTCCGCCGTGTGGACGCGTGATCTGGCGCGGGCGCACCGGGTCGCCGCTCAGGTTGAGGCGGGGATCGTGTGGGTGAATTCGTGGTTCTTGCGTGATCTGCGCACGGCTTTTGGCGGAGCGAAGAATTCAGGGATTGGCCGGGAGGGCGGGGTTCACTCACTGGAATTTTATACCGAGCTGAAAAATATCTGCGTCAAACTTTAGAAATTATCGGAACGATATGCGGGGTGCGCGACGGCTGCGTCGCGCAGACGGTATCTGACGCGGTAAGGAGAATATAAAAATGGTACGGCAGAAACTGATTGAGACGCTGGGCGATGAGCTGCATAACGCGCTGGTGACACGCCGGGTGGTCTCGCCGCTGACTTCGCGTGGGCATGATTTAACGATCCAGGATGCGTATGCGATTCAGGAGCGGATGTTGTCGCATCGGCTATCCTCGGGCGACCGGATTGTCGGCAAGAAGGTTGGCGCGACGTCTGCCGCCGTGCAGAATATGCTCAAGGTCAACCAGCCGGATTTTGGCATGTTGCTCTCCAGCATGATCTATAATGAAGGGGAAGTTATTCCCATCGACCGGCTGATTCAGCCCAAGGCTGAAGGCGAGATCGCGTTTTTGTTGAAGCGGGATCTGCGCGGGCCAGGGGTAACAATTGCCGAAGTTCTTGCTGCCACCGAGTATGTTCTGCCGTGCTTTGAGATCGTCGATTCCCGCATTGAGAATTGGAACATCAAAATCCAGGACACTGTGGCGGACAATGCCTCCTGCGGCGTGTTTGTGATCGGCGGATCGGCACGCTCGCCGCATAAGGTGGAGCTGGATCTCTGCGGTATGGTGCTGGAGAAAAACGGCGACGTGGTGGCCACCGGTTGCGGTGCTGCGGCCTTGGGGCATCCGGCCAGCGCGGTGGCGTGGCTTGCCAACACCCTCGGCCGGTTGGGCATCTCTTTGAAGGCTGGAGAGATTGTGCTGTCCGGCTCGCTGGCGGCGCTGGTGCCGATTGCAGCGGGGGATAATCTTGATCTCGCCATCGGCGGCATCGGCACCTGCTCCGTTCGTTTTGCATAATTGAAGAAAAGGTTCACCTGATCATGGCGCTTGAAGCTTCTGTCATTGCCAGCCTGGCGGAATATCTGGAAAACGCGGAATTGAACGCGCAGGCTGTTCCGCAGATTTCGCTGAAATACCCAGGGATAGATATGGATGATGCCTACGCCATCCAGCATGAAATCCGCCGCCGCAAGGAGTCGCGGGGGCATAAGATTATTGGCATGAAAGCGGGGCTGACCTCGCGCGCGAAGATGAAGCAGGTGGGGGTGGATTCGCCTTCCTACGGGTTCCTGGCGGATTATTTTGCGGTGGATGACGGGGCGGCAGTGGAGATAAAAAAACTCGTGCATCCACGGGTTGAGCCGGAGATTGCGTTTGTGCTGAAACGTGAGCTGATCGGCGCGGGCTGCCACATCGCCAGTGTGTTGGCGGCGATCGACTTTGTTGTTCCAGCAATGGAAATTATTGATTCTCGGTATGAGAATTTCAAGTTCGATATGCCGAGCGTAGTGGCGGATAACTCCTCCTCTTCGCGCTTTGTTCTTGGCGGGCGCTCGAAGTTGGTGGAAGACCTTGACCTGCGCACGCTGGGCATTGTGCTGGAGAAAAATGGCGTGCCATTTTCCTTTGGCGCCGGTGCAGCGGTTTTGGGACATCCGGCGGCAGCGGTGGCCATGGTGGTAAATCTGCTGGCCAAGCGCGGCGAGGGCTTGCCTGCGGGAACGCTGATTCTCACCGGGGGCATTACGGAGGCGGTTTCGGTGGCGGCGGGTGATCATGTGCAGCTGCGGACACAGAATTTAGGTTCCGTGAACGTTCGGTTTGTCTGATGGCCACGGGCAAAGAACTTGCGCTGATTGCGGGCGGAACTGGCGCCTTTGGTCAGGTGATTGTCGAAAAGCTGATCGCGCGGGGGCTTTCCGTGGTGGTGGTGGGCCGGCGTGTTGCCGAACTTGAAGCACTAGCCGTCAAGCATCCTGAGGTAATCCCGTGCGTTGCCGACATCGGCGAAGATGCGGCGATCGCACAGATTTCGGCGAAGCTTGATCGTCCGGTAAGAATTGTCATTAACGCCGCTGGCGTGCCGGTGGCTGGCGGTGTGATGAGCGTGACCACGGATGCCATCTTGCAAGCCATTAACATCAAAGTTGCCGGTTTCCTGCGGCTGGTGCGCGCGGCGGACGCGCAGCTTGTCAAACATTCCCGGCTGGTCGCCATCGGCGGGCATTATGGGCTGGAGCCGACGGCGTATGCGGCGACGGCGGGTGTGGGCAATGCGGCGCTGATGAATCTGTCGCGTCAGCTCAGCCTTGCTTATGGCCCGCGCGGCATTACCAGCCATGTCATCGCGCCGGGTCCGGCGGATACGGAGCGGCTGCGCAATGTGCTGGCGGCCAATGCGACGCTAAAAGGCCTGAGCCTTGCAGAAGTTTTGACGGAATTAAAAGGTGAATCGTCGCTTGGGCAATTCACCACGCCGCAGCAGGTGGCCTGGGCGGTTGGCTTGCTGGTGGACGAAGAAGCCGACGCCATGACGGGTTCAACCTTCATGCTCGATAGCGGACGCCGGAGAGGTTTACCCTAAAAAGGAGAAGATCATGCCTGTTGCAAAAATAAATTTACTCAAGGGCCATCAGCGGGAAACCCTGCGCCAGATTCTTGTGGAGGTTTCCGAGGCCATGTCGCGCATCCTGAAGGCGCCAGAGGATCGCTTGATTATTTCGATTAATGAAGTTGATCTCGATCTTCAGATTATCAACGGGCGAATTGCGCGCGAGGCATTAGAGCTGCACGGTCGCGAGGCGGTTGAAATTCCGTTTGTTCAGATGGTGTTGATGGAAGGCCGGCCCAAGGAACAGCTGCATCAGATCATCCAGGAACTCACGGCTATTATTTCCAAGGCGACAAAGGTCGATCCGCAGCGTATTCGCGTGCATATCAATCTTGCCCAGCCGGACACCTGGGGCATCGGCGGTGTTCCGGCTAGTATTTTACGCAAGGCAGAGCTGGACGCGCGGGCGAAACTGGCAAGTTAAGAGAATTCCGTGGTAATAGCGAACATTGCCGCTATTTTCACCCATAAACCCGTCAGCAGTGACAGGCATGCGGAAACTCGCATAGGGTTAATCATAAAAATCGTGAGACATACTCTAGAAGTATGAAGTTCTCTTAAAGAAAGTATTTTTAAACTCGGTTGAATAATCGGATAACCGTGATCGCGTAAAGAAAAATACTAATGGAGGAAGTTCTAATGGCCAGCCAAGGGCCGGGCGGAACTACGGATAGCCCGCCGACACGTTCGAATGACAGCCGTCAAGCCTATGTGCGTATTCTTGGCACGCGCCTGGGGCGTTTTGTGGAGTTTGAATTTTCT
>Ga0181525_10000894_pt1 | contig 25943 bp, 21 predicted proteins | sample PEATcosm2014_Bin_48_FD_121100 | JGI IMG/M metagenome (GOLD analysis project Ga0181525, IMG submission 121100) | Peatland microbial communities from MTU Mesocosm Facility, Houghton, MI, USA - PEATcosm2014_Bin06_10_metaG | ecosystem: Environmental > Terrestrial > Soil > Wetlands > Peat | place... | reverse complement strand
TATTCGCTCGACTGGCCGGGCCTGCTCGACAAGGCGGCCCCGACGATCGTTGCGCCGCGCGGGCTGCCCGGGACGCCGGCGCACCTGCCGCGCGTGATCTCCTAGACCACCCGCAGCGAAAAGTCGGTCGCCCGCACGTCCTTGGTGAGCCTGCCGATGGATATGCGGTCGACGCCGGTGGCGGCGATGTCGCGCACGCTCGCCAGCGTGACCCCGCCCGAGGCCTCCAGCAGCGCCCGCCCGCCGTTGCGCAGCACCGCCGCGCGCATCGCCTCGAGCGTGAAGTTGTCCAGCAGCACCGAGGTGGCGCCGGCCAGCAGCGCCTCGTCGAGCTGGGCCAATGTCTCGACCTCGATCTGCACCGGCACGCCGCTGCCTTGCGCGGCGCGCAACGCGGCGCCGACCCCGCCGGCCGCGGCGATGTGGTTCTCCTTGATGAGCACGGCGTCGTAGAGGCCCAGACGGTAGTTCACGCCGCCGCCGACGCGCACGGCGTATTTCTGCGCCAGGCGCAGTCCGGGCAGCGTCTTGCGCGTATCGAGGATGCACGCGCGATTGCCGGGCACCTGCGCCACCGCGTCGACGTAGCGCCGCGTGGCGCTGGCCACCCCCGAGAGCAGCTGCAGGAAGTTCATCGCGCTGCGCTCGGCGGTGAGCAGGCCGCGCACCGGCCCGTGGATGCGGCACACGATCGAATCGGCTGCCAGGACGCTGCCTTCGGGCGCCAGCCACTCGATCCGCAGCCGCGGGTCGACCCGCTCCATCACCGCGGCGAACCACGGCGTGCCGCACAGCACCGCCGTTTCGCGCACCGTCAGTTGCGCGCCGACCTGCAGGTCGGGGTCGAGCAGCTCGCCGGTGCGGTCGCCGCTGCCCACGTCCTCGGCCAGCGCAGCCGCGACATTGGCCGCGATGGCGGCGTCGAGCGCGCCGGCGCGGCCCGGGGCATCGCTCGGGTCCGCGCGCAAGTCCGCGCGCAAGTCCTCGCGGTCCGGCACCGTACCGGACACTATGCCGGCCCCAGGCTCTGCGAGCCCTGCGTCGCGAAAGGTGCCGGCGCGCTCTTGCGCGCGGCGGCGAAGGCCAGCATGCGGTCGATGGGCTGGCGGGCGCGCAGGCCCAGCGCCGGGTCGACGTGGATCTCCTGGTCGCTGGCACCGGCCAGCGCCGCCTCCAGCGTGCCGGCCAGCCGGTCGAGCGCATTCATCGCCATCCACGGGCAGTGCGCGCAGCTCTTGCAGGTGGCGCCCGCGCCGGACGTGGGAGCCTCGAGGAAGCGTTTGCCCGGCTCGGCCTGGCGCATCTTGTGGAGGATGCCGTTGTCGGTGGCGACGATGAACTCGCGCGCGGGCAGGGTGCCGGCGGCGCGCAGCAGCTGCGTGGTCGACCCGACGACGTCGGCCTGCGCGATGACCGCCGCGGGCGATTCCGGATGGACCAGCACCTTCGCGCCGGGGTGCTCCTTGCGCATCAGCTCGAGCTCGATCGCCTTGAATTCGTCGTGCACGATGCAGCTGCCGTTCCACAGCAGCATGTCGGCGCCGGTCTTGGTCTGCAGGTAGCGGCCCAGGTGGATGTCCGGCGCCCAGAGGATCTTCTGGCCCTGCTCATGCAGGTGGCGCACGATGTCCAGCCCGGTGCTGGAGGTGGCCACCCAGTCGGCCCGCGCCTTCACGGCCGCGCTGGTGTTGGCATAGACGACGACGGTGCGGTCCGGATGCTGGTTGCACAGGGCGTCGAAGGCGTCGATCGGGCAGCCGATGTCGAGCGAGCAGGTCGCCTCCAGCGTCGGCATCAGCACGCGCTTGTCGGGACTGAGGATCTTGGCGGTCTCGCCCATGAAGCGCACGCCGGCCACGACCAGGGTGCGCGCCGGATGGTCGCGGCCGAAGCGCGCCATTTCCAGCGAATCGCCGACGCAGCCGCCGGTCGCGTCGGCCAGGTCCTGCACCTCGCCCTCGACGTAGTAGTGGGCCACCAGCACCGCGTCGAGCGCCCGCAGCGCGGCGCGCGCACGCTCGACAAGCGCCGATCTTTCGGCGACGGCGGTGCTGGGCGGCGAGACGAGGTTCATGAGGGCGGCGCAGGTCGTCGGCGGTGCGCGGGCGCAGCGGGCCGCGGTCGGTGCCGCAAGCCGCTGCGCATGCCCACGCCCGGGGCGGATCGGTGAAATTATCTTATCACGCGGCCCTCCTATAATCGCCCATCGCCAGCCCGGGCTGGCTTGGGCTGGAAGCCAGGAGCGCCGATGTCGGCCGTGTTCAATTCCCGTACGACGGCGCCGCGTCCCGGGCATGCGGTGGTGGTGGGCACGGGCGTGGTCGGCCTGTCGGCCGCGCTCGGCTGCGCACAGCGCGGCGTCGACGTGACCCTGTTGGGACCGCTCCCCGCCGCCGTGGCGCCGGTCGGGCCATCCCGGGGGCCGGCAGCCGATGCAATGCCCTGGGATGCGCGGATCTATGCCCTCTCGCCGGCAACGGTGGCCTTCCTCGAGCAGCAGCGCGCCTGGCCGCAGGTCGACGCCGCGCGCGTGTGCGCGGTCGAGCGCATGGAAATCCGCGGCGACGACGGCGGCCGCCTCGCGTTCGACGCGCCGGCGGCGGACGCGTCGCGCCTGGCGAGCATCTGCGAGGAATCGCAACTGGTGCGCGCCCTCTGGCTGGCCTGCACGTTGACCCCCGGCATCACCCACCGCGTCCGCGGCTTCGACTCCGTCGATTTCCCTGGCGAAAACGCGGCCGTGCCGCGCCCGCGGGTGCGCCTCGACGATGGCGCCGTGCTCGACGCCGACCTGCTGATCGGCGCCGATGGGCGCCAGTCGGCGGTGCGCGCCGCCGCGGGCATCGGCGCACGCCTGGGCGACTACGGCCATACCGCGCTGGTCGCCAATTTCGCGACGCAGTTGCCGCACGGCGGGGTCGCGCGCCAGTGGTTCATGGACGAGGGCGTGCTCGCGCTGCTGCCGCTGCCGGGCAGGCGCGTCTCGCTGGTCTGGAGCGCACCCCACGCGCTGGCGCCGTTGCTGATGGAACTGCCGGCCGCGGACTTCGCGCACCGCGTCGCCCAGCGTGCCGGCCACGCGCTCGGCGCGCTGGAACTGCTGGGCGCGCGCCACAGCTTCGTCCTGCACCGTGTCGTGGTCGAGCGGCTGGTGCGCGCCGGTGTCGTGCTGCTCGGCGATGCCGCCCACGTGGTGCACCCGCTGGCGGGCCAGGGGCTGAACCTCGGGCTCCAGGACGTGTCCGAGTTCCTGCGGGTGCTCGATGCCCGCGAACCCTGGCGTGCGCTGGGCGACGCGGTGTGGTTGCGGCGCTATGCGCGCGCGCGCGCCGAACCGGTGGCCCTGATGCGCGCCACGGTCGACGGGCTTGCGCGGCTGTTCGGCGCGCCGGACGATGGCCTGCGGCGCTTGCGCAACCTGGGGTTGTCGGCCGTCGATGCCATCGGGCCCCTGAAGCTGGCGCTGGTGCGCCATGCGATGGGGTGATTGCGCGGCAGTTCCGGCTCCATGCCGCCGGCCGTTTGGTGTAGGGTGGGACGGTAAACATTCAAGGGGTAGGCGGGTGGACATGCACAAGGTGGTGATTTCCCGGTCGGCGCAGGGCCGTGGCCGGACAGGGCGCGACACGCGGTTCGGTGCGCTGCTGCGCGGCGCCGGTGGCGCACTCGCGCTCGCCGCGCTGGTGCATGCACCGTGGGCCGGGGCGCAGGCGCCCGATGCGCCCCCGGGCGCTACCGCCGCCGCCGCGGCCGATCTGCCGCCGCTGCGCCCGTGCCAGGCCGTCTCCGACACGCCGGGGGCGCCGCCGCTGCCGCCGCTGCCGCCCGCCCTGGCCAACGCCATCCGCGACCGCGTGCACCATCGCATCGGCGGCGATGTCGCGTCGGTCTGCCGTACGGCCTTCGGCCTCTACGAGGTGCTCGTCGATGCCGACCTGCTGTACGTGGACGAGCGCGTGAACTACCTGTTTGCGGGCAATGCCATCGACCTGCGCACCAAGGAGAACCTCACCGCGCAGCGCAAGGAAGACCTGGTGCGCGTCGATTTCAAGACGCTGCCGCTGCAGCTGGCCGTGAAGACCGTGCGCGGCGACGGCAAGCGGGTGCTGGCGGTCTTCGAGGACCCGAACTGCCCCTATTGCAAGCGCTTCGAGCACGACATCGCCAGCCTGGGCAATACGACGATCTATACCTTCCTCTACCCGATACTGTCGCGCGACCCGACCGCGCCCGACGACTCCTATCCGAAATCGCGCGCGATCTGGTGCGCTCCCGACCGCACGGCCGCCTGGTCGCAGTTGATGCTCGAGGGCAAGCGCCTCGCCGCGGCCGACAGCAGTTGCAAGCATCCGCTCGACGAGATCCTCGCGCTGGGCCAGAAGCTGCACATCACGGGGACGCCGACGCTGGTGTTCGCCGACGGCAAGCGCGCCCCCGGGGCCATTCCGCTCGACGAGGTCGAGAAGCGCATGGCCGCGGCTGGACCCTACCCGGCGCCCTGACCGCGGCGGCGCGGCCGCGTCATAGCAGCGCTTCGGGCGCGAGGCCGCGCGGCACCAGCAGGCGCACGCTGCCCGGTGCGTGCTGGTGACCCGCCAGCTCGCCCGCGTCGGGGCCGAGGCCCCAGAACCAGTCCACGCGCAACGGTCCGCGGATGGCCCCGCCGGTATCCTGCGCGAGCCCGATCCGGCGCAAGGCGCCATCGCCGACCGGCGCGCGGGTGTCGAGCAGCAGCGGCGCGCCCAGCGGCACGAAGCGCGGGTCGATGGCCACCGATACGCCGGGGGTCAGGGCGACGCCCAGCGAACCGATCGGACCCGTGGCCGCGTCGCCCAGCGGCACCTCATGGAAGAAAACCACCCGGGGATTCTGCTCGAGCATCTCGCGGACGCGCTGCGGGTGGGCGAGCGCCCAGGCACGGATCGCCTGCTGCGACACCTGCGCCAGCGGCAGCTCGCCCTGCTCGGCGAGCCAGCGCCCGATGGAGCGGTATTCCTGGCCATTGCTGCCGGCATAGGCCACGCGGACCCAGCTGCCGTCGTTCAGGTGCACGCGGCCCGAACCCTGCACTTCGAGGAAGAACGCTTCCACCGGGTCGCGCACCCACAGCAGCTCGCGCCCGCGCAGCTGGCCGCCGGCCGCCAGTTCGCGCCGCGTGGCCGTGACGCCACCGGCGGGCGCACGGAAGATCGGCACGGTGAACACCTCGCTGCGTTCGCGGCTGCCTTCGAGCAGCGGCTCGTAATAGCCGGTCATCAGGCCGGTGTCGTGCAATGACATGGCCGGCGGGCCCGTGGCGCCGCCGGCCGGGGCATCGAGGGCCAGGATACGGTAGCAATCCATCGACCGGGCGAAGTAGTCGCGCACCTCGTCGCCGCGGCTGGGGACCAGGAAGATCGCTTCGGTGCAGACGCCGTCCCAGGCCGCGTGGTGCGCATTGCGCGGCGCCGTGAGCGCGCGGCACGAGGCCAGCCATGCCGGCCAGGCCGCCAGCCAGTCGCTCTCGGTGATCGCGACGCGCAGTGCGCCGTCCTCGCGTTCGTAGCGCACGTTGCGCATGGCGGTGCCCGTGCCGGGTGGCGCTGGCGGCGCGGCAACGGGAGCTGGCGTGGGAGCGACCGCGGCGGACGGGGGCGGTGCCGCGGCGACGCCCGGCCGCGGCGTCGCGCCCGTCGCCGCCGCCGGACGTGCCGGTTCCAGCGGCACGCTGCCGCAGCCGGCGAGCAGCGCAGCGGCAAGCAGCGCTGCGGCGGCGGCCTCGCCATGCCCGCCCCGCACAGCGGGGTCGCTGCGGCCGCGCGCCCGGATCAATGCAGGACGCGCGGCACGGTGAGGACGAATTCGGGGATGCTCACGTCGAACGCGACGCCGTCGGCGCCCACGCACTGGTAGCTGCCGCGCATCGTGCCGTACGGCGTGTTCAGCGGGCAGCCGCTGGTGTATTCGAAGGCTTCGCCCGGCGCCAGCCGCGGCTGCTCACCGACCACGCCAGGACCGCGCACCTCCTCGACCTTGCCGTTGCCGTCGGTGATGATCCAGTGGCGCGAGAGCAGTTGCGCCGGCACCTGGCCGGTATTTTCCACGCGGATGGTGTAGGCGAACAGATAGAGATCCGCCGCCGGTTCGGACTGCTCGGCCACGTAGCGGACGCGCACCTGGACGGAGAACTGATGCTGGCTCGTTGGCTGACTCATGGTCGCGTCATCCCTCGCACTTTCGATGGTCTAGGCGGACGATCCTTGCGGACGGTCAATGCGGGCCGCGCTGTCCGGCCCCGGGCGGTTTTGCGCCATCGGCCAGTGCGCCTAAAATGGCCGATCCACAGACGAGCCGTGACATCGAAAGCAGCCACTCATGAATTCTAGCGTCAGCACCGGTTTCCGCATCGCTCCTTCCATACTGTCGGCCGACTTCTCCCGCCTGGGCGAGGAGGTGCGGGCGGTCATCGCTGCGGGTGCCGACTGGATTCACTTCGACGTCATGGACAACCATTATGTTCCCAATTTGACCATCGGGCCGCTGGTCTGCGAGGCGATCCGGCCGCATGTCCAGGCGCCGATCGACGTGCACCTGATGGTCGAACCGGTCGATGCGCTGGTGCCGATGTTCGCCAAGGCCGGCGCCAACCTCATCTCCTTCCATCCGGAAGCCAGCCGCCACATCGATCGCACGCTCGCCATGATCCGCGACGCCGGCTGCAAGGCCGGCCTCGTCTTCAACCCGGCCACGCCGCTCGACTACCTCGACCACGTCATGGACAAGCTGGACCTCGTGCTGCTGATGTCGGTCAATCCAGGTTTCGGCGGCCAGGGTTTCATTCCCGAGACCCTGCGCAAGCTGCGCGCGGCGCGGACGCGGATCGATGCCTGGACGCGCGAAACCGGCAAGGCCATCGTGCTGGAGATCGATGGCGGCGTCAAAGTCGACAATATCGGCGCCATTGCGGCGGCGGGCGCCGACACCTTCGTCGCCGGTTCGGCGATCTTCGGCTCCAAGGACTATGCCGCCACGATAGCGGCGATGCGCCGCGAGATCGCCTCGGCCACGGCCGGCACGGGTCGCTGAGCCATGGCGGCCCTCGCTCCTGGCGCCACCGGCGCCCCCGCGCTGCGTGCCACGCTGGTCGACCTGGACGGCACGCTCCTCGACACGGCGCCCGATCTGGCCTATGCCGCCAACAAGGCGCGCGCCGCCTTCGGCCTGGCCGAGCTGCCGACGGCCCGCGTCGCGCAGTTCGTCGGCAAGGGCACCGACATGCTGGTCCAGCGTTCGCTCGCCGACGACCTGGACGGACGCATGGCGGCAGCCGACTTCCCGCGTGCCAAGGCGGTGTTCGAGGAGCACTACCGCATCGTCAATGGCACGCGCTCCCGGGTCTTCGAGCGGGTGCCCGAGGCGCTGGCGCTGCTGCGCGCCGCGGGGCTGCTGCTGGCCTGCGTGACCAACAAGCCGCGCGAGTTCACCCTGCCGCTGCTCGAGCGCTCGGGCCTGCTGGCGCATCTCGATGCCGTGGTCTGCGGCGACGAGGTGCCGCGCCGCAAGCCGCATCCCGATCTCATTCTCGAGGCCTGCGCCCGCCTGCGCGTGACCCCGGCGCACGCGCTGCTCATCGGCGACTCGACCAACGATGCGCAGGCGGCGCATGCCGCCGGCTCGGCCAGCGTGCTGGTGGAAACCGGCTACAACGAGGGCGAATCCGTCCACGACCTGGCCGGTTCGGCCGGCGTGAACGGCATATTTCCCTCGCTCTTTGCCGCGGCCGAGTGGATACTCGGCGGGACGCCCGACACCGCGCGCCGCGCGGCACTCTCATGACCGAACTCGAATTTCAGGCCCTGGCGGGCCAGGGCTACAACCGCATCGCGCTCATCACCGAGACTTTCGCGGACCTGGACACGCCCCTGTCCCTGTATCTCAAGCTGGTCCGCAGCCAGCCCAGCAGCGCCAATTCCTTCCTGCTCGAATCGGTCGTCGGCGGCGAGCGCTTCGGCCGCTACTCGTTCATCGGCCTGCCGGCCCGCACGCTGCTGCGCAGCCGCATCGCGGGCGGCGGGGTCGGTCTCACCGAGGTCGTGACCGACGGCAAGGTGGTGCAGTCCGATTCCGGCGATCCGCTGCGCTTCATCGAGCGCTACGCGGCGCAGTTCCGCGTGGCCCTGCGCTCCGGCCTGCCGCGCTTTTGCGGCGGCCTGGCCGGGTACTTCGGCTACGACACCGTGCGCCTCTTCGAGCGCCGCTTGACCCAGGTGCCGCCCGACGACCTCGGCCTGCCGGATATCCAGCTGCTGCTCACCGAGGAGCTGGCGGTCGTCGACAACCTCAGCGGCCGCGTCTACCTCATCGTCTACGCCGACCCGAACCAGCCCGAGGGCTACCAGCGGGGCCGGGCCCGCCTGCGCGAACTCAAGGCGCGGCTGCTGCGCCATGTCGAGCCGCCGCACACGCGCGCCAGCGTGCGCCGCCCGGAGCAGCGCGATTTCGCCAAGGACGACTACCTCGCCGCCGTCGCCCGCGCCAAGGAATACATCGTCGCCGGCGACGTCTTCCAGGTGCAGATCGGCCAGCGCATCCGCAAGCAGTTCGCCGATTCGCCGCTGTCGCTGTACCGCGCGCTGCGCACGCTCAACCCCTCGCCCTACATGTACTACTACGACTTCGGCGATACGCAGATCGTCGGCGCCTCGCCCGAGATCCTGGTGCGCTCGGAAGCGCGCGGCGACGAGCGCAGCATCGCGATCCGTCCGCTGGCCGGCACCCGGCCGCGCGGCGGCAGCCCCGAGCACGACGCGCAGCTCGCCGCCGAGCTGCTGGCCGATCCGAAGGAGCGCGCCGAGCACCTGATGCTGATCGATCTCGCGCGCAACGACATCGGCCGCATCGCCCGGACCGGCAGCGTGCATGTCAGCGAGCAGATGGTGGTCGAACGCTATTCGCACGTCATGCACCTGGTCAGCCACGTCGAGGGCATCCTGCAGCCGGGCCTGACCAATTTCGACGTGCTGCGCGCCACCTTCCCGGCCGGCACCCTGTCGGGCGCACCCAAGGTGCGGGCGATGGAAATCATCGACGAGCTCGAACCGGTCAAGCGCGGCGTGTACGGTGGCGCGGTCGGCTACCTGAGTTTCGCCGGCGACATGGACCTGGCGATCGCGATCCGTACCGGCATCATCAAGGAAAACGTGCTGTACGTGCAGGCTGCCGCCGGCATCGTCGCCGACTCCGTGCCCGAGATGGAATGGCGCGAGACGGAAGCCAAGGCACGTGCGGTGCTGCGGGCCGCCGAGCAGGTCGAGGACGGGTTCGACGCGGACTGACATTCATCCTTGCGCCGCGCCGGTCGCGTGGCGGCGCGGGTACAGGGAGCAGGGCAGGACAGCCATGAACAACACGAGCCCCGGCAGCAAGCCCGCCCCCGCCACCCGCGCGCGATCGCGGCTGTACCGCGCGTGGAGCCAGCGGCCCTGGCTGCGGCGCGGCATCATCGGCGTGGCGGCGCTGGCCGCCGCCCTGCTGATCTTCGTCACCTACGCCCTGCCCGGGATCGTGCGCGACCAGGCCGAGCGCATCGTCGGCGCGAAGCTGCACCGCCAGATGACGATCGCCCGGATCGAGATCCATCCGTTCGCGCTGGGCGTGTCGGTGTATGGGCTGCACCTCATGGAGGCCGACGGGCGCACGGTGTTCGCCGCCTTCGATCGGCTCGACGTGCGCCTGTCGGCGGCCACGCTGACGCAGCTGGCGCCGGTGATCCGCGAGGTGCACCTGAGCAAACCCTACCTGCACTTCGCCCGCCTGGCGCTGAACAAATACAGCACCGACGACATCGTCGCGGCGCTCGCGGCCGGCCCGCCGAGCCCGCCGCCGCCGCCCGATGCCCCGCCCGCGCGCTTCGCGGTGAACAACATCCAGGTCGACGGCGGGCGCTTCGTGTTCGACGACATACCCGTCGACGCGCACCACGAGGTTGCCGATTTCTCGCTGGGACTGCCGTTCATCTCCTCGTTCGCCTCGGAGGAGGAGGTCTTCGTCGAGCCGCGGCTCAATGCGGTGATCGACGGCGCGCCCCTGCACCTGAGCGGCGAGGCGCGGCCTTTCGCCCCCACGCGCGAGGCCGCCGTCGACCTCGATTTCGACAACATCGACCTGACCCGCTACCTCGACTACCTGCCCGCGCCACCCCCGGTGCACCTGCCCACCGGCATGCTCGACCTGCACCTCAAGATCAAGGTCCAGCTGCCGCGCGACAAGGGGCCCGAGCTGGGCATCGCCGGAACGGCGGTGCTGCGCACCCTCGACGTGCGCACCACGCAGGGCAAGCCCCTGGTCAAGTTCGATGAGATCGCGCTGGCGGTGGAGCAGGCGCACGTCCCGGCCGGGCCGCTGGCCGCCACCCTCACCTTCAACCGGAAGGGCCGCATCACCGTTACCGGCGATACGGCCCTGGCGCCGCTGCACGCGAACCTTGCCCTGCAGGTCGAGAAGCTCGACCTGCTGCCGCTGCAGCCGTTGTTCGCCGACCGGGTCAACCTGCGCGTCACCCATGCCGATCTCGCGGCCAGGGGCAAGCTGGTGCTCGACCAGCCGGCGGGTGCGGCTCTGGGCGGAACCTTCGACGGCGACGTCGCGCTCGAGAAGCTCGCCACCATCGATTCGGTCAATTCCAACGACTTCCTCAACTGGGATGCGCTTGCGCTGCACGGCATCAAGGTTCGGCTCGCGCCGCTGGCGGTTCACGTCGACCAGGTGGACCTGAACCGGCTCTACGCGCGCGTGATCATCAGCCCGAACGGCCGCATCAACCTGCAGGACATCGTCCGCGAGAAATCGGCGGCGACGATCAGCCTCACCGACAACAGCACGACAGGCACCGCAGCCATGGAGCGCAACGCCCCGGCCGCCCCGGTGCCGGCGCCGCCGGCCCCGCGGCCCGCTGCGCCGGCCGGGCCGCCGATCTCGATCGGCAGGGTCGTCGTCGCCGGCGGTCACCTGCGATTCAGCGACAACTTCATCAAGCCGCACTACAGCGCCGACCTGCTCGACCTCAACGGCACGGTGAGCGGCCTGTCGTCCGATCCGGCTTCGCGTGCCCAGGTCGAGGTGCGCGGCAAGGTCAACGATGCGCCGCTGCTGATCGGCGGCCGCGTCAATCCGCTGGCGCGCGACCTGGCGCTGGACATCAAGGCGAGCGTGCACGACATGGAGCTCGCGCCGCTGAGCCCGTATTCGGGCAAGTACGTGGGCTACCGGATCGAGCGCGGCAAGCTGTCCTTCGACGTCGCCTACCAGCTCGCCGATCGCCAGCTCCATGCGGAGAACCGCCTGGTGCTGGACCAGCTGACCTTCGGCGAGAAGGTCGACAGTCCCTCGGCCACCAGCCTGCCGGTGCAGCTGGCGATCGCGCTGCTCAAGGATCGCGACGGCGTGATCGACATCAATCTGCCGATCGGCGGCTCGCTCGACGATCCGGCGTTCTCGGTGGGCGGGATCATCGTGAAGGTGCTGGTCAACCTGATTACGAAGGCGGTCACCGCTCCTTTCGCGCTCATCGGCAACCTGTTCGGCGGCAGCAGCGAGGAGCTGTCGTCGCTGGAATTCGATCCGGGCCTGGCGATCGTGGATCCGGCGCGCGAGGCCAGCCTCAAGACGCTGGCCAAGGCGCTGTCCGAGCGCCCGGGCCTCAAGCTGGACGTGACCGGCTGGGCCGACCCGGTCGCGGACCGCGCGGCGCTGCGCCGCTTGCGGGTCGACGCGCGCCTGCGCACCCTCAAGCGCAACGACCTGGCGGCGCGCGGCATGGCGCTCGATCCGGCCAAGGTGGTGGTGGCGCCGGAGGAATACGCGGCTCTGGTGGGCCGCGTCTATGCCACGCAGGTGCTCGACAAGGCGCCGCCCGCGCCCGGCAGCGCCGGGGCGCACGCGAAGGCGCCGGTGACGCCGGCCCAGCCCTTGCCGCCCACGGCCCAGATGGAGCAGGCGCTGCGCGACCAGGAGCAGGTGAGCGACGATGACCTGCGCGCCCTGGGCAACCGCCGCGCCCAGGCGGCCAAGGACTGGCTGCGCACCGTAGGACTGGTTCCCGAGGACCGGATGGCGCTCGTCGACGCGAAGATCGGCCCCGCGGCCGCGGGCGCTGCGGCCGCGACACCGGACGCTGCCGCGGCGCCTGCGCCGGCCGCGCCCAAGTCCAACCGCGTGGAGTTCGGCCTGCGCTGAGGCCGCGGCATCAGCGCAGGGTGCGCTCCGGAGCCGGCACGGCAGCCGGCGCCTCGGCGCCGCCCAGCAGGTGCTGGATGAAGAGCGGGAAGACCTCGCGCTCGTGGGTGATGTCGAGCTTGTCGTAGAGGCGCCGCTTGTAGTTCTTCACCGTGCCGGCGCTCAGGCCCAGCTTGGACGAGATGGCGGCGGTCGGATAGCCGCGCATCATCTTCTCCAGTATCTGGCTTTCGCGCGAGCTCAACCCGTGGGCCGCGATGAAGCCGGCCAGCACGCCCTTGATGTTGCGGTCGATGTACCCGGGACTGCGCTCCTCGAGGAACACCGTGCGGCACGAGCGCGGTCCGGCGCCGCCTTGCGGACCGGGCGCCGGTTCCATCCACGACCAGTGGCCGACGCAGGCGCCGATCTCGGTAGGCGCGCCCTCGGGCGAGGCCAGCGTGCGGGCGACGATTGCGGCCTCGTCGGCGCCGCGCGCCACGTGCTTCCACGCGTCGTTGCGATAGATGACCGTGCCGTCGGCCGTCAGCGCGAGGATGCCGGCCTGGCCATCGCCGAAGAGCGAGTTCAGGCCCCGCGACAGGGCGGTGCGCACGTGCAGGTCGTGGGTCTTGCGCAGTATCGGGTAGAGCATGCTGGCCCATTGCACCTCGTGGCTGCCGAAATGCCCGTCGTCGCGGTCGAAGCACAGCGCCACGCAGGCGCCTCCGAGCGTGGGCAGCAGGATGGCCAGTTCGTCCAATACCCTGCCGGAACGGAAGATCTCGTCGTAGAAGGCGTTCTCGTGGTCGACCAGGCGGATCTCGCGGTACGTGACCACGGGGCGCTGCGCCTCGCTGCGCACCAGGCGCAGCAGCGGGTCGAGGCGATAGAGGCTGTCGAGGTACACGGCGACGGCGGCCGCGTCGAGCGAGGCGTTGACGACGATTTCCGGTCGCGCGTAGCGGCTGTACTTCATGACCAGCCGGCGTTCGCACTGGATGCGTTCGTCGAGCAGGCACAGCACCCGGTCGTAGAAGACCGCGGTTCCGACCGACTCGATGACGTCGGCCGTCAACGCCAGCTCTTCGAGGCTCAGGGCCGGTTCGGCCGCCGCGTCCACCGATATTCCCGTCGCCATGGGACGTCTCCCGTCACGGTTGCTGCGGCCGCAATGCCGGCCGCCTCCTTTTCTGGTCAAGCTGCGAGCGCACCACGACGCCGAGTATGCCCAGGAAAACCACCATCAGCACGACCGCCCAGGACTCGTACCAGGGCGCCGACGCCACCCTGGGCCAGGCGATGTTGACCGTCTCGAAGGCGGTCCATGCCGCCGCGGCCACGATGACCGGACCTGTCAGGCGGCCGATCGAAAACGGTGTCGGCAGCCACCGGCCGCGCAGCAGGGTCCAGGCGCTGGCCAGCACGGGAAACCCGAAGGCGATATAGAAGCCGGCGGTGGTGAAGGCGACCAGGATCGCGTACAGGTGGGTCGCGGCGATCGAGAAGATCGACGCGGCGAGCAGGCCCGAGGCGATGATCGCGTGCGCCGGGATGCGGTCCGCGCCGCTCAGGCGCACCAGCAGCGCTGCGCCGGGCAGCTCGCCGTCGCGGGCGAAGGCCCAGATGACGCGCGAGGCCGAGGTCTGTATGCCCAGCAGGCAGGCCAGGAAGCCGATGACGAACAGCACCAGCAGGCAGCGGAACACCACCGGACCGCAGTGCGCGACCAGGGTTTCCACGACCGGGTCGGTGCTCCTGCCGGAGATCGCGTCGGCCAGATCCGGTATCGACAGCAGCAGGGCCAGTCCCGAGAACGACACCACGGCCGCGACGAAGACCAGCGCGCCGAGCATGGCGCGGGGGGCATTGCGCCCCGGGTCCCGCACTTCCTCGGCGATCGATCCGGCGCTCTCGAAGCCGACGAAGGCCCAGCCGCAGATGGCCACGGCGGCCGCGGCCTTCGAGTCGAAGAACCCCAGCCAGCCGCCGCTGCCGGCGAGGAAGTCCGGCGAGGAGAAGACGATGGCCACCGGGTGCACGCGCCCGGTCAGCAGCAGCCATGCGCCGACCCCGACCGAGCCGATCAGCTCCGACAGCACGCACAGGCCCACCAGCGCGCTCAGTACATGGCGCCCGCGCGTGTTGCCCCAGGTCGCCAGGCCGATGAGGGCCAGCGCCAGCGGCAGCGTGACGCCGCGCGCGGCCGGGTCCAGCCCCAGCAGCTGGGCGAGGAAGCCGGCACCGCCGAACGAGACCGCCGCCATGGTGATCACCAGCGTCCAGATATAGGTCCAGCCGGCGAACCAGCCGTAGCGCGCGCCGCCCAGCTGGCGCGACCACTGGTACACGCTCCCTTCGAGCGGAAAGCGCGACACCAGCATCGAGAACACCAGGGCCACCAGCAGCTGGCCGGCCAGCGCCACCGGGAACCCGAGCCAGAATCCGGGGCCCGAGGCCATGATCCCCAGCGCGAAGATCGAGTACAGCGCGACGATCGGCGAGATGAAGGCGAACGCCAGGGCGAAGGCCGTGCGCAGCGAGAACTCGCGCAGCAGCACGCCGGCTTCGGACGGCGGCTCGGTGTCGTGCGCCATCGGCGTGCCGGCGCCCCGCCGCTAGCGGGCGCGGCCGGCCACCGCGGCCGACAGCGCCTCGAGCAGGATGCGCACGCCCAGCCGCGCGGTGATGCCCGGGTGGTCCCAGGGCGGCGAAACCTCGGCGACGTCGATCATGCGCAGCGGTATACCGGAGAAGCAGGAGATGATCTTGATTATCTCGCGCGGCGTCATGCCGCAGGTCGTGGGCACGCCGGTGCCCGGCGCGTAGGCCGCGTCCATGACGTCGATGTCGACCGTGAGGTAGACCGCGTCGGTTCCGTCCGAGGCCAGCTGCGCGGCGCGCCGTCCCACCTCCGCGGCGCCCAGGTCCCACACCTGCTCGAGCGTGAACAGGTTGATGCCCTTCTTCTTCACGTAGGCGAGCTCGTTGCGCGGATTCATCCAGCCGCTGGGACCGATGGTGACGATGTTGTGCGGATCGAAACCGGCGTCGACGGCGCGGGCGATGGGGCAGCAATGGTTGAGGGTCTCGCCGCCCACGTCCTCGGCGGTGTCCAGGTGGGTGTCGAAGTGGATCATCCCGCAGCGCTTGAAATGCCGGGCGAAGGCGCGCGCCGGCCCTATCGTGATCGAATGGTCGCCGCCGCCGATCACCGGCAGCACGCCCGCGGCCAGCAGCTCGGCCACCATCGTGCGCGCATGTTCCTGCGTCGAGACCGAGTTCCCCGGGACGATGGGCACGTCGCCGACATCGACCAGCGTGAAGTGCTCGCCCAGGTCCACGCCGGTATTGGCGTTGTACATCAGGAACTGTTCGCTGGCTTCGCGCAGCCCGCGCGGCCCGAAATTGGTGCCGGTGCGGCTCACGCAGGTGCCGTCCCAGGGAAAGCCCAGGAATGCCGCGGTCGCGCCCGCGGCCGCCAGCGCCTGGCGCTCCGGCGCCACGCGCGGCCGTCCCAGGAAGGTGCCCGGCACATTCACGTGCAGGTTGCCGCTCCACATCGTCGGGTCCGCCTTGCCTGCTGCTTCCATCGGCCTGCCTCCTGTCGGTTCGCGCACGGGTGCGATCGCGCCGCCGCGGCGGCGCCCGCGCCCACCCGTACGGCGCAGGCGCATTAGGCCGCCGCCGCGGCCGCCGCGCAATAGTGCCGGGCGGCACTAGAAACGACCGCCCCGCCCTGGTGCGCACACGCGGTGGCGTACGTGCCGCCGGCGGCTCGCCCCAGGGTGGGATAATCGTCCCGGCAAATGCCGGGCGCGCCGGCGCGCGACGGCAAAATTTCATTAAATCAGATACCTACACGACACCATGTTGCTGATGATCGACAACTACGACAGCTTCACCTACAACCTCGTGCAGTACTTCGGGGAACTCGGTGAGGAGGTCCGCGTCTTCCGCAACGACGAGATCACGCTCGACGACGTGGCGGCGCTCGGGCCGCGGCGCATCTGCATCTCGCCCGGCCCATGCACGCCCAACGAGGCGGGCATCACGCTGGGCCTGATCGAGCGCTTCGGCGGCGATGTGCCCATCCTGGGCGTGTGCCTGGGTCACCAGGCGATCGGCCAGGCCTACGGCGGCAAGGTGGTGCGTGCCAAGGAGCTGATGCACGGCAAGACCTCGCGCATCGAGCACAACGGCGAGGGCGTCTTCGCCGGGCTGCCGCGCGCCCTGGTGGCGACGCGCTACCACTCGCTGGCCGTCGAGCGTGCCGGACTGCCCGACGCGCTGGAAGTAACGGCCTGGACACCTGACGGGGAGATCATGGGACTGCGCCACCGCACGCTGCCGGTCGAGGGCGTGCAGTTCCACCCCGAGTCGATCGCGACCGAGTACGGCCACGAGATGCTGCGCAATTTCCTGGCGCGCCACTGACCGGGGGTTTTCATGAACACCTTCCGCACGAAGCTCACGGCATGACCATCACCACCAGCGAGGCGCTGGGCCGCTGCATCGACCATCGCGAGATCTTCCACGACGAGATGCTCTCGCTGTGGCGCCGCCTCATGAGCGGCGAGCTCAGCCCGGTGCAGATCGCCGGGCTGCTGGTGGGCCTGCGCGTGAAGAAGGAGACCATCGGCGAGATCGCGGCCGCGGCGCGCATCATGCGCGAGTTCTCCACGCGCGTGACCGTCGCCGACGACACCCACCTGGTCGACATCGTCGGCACCGGCGGCGACGGCGTCAAGACCTTCAACATCTCCACCGCCGCCATGTTCGTGGCCGCCGCCGCGGGCGCGCGCATCGCCAAGCACGGCAACCGCAGCGTGTCTTCGAGCTCGGGCAGCGCCGACGTCCTCGAGGCGCTGGGCGCCAACATCGCGCTGTCGCCGGCGCAGGTGGCCGCCTGCCTCGAGCAGACCGGCATCGGCTTCATGTTCGCGCCCAATCATCACGCCGCCATGCGCCACGCCGCGGCGGTGCGCAAGGAGCTGGGCGTGCGCACGATCTTCAACATCCTGGGACCGCTGACCAATCCGGCGTCGGCGCCCAACCAGCTGATGGGCGTCTTCCACCCGGACCTGGTCGGCATCCAGGTGCGCGTGCTGCAGCAGCTGGGCAGCCGCCACGTCCTGGTCGTCCACGGCAAGGACGGCATGGACGAGGTCTCGCTGGGCGCGGCCACGCTGGTGGGCGAACTGCTCGACGGCGAGGTGCGCGAATACGAGATCCACCCCGAGGACTTCGGCATGGCGATGGTTTCGCACCGCACGCTGGCGGTGGCCAACCCGGCCGAATCGCGCGCCAAGCTGCTCGATGCCCTGCGCGGCGCGCCCGGACCGGCCTGCGAGATCGTCAGCCTGAACGCGGGTGTAGCGCTCTACGCGGCCGATTGCGCCGGCTCCATCGCCGAGGGCATCGCCATGGCCCGCGACGCCATCGCCAGCGGCGCGGCGACGCGCCGCCTCGAGCAGTTCGTCGCCTGCACCCACGCCCTGGCCGGCATCGCCTAGCGTCGACGGAGGCCGGCCGCATGTCCGACATCCTCAAGAAGATCCTCGGCGTCAAGGCCGCCGAGGTCGCGCAGGCGCGGGCCCACGAGTCGCTCGCGGCGGTGCGCTTTCGCGCCGAACGCCGCCAGGACGTGCGCGACTTCGTCGCGGCGCTCGAACGGCCGATCGCCGCCGGCGGCGCCGGCGTGATCGCCGAGATCAAGAAGGCCTCGCCCTCGAAGGGCCTGTTGCGGGCGGCCTTCGACCCGCCCGCGATCGCGCGCAGCTACGCCGAGCACGGCGCCGCCTGCCTGTCGGTGCTCACCGACGTGCAGTTCTTCCAGGGCGAGCTGGGCTACCTCGAGGCCGCGCGCATGACGGTGGACCTGCCGGTGCTGCGCAAGGATTTCGTCATCGACGAATACCAGGTCTACGAGGCGCGCGCCGCCGGGGCCGATTGCATCCTGCTCATCGCGGCGGCGCTCGACGACGCGCACATGCGCGCGCTCGAGCAGTGCGCCCGCGACCTGGGCATGGCGGTGCTGGTCGAGGTGCACGACGCGGCCGAGCTCGAGCGGGCCCTGTGCCTGGACACGCCGCTGATCGGCATCAACAACCGCAACCTGCGCACCTTCACCGTATCGCTGCAGACCACGCTCGACCTGCTGCCGGCCATCGGCAGCGGGCGCCGCGTCGTCACCGAGAGCGGCATCCTCGCCGCCGACGACGTCGCGCGCATGCGCGCCGCCGGCGTGCATGCCTTCCTCGTCGGCGAGGCCTTCATGCGCGCCGCCGATCCGGGGCAGGAGCTCGCCCGCCTGTTTGCATGAACGCGGCCGGCGCGATGTCGCCGCTGGCGCCGGCGCAGCCCGGGCCGGGTGCCGCGGTCCTGGAGCAGCCCCTGCAGTCGCACCTGGCGGCGCTGCCGCCCGCCTGGCGGGCGGCGCTCGCCGGGTGGCTGGACGGCGCCGACTGCGCGGCGCTCGCGCGCTTTGTCGACGCGCGCCGCGCGGCGGGCGCCCGCATCTTTCCCGCCCGGCCGCTGGCGGCCCTGCACGATGTGGCGCCCGCCGACGTGCGCGTCGTCATCCTGGGCCAGGACCCGTACCACGGGCCGGGCCAGGCGCACGGCTATGCCTTCTCGGTGCCGCCGGGCGTGCGGCCGCCGCCGAGCCTGCGCAACATCTTCCAGGAACTGGCCCGCGATCTGGCCGACGGCCGCGGCCTGCCGCACAGCGGCAGCCTGCTGGCCTGGAGCCGCCAGGGGGTGCTGCTGCTCAACACCGTGCTGACGGTGGAGCAGGGCGCCCCCGGCAGCCATGCCGGTCGCGGCTGGGAGAGCGGCACCGATGCCCTGGTCGATCATCTGGCGCGCCAGCCGGTGCCGCGGGTCTTCCTGCTCTGGGGTGCGCAGGCCCAGGCCAAGCGCGCGCGCATCGAGGCTGCCGCGGCGCCGTTGCCGCAGCAGCAGCGCCCCTGCGTGCTGGTGGCCAACCACCCCTCGCCGTTGTCGGCCCGCCGGCCGCCCCTGCCCTTCATCGGCTGCGGCCACTTCTCGGCGGCCAACCGCCACCTGGCTGCCCGCGGCCTGGCGCCGGTGCGCTGGTAGCTGCGCTACCGCGGGGCCCAGGGTCGGGCGTGCCGCGCCGTTGCCGCTACGCGCCGCCCAGCCAGCCGCTGCGCAGCCGGCGGACCGGCGCCGTCGCCTTGGCATCGAGGCTAAGCTTCCACTTGGCCGGCGGCTGGCTGGCCAGCACCACGTCGAAGCGCAGCAGTTCGTCGCGCCGGAACGCCAGGATCTCGACGCGATCGCCCGGCGCGTGGCGCGCCAGCACCGCGTCGATGCGGTTGCCGCCGGCCCGCAGCCCGTCGAGCGCGAGCAGCTGGTCGCCGGCCGACAGTCCGGCCGCCTGGGCGGGGCTGCCGTCGAAGACCTGCGAGATGCGAGCGTCCGGTCCGGCGCCGATGCGGCAGCCGAGCATCGCGAAATGGGCCGACTCGACCGCCGGACCACGCTCGGCGGTGATGCCGAACGGCGCCAGCAGCGCGGCAAAATCCGGGTCCGCGGTGCCGCGCGTCCAGTCGCGCAGCGTGCGCGCCAGGTCCACGCCGGTTGCCGCGAGGATCGCCGGCGCCACGTCCTCCTCGTCGAGCCCCGCGTAGGCGCCCCCGGCGCTCTTGAATCCGCGCCACAGCCGCCGCATGACGTCGTCGAGCGAGCGGCGTCCTGCGCTTGCCGCGCGGATCGCCAGGTCGAGACCGGCCGCGACCAGCGCGCCTTTCTGGTAGTAGCTCACGATGCTGTTGGGGGCGTTCTCGTCGGCCTTGTAGTACTTGATCCAGGCGTCGAAGGAGCTTTCGGCCAGGCTCTGCTTGCGCCGCCCGCTGCGCTGCATCACGGTGGTGATGGTGGCGGCGAGTTCCGCCAGGTACTGCTCCGGCGTGAGCAGGCCGGCGCGGCGCAGCCCCAGGTCGTCGTAGTAGGAGGTGAAGCCCTCGAACAGCCACAGCAGCGGGGTGTAGTTCTCCTGGCGCAGGTCGTAGGGGACGAACGCTGCCGGACGGATGCGCTTGACGTTCCAGGCGTGGAAATACTCGTGGCTGGCCAGCCCGAGGAAGCGCCGGTAGGCCTCGGTGGCCGCCTGCATCCCCACGTGCGGCAGGTCGTCGCGCTGGCACAACAGCGCCGTGGAATTGCGATGCTCGAGGCCGCCGTAGCCGCTGTCCACTGCCATGGCAAGGAAGGTGTAGCGGTCGAAGGGCGGCCGGCGCGAGCGCGGCTCGAACAGGCGCGCATGTTCCGCGCAGACCAGCGCGAGGTCGCGCGCCAGCCGCTGCGTGTCGAGCTTGGCCACGCGTCCCGACACGACGATGCGGTGGGCCACGCCTTCCACCGTGAAATCCGCCGCGGCGAAGTCGCCCATCTCCACCGGGCAGTCGATCAGCTCGTCGTAGTCGGCGGCCAGGTAGGTGCCGAAGCCGCCCGCGGGCGTGCCGCGCGCTGGCGCAAGCCCGGTGGCGACGCGCCAGCCGCGCAGGCGCCGCTCGCGCGGCGCGAAGATGTCGACCCGGCAGGCTTCCTGGCCGCGCCCCTGGGGCAGCAGGAACACGCTCGAGCCGTTGAAGAAGCCGTGGGTCGTGTCGAGGTGGGCGGCACGCACCGACAGGTCGTAGGCGTATACCTCGTAGGCCAGCGTCAGCGATTGGCCCGGCGGCAGCGGCGCGCAGCGCCAGCTGTGCTTGTCGGTCTTGGCGATGCGCACGCGCCGCCCGCCGTCGGTCAGCGCGCGCACGCGCACCAGGTTGCGCGCGAAGTCGCGGATCATGTAGCTGCCGGGGATCCACGCCGGCAGCGTGTAGCACTGGCCCTGGGGATCGGGATCGTCGATCTCGACCGTGACCTGGAAGAGATGGGCGCCGGGATCGGCCGGGAGTATCGCGTAGCGGATGGTCATGCGCCATCTTACGGAATAGCGCTGCCGGCGGCGCGGCGCGGGTCCCTCAAAGATCCGCGGGCAGGTCGACGTCCTGCAGGATCCCCGGGTCGTCGACGTCGATGCGCAGCGGCCGGTGCCGTTCGAGCACGGCGCGCGCGCCCGCATCGCCGTGCAGGGCCGCCAGTTCCGGCCCGCACGCGGCGCCGAATCCCACCGGGTGGCCGCGCCGGCCCTGGAAGTAGGGCGCTGCGCAGGCCGCGCCCTGGGCGATGGCCGCGCGCACCGCGACGATGGTGGCCGGGCGGATCGCGGGCATGTCGGCCAGCGCGATGATCCAGCCGCCGGCCTCGGGCCGGCTGGCCACGGCACAGGCGATCGATGCGCCCATGCCGCCGGCGCCGTCCGCCGGGTACGCCACCAGGGTGCAGCCCGCCGCGGCCAGCAGCTCGTGCAGCCGGCGCTGCTTGGGATCGCGGTCGCTGCGCACCACCGCGACGACCGTGCCCAGCGCGGCGCGCAGCGCCTGCGCCGCGGCCAGCGCCAGCGGTTCGCCGGCGGCCGGCCCGGCGCTGCAGGTCTCGATCAGCTTGAGCCGGCGTAAGGTCGCGTCGAAGCGCCGCCCCTGTCCGGCCGCCAGCAGTACCCCGATCACTTCCATGTGGCCCGTCGCCTTTCGTGGGGAGCGTACGCGCCGTCGATGGTGCCGGACTTGCCACCGGGGCGCAATTTTGCGGCGCACGGTTTTCGGCTGCGGCGCGCGCGCAACTTTCTGCGCGCGAACACTGCGCGCCGCGGCGATGCCGTGGCACAATGCGAAATAATCATGCGCACTAGGCCGTCCATCGGCGGAGTCCCGGCAGCGCATGGGTGTTAGGGGACACGTTGGGCACGGCAGTCATACCGCTGCGTCAGTCGGCAGTCGAATCGGCGCTCAAGAATGAGGCGTTCGATCATCTACCGTCCCCGACTTTGTGCCTCAACTCCTCCGCCCAGGTGCTCGCCGCCAACCGGGCCTTCGCGCGGCTCCTGGCCGTCGACGTCTCCGAGCTCGTCGGCCGCAACCTCTCCGAACTGGTCTCGCTGCCGCGCCAATCGGTGCTGGTGCGCCGCTGGGCGCGCCTGTGGGCCCGCCTGCTCGAGCGCCGCTCGGTCCTGCAGCGCACCCGCGTCGGCCTGGCCGGCGGCCGGCGCCTGACGCTCGACGTCGCGGCGGCGCTGCTGCGCTCCGACGACGACGCCATCGCGGTGCTCTCCTTGCGCGAGATCGACAACGACATCAGCGCGCGCCTGTCGGCCGCGCGTGCGGCCGCGCTCGGCGACGGCGCTGCCGAAGGCACGATGCTGCTGGCGCCCGACCGCCGCGTGCTGGTCACCGGCGGGCGCATGCGCAACCTGCTCGGCGTCAACGCCGCGGGGGCCGCCGGCGTGCCCTTCGAGTACCTGGTCGACGAGCCGACCGCGCGCGAATTCGTCGATGCATTCGAGCGCCTGGGCGGCGAGCCCACCCGCGCCAGCATCAGCCTGGCCGGTGCGGCCCGCGCCTTCTCCGGCCACACCTCGCCGCGCCGCGTGGCCATCACGCTGGTCAATTTCCTGGCGTATCCGCGGGTCCACGGCGTGCTGGTGCGCGTGCGCGAGCTCAACGAACGCGTCACGCTGCGCGACCGCGCGCTGCACCTGCAGGAGCGTTTGAGCGGCTACGCCGAGAACGTCGCCGACCTGGCCATGCTCACCGATGCGGCGGGACTGGTCGCCTACCAGTCGCCGTCCGTGCACGCGCTGCTCGGGCGCGCGCCCGTCGATACGCTGGGCAAGCCGGCCGCCGCCCTGTACATCGAGGAGGACCGCCCGGGCTTCGGTCGCGCGCTGCGCGCCGCCGCCGACACGCCGGCGGGCGCCCCGGCTGCCGACCGGCGCCGCAATTTCCTGGCCCGGGCGCGCGATGCCTCCGGCACGCTCCACACGCTGTGGGTGACGATCCGCAACTGCCTCGACGATCCGCAGCTGGGCGGCATGATCGTCACCGGCGCCGACGTCTCCTCGCTGATCGCCGAGGCCGGCCCGGATGCGCGCCAGGCCCGCCAGCTCGAGCTGCGCGACCGGCTGCTGCACCTGGCCATCCAGTCGCGCGCCGATTTCGTCCAGTCGCTGTCGGGCGTGCTGCGCTCGAGCGCCGACGCGCTGCGGGTGTCCATGGCCGGCTTCTGGCGCTTCGACCGCGGCACCCACACGCTGGTGTGCGAATCGATCTATTCGCGCGCCGACCAGCGCTTCCTGCGCGACTGGATCGGCGCCGATTTCCCCGGGTCCGGCGTCATCGAATCGCTCGAACGGCTGCGCGAGCGCACACCGCTGGCGCTCACCGATTCGTGGATCGACGGCGCCGTGCGCGACCCGCGCTGGGAGGGCGTGCGCGCCTTCCTCAGCGCCCCGGTCATGCTCGAGGGCGAGGTCATCGGCGTGATCTGCGTCACCGACAGCGTCTCGCGGCGCTGGGAGGACGACGAGATCGGCTTCATCGCCACCGCATCGCTCATGGTGGCGCTGGCCGTCGAGGCGGCCCAGCGCGTCGAGGCCGAAGGTCGCATCGAGCAGCTGGCCTGGTACGACCCGCTGACCGGCCTGCCCAACCGCAACATGCTGCGCGAGAACCTGCGCGACGCGCTGCTCTCGGCCAGCGGCCGCAAGCGCCGGCTGGCCGTGCTGCTCATCGACCTGGACCGGTTCAAGGACGTCAACGACACGCTCGGCCACCTGGTGGGCGATTCGCTCATCAAGTCGGCGGCCGAGGTGCTGCGCGAGGTCGTCGGCCCTATGGGCACGGTGGCACGCCTGGGCGGCGACGAGTTCATCATCCTGGTCGAGGAGTTCCGGCACCGCCAGGAGATCGCCGAGCTGGCTTCGCGCCTCGCGCTGGCCATGCACCGCAGCGATTTCGTCCCGAACGTGGTCACCCAGGTCTCGGCGTCGATCGGCGTCGCGCTGTTTCCCGAGCACGGCCGCGAGGTCGGCACCCTGCTCAAGAACGCCGACGCGGCCATGTACCAGGCCAAGCGCGACGGGCGCAACCAGGTGAGCTTCTTCAACCCCATCCGCTACGAGCGCGCCGCGCGCGAGGTGCGCCTCGGCATCGAGCTGATGAAGGCCGTGCAGTCCGAGACCGCGCAGTTCTTCATCGAGTACCAGCCCCAGGTCGAGATCGATACCGGCAAGGTGATGGGCCTGGAGGCGCTGATCCGCTGGCGCCATCCCGTGCACGGCGTGCTGACGCCCGACCGCTTCATCGATGTCGCCGAGGTCAGCGGCCTGTCCGAGCGCATCACGCGCTGGGTCATGCACGAGGTCTGCGAGCAGATCCTGCGCTGGCGGCGCATCCGCTCGGGCTTCGACATCCCCATATCGATCAATGTCGCCGGCCGCGAGCTCGGTTCCAACGTGCTGCCGATACTCGTGCGCACCGCGCTCAACCACTACAAGATCGAGCCGCGCATGATCGCGCTCGAGATCACCGAACGCACGCTGGTCAAGGACGGCGAGATCAACAACGACGTCGTGGCCGAGCTCGCGTCGCTGGGCGTGGGCCTGGTGCTCGACGACTTCGGCACCGGCTACTCCACCCTGGGCTACCTGCGGCGCATGCCGATCCGCGCCATCAAGGTCGACCGCACCTTCATCGAGGGCCTGCCCGGCGACCCGGACAGCTGCGCGCTGGTGAGCGCCATGCTCGGCGTCGCGCACCACTTCCGGCTCGCGGTGGTGGCCGAGGGTGTCGAGACCGCGGCCCAGGCGGCATACCTGCGTTCGATCGGCTGCGAGTTCGCCCAGGGGCACTACTACGCGCGCGCCCTGCCGTCGTCGAAGATCGTCGAGCACCTGTCGGTCGGCCGCCCGGTGGCCATCGACGCCGCACTCAAGGCCTGAATCCCCCGGAGGACGAACCATGTCCGCGCAGTTCCTGCTGGTCGAGACGCGCGACCGCGTCGGCCTCATCACCCTGAACCGTCCGGAGGCGCTCAACGCGCTCAACGACGTCCTCATGGACGAGCTCGGAAACGCGCTGCTGGCGTTCGACGCCGACGACGCGATCGGCGCCATCGTCGTCACGGGTTCGGCCAAGGCGTTCGCCGCCGGCGCCGACATCGCCGCGATGAAGGACCTCGGCTTCCACGAGGCGTACCGCTCGGATTTCATCACCCGCAACTGGGAACAGATCCGCCGCGTGCGCAAGCCGGTGATCGCTGCCGTCGCGGGCTATGCGCTCGGCGGCGGCAACGAACTGGCGATGGCGTGCGACATCATCATCGCCGCCGACAGCGCGAAGTTCGGCCAGCCCGAGATCAAGCTCGGCATCATTCCCGGCGCCGGCGGCACGCAGCGCCTGCCGCGCGCGGTGGGCAAGGCCAAGGCCATGGACCTGGTGCTCACGGGCCGCATGATGGACGCGCAGGAGGCCGAGCGCGCGGGCCTCGTGTCGCGCGTCGTGCCCGCCGAGAAGGTGCTCGAGGAGGCGCTGGCCGCGGCCGCGGTCATCGCCTCGTATTCGCTCGCGAGCGTGATGATGGCAAAGGAGGCGGTCACGCGCGCGGGCGAGATGCCGCTCTCGGAGGGGCTGCTGTACGAGCGGCGGCTGTTCCACGCGCTTTTTGCCACCGAAGACCAGAAGGAAGGCATGGCAGCCTTCCTCGAGAAGCGCCCCCCCCGATTTCGCCAGCGCTGAGCCCGTTTTTGCGCTATCGCCATTTCCCCTTGTAAATCAGCGGGATGGGCCAGGCCGGCAGATGCGCTCCAGAGTGCATCGTGAACCCAACTTGAAAGCTTT
>Ga0181525_10000892_pt1 | contig 25954 bp, 23 predicted proteins | sample PEATcosm2014_Bin_48_FD_121100 | JGI IMG/M metagenome (GOLD analysis project Ga0181525, IMG submission 121100) | Peatland microbial communities from MTU Mesocosm Facility, Houghton, MI, USA - PEATcosm2014_Bin06_10_metaG | ecosystem: Environmental > Terrestrial > Soil > Wetlands > Peat | place... | reverse complement strand
GCCCACAAACACAAGGCCGCCACCCCCAAGAAAGCAGCTCCACTCGACAGGCGATGCAAATACTCAATCACCGTTCCGGCCTCTGGGGCATGCGGAATAACCTGCCCATTGCAGAATGGCCAGTGACCGCCGCAGCCGTCGCCGGAGTGGCTGGCGCGTACGAACGCCCCCCAGATGATCACAGCCACGTTGAGGGCCAGCACAACTCGCGCGTAGCCGCGAAAGCTTCCGCCCGCGGCGCCGCTGGGCGAATGCAGCCTCCCAGATGGCGTTGCAATCGTGCTCACATCTCCAGCATAAGGGAGCGATCCTGATACGGCGATCGATATTCTTCAAGCCTGTGGCTTGGTTAGTTGAGGGTCATTCTCGCCAGCCGAGCGACGGCCTTCCGGGAGACCGGGACTAGCTGTTCCGTCTTGCTGATCATCTGCATAACCCCAACTACTTTGCCGGCATATTCGGGGTCCGGATTGTAGAAGCGGAGCTTGCCGCCTACATCCTGATTCCGATAGCGGGCGGATTTGCCCAGTTGGAACGCCACTTCGTGGATTCCCGTGCGTACCGTAATAAACGGCGCCTCGCCGTTGTTCCAACCGAATAAATTGTTGTTTTTGAATGCTTTGCCGCCCCCAGATTCGATTACCGAGATGCTGGGCAACAGCCTCCAATCCAGGTGATTGTCATCGGCGGCCTGCACGAAATCCTCTGCCAATTCTTTCACTGGACAGCGGAGCGCGCAGAAGAACTCTCTGAGCCGCGCGGTTCTAGGATCCTCACTCTTCTCTGGCTGTTCTGCCGGCTTCCTTACCGGGTGGGCATTAGCCGGCCTCTCAAATTGCATCGATACCGGCGCTGCCAGAAGGCTGGCTGCCATGAACAGATGCTTCGATACGGTCTGAACTTTCACTCGTTACTGCTCCTTTCGAGGAATTTATGGCGGCCGCCAATCGGCCTCCGTTGTCCCCCATTGCGAACCGGGCAGCCACTGAAGCAGCTGCGCGCCCGCAACGCGCGTTTAAGTCCGGTGGCGCCTACTCTGGGTTTCTGGGATTTAGTTCAGGCTTCCACTGAGGCCTTCGCAACTCGGCTAATCGAGTGCTATAACCAAAACACATAGATGCATCATATCACATTTATGACATAAATCCGAAGAGGCCGTCCGTGAGCGCAAACGCATAAGATGCTCCCGCGCCAAAAGAGCTCCTCTGCCTGTGACACCTGCTCTCAGAGACGGTGCAATATCGCTAAACGAGACGCGACTGTGACTAGCGAAGCGCGAGAGAGCGTTTGACCCTGTCGTGTCCTTTCAAAACCCCATTCCGGCGCGGCCGTCACTTGTCTGGTTTCCGCTGCCAAGCTCTGTTATGCTTGCCACGTAAGTGTTTGCACATCAGCGCAAAAGGGTCGAACTTCTGTTTGCCGTGGCGGACGGGTTGCTGACGGGCGTGGCATTCGCCGCAGCTTACTACACGCGGCGCGGGCTGGCTTTAGGCCGACAGTTCTATGAGCTGCATGACGCTCCCATAGAGATGCTGCTGGTGGCCAGCATCGCGATCTGGGTAACGCTGGGGTTTTGGTCCCGGATTTATGAGCACTTGAGCTCCGCCAGCCTGGCCCGGATTGCCAGCAGCACCTTGCGTCAGTGCGTGCTTGGGACGGCGTCGGTGGTGCTGTTCGAGTATGCTGCCCACCTGGACCTGAGCCGCCCGTTCCTGGCCTTGCTGTTCGGGTATACCCTGATGCTGCTGCTGGCATTCCGGCTGAACGCGGTCAGAATGGTGCGGGCATTTCGAGGCTTCGGCCCGCCTTATCACGTGGTGGTGGTCGGCCCAACTCCGGAATCGGAGCGTTATGGCCGCTCGCTGGTGGAAGGTTCGGCATTCCGGGTGGAGCTGACCGCGGTGGTTCCCGAGAACGAATGCGTGGCGCGTTTACCCCGGCTGCTGGAACAACAGGTGGTGGATGAGATCATCTTCCGGATCGACAGCCGCCGCCTCACCGAGCTCGAGGAGATCTTCGAGCTCTGCGACGAGGAAGGGGTTCGGACCCGGCTGGCGCTTGATTTCCTGCCGCACGCCAATAGCGAGATCTCGCTTGACTACGTCGGCGAGGAACGGCTGCTCACGTTTACAGGCGGCCCCAGCGACGACCTATCCCTGATAGTGAAGCGTCTGATTGACGTGCTGGTTTCCAGCGCTGCACTCATCGTGCTGGCTCCAGCCATGCTCCTGGTGGCTGCCCTCATCCGGCTCACCTCTCGCGGGCCAGTGATCTTTCGCCAGCTCCGGTGCGGGCTCAATGGCCGGCGTTTCGTGTTCTACAAGTTCCGCTCGATGGTCGAAAATGCCGAGGCTCTACAGGCTGATCTGGCCCATTTGAATTGCAAACAAACCGCATTCAAGATTCCCGAGGATCCGCGGCTTACTCCGGTCGGCCGATGGCTGAGGAAGTTCTCCATCGATGAATGGCCCCAATTTTTTAATGTCCTGAAGGGGGATATGTCACTGGTTGGACCGCGGCCGCCGGTTCCCCAAGAGGTGGAGCGCTATCAGCGCTGGCAGCGCAGGCGCCTGCGGATGAGGCCCGGGCTCACTTGTTTGTGGGCTATCCGGGGCCGCGATCACCTGGATTTCGACTCATGGATGAGAATGGACATGGAATACATCGATCGCTGGTCGCTACGCTTGGATTTCGAGATCTTATTGCGCAGCGTTCCCCAGGTGATGTCCGGCCAAGGGGCGCATTGAGCGGCATGCGAGCGCCCTGGTCCTGTGGTCCTGGGCGAAGCGGGGGCTCCTCATGAAAGGATTTTCATGCATCTGATACCCACCAACGACGAAGTGATTGCCATGCTGCGCGAGACCGGCGCGCTGCGCGACGGGCACTTCGAGTATCCAAACGGCATGCACGCCGACGAGTATCTGCAGGTGGCGCTGGCCTACCGCCACTTTGAATACGCCAAGATGCTCAGCGTGGGATTGAGCCGCCGGCTGCGCGCCGATTCCGAGTTCCGCGCCATGATTCGGGAGCTGTCTATTATCACGCCCACCATGGCCGGCCTTCCCATCGCACTGGGCGTGTGCGAAGCGCTGAAAGCCAAACAGGTTTACTGGGCCGAGCAGGAAAGCGACGACATGCCGATGCGGTTCCGACAGTTCATGGTCCAGCAGCCCAATGAGCGGGTTCTGCTGGTCGACGATGTGCTCCGTACCGGCAAGCGCCTTACTGCGCTGCGCAACCTGGTTGAATCAAACGGGGCGAAGGTCGTCGGCCTGGCTGTCGCGGTTTATCAGCCAAACCCGACCGTGGCGAGTTTCAGTAACCTGCCGCTCTTTTACCTTGCCAAGATGGACGCCACCTACTATCGTGACGGAGCCTCTTGCGAGCTTTGCCGCACTGGGAAGCCGATCGAGAAGATCTGGTCGTAGGCGGAGGCGCAAGTCTGTCCGCTTGCTTACGCGCGCGGTTCAGTGCTTTCAGCGGCTGGCACGGTCAGTGGCTCCTGCGCTGAGCCGCGGCCGTAGCTCGCTAAGCGCGAGGGAGCGGACGCGATCCCCGGCAACTTGCCTCCGGGCACTCTCGCGTTCACGCCCATTGTGCGCGGACCAATACTTTTGCCTGGTGCGGCGAGCGCCGCTGGTTGCGCAAAATGGCTCCCTTTTGAACCAGGGCGACCAACTGTTCGCCCCGGAAAGGCTTTGACAGATAATCGTCCATCCCGGATTCCAGGCAGCGCTCACGTTCGCCGGCACGGGCATACGCGGTGACGGCCACGATCACCGGTTGTGGACCGGGCAAAGCACGGATTGCAGCCGTCGCCTCAAAGCCATCCAACTCCGGCATCTGGCAATCCATCAGGATGATGTCGTAATGCATTCTGGCGAAAGCCGACAATACTTCAGCGCCATTGGAGACCACGTCGACTCTGTATCCCGCTCGCTCAAGCGTCAGCTTCCCAAAGCGTTGATTGATCAGATTGTCTTCGGCCAGCAGCACCCGCAATTCGCCCCGCTCCAGACTCGACTCCCGGGTTCTGTCTTTCACCGGCGGAGCCTGAACCGGCACTTCCACCGACAGAAGGAACACGCCATCGGTCCGCTCGAAGCGCAGTTCTCCGCCAACCAGCCGCGCGTATTCGGCAGCCAGGGGCAAATCCAAATCCGCCCACGAAAGATGCGTTCCGGCCGTCAGGCTGCTAACGTCCAGCCGCGCCGGCGGCGGTTCGCCAGCCAACTCATCGAGCGCGAGCCTGAACAACAGACGGTCTGACCCGCCGGTCGCGCACCTGGGTTGAGTGTTGAGATGAATCCGTCCCGCGCGGCGCACGCGTATGGCGTCCCGGATCAGGCAGATCAACATCTCGCGGATGTAGTCGCCCTCGCCCGACAACTTCTGCGGCACATCCGGTTCCACCGCATAGCTTACTTCGCATCCGGCATCGGACGCTGCACCGGCCGTAAGCTGAACGGCATTTCGAACGACTTCTTCGCAGGCAAACTCTCGTGCTGCTCCGCTATCGGCCGCCGCTGGATAGGCCCGGCTTTCGCGGATCATTCCGAGCATCGATTGAGCTCGGCTCCGAATGTCATCCAGCCGGTCCGCCAGCTCGGCGGGCGTCCCATCGCTCGATTCCGCTATCGTCAATAGCGATATTTCCGTGAGTTTGTACTGGATTTCCGCGCGAAGCGTCCCAAGTACTAGCCGGGTGATGGCTGGGCTGGTTTCACGCCGCTGCGTATCCGTGTCCACCGCACATCTACGCCCCGGCAACGGGTTCAGATGATACATCGAGAGAAGTCCCTGAACTAGAACTCGGAGGGTTAACTTGCTTCAGGATACATGACTAGCGATCCAGGAAAAAGCAGAAGTTGGTACTAGAACTGCTACCCCAAAAGTCTGCCTGGCGGTCTCAGCGGGGCATTACTTCGTCGCGCTCGACCTTTCCGTCGCGAATGTGAATCACGCGCTCAGCATGCATCGCGATGTCGAGTTCATGGGTGACCAGGACAATCGTATTGCCATCGTGGTGGAGCTTTTCGAAGAGCGTCATGATCTCATTGCCGGTGGCCGTATCCAGCGCTCCGGTTGGTTCGTCGGCGAGTAGAAGAGACGGCCGGTTGACCAAGGCGCGGGCGACCGCAACGCGCTGCCGTTGACCGCCGGAAAGCTCATTCGGCTTGTGGAGCATGCGCTTCTCCAGATCCACGGCGCGCATGGCTTCGGTGGCTCGCACCTGGCGGTCGCTTGACTTGACGCCTGCGTAAATCAGCGGCAGCTCGACATTGTGGAGGGCCGTAGCGCGCGCCAGCAAATTAAAGGTCTGAAAAACGAAGCCGATTTCCTTGTTGCGGATACGCGCCAGCTCATCGTCGGTCATATCGCTGACGAGATTTCCATTCAGGAAATAAAGGCCGCTGGTAGGCGAATCCAGGCAGCCGATGAGGTTCATCAAAGTCGATTTGCCGGAGCCGGAGGGGCCCATGATGGCCACGTACTCACCGCGTTTGATCTCGATATCGACGCCTGAAACGGCATGAATCTCCTGGTCGCCCATGACGTAGGTTTTCCAAAGGTCATAGGTCCGGATGATCACGCCATCCTGGCGCAGCTTTTCGCCGCGCTCTTTGCGCTCCTGTTCAGACAGGGCCTGGACCGCTGTAGCCATGCGCTGTAATTACCTCGCGTTCTCGATACGTGACGGCCTGGTACCAGGTTGCGGGAGTCCATGTCCGCTCCCTGACGGTCGCGGTTCGGTGCAAGCCGCCAACAGCACTGAACCGCGCGCGTCAGCAAGCGGAGAGACTTTGTACGCAAACATACGCAACTTGGCGCTAGCTCTCATTAGTGGCGGCCACGACCGGAGCCTTATTATCCACCTTGATCTTGGCATTCGGCCGCAGCGTTCGAATCACTTTATAGCTGCCCGTGATTATCTGGTCGCCTTCCTTCAGGCCAGAAAGGACCTCAATGTCGGTGGCGCCCGTGATGCCAGTGTCCACTTTCTGGAAAACGGCTTTATCACCCTGCACCACGAAGACTCCCTGCACTTCTTCCTTAGCGGCCTTGGCAGCCGCGGGATCGATGTTTACGGGAATCGGCGCGCCCGGCTTCTTCACTTCCAGGTCGCCTTTCTGCCGAACCGTCAGCGCCTGAATCGGAACCGAAAGAGCGTGAGGACGGGTCGCGGTGGTGATCTTAGAAGTGCAGGAAAGACCCGGGCGGACCAGGTCCTGCGGAATGTCCAAAGCGATCACCACCTTGAAGTCTTTGGCTTCCTGGCTCGACGTGGTGCTTTGCGAAGCAGCCAGCCCGGTGGAGCGAACAATTGCCGTGTCGCCGATCTCAATCACGCTGCCCTTGAAGGTTCTGTTCGGAATCGCGTCAATGGTCACTTCCGCCGGCTGATCCAGCTTCACGTTGACAATATCGGTTTCATCCACTTTCACTTCCGCGGTGATGATGGACATGTCGGCAATGGTCATGATGGTGGAAGCAGCCGAATTCTGGACGCCAGGCACCACGGTTTCACCCATGCGAACGGGCAAGTTGGTGACCACGCCGTCAATCGGCGCGACCGCGTCGTACTTCTGAAGCACATCCGTGATTCTGGTCAGGTTAGCCTGCTGTTGGGCGATGTGCCGCTGGGCCCCCGCCAACTGCGCCGCAGCCTCCGCGCGCTGTGCCTTGGCCTGTGAAAGCCGCCCTTCGGATTCGGCGAGCGAGGCTACGGCAACATCGTAGGCGCCGCGCTTGGCTTCGAAATCCTGTTGCGCGAGCAGCTTGGCGTCAAACAATGCCTTCGCGCGCTCGAAATCGGCTTTCTTCTGCTCCAGATCGGCTTTGTCGTGGTTCACCGTCGCTATCGAGACCGCAATGTTCTCGTCAGACGCTTTGAGCGCCTCTTCGGAGGCGGCAGAATCGGCTTCGGCGGCAGTCAAGGCGGCCTTCTGCGCGGCGACATCCGCGGTAGGCTGGATGGATTCGATGGAGGCCAGAATCTGGCCCTTCCTTACGTGGTCGCCTTCCTTCACGTAGATCCCCTTGAGCGGACCCATTGAGTTGGCGCTGACGTTGATGTAGTTCCGGGGCTTGATCTCGCCCGAGGCCGTCACAATTGCAGCCAGATCCAGGCGCGTCACTTTGCCGGTTTGCACCGTCACAATGCCGCGTTGGCTGTACTGTATGCTGGCAAATACACCTCCGGCCACCAACAGCAATAAACCAAGCAAAATCAGGATTTTCCACTTTTTCTTCACTGGCTCACCTTACCCCCGCCCTGTTTCAGACGGAATGACGCTGGCCCTTGTTCCGTCTAAGAAGTCCGGCGAACGCTCCGGCCCGCGGACGCGGGAAGACTCGGGGGGCTTCCCTATATCTAGAGTAAGCGCCAGGGACCAGGGAAACAACCAGGGGCTGGCGAGCGGCACCCCCAGATGGGGAATGGCGTCAAAGCCTGACTCCGTGGCGCGGGGAGTCTTGCCTGCAGCCTAGGCATTCCTGCCGGCATCGGCCGCCAGGATATGCGCTCCCTGGATGCCCAACTTCCTCCTACTTCACCTTTTGGATGAGCCTCTCAGGCAGAGACGGTTTCTTATCCCCCTCGATCGCTTTTTTGATCACCGCCTCGCGGTTGCCGGCAACCCATGCTGCCTGGATGTCCGCTTCACTCAAACCGGCCAGGCGCCCGGCCAGGATGAACGGCGGCAGCGCGTGTTCCAGGTCCTGCCAGCGCGCCATTTCGGCCACGGCGTCGATGGCCCGCTCGCGTATTTCGGCAAGCGTGTCCGGATCGCGCGATTCGGTGAGCTCGACCAGCTCCAGGCTGGCGCCACGGCGGTCAGACCATACCACGGAATTCAACAGCTCGACATACCAGGTTGGCAGCACGGTAAGGCTCTGTTCGGGGTGCAGTTTCGCTCCGATGCGTACCGCCTTCAGCGCGCGCATCGCGCTTGCCCGCACAGTCTCCGAGGGGTCCTGCAGTGCGTATTGCAGGTCGTCGACCATGAGCTGGCCCGCCCTCACCGATGCTCGCGGAACGTATTGCAATAAATATGCCGCCGCGGCACGTTGCTCTTCGTCCCCGGATTTCCGAACCACCTCGTGCAGTTCGTTCCCATACTTTTCGACTTGTTCTTGAAGCAGTTTCTGGCAACTGCGCGCGTCCGGGAATGCCATCAGCGAATAGCCGTTGGTTAAATCCTCCCCGGTGCTCCCCTCCCTCGCAGCCTCTTTCGCCAAGTCCAGGAAATCGCGATACAGGGTCTGAAGGTCTTCGGGCAGCGCCTGGTCTCCCGTGGGCGATGGGTGGAATTCGATATGCGGCGCATTGCGCTCCTGAATGCCGACATACAGAATCGTTTTCCCGCGATCGCAGCAAACTACTTCCAATCGCGCCGCCACAACGCCGCGAATGGCGCTCAACTTGTCTTCCAGGTCCCCGCGTGACGGAGGCAGGGGCGAGCCTTCGCTCAAACCCAGCACCTCCCGAATCTTTTTCTGAGGCACCGCGCGTTCGCCGAAGATTTCCATGGCGCCGACGCGGGGAGTCAGGTCATTCCGCTCCGCAGCAGCAGCGAATGCAGGCACGGCGCTGAGGAAGAGGAGAAGAAGGCCGAGTGAACGCGTGGCAAGCCGGCGGTTGGGCGCGTATAAGGACGGTCGCGAACCCAGGCTCGCAACACGTGGCTGATAGCTGATAGCTGAACGCTGACAGCTCTTTCTTCTGTTGGTACGTCTCATGAATGGCGGGCAGCCCCGGTGGGTAGCCCTATTACTACCTTAAGACGTATCGAAGACGTGCCGCGCGGCAAAACGACTTCTACGCTTGCCCCTCAGCCAGCGGTCCAATGATCGGCAGCACGACCTTCTTGTTGTTGTATGCCGTCCACATCATATACAGCCACAACAGAAACGCCCCGAGGCTCAGCAGCGGGTACAGTATGAAACTCAACCCGTGTGTGATGAACCCCAGGAATCCCATCCCAATGAAACAGATGATCACACCTACGTGCAGGAAGATTGCCTGAAACGCATGAAACCGGATCGTCTTGTTCTGGTTGTATGGCGCGATGAGAAGAAACACAATCCCGGTCACCAGTCCGAACAGGTAGCACAGCGCGCTCGCCGTGTTTTCCGTTAAGCCGCCTGCCGCCGTTGCACCCACCCCCGGCCCGGTTCCTATCGGCTGCCCCGCGCCTGTGGATCCGGCCGGCGCCCCGCATTTCGGGCAGAAACTCCCAGTAGTCTCCGCGCCACAATTGGCACAAAATGCCATGTCACATCCTTCCCTTCCGATCAGTTACAGTCGATCGTCGGCGTCTTGAGAAGTGTATGCTAAAACGCCTTCTTCGCGCTACTGCCACGTTCTAAGGAAGACCGCCCCCTGTGGTCGCGGCTCGCAACGAGGTCTCTGGCTAGAAGTGGTACCCACGTGCACCCTCAGGACAGCGCTGCGCGACTGGTACCCCTGGCCGGCAACCATGTAAACACGCCTCTAAGAAACCCGCCTCACCAATACCATCGTAAAGTCGTCGGCAAAGGACGGCTGGGCGCTCCACTCGCGCAACGATTGCGCAAGATGCGAAATGACTTCCTCGAGCGGCTGCCCTTGCCTCTCGGCCAGATACCGGGCCAATCGCTCTTCGCCAAACTCAATTTCTCCGTCGCGGCTCTGTACCTCGGTCACCCCGTCGCTGTATAGACAAAGCGTGTCTCCAACCTCGAGTTGCACGCCATGCGTCTCATACTCCGAACTTCCGAGGATTCCCAGGACCAGACCATTCCCGGACAGCATCTCGACGCCGCCCTCTGCCCGCACCAGCACCGGGTAGTTGTGTCCGGCGTTGGCATAGGACAGCCATCCGGATGCCGGATCCAACACGGCATAGAAGAAAGTGATGAACTTACCGCGTGGGCATCGCGCCGCCAGCGCCCGGTTCAGCGCCGACACCGCCGGCGCCGGTTCCGGTGTGGATTCCGCCAGCATGTGCACCCGCGCCTGCAGGCTCGACATCAGCAATGACGCCGGAAATCCCTTGCCCGAAACATCCCCCACCAGCAGCACCATCCGTCCGTCGGCGTAGGGTATGAAGTCGTAGTAGTCGCCACCCACGGTTCGGCATGGCAGGTTAAACCCCGAAAGCTGATACCCTTTGAGGACTGGCACGGAGGGGGGCAGCAGCGAACGCTGGATTTCGCTCGCCTGCGCCAGCTCCATCTCCATCACTTTTTCAGCCTGCTCAACCAGCACCAGCCGCGCATGTTCGATTCGTATGGCGGCCACATTCGCCATTACCGTGAGCAGGTCCAGGTCTTCGGGCGAGAACGGGCTAATCAGGTCGCCTGTATCCACGTAGATGAGGCCGATCACCCGCTCCCCGGTCTGAAGCGGCGCGGCCATCATGCTGTGTACACCCTGCGAGACGATGCTCTTCGATTCCCTCAGGGCATCGTCCAATTGCGCGTCGCTGATCATGAGCGATTCCTTGGCGCTCAGTACCCGGTCTCGCACTGCCGTGCTCAGCGAAAAGCCTTCACCTTTGCTGGCGCGCACCTCAAGTTCGCCGTTCGGCTCCAGCGTCATGATCACTCCACGCATGGCCTCCACCGCGGACAGCGACAGGTCGAGTATGTTGTGGAATAGTTCTTCCAGGGGCCGGTGCCCGGCCAATTCCCGCCCCGCTCGTATCAGCGCGTGAACCACGCGGCTGGTCGACAATGTCGACGTCTGGCCCCGGTCTTTGGTCCGCTCCACGACGTTGGTTTGGCCCAGCACCTTGTCAAGGCTGGTCACCATCGTCGCGTGCCGTTCCGACGAGGTCGGCTTGGGCGTCACAAACGAAATCACGCGCCGCGACGAATCCCCGCTGTCGCGCACTTCAATCGTCAAATGGCCGGCATAAATACGATCACCCGGCTCCAGCACGTGCGGATGCTGCTTCAGGCTCATCGAGTTTACATTGGTGCCGTTGCGGCTCTCGCAGTCCCGTACCGACCAGCCCTGGTCGCTTTTCTCGAACCGCAAGTGGTAGCGCGAGAGCCATGGATCGTTGGGATACGCGAGATCGTTGTCCGCCGCCCTGCCCAGCGATAACCCGTCCTTCTTCAGCGGCATCGAGGACGATCCGCCCTCAGGTCCCAGGATCAGCAGTTCCATACTTCGTTCATCCAAATTACCACCGCTCGGCTGGTCCTGCTCGACCACTCGGCATTGCCCGAGAAACACCGCTCTATAATCAAGGCCGGAGGATTCCGCGTTTGCCTTCAACCGTTTCCGATTTCGTCCATCAGCAAGAGCCGCGTCTGCTCGAGGAGCTTCTCGATTTCCTGCGCATCCCCAGCGTCAGCACCGATCCCGACCACAAAGCGGATGTCATCCGCGCCGCTGAATTCGTTGCCGCGAGCCTCCAACGCGCCGGTCTCGAACACGTCGAAATCGTTCCTACCCGGGGTCACCCGTTGATCTATGCCGATTGGCTCCACGCCGCCGGCAAGCCGACCGTGCTTTGCTATGGCCACTATGACGTCCAGCCGCCCGACCCGCTCGAAGAGTGGATCACGCCGCCGTTTGAGCCAGCTCTCCGCGATGGCAACATCTACGCCCGAGGATCGTGTGATGACAAAGGCCAGATGTACATGCACATCAAGGCCGTCGAGGCTCTACGAGCTGTCCACGGCAAGCTTCCGGTGAACGTAAAATTCCTCATCGAAGGCGAAGAGGAAGTAGGAGGCGCATCCATATCCGCCTACGTCCCGAGCCATACGGAGAAGCTCAAGGCCGATGTCGCCCTGGTTTCCGACACCGAACTCTTCGCCGACGGCGTCCCCACTCTCTGCATCGGTCTTCGCGGCCTCATGTACATGGAGGTGGAAGCACGCGGGCCGGCGCGCGATCTCCACTCCGGAATGTATGGCGGCGCCGCGCCGAACGCCGTCTACGGGCTCATCGAACTGCTCGCCAAAGCCAAAGACGCCAACGGCCACATCCTCATTCCCGGAATCTACGACCAGGTCACGCCGCCTGCTCCCGCCGAGATAGCCAGTTGGCAAGCACTCCCCTTTTCCGAGCAGGAGTTCCTTGAAAAGGAGGTCGGCTCCAGCCGCCTCACTGGCGAGCCCGACCAATCCGTGCTCGCGCGCGTTTGGGCCCGGCCGACATTTGAAGTCCACGGCATTGCGGGCGGCTTCACCGGCGCCGGAGCCAAGACCGTGATCCCCGCTCGCGCAGTCGCCAAGGTGAGTATCCGCCTGGTTCCGCATCAGGATCCGCAAAAGGTGCTCGCTCAATTTCGCGACTGGGTAGCCGCCAACACGCCCGCTGGAATTCAAATCGCGATTCGCGTGCTCAGCCTCGGGCCCGCGATTTCCGTGAATCCCGATCACCCGGCCATCGACATCGCCGCGAAGGCTTTCAGTGATGTGTTGGGCCAGCCCACCGTTTTCATTCGCAGCGGCGGGTCCATCCCGATTGTGGGCGAGTTCGCCTCACACCTCGGCATTCCCACGGTTCTGATGGGTTTTGGGCTGCCCGATGACGGCCTCCACTCGCCCAACGAGAAGTACCGCGTGAGCAATTACTACAGTGGCATCCTCACCGTTGCTCATTTCCTCGAGGAATACGGAAAGGGCAATTGAGAAGAAACCATTCAGCCGCTGACGAACGCGGATGAACGCGGATAAGACAAATCGTTTTCAATCAGCTCGTTTTCCATCGGCGTTAATCGGCGTTCATCCGCGGCCATTCCTCTTAGCCTGTTTCAGTCATTCAGCCTAGTCCCAAGTTGCAGAAGTCAGCATCCGCTCCCTGACGGTCGCGGTTCAGTGCAATCCGCCAGCAGCACTGAACCGCGCGCGTCAGCAAGCGGATAAGCTTTGCAAGCATACTTCCCCAACGTGGCCCTCAAGCCGGAATTCGAATGCTCCCGTCCTCCGCGATCGGGAAGAACGGATTCCAGGCGACCTCCCACAGAAACCCCTCCGGATCCGAGAAATATCCCGAATAACCGCCCCAGAAGGCATCCTGAGCGGGCTTGAGCAGAGTCGCGCCCGCGGCCTTGGCTTCTTCGAGTACCGAATCAACTTCCTCACGATTGCGGGCGTTGTAGGCGAGCGATATTCCCTTGAACCCGCCCCCATCGGGAGAAATATTCGCATCTTTCGCAAGTTCGTCTCGCGGGTAAAGACCGAGTGCCATGCATCCCGTCTGGAAGAATACGACGTCTTCTGCGTCGGCCATTGACCGCCGCCATCCCAGACGCTCATAGAATTCCCTGCTTCGCTGTAGATCCGCCACTCCCAGCGTGACTATGCTCACGCGCTGTTCCATGTGACTCCTCCCGGGCCGGCAGCCTCACCTCCGAACATTATGACCAGACTGTGACCACACTCGCCTACCCCCGTTTTTTGAGTAGTAGGCAACCATTACCACTTTTTGCGCCATAAACAGCTAATCTGTAAGGGGGCCATGCGGCGCGCGCCGTTTGCGATCGCGGCATTGCTTCCTATCTGCGTCGTCGCGTAACCGGAGGCTCACAGGCGGCGACTTTTCAGAAGAAGCGTCATGGCAACGACTCTCAATCTCCAGCGCACTGTCCAGTCCGAACAGGTCGCTCGATCAGCGGGAATTGTTTCCATCGCTATCCTGATGAGCCGCATCACCGGCTTGCTCCGCGAAATGGTGATGGCTCAGAAATTTGGCGCCGGCTTTGCTTATGATGCCTTCCTCCTCGGCTTTCGCATGCCGAACCTGGCCCGCGATCTTTTTGCCGAAGGCGCTCTCTCGTCGGCGTTCGTTCCCACCTTCACTTCCTATCTGGCCCGAGGGGAAAAAGAGGAGGCGGCGCGTCTCTCCAATCTCGTCGCCACCGCGATCATAGTTCTTGGCGGCGCCTTCTGTTTGATTGGCGTAGTGTTTAGTCCCGTGCTCGTCGGCCTGCTGGCGCCGGGTTTCTCGTCAGTGCCCGGAAAGTTTGCTCTCGCCGTCTACATGACGCGAATCATGTTCCCGTTCCTGCTCCTGGTCGCCCTTGCCGCCCAGGCCATGGGCGTATTGAATGCCAACAACGTGTATGGCGTTCCTGCCATGGCTTCCACCTTCTTCAACATCAGCGCGGTGGCTTTTGGCCTCGGCCTCGGCTTCTGGCTTGGTCCCTACATCGGCCTCAGCCCTATAGCAGGCATGGCTTACGGCGTCGTGCTCGGAGGCGCCGTCCAGCTCATCTGGCAGCTCCCCAGCCTCGCCAAAGCCGGCTTCAGCTTCCGCCCCGATTTCGGCTGGTCCCATCCCGGCCTCCAGCAGATCTTTCGCCTGATGCTGCCGGCAATCCTGGGCAACGCCGCCGTCCAGATCAATGTCATGGTCAACACCAATCTCGCCTCGCGTCTCTCCGATCCATTGCGCGGCCCGGACGGCCCGGTAAGCTGGCTTGCCTATGCATTCCGTTTCATGCAGCTTCCGCTCGGCCTCTTTGGCGTTGCTTTTGCTTCCGCGATGTTGCCCTCGGTTGCCCGCAGCGCCGCGTCCGAGAATTTTGATGAATTCCGCAAGACCTTGTCGCGATCCCTTAGCATGGTCTTCCTGTTCACCATCCCCTCCTCAGTGGGCCTTGTGGTCCTCGGCCGCCCTATCATCGGCGCCATTTTCCAAGGCGGCAAATTCCAGGTCTACGACACCCACCAGACCGCCATCGCCCTTTCTTGCTATGCCGTCGGCCTCGTGGGTTACGCCTCCACCAAAGTGCTGAATCCTTCTTTCTATGCCCTCGCCGATGCCCGCACCCCTATGCTCGTCAGCCTCCTGTCTATCCTGGTGAATTTCTCCGTCGCCATCGTCCTGCTGCACGTTTTCCATCTCGGCATCGCCGCTCTGGCTCTTTCCACCTCGATCGTCGCCGTGGTCGCTTGCCTCATGCTCTTCGAATTGTTGCGTCGCCGCCTGGGCGGCGTTGAAGGCCGCTACCTGGTTCACAAGTTCAATCGCATCGCCTGTGGGTCGCTGCTCATGGCGCTTCCGGTTTGGCTAATTGACCTCCAGATGCGTCACTGGCTTGGCGAGTCGCGCTGGGCCGATATCGCCGATCTCTTCGTCGCCATCCCCATCGGCCTCGCCGCGTTCGTCCTCGTCCTCCGCTTCCTCAAAGTCGATGACGCCGGCTTCGCCTTCCAGGTGTTCACCGCGCCGTTCCAGCATAGACTCGACGGCCTGCGTGCTAGAATCGTGAAATAAATGCTGCAAGACCTTGCTCTTGCCGTTGAGCTGCAGGCGCTCGATCGCAAGATCGCGAGCCTCGAAAAAGAAATCGCCACTCTTCCCGTCCACATCGCAGAGATCGAGAAGAAGCTGGAGTCGCACAAGCGCCGCCTCGAGGCTGGCCGCGCCGCCCTCGCCGCCAATCAGAGCGAACGCAGGAAGCTCGAAGGCGAAATTCAGGTCCACGAGCAGAAGATTTCGAAACTCAAAGGCCAGATGCTCGAGGCTAAAACCAACGAGCAATATCGCGCCTTTCAAAACGAAATCAACTGGGCCGAAAAGGAAATACGCAAGCTGGAAGATCGCATCCTCGAGCTAATGGAGCAGTCTGAACCGCTCGAGAAGAACATCAAGATCGCCGACGCCAATCTCAAAGTCGAGCAGCGGCAGGTCGACGCGGAAAAGAAATCGGCTCAGGAACGCACTTCCTCAGACCAGGCCGTTCTGGTTGAAGCGAACACGCAGCGCGCCGCAATCGTGGCCAAGATGGATCCCAAACTCTATACGCGCTACGAATACATTCGCAAAAAGAATAAGGGCGTGGCGGTTGCCGACGCTACCGACGGACGCTGCGATGCCTGCATGATTTCCCTGCGCCCACAGTTCTTCCAGGACCTCAAGGCGGGACAGGAAGTCCTGTTCTGCGAGCTCTGCGGCAGGATTCTTACTTACAATCCCGCAGTGTCGTTTGAGAACAACATCGCGCCCAGCCTGAAATAGATTTCTTCTCTACCCGCTCTTCCCCCGCAACAGCGCCGCGCCACCCACCAGGGCAAGTGTCGCCAGAAACGCAGTCAACACGCCCCGGTCGCCTCGTCGGCCATGAATGGTGTGATACCCCAGATAAAGGAAGCTGCCAGCGATCACGCCCAGCACGGCCGCGGGACCGAATGCTCCCAGCCACACGGCGCCGGTCTGGCTCGCCGCCGGTTGAATCCACGCTCCCAACAGCGTCGCGCTTTCGGCCAGCGCCCCGAACAGGCCCGCGCGCCAATTGCTGGTCACCGACTCCCGCCCGATGATCCCCACCGCCAGGCCTTCCGGTATCTTGTGCAGCGCCAGCCCCAGCACCACCGCGCCTGAAATCAGCGTATCCCCTTCAAGCGCGCGAATCGCCCACCCGTCGAGCAGGCTGTGAATCGCAATCAGGATCAGCAGCGGCGCCGCAAAGCCGTGCAGCGGCGGACGCGCGCAATGCAGATGGTCATGATCGTGCGAGCATGTCGGACAAATCGGCGCAACGAAGCGGTTGATTAGCCACAGCGCCGCCACGCCGCAAGCCACCAGCAGCACCCCCCACCCCCACCCGGTATCCGCCACCATCTCCGGAAATACCCAGAACAGCGAGATGCCGCTCAACAGACCACCGCCGATCGCTATCACTTGCGGCGACAAACGCCGCGTCCGGCCAACGGCCACGCCGGCGATCACACCGCCCACGGCAGCCAATGTCAGCAGAAACGCCAGCAGCATCCGGAAACGGGCCTCACTCCCCCGCCCGTTCCAGTGTCGCAGGACTCGTGGCACAGCCTTCAGGCTGTGGCTCTGACGCACCTCTGGCACAGCCTTCAGGCTGTGGCTCTCACACACCTCTGCCACAGCCTGAAGGCTGTGCTACAAGTTCCCCAAAGCGAGTCGTGCCACACTGTGACAATACGATTTCGGCGCCCGCAATCGCGCCAATATCCGTTCCAGGGGTCCTGACGACGATTTGCAGCACACACTGACAGGGAACATCCATATCCACCGGGGATTTCATTCGGATCACCTCCCCACCGATCGCGATGTGATTGTGTATTTGCCGCCCGGCTACAACGACGACCCGTCGCGTCGATTCCCCGTGCTCTATCTACAGGACGGCCAGAATCTGTTCGACCAGGCTACCGCCTTCCTCGGAAATGAATGGGGTTTGGATGAGACCGCCGAGCAGATGATCGAGCAGGGCGTGATCCAGCCCTTGATCATGGTGGGCATTTACAACGTGGGCGTGCGCCGGATCGGCGAGTACACGCCGGTCCGGGACCATCGCGGACGCGGTGGGTTGGCGCGCCGCTACGGCCGCCTGCTGGTGGATGAGTTGATGCCCTTCATCGACCGCCGCTATCGCACTTCGGGCAGCCCCGCCGACACCGGCTTGGGAGGCTCATCCCTAGGTGGGCTGGTCACCCTATACCTCGGCCTCGAGTATCCGGAGGTGTTCGGCAAGCTTGCCGTCATGTCGCCTTCGGTGTGGTGGGGCGATCGCGACATCCTGCAGCGAGTGCGAAAGCTGAAAGGCCATCTACCGTTGAAAATCTGGCTGGACGTGGGAACGGCGGAAGGAAGGAATCCGCAACGGATCGAGCAGGATGTGGCCGAGCTGTGCCAAGCCCTGGTTTCCAAAGGCTGGAGGCCGGGCATGGACCTGATCTATCACGTGGATGCAGGCGGCGGGCACAACGAACTGGCTTGGGGGCATAGGGTCCGGGAGGCGCTGAGATTTCTATTTCCAGCCGGCTGAAGCGGTTACGCGGGCCAGCACATTTTCGCCTTGTATTCGCCTTGAGGGCGTGATACTCTCCACTTGCCACGAATGGCGGAAATGGAGAATGCGAAATGCAATTACGTGAGGTGTTCCTGCCCGAACTCGATGCGGAGGCGGCGAACACGCGAAGGATACTCGAATTGGTGCCGGAGAATCAGTTCAGCTACCAGCCGCACCAGAAATCCATGACATTGGGGAGGCTCGCGAGCCACGTGGCCGAGCTGCCGACCTGGGTGAAAAATACTATCGACCGGGACGGATTGGATCTGCAACCTGGAACGCAGCCCTACCTAGCCGCCTCGCGCGCCGAACTGCTTGAGACCTTCGACAAAGCTGTGGCGGAAGCCCGGCAATCGATCGCAGGAGCGAGCGACGAGAACCTGACCGGAACCTGGACGTTCAGCTATGCCGGTAAGCCAATGTTTTCGAATCCACGCTATGTAATTCTGCGGAATTTCGTACTCAGCCACCTGATCCACCACAGGGCGCAGCTAGGCGTGTATCTGCGGCTCAACGACGTCGAGTTTCCAGGCATGTACGGCCCGTCGGCCGACGAAATGAAATTCTGGAATCCAGCCCAGAGCGCATGATGGAGCAGGGATCAGGGGTCAGGGAACAGCGGCCAGGGATACAGTTCCCGTGGTACCTGCCGCTGGAGCCGATCCAACGAGCCGAGACGTGACCGTGAGGGAGCGTTACCGACTGGTACCTGGCCCCTGCCGCCGGAGTGATATGCTTCTCCGGAAGCCAAGCACACTCGTTCCATGGTTCCTTCCACTCCCTCGTCGAGCGAAGCTCGCCCGTCCGGCCGGCTGACGCTCACACCGGCGATCATCAAGAGCAGCATTGTCGCGGCTCTCGGCGGCCTGCTGTTTGGATTCGATACCGCCGTCATTGCCGGCACAACGCAAGACCTGACCACGGTGTTCAATCTCAGCCCTCGAATGCTCGGCTGGACCGTGGCAAGCGCTGTGTTTGGGACAGTGGTCGGGTCACTTTCGGCAGGCATTCCAGGCGACAAATATGGCCGCAGGCTGAGCCTCCGGTTCATGGCCGTGCTGTATGTGATCTCGGCGCTCGGCTGCGCCTTGGCGTGGGACTGGAATTCGCTGGTCGCGTTCCGCGTGATCGGAGGACTGGGCATCGGAGGATCGTCGGTGCTCGGGCCGATGTATATCGCCGAGATAGCGCCCTCGAAGTGGAGAGGGCGCCTGGTGGGAATGTTTCAGTTCAACGTCGTGTTCGGAATCCTCGTAGCCTACTTTTCCAACTACGTGATCGGGCGAATGGGTTTCGGGCTGAGTGAATGGCGCTGGATGCTGGGCATTGCCGCGTTCCCCGCGGCGTTTTTCTTAATCATGTTGTTTGGCATTCCGGAGAGTCCGCGCTGGCTGGTGAAGAAGCAGCGAGTGGACGAGGCGCGCGAGGTGCTGCGCGCGGTGGGCGAAGAGGATTATGAACGCGAATTGCAGGAAATTGTAACCTCCATCGACGCCGAACATGGGCATGCGAATGAGCCGCTGTTGTCGAGGAAGTACGCGTTCCCGATCTTTCTGGCGATGTCGCTCGGTTTCTTCAACCAGTTGTCCGGCATCAATGCGATTCTTTACTACCTGAACGACATTTTCCGGCAAGCCGGATTCAGCCGGGTCTCGGGCGATTTGCAAGCTGTTGCAGTGGGAGGGACGAACCTGCTGTTCACGATACTGGCGATGTCGATCATCGACAAGGTCGGACGCAAGACGCTGCTGCTCATAGGCTCGGTAGGCACGGCGCTTAGCCTGGGCGGAGTGGCCGCGGTGTTCCTCAGCGGCCGGCACAAGGAGCTGTTGGTCTGGCTGCTGATTGGATTCATCGCTTCGTTCGCCTTCTCGCAGGGAGCCGTTATATGGGTATATTTAGGCGAGGTGTTTCCCAACCGCGTGCGGGCGAAGGGACAAAGCCTGGGAAGCTTCTCACACTGGCTGATGAACGCGATCATTTCTCTGACATACCCGTGGCTGGCGAAGCAATTTGGCGGCCTGCCGTTTGTGTTCTTCGCGTCTATGATGGTGGTGCAGTTCTTCGTGGTGCTGGCCTTCTTTCCGGAAACTAAGGGCGTGTCGCTCGAAGAGATGCAGAAGAAACTGGGAATCAGCTAAGCAGGGGCCAGGGATCAGGGGCCAGGGATCAGGGGCCAGGGATCAGGGGCCAGGGATCAGGGGTCAGAGGTCAGCGAAAAGGAGCATAACAACTCAAGTGATTCATCGCCGCGATTTTCTGAAAACAGGCGCCGCTGGTCTTGCGTTCTCAACCTCCTCCTCGAGCGGCTGGGCGCGCGGCGCCAGCGATGCGTTCGACAAATCGAAGAAGCGCCGGGTAGGGCTGATCGGATGCGGTTGGTATGGTAAGAGCGACCTGCTGCGGCTGATCCAGATCGCGCCGGTCGAAGTTGTGTCGCTGTGCGACGTAGATCAGCAAATGCTATCGGAAGCCGGCGAGATTGTAGCGTCGCGTCAGGCCTCCAAACGAAAGCCGCGCCTGTATAGCGACTACCGGAAGATGCTCGCCGAGAAAGATCTGGATATTGTCGAGGTTGCCACGCCGGACCATTGGCACGCGCTGGCGATGATTGCGGCGTGCGAGTCGGGCGCGGATGTGTACTGCCAGAAGCCGATTAGCGTGGACGTGGCGGAAGGGAAAGCCATGCTGGCGGCGGCCCGAAGGCTGGGGCGCGTAGTGCAGATCGGCACGCAGCGGCGCAGCACGCCGCACCTGGTCGAAGCTAAAGAACGCTTCATCGACAGCGGCAAACTGGGGCGCATCGCATCTGTGGACATTTGCTGCTATTACCACATGCGCGCGACCGAGAATCCGCCGGACGAAGCGCCGCCGCCGTATCTGGATTACGAAATGTGGACCGGACCAGCGCCCATGCGGCCCTACAACAAGCTGGTGCATCCGCGCGGCTGGCGCGCGTTCATGGAATACGGCAACGGCATCGTGGGCGACATGTGCGTCCATATGCTCGACATGACGCGCTGGATGTTGAATCTGGGATGGCCGAGCAACATTGATTCGAGCGGCGGCATCTTCGTAGACAAGCAGAGCAAAGCCAATATCAGCGACACCCAAGTGGCAATGTTCGAGTTTCCAGGATTGCGCGTGAACTGGCAGCATCGGACGTGGGGAACGGCGCCGGACCCGGACCCGAACTACGCATGGTCCGCGATCTTCTATGGGGACAAGGGCACCCTGAAGGCGGGCGTTTATTCCTACGACTTCATCGGCGAGAACGGGGAAAAAGTACACAAGGACGTCACCTACGAGTTCGAGCAATACCCCGAAGACCGGACCGAGAAGGACCTCGAGCGGAACGTGGCGCCGGCGATCCGGCATCACATGATGAATTTCCTGGCCGCCATCGACAACCGCGGCAAGCCTGTCGCCGATATCGAGCAGGGAATGATCTCGACATCGAGCTGCATTCTGGCAAATAATTCGATGAAGCTGGGACGTTCCTTGAAGTGGGACGCGCAGGCGGGTCGGGTAGTAGGCGATCCGGAGGCAAACAAGCTGCTGGCGCGGAGCTACCGCGGGCCGTGGATACATCCGTCCGTCTAGCTGTGACTTTTCTCGAGCCCCATGCGTGAGCTTGGGGCTGGCGGGACGGCAGAGAAATGGCCCCAAGCTGACGCATGGGGCTGAAGGAGCGAAGGATGACGCGAGCTTTCGTGCTGGGCGCGATCTTCGCCATCGCGATATCCTCTTCAACCGCGCCGGCTCAAACCGTTGCCCAGGCGCCACCCGTTGAGGTGCTGCGTGCGACCTCGAGGCTGGTCCAGTTGAACGTTCTTGTTCACGATTCGAAAGGCAACCCGGTACGCGATCTCACGAAGGACGATTTCTCCGTGCTGGACGAGGGCCGGCAGCGTCAGATCGCGGTCTTCAGTATAACGGGGGAAGGCTCCGCGTCGGCCGTCGCGGAGCCTTCGCATTCGCTCACCCTGAACAACCGGAGCTCTGCGCAAACCGAGCGCTCGAACGCCGCGATCATCATCCTCGTCGATTCACTCAATATGCGGTCGGGAGATGATCTGCTCTACCTCAAGCGGGAATTGCCCAAGTACCTCAAGAATCTTCAAGCGGGCGATCCGGTCGCCTTATACAGTTTGGCGGGGCCGACCGTCAGAATCCTTCATGAATTTAGCGATGACACCGAATCGCTGATTCGCTCCGCGGAGCGGGGTCCAGGCGTGGTCACTCAATGGCTCCGATCCCCTGGTAGCGGGGGATCGGACTCGGAGGACAAGCATATCAAGGCCGAGTGGACTCTGGCCGCGCTGGAATCGATTGCCCTGCACCTCGCCGACATCCCCGGCCGAAAAACCCTGGTCTGGGTATCGAGTGCATTTCCGATAACCATTGGATTTACCAATACGGAAGGCCTCGCGAACGGTGCTTCAACTACAAATGCGAAGAATGGCGACTTAGACTCCTACCACGATCGATTAAAGCGCCTCGCGAGAATACTCAATCGCGTCGACCTAGCGGTCTATCCTGTCGATCCCAGTGGGCTGATGACCGACGATCAGTATAAAGCCACGGTCCCATCCGGCAACATCGTCCCCTCCCGGAACGCGGTGGCCCCGAGGTTTAAGAGTGTCGGAGAGAATGCGTTGGGCGAATTCGCCACAATGGATTTGATCGCAGCTGAAACGGGCGGGCGGGCCTTTTACAATGCAAACGCGCTGGGCGAAAGTATTCAGCGGGCCGTCAATGACTCGCGCCTCGCCTACGTCCTCGGCTTCTATCTGGATGAGGCGTCTTGGGACGGAAAGAATCATAGACTCGAGGTTCGAGTGGATCGCCCCGGCGCCGAAGTGCGCAGCCGGCGCAGCTATTTCGCGAGCGATGTTCATGTGGAGTCTGAACCGGAACGGGAAGCAGCGCTGCAAACCGTTGCCGCGAGCGCACTAAATGGGACAGCGATTGGGGTGACGGTGACCGTTGCCTCGAATCCATTGAAGCCGGGCGCCCAGCAAATCGAAGTATTGGTGGATCCACACGATCTGCGCTTTGAGAACAAAGACGGCAAGTGGCGCGCCGACTTCGATCTGATCCTGGCTCAGCAAGCGCCCGATGGGCGCCGTCTGGCAGGCGAGCGCAGCCGGTGTGTCGTGGACCGCGAAACCTACGCTGAGACGCAGAGCAAAGAGCTGTCCTTCCGGCGGGATATTGCCATCCAACAGGAGGCAGCCAGCTTGCGAGTCTTGGTTCGCGATTCCGTGAGCGGCGCCGTGGGATCGCTGTCTATACCCATCGGCCAAGGGCGGAAGTCAAAGGGCAAACCGGAATAGCTACTCCTTCCTGGAGTCGGCTCAGGGCGCCGTGACTTTACCGAGCGCTTGCTCGATTCGGGCGATTTCCGCGTCACTGAGGCGGAACGTGGCGGCGCCAATCACGCCTTCGATTTGACTGGCGCTGCGGCTGCCCACAATAGCCCCCGTAACGGCGGGAAGCCGCAGGGTCCAAGCGATAGCAACTTCACCCGGCGAGCGGTGGTGGGGTGCGCCAATGGCGCGAAGCTCTTCGATCAGAGCCAGATTGCGGCTGAGCTTGGGCTCTTGAAACTCGGGATTGCGGCGGCGCCAATCGTCTGCTGGCAAGCTCGCGGCGCGCTCCCGGGTCATGCTGCCGGTCAGCAAGCCGGAAAGCATCGGCGAGTAAACAATGACGCCGATGTTATGAGCCTGGCACCAGGGCAGCAGTTCGGCCTCGATGCCGCGGCGGAGCATGGAATAAGGAGGCTGCAGCGAAGCAATGGTTGCCAGTTTGGCCGCCCGCTCCAGCTGTCCCACATCGAAATTGGAAACGCCGATGTGCCGGATCTTGCCCGCGCGCTGGAGATCGGCCAAGGCGCCCACGGCTTCCTCCACCGAACCGGGCGACAAGTTCTCAGGTCGCCCCCTCCAGCCAGCCCAGTGAATCTGGTAGAGATCGATAGCCTCGACTGCAAGGCGCCGCAGACTTTGCTCGCACTCGCCGCGGATGGAGTCGGCCGTCAGGTTGTGACTGAGGACGCGGTTCTCATCCCACACCAAACTGCATTTGGTGAAGACATACGGGCGGTCGCTCAAAGGAATTTCGCGCAAGGCGTGGCCGACTACGGTTTCGGAATGGCCCAGCCCGTAGACAGCCGCTGTGTCAATCCAATTTACGCCCAGGCTTACGGCGCGGCGGATGGCGGCGATGGATTCCTGGTCGTTCTGCGGCCCCCAGGCAAATTCCCATTGGGCGCCTCCGATGGCCCAAGCGCCAAAGCCAACGCTGGTAATCAAAAGATCAGACTGGCCCAACAGGCGGCGATGCTGTTGCACTTCTTGGACGGAGGGTAGATTAGTCGCAGCGGTGCTCATTCGTTATTTGGATGCGGTTTCCCGATTGCAAACCAACCGAAGTTCCTAGTGGTCGTGGTGGTGATGACCCTCGTGGGCGTGAGAATGCGGCTGGCTGCGCTGTTCCATGCGGCAGCCTTCGCCAGAAACCACGCAAGGCACATGTTCGAACTGGATAGTCGTGTGGTAAATGCCGAACGCGCATAGAACCTCGTTGATGCGCTTGAGAATAGGGTCACTCGAGGAATGCGGCATGTCCTCGATCAGCACATGCGAGCTGAGCGCGCGGGTTTGCGAACCGATACACCAGATATGCAGGTCGTGAACGTCGAGCACGCCATCCACCTTACTCATCGCGGAAGTGACCTCGCCGAGAGTGAGCCCGCGGGGCAGGCCTTCAAGTAGAATGTTCAGCGATTCGCGCGTGATGCCCAAGGCGGTCACCACGATCAGCGCGGCGAGGGCGATGGAGAGGAGCGGGTCGACGGGAAGCCAGCCGGTGTAATGAATCACCAGTGCGCCGGCAAGAATCGCCACCGCGCCGAGTGCGTCGCCCAGCATGTGGATGAACGCCGCGCGGAGGTTGAGATCGTTCTTCTGGCTCTGTCGAAGAGCGAGCATGATGCCGCCGTTGACAGCCAGAGACAGCAGCGAAATCCAGAGCATGATCGCGTCATTCACCGCCTCCGGGCGCAGCAGCCGCTGAATGGCCTCCCAGACGATGAAGGCGGAGATGCCGATCAGGGTGACAGCGTTGATGAAAGCCGCAAGCACGCCCGCGCGATGGTAGCCCCAGGTTCGGGTTTGATCCGCGGGGCGGCCTTGAAAATAGAGCCCGACGGCGGCGAGCAGCAGAGCGAAAGCATCCGTGAAGTTGTGGCCCGCGTCGGAAAGCAGAGCCAAGCTGTGGGCGCGCAGGCCCGCGTATATCTCGACAGCCGTGAAGGCGAGAGTTGCGGCGAGCGACAGACGGAGAACCCAGCCGGCCGCGGGAACATGATGATGGTGACCCAAAGTTTCTCTCTACTCCAGTTTACAGGGGACCGGGGCCAGGGATCAGGGGTCAGCGGGGCCTGCGGTGGTCGGATGGAATAGGGTGTGACTCCTGTCCGGCGAAAACGCTCCCTCACGGTCGCGTCTCGGCTCGCGGTTTGACTGGCTTCAGGGGAAGGAGTCGCAGGCTGGCGCCGCCTCCGGGGGCCGATTGGAACAGGGTGTGACTGCTCGCCGCGACCGTGAGGGAGCGATGGGATTCGGCTCTAGCAGCAGGTCTCACAGGTCAGTGATCAGATAAAGAGGCATGCTGCAATTATTTTCCAATCCGTTGCCGGTGGGAAGCCTTGCGCCGGATTTTACGCTCATGGACGACGCGGGACAAGGCGTGACTCTAAGCACCCTGCGCGGCCGAAACGTGGTGCTGATCTTTTATCCGGGCGACGAGACCTATGTGTGCACCAAACAGCTTTGCGCGTTGCGGGACCACTGGCCCGATCTGGAAGCGCGGAACGCGGTGGCCTTCGGCGTAAATCCGGCGGACCAAACGCGCCACGCGCGGTTTCGCAGCCACCACAATTTCCCGTTTCCGTTGCTGGTGGACCGGGGACGGAAGGTGGCGCGCCTGTATCACGCGAGCGGCCTGATCATCAAGCGAAGCGTCTACCTGATTGGGCCAGATGGCATCATTCGGTATGCCGCGCGCGGGAACCCCAGCCCGGCGGAAGTGCTGAAGGCGGCGATGTGAGCCCGCTGCTCTGGCCACTGACCCCTGACCCCTGACCCCTGGCCCCTGACCCCTGACCCCTG
>Ga0181525_10000890_pt1 | contig 25967 bp, 26 predicted proteins | sample PEATcosm2014_Bin_48_FD_121100 | JGI IMG/M metagenome (GOLD analysis project Ga0181525, IMG submission 121100) | Peatland microbial communities from MTU Mesocosm Facility, Houghton, MI, USA - PEATcosm2014_Bin06_10_metaG | ecosystem: Environmental > Terrestrial > Soil > Wetlands > Peat | place... | reverse complement strand
GTATGTTCGCGTGAGGTTTCATCGGTGCAATCCTCGTTGGGTATGCGGCGCGGTAAAGGGCGTGCCGCGATTCATTGCAAGTGGTCGCGCAAGGCGGCCGTGGCGGTGAACACCTGGTGATAGTGGGTGTCGGTGGCGCCGATCGCCAGCGTGCCGGCGCACCAGGGCAGGGCCGGCTGCGGCGCATCGACCACGCCGTTCTCGTCGCCGACCGCCAGCAGCGAGATGCGCACGCTGACGACCGAGGCCCAGGCATTGGCGGCGGTGACCGCGGCGGCATTCTCGTAGGTGACCGCGCCGGCGTTGCTCACGCCGTACAGCGCACAAAGGTTCTCCACGTGATCGATGATTTCCTCGGAACCGCCGGCACCGGCCGGCGCCGCCGCGGCGGCCGTTGCCGAATAGCGGTAGAGCGCGGGTGGGCGGGCTCCCGAGGCAACCTGGCCGACGTAGTAGACGACATCGTCGAACGACTGCACATTGGGCAGCGAGGTGAGCGTCGGCGACGACTGAGCCACCGCCGACAGGGCGTGCGAGCCGCTGGCCGGAAACGTGTTGATCGTCGCGCCGTTGGTATCGGCGGCCGCGTAATCGACCTCGACGCCGCCGGCGACCACGCCGGACGTCGGACACTGTGCCGCCGTCGCCGGCGGCTGGTTCGAGACCCGCACCAGCGTGGCCACGGTGCAGCTGGAAACCAGCAGGTAGTTGTCCATCTTCACCTTGGCGCCGCAGTTGTTCGCCAGGTAGAGCGCGGGCACCGTCAGGTCGGGGTCCTTGACCATCTGCACCGAGCCGCCGTAGCCGACCTGCAGCTCGACGACGTCGTCGGTGTTGGTCAATGGCTGCACGGTGAGGTTGGCAGGCTTCGCCCACGCGGCGGTGGCATAGCCCACGACCGACTGCCCGGGCGCCATGACGTTCAACTTGGGCGTGGCGAGCTGGTAGATGCCTTGCGCCTGGAAGTCGGCGAGCGACAGGCGCGAGCCGCAGCCGATGAAGCCGGCCTGGCGGATATCGCGCAGCATCGCGTCCAGGCCGAAGCGGCCGGCCTCCTGCACCCGCGAGGTCGACTTGTTGGTGCGGTAGGCGCCCTTGGATCCCAGATAGACATAGAGCACCGCGCCGATCACCAGCAGGCCCAGGGCGATGCTGACCATCAGCTCGACGAGCGTCAGGCCGCGTTCGGCGCGCGCGCTCCCCGCGGCCAGGCGCGCGGCACCAGGATGGAACGGCATCGTCATTGGTCTGCCAGTTCGGCCACCATCGTGTACGAGCCGACCTGGCTGGTTTCGTTGGTGATGGCACCGGTGCTGGCCCGCGCATCGTTCCAGTAGATGGAAATGCGCACCGGCGTCGGCAGCGTCGTGGCGGCCGCCGAGATGTTGACGCACGGCAGCACGTTGGCGCAGCCCGTCGGCACTATGGTCGTCCCCACCGACACGCCGCCGGCCGCGATGGCGCCGCCCGGCAGCGTCTTGAAGCTGGCGAACCAGTCCTGCATCGATGCCGGCAGCGCGCTCACGGTGCTGCCCGGCGTGAACGCGCCGTAGAACGCGGCCGGCGCGTTGGCCGGCGGGGTCACGGACGCGCCGACCGCGCCGTCGGCGCGCATCCGGTCGGCCAGGTCCTCGGCCATGATCGCCGCCTGCGAGCGCGAGATCGACCCCTGGTTGACCTGCATGCCGCGCAGCTGCAGACCGGCCAGGCCCAGCAGGCCGATCGAGAGCAGCACGATGGCCACCAGCACCTCGATCAGCGTGACGCCCCGCTGCACGGCGCGCCCGGCGCCTGCATTTCCTGTGACCTTCAGTGATTCCACGATGACTCCCTGATGTAGCCCTTGCCCTGCGCGCGCCTGCGCCCGGGGCCTACGGTTGCGTGCAACTCATTTCCGTCGCGAGGTCGTTGCGCACCGGCACGCCGGCCGCATCGAAATTGCTCAGGCGCACGCGCCCCGAGGCGAGCAGCGTGATCCCCTGCGCCAGCGGCTTGGTGGCGGTGCTGCCATCGCCGCAGACGATGAAATCGACCTCTCCGCCGGCGACGAGGCGGCCGGTGCTGTCGAAGCTCACGGCCGCGGCATTGCCGTAGATCGTCATCGCCCCCGACAGCGCCGTCACCTGTTGGACGACCACGGTTCCCGCGCCGCTGCAGGAGCTGGCCGACGAGCCGGCCGTCGCGTCGCAGGCGCTCCAGCCGCCGCTGCCCCAGTTGTTGCCGGCGGCCGACGCGACGACGACGTTGCCGCCCTGCTTTACCGCCTCGCTGCGGGCCATTGCCAGCATCGCGACGAATTGATTGGCGGCGGTATCGACCCGGTTGGCCTGCAGCGACGCCTGCAGCGACGGCACGGCGATGCCGAGCAGGATCGCGGCGATGGCAATGACGACCAGCGCTTCGACCAGCGTGAACCCGGCCACGGACCCGGCAGCGTGCCGGCGGGCAGCAGGTTCGGTTATGCGGGACAGCGTCACGGTCATGGCGGGGAAGATTCCCGGAAGTAGGACCTGGATTATTTCCACAAGCGGGCGGCGCCGCCAGTCACGCAAGGCGCGTCCGGTCGATAGGACGCGACGAACGGAAGGCACTTGTGGATCCGGTGGCACGGGCACGGCCCGATGCCGCCCCACGCGGCCCGCAATCGCGGGATGGCGCGCCATCAGATCGACTGCGGATCCACCTCTATCCCCCAGCGCAGCACGCCGCGGTTGCCCAAGTCGCGCAGCAAGGGCAGCCAGGCGTTGAGGAAGGCATGCAGGTCGGCGCGGCGCGGCGCCTCCACCAGCAGCTGGCCGCGCGATTCGCTGGCCAGGCGCGCCAGCGGCATCGGCACCGCATCGAACAGCGTCACCCCCGCTGGCGTCTCCAGGCCTTCCTGCAGCTCGCGGCAGCGGCGCAGGAAATCGATCGCCTGCTCCAGCGTCCGTGCGGCGGCCGTGAGCAGCGCCTGGTGGACGAACGGCGGCATGCGCGCGGCGCGCCGCTCGTCGATCTGTTCCGCGGCGAACGCCTCGAAGCTCAGGCGCGACAGCGCGGCAAACAGCGGATGGTGCGGGTAGCGGGTCTGGATCAGCACGCGGCTGGCCTGCCCGGCGCGGCCGGCGCGGCCGGCCACCTGCATCAGCACGGCGAACAGGCGCTCGGGAGCGCGAAAGTCCGCGGCCACGAGCTGCGCGTCGGCGTTGAGCACGCCCACCGTGGTGACGCGGCGAAAATCGTGGCCCTTGGTGATCATCTGCGTGCCCACCAGTATGTCGACCTCGCCGGCATGCACCGCATCGAAGGCCGCGCCGGCGCGGCTGGCGCCGCGCGCGCCCTGGGTGTTGTCGCGATCGATGCGTGCGATGCGCGCCTGCGGCCACAGGCGCCGCAGCGATTCCTCCACGCGCTGCGTGCCCTGGCCCACGCCCTGCAGGTCCTGGTTGCCGCAATCGGGGCAGGCGCCGGGCACGCGCGCGTTCCAGCCGCAATGGTGGCAACGCAGCGCGGCGCCCACCTTGTGGTACGCGGCGAAGGTGTCGCAGCGCGGGCACTTGGAGAGCCATTCGCAGGCGCCGCAGCGCAGCACCGGGGCGAAGCCGCGGCGGTTGATGAAGACCAGCGCCTGCTCGCCGCGGGCCAGGGTCTGCTCGAGCGCGTCGCGCAGCGGCGCGGCCAGTCCGTTGTCGGCCGGGTCGCGCTGCAGGTCGATGGTTTCTATCACCGGTTCCTGGCCGCCCGTGCTGGCGCGCTGGGCCAGCACCAGCAGGCGATAGCGGCCGCTCTGCGCCAGGTGCCAGGTTTCCAGCGCGGGCGTGGCCGAACCGAGCACCACGGGCACGCCCTCGAGCTGGGCGCGCTTGACCGCCAGGTCGCGCGCCGAAAACGGCACGCCGCCGTGCGCCTTGAACGAGGCGTCATGCTCCTCGTCGACGACGATGAGGCGCAGGTGCGGCAGCGAGGCGAAGACCGCGGTGCGCGTGCCCAGGATGATCTGCGCGCGGCCCTGGTGCGCTTCCATCCAGGCCGCGGCGCGCTCCGTGGGCGTGAGGCTGCTGTGCAGGCTCACCACCCGGTGCCGGGGAAAGCGCTGGCTCAGTCGTGCGTGCAACTGTGGCGTGAGGTTGATCTCGGGCACCAGCAGCAGCACCTGCGGCGCCGCCGCCGCGCCGGCGCGCTCGAGCATGCGCGCGATCGCGCCCAGGTACACCTCGGTCTTGCCGCTGCCGGTGATGCCGAACAGCAGGTAGGGCGCAAAGCCCGATGCGGCGCAGACGGCGTCGATCGCGGCCTGCTGCTCGGCGCGCAGCGGCGGCGCCATCTCGGCTGCCGCGGCGGCGGCGCGGCCGTCGTCGGTCGTGGTGGTGGCGTGCGTGCCATCGGCCGGCGCCGCTGCGGCGCCGCGACGGCGCGTGCCGCGCGCCGAGGGAACGCGGCGCAAGGCCGGCGGCAGCACCGGCAGTGCGACCTCGCCCCAGGGGAAATGATAGTAATCGGCGGCGAAGCGGCACAGTTCCAGCCAGGAGTCGCTGACGCGCAGGTCCGCCAGCGCCGGGCCCAGGTCACGCAGCCGCGATTGGGCAATCGCGCTGTGCGTCGTGGTGGCCACGACGATGCCCACCTGGCGACGACGCCCTACCGGAACCACGACCAGCGCCCCCGGCACCACGTCGGCGCCAGCGGCTATCCGATAGTCGAGCGGCTGCGGCATCGGTACATCGACGATGACCTGTGCATAGCGCGGGGCGGGGGTTTCGGGCTGGAGCATCGCGTAAAACTTCAGGATTGGCCACTAAGCCATTCATTTTGCAGCCGTCTTTGCCATTTACCCGGCCGGTCGGCGACGCCTGTGGATAACTATGTGGAGAACTCTTGCGGAAATGCGCTAAGTCCCCGTCACGCCGGGAATTTGGCTGGGATGTAACAACGCTGCGTTTTTGAAAAAGTCAAATAATTCATGAGCTTACGTAACAAATGGCGAATTGTGACCGGCAAGGTCACGGAAAACCGCATGGATCGGTGTTCCGGGCGGTTTTGTGCATAAGTCAAGAGGCGGGGCCCGGTGTGGCAAAAAAATCATGCCAGCGGGGGTGGCGTCCTTGCGGCCCGATTTTTGTGTGCACCCACTGACCGCGCAAGGGGCTCAGGCCCTGAGGCGGCGGCTATGGGTATGTACGGTCTCCACCAGCGCCTCGACCACCGCCGGGTCGGTGAACTGCGAGATGCCGTGACCGAGATTGAATACGTGGCCGTCGGTACCGCCGTCGGCACGGCGCGGTGGGCCGAAGGAATCGAGCACCCGGGTCGCCTCGGTGACCGTGGCCTGTGCGCCCGCCAGCAACACCATCGGGTCCAGGTTGCCCTGCAGCGCGCAGCGCGAACCGATGCGCGCACGCGCCCGGCCCAGATCGACGGTCCAGTCGACGCCGACCGCGTCGCAGCCGGTGTCGGCCAGGTCCTCGAGCCAGAGACCGCCCCCCTTGGTGAACAGGATGCACGGCACGCGCTCGCCATCGTGTTCGCGCAGCAGGCCTTTCACGACCTCGGACATTGCCGCCAGCGAAAATCGCCGGTACGCGGCATCGGAGAGCGCGCCGCCCCAGGTGTCGAAGATCATCACCGCCTGGGCGCCGGCCAGGATCTGGGCGTTGAGGTAATCGGTGACGGCGCGCACATTGACTGCCAGCAGACGTTGCATCAGGTCGGGGCGCGTGTAGAGCATCGACTTGACGGTACGGAAGTCCTCCGAGCCGCCGCCCTCGACCATGTAGCAGGCCAGGGTCCAGGGGCTGCCGGAGAAACCGATCAGCGGCAGACGTCCGGCCAGCGCGGAGCGGATGGAGCGCACCGCGTCGGTGACGTAGCGCAGCGACAGCTCCGGATCGGGCGCGGCCAGCGCCGCGACATCCGATTCGCTGCGCACCGGGCGCTCGAATTTCGGTCCCTCGCCATCGACGAAGTACAGTCCCAGGCCCATGGCATCGGGAACGGTGAGGATGTCGGAGAACAGGATGGCCGCGTCCAGCGGGTAGCGCTCCACCGGCTGCATCGTGACCTCGGTCGCGAGGTCGGGGGACTTGGCCAGCGCCAGGAAGCTGCCGGCGCGGCGCCGGGTCGCGTTGTATTCTGGGAGATAGCGGCCCGCCTGGCGCATCAACCAGATCGGCGTGTACTCGGTGGGCTGGCGCAGCAGTGCGCGCAGAAAGGTGTCATTGGTGGGTTTCACGAGCGCTCAATGAGTGGGCCGGTCCGCGATTCTCGCACGGGGAACCTGCCTGTCTGGGCGCGCTGGCAGTCCGACGCGCTGGTGCTGCAGCTGCACGTCCAGCCCGGGGCGCGGCGCACCGCCGTCGTTGGCGTGCACGGCGAACGCCTGAAGATCGCGCTGCACGCGCCACCGGTCGACGGCAAGGCCAATGCGGAGCTGCTGCGCTTCCTGGCCGGGCAGCTGGCGCTGCGGCAATCCGGCGTGCGCCTGGCAGCGGGCGCGGCAAGCCGCGAAAAATCGGTGGCGGTCGATTGCACGGCGGCCGAGGCGCAGCGCCTGGCCGACTTGCTGGCCGCAGCGGCGCGCTAGCGCCGCACGAAACGCCTCCCCGGAATGGAAAAAGGGGGTCGGCGCACAGCGCCCACCCCCTTCTTGCCCGTGCGTGCGGCGCCAGGGCGCCGCGCGGCGGGTTCCTTACTTGGCGGCCGGCGCCGGCGCAGCGGCCGGCTTGGCAGCTTCGGCCGGAGCGGCGGTCTTGCCCGCATCCGTGGCGGCGTCGGTCTTGGCCTTGGCCTTGTGCTTGTGCTTCTTCTTGGGCTTGGCTTCGGTCTTGGCATCCGACTTGGCGTCGGTCTTGGCTTCCGGAGCCGGGGTGGCGGCCGGAGCAGCCTTGGCCGGAGCGGCCGGGGCCGCAGCGGGGGCGGGGGTCGTCTGGGCGACGGCGATGCCGGCAGCGAAGAGGCCCGAAACGAGAACTGCAATCATCTTTTTCATGGTGCTTTCCAGGAAGTGAAGGGAGTGAAGGTCGACCGTACAGCTAGCGTTACCGTCACCGACCGCCGGAACTTCCCGGCAGCGGCTCGCGCGCTGTTCGAGCTCGCCTGCCTAGAACGCACAAGCGGCCGATTGGGTTGACCGCCGCTTGCACGCCGTCATGCGGCAATCGCTGGAGCTTATGCGGTCGCCCGGCGGTGCGTGGCGGGGCCCGGTGCAGGTGCGCGCCACCATGAAAAAAGGCGGGCGCAGGAATGTTCCTGCGGCCCGCCTTTCAAGAACGTAAAACGTCCGTTGGGACGCTATTACTTCTTCATTTCGTCTTTCTTGGCGTCGGCCTTCTTGTCTTCCTTCTTCATTTCCTTCTTGGCATCGGCCTTCTTGTCTTCCTTCTTGGCTTCAACCTTCTTGTCGTCCTTCTTCATTTCGTCGGCGTACGTGACACCGGCGGCGAACATCGAAGCGACCAGCAGTGCGAGCAGTTTCTTCATTTTTTGCTTCCGTGAAAAGTTGATTGAAAGTCCAGAGCGTTCGGCCGCCGGATGTGGCGTTTGGCACTAGCGCCCTGCACCGATAACGCGGCATTGCTGTTACGGGTTGACAGAGGTCTTCGAAGACACCCCCGGCACCCGCTCTTCTTGGGCAATACCGGCCCCCTCTACGAGACCGCGCGCAAAGCCGGCTGGCAGCCGCCTTCTTGCACCGCTCGGGCGCGGATTATGCACGGGAAATGACCGTTTGGACGCTTTCTTTCGCACTTTGGATGAGCAGTACGCCCCACTGCGGCACCCCGCACCAACCGGGGGCGCGATCGGCGCAGCATGGCGGCACGCGCGACACGGCTCTGCAGGGGCATTGGGTGGCGCCGACCGCGCGATCGACATTACGATCGGCTCAGCGAAGGGCGCCCGATTCGATAACCCAAACGTGGGATGCCAGCGCTCGCGCTACAGTCCGCGCGATGAACTCCGACCGCGACCCCATCGTCGCCATTGCCACCGCGCCCGGACGCGGCGGCATCGGCATCGTGCGGCTATCGGGCGCCGATCTGGCGCCGATCGCCGATGCGCTGCTGGGCGTCGCGACAGCGCGGCGCCTGCAGCCGCGGCGGGCGACGCAGGCGTCGTTTCGCGACGCCGCCGGCGCGTCCATCGACGTCGGGCTGGCGCTGCTGTTTCCCGCCCCGCACTCGTATACGGGCGAGACCGTTCTCGAATTGCACGGCCACGGCGGGCCGGTGGTGCTGCGCCTGCTGCTCGCGCGCTGCCTCGATGCCGGCCGGGAAATGGGCGCGCGCATCGCCGAACCGGGCGAGTTCACGCGCCGCGCCTTCCTCAACGACCGCCTGGACCTGGCCCAGGCCGAAGCCGTGGCAGACCTGATCGATGCGGGCACGGCGGCGGCGGCCCGCGGCGCGGTGCGCTCGCTGCAGGGCGAGTTCTCGCGCACCGCCCATGCGCTGGCGGGGTCGCTCACCGAGCTGCGTGCACTGACCGAGGCGACCCTGGACTTCCCCGAGGAGGAAATCGATTTCCTGCGCGCCGCCGACGCCGCGGCGCGCCTCGAACAGGCCATCGCGGCGCTGGCGGTCGTGCGTCAACGGGCCCGCCAGGGGGCATTGCTGCGCAACGGGCTGCACGTGGCTCTGGTGGGCGCGCCCAACGTGGGCAAATCGAGCCTGCTCAATGCCCTTGCCGGCGAGGACGTGGCCATCGTCACGGAGCACGCCGGCACCACGCGCGACCGGCTGGAGCGCACGGTCGAGATCGACGGCATCGCCTTCACCCTCATCGACACGGCCGGGCTGCGCGAGACGCACGATCCGGTGGAGCGCATCGGCATCGAGCGGGCGCGGGCCGCGGCCGCAACGGCCGACCTGGTGCTGGAACTGGTCGACGACGGCGGGGCACCGGCCGCGCCGGCGGCGCCGGGCGACGCCGGCCCGCGGCTGCGCGTCCATAACAAGATCGACCTCACGGACGCGGCGCCCGGAGCGCGCGGCGGTCAGGTGTACCTTTCGGCCCGGACGGGCGCGGGCCTGGACGCGTTGCGTGCGCAGTTGCTCGAGGCGGCCGGCTGGAGCGGCTCGGCCGCCGGCGAGACGGCGTTCCTGGCGCGCGAGCGCCATCTGCAGGCGCTGGACCGCGCCGCCGCCCACCTCGACGATGCCCGGGCGCACGGCGTGGCTGGCGCCGCGCAGCTGGAACTGTTTGCCGAGGATCTGCGGCTGGCGGCAGACTGTCTGGGCGAGATCACCGGCGTGGTGTCGTCCGACGACCTGCTGGGGCAGATCTTCGGGCGCTTTTGCATCGGCAAGTAGGGGCGCAAGCGGCCAGCAGCCGCGCGGGCCCGATCGGAAACAAGGAGATTCACCATGCGTCAGACCCTGCATGACCTGCGGCGCCTCGCCGGCGAACGCAAGCTCGCCGTGCTCACCTGCTACGACGCGAGCTTCGCCGCCGTCCTCGACGCGGCCGAGGTGGACGTGCTGCTGATCGGCGATTCGCTCGGCATGGTCATCCAGGGACACGATTCCACGCTGCCGGTGACCATCGCCGACGTGGCGTACCACACGCGCGCGGTGGTGCGCGGCGCGGCGCGGCCATGGATCGTCGCCGACATGCCATTCGGCTCCTACCAGCAAAGCCCGCAGCAGGCGCTGGCCAACGCGGTCACCCTGATGCAGGCCGGCGCCCAGATGGTCAAGCTCGAGGGCGGCGCCGAGATGGCACCGACCGTCGCCTTCCTGGTCGAGCGCGGCATCCCGGTCTGCGGCCATGTCGGCCTCACGCCGCAGCATGTCAACGCCTTCGGCGGCTACCGGGTCCAGGGACGCGGCAGCGACGCCGAGGCGGTGCGTGCCGCGGCCGAGGCGATAGAAGATGCCGGCGCCGCCATGATGGTCATCGAGGCCGTGCCCGAACCGGTGGCGCGCGCCATTGCCGCCCGCAAGCACTCGCTGACGATCGGTATCGGCGCCAGCGCGGCCTGCCACGGCCAGGTGCTGGTACTGCACGACATGCTGGGTGCCGGGGTCGGTCGCCGGCCGCGCTTCGTGCGGAACTTCCTCGACGGACAGGAATCGATTGCAGCCGCGGTCCGCTCCTATGTCGAGGAGGTGCGCGCCGGCCGCTTCCCGGGTGCCGACCAGGTCTATACCGACGCTCCGCCAAAGACCTGACCGCCACCGCGCTATCGGCCGCGCAATCCCCGGCCGCGCGAAGGGTGGCGCGGGCCGGGCGAAAGGAGTAATTTCGTGGCGCAGTCGATTTCTGCGCTGCGAATTCCGGCACTCAAAGCTTTAGCTGATCCATCTGCTACCCACCACGCGATTTCATTGCAGCTTCATTGCAGCTCCATTGCCACTACCTGCAACTCGCCTGCGCATCGTTTCAATATCCCCGGCAGTCCGGTCGCAATGCCCTCCCCCTGCAATCCTCGTCGCGGCGCTTTACCGGTAATCGCTCACCCGTTTCGCACCAATCGCTTGCGCGCCGCGGGCGCCCCCCGCGTACCCACTTGCCAGAGAGAAGCGATATGCCGACAGGCACCGTGAAGTGGTTCAACGAAACCAAGGGTTTTGGCTTCATCAAGCCGGATGACGGTGGCAGTGATGTTTTCGCCCACTACAGCGGGATCAAGTCCAAGGGTTTTCGCACGCTCAAGGAAAACCAGCGCGTCGAGTACCAGGTCCAGCAGGGGCAAAAGGGCCCGCAGGCGGTCGAGATCAACGTGCTCGCCTGATTCGTCGCCCGAACGTGGTGGCAGTCGTCAAAGCCGGCGCGCCGCCGGCTTTTTTTTGCCGGTCGCGCAGCGCCCCGGGCGCGCGGCGGCGCGCCGTATACTCGCCGCAAGGCAGGTAAAAAAACAGGCACGGGAGACGCTGGTGCGGGACATGGCGCAGCGGTTGAGAGCGTGGACAGCGAGGACCTGATCCTCCAGACGCGTGGCCTCGGAAAAGACTTCCGCGGGTTCACGGCCGTCGACGGCGTCGATCTGCGCATCGCGCGCGGCTCGATACACGCCCTCATCGGGCCCAACGGGGCGGGCAAGACCACCTGCTTCAACCTGCTCACGCGCTCGCTGCCGGCCACGCGCGGCGCCATCTACTACAACGCGGTCGACATCACGCGCAGCGCGCCGCAGGACGTCGCGCGGCGCGGCATGGTCCGTTCCTTCCAGATCTCCTCGGTGTTCGCGCAGATGAGCGCGCTGCACAATGTCCGCATCGCCCTGCAACGCGCCACCGGCCTGAGCTACCAGTTCTGGCGCAGCGGCCGCGTGCTGCGCCGCCTCGACGAACGTGCGCACCAGCTGCTCGACGAGGTGGGCCTGGCCGGCTTTGCCCAGAAGCGCACCGCCGAGCTGCCGTACGGTCGCAAGCGCGCCCTGGAGATCGCCACGACCATGGCCACCGAGCCCGAGCTGATGCTGCTCGACGAGCCGACCCAGGGCATGGGCCACGAGGACGTGGCGCAGATCACCGAGCTCATCGGCCGCGTCGCCGCCGGGCGCACCGTGCTGATGGTCGAGCACAACATGGGGGTGGTGGCCGGCCTGTGCGACCGCATCACCGTGCTGGCGCGCGGCGCGGTGCTGGCCGAGGGCAGCTATGCCCAGATTGCCGCCAATGCCGCGGTGCGCGAGGCCTACATGGGGGGCAGCGACGTCGCCCTGGCGGAAGCCGGGGGTTGAGGTGAACCGGCCCGCCGCAGCCGATTCCGCGCCCGTCGCTGCCGCCGGCGCAGGGCCGGCGCCGGCCCTGCAGATCCGCGACCTCCATGCCTGGTACGGCGAGTCGCACGTCCTGCACGGCATCGACCTCGACGTGCAGCCCGGCGAAGTGGTCACGCTGCTGGGACGCAATGGCGCCGGCCGCACCACGACCCTGCGCGCGATCATGGGCCTCACCGGGGCGCGCAGCGGCTCGATCCGGATCAACGGCACCGAATCGATACGCACGCCGGCGCACCGCATCGCCCACCTGGGCGTGGGCTACTGCCCGGAAGAGCGCGGCATATTCGCCAGCCTCTCCTGCCTGGAGAACCTGCTGCTGCCGCCGCGCGTGCGCGCCGAGGGCGGCATGGAACTCGAGGAGATCTTCACGATGTTCCCGCACCTGCGCGAACGGGCCGACAGCCCGGGCACGCGGCTGTCCGGCGGCGAGCAGCAGATGCTGGCCGTGGCCCGCATCCTGCGCACCGGCGCGCGCATCCTGCTGCTCGACGAGATCTCCGAGGGCCTGGCGCCGGTGATCGTGCGCCGCCTCGCGCAGATGGTGCTTGCCTTGCGCCAGCGCGGCTTTACCATCGTGATGGTCGAGCAGAATTTCCGGTTCGCAGCGCCGCTGGCGGACCGCTTCTATGTACTGGAACACGGAGCGGTGGTGGAGTCCTTTGCCGCCGCGCAATTGCCGGACCGCACGCAGCGGCTCGGCGAACTACTGGGCGTTTGACGATGCGAAGGAGCGGCAACATGAGAACGAGAAGCGCGATTGCAGGATCCCTGGCGCGGGCGGCCGGCCTGGCCGCCTTGCTGGCGGCGGGACTGTGCGGCGGGGCCCAGGCGCAGAAGTTGAGCGACGGCGCGATCCGCATCGGCTTCCTCACCGACATGTCGAGCGTGTATTCGGACCTCGACGGCAGCGCCGGCGCCACCGCCATACAGATGGCCATCGACGATTTCAAGGCCAGGAATCCCGGCGTCGCCATCGAGCTGTTCACGGCCGACCACCAGAACAAGGCCGATATCGCCTCGTCGAAGGCGCGCGAGTGGTTCGACCAGAAGGGCATGGACATGCTCATCGGCGGCACCAATTCTGGCGCCAGCCTGGCGATGAAGTCGGTCGCTGCCGAGAAGAAGAAGCCGTTCATCGCGATCGGCGCCGGCACGTCCAAGCTGACCAACGAGGAGTGCACGCCCTACACGGTGCATTACGCCTACGACACCATCGCGCTGGCCAATGTCACCGGCGGCGCCGTGGTGCGCGCCGGCGGCAAGAGCTGGTACTTCCTCACCGCCGACTACGCCTTCGGCCAGTCGCTGGAGAAGGACACCTCGGCCGTCGTGACGGCCAACGGCGGCAAGGTGCTCGGGTCGATACGCCACCCGCTCAATGCCTCGGACTTCTCGTCCTTCATGCTGCAGGCCCAGGCCAGCGGCGCCCAGATCCTCGGCCTGGCCAATGCCGGCGGCGACACCATCAACGCCATCAAGGCGGCCAACGAATTCGGCGTCACCAATTCGATGAAGCTCGTGGGCCTGCTGATGTTCAACACCGACATCCACACGCTGGGACTCGCGGCCACCAAGGGCATGTACATGACCGACGGCTGGACCTGGAACCAGTCGGCCGAGTCGCGCGCCTGGGCCAAGCGCTTCTTCGACAAGATCAAGCGCATGCCCTCGATGGTGCAGGCCGGCGACTACTCGGCCACGCTGCAATACCTGCAGGCGGTCAAGGCGGCGGGCACCGACGACGGCGACGCGGTGATGGCGCAGCTCAAGAAGACCCGCATCAACGACATGTTCGCCCAGGACGGCTACATCCGCGCCGACGGCCGCATGATCCACGACATGCGCCTGGTGCAGGTGAAGACGCCCGAGGAGTCCAAGGAGCCCTGGGACTACGTCAAGCTGGTCGAGATCGTTCCCGGCGAGAAGGCCTTCCAGTCGCTGGCCGACTCGAAGTGCCCGTTGATCAAGAAGTGAGTCCGCGCCCGCCCGCGGGTCGGTCGCGCGCGCAGGGGCCGGCGTGATCACCATCCTCGGCAAGCCCTTGCCGGTGCTGATGGCCCAGCTGCTGCTGGGCCTGGTCAACGGCTCGTTCTATGCGCTGCTGTCGCTGGGGCTGGCGGTCATCTTCGGACTGCTCAACGTCATCAATTTCTCGCACGGCGCCCTCTACATGGCGGGCGCCATGCTGGCCTGGATAGGCACGGCGTATTTCGGCCTGGGCTACTGGCCGATGCTGATCGTGGCGCCGCTGGTGGTGGGTGGTTTGGGCATGCTGTTCGAGCGGCTGCTGCTGCGCCGGCTGTACGGCCTCGATCACCTGTACGGCCTGTTGCTGACCTTCGGCGCGACCCTGCTGCTCGAAGGCCTGTTCCGCTCGTTCTTCGGCTCGTCGGGCCAGCCCTATCCGGTGCCCGAGCTGCTGCGCGGGTCGGCCAACCTGGGCTTCATGGTGCTGCCGATCTACCGTGCGTGGGTGGTCGGCGTCTCCCTGCTGGTCTGCTTGCTCACGTGGTTCGTCATCGAGCGCACTTCGCTGGGCGCGCGGCTGAGGGCCGGAACCGAGAATGCCGCGCTGACCAAGGCGTTCGGCATCAACGTGCCGCTGATGATCACGCTCACCTACGGCTTCGGCGTTGCGCTGGCGGCGCTGGCCGGCGTGCTGGCCGCGCCGGTGCTGCAGGTGCAGCCGCGCATGGGCAGCGATCTCATCATCGTCGTCTTCGCCGTCGTGGTGATCGGCGGCATGGGCTCCATCGCCGGGGCCATCGTCACCGGCCTGGCGCTCGGGGTGATCGAAGGATTGACGCGGGTCTTCTATCCCCAGGGTTCGGCCACCGTCGTCTTCGTGGTGATGGCCCTCGTCCTGCTGGTGCGGCCTTCCGGCCTTTTCGGGCGCGAGGCGTGAGCGCGCAGCGGCCGGCGCTGCCGGGCTGGTGGGCGCTGGGCGCGGTGCTCGCCATCGCCATCGTCCTGCCGCTGGTGGGCGCCTATCCGGTCTTCCTGATGGACGTGCTGTGTTTCGCGCTGTTCGCTGCCGCCTTCAACCTATTGCTGGGCTTTGCCGGCCTGCTGTCCTTCGGCCACGCGGCCTTCTTCGGCGCCGCCGCATACGCCTGCGGCACGGCCCTGCGCGAATGGGGCTGGCCGCCGGAGGCCGGCCTGCTGTGCGGCGTGGCCGTGGCGGCGCTGCTGGGGCTGCTGATCGGCGGCCTGGCGATCCGCCGCAGCGGGATCTATTTCGCGATGATCACGCTCGCCCTGGCGCAGATGCTCTACTTCGTGTTCCTGCAGGCGCCCTTCACGCACGGCGAGGACGGCCTGCAGGAAGTGCCGCGCGGCGTGCTGTTCGGCGTGCTGCCGCTGGACAACGATCTCGTGCTCTATTACGTGGTGCTCGCCATCGTCGTGGGCGCGCACCTGTTCATCGGCCGCGTGATCGGCTCGCCCTTCGGCCAGGTGCTGCTGGCGATACGCGACAACGAGGCGCGGGCCGTCTCGCTGGGCTACGCGACGGCGCGCGCCAAGCTGCTCGCGTTCGTGCTGTCGGCGGCGCTGGCCGGATTGGCCGGCGCGCTCAAGACACTGGTGCTGGGCTTTGCCGCGCTCACCGACGCGCACTGGACGATGTCGGGCCTGGTGATCCTGATGGTGCTGGTAGGGGGCGTCGGCACGCAGTTCGGCCCCCTGGTCGGTGCGCTCATCATCGTCGGGCTGGAGCACAAGATCGGCGAGATCGGAGCGGTCCTGGCCGAGTTCACCGGCATTTCCTGGTTTTCCGGTCTGGGCGAGGCGGTTACGATGGTCACCGGCCTGATATTTATCGTTTGCGTCATGGCATTTCGCCGCGGCCTGGTGGGCGAATGTATCGACTGGTGGCGCCGGCGTCGCGGCGGCTTGTCCCTCTGAAGGTCCGACGTTGCTGCCGCGGGATCGCGAATCACGGCGGGAGTTGCTCCACCGTTAGTTGGTAAGCGGCCGCTTTCACGGAGAACTATATGTCGTATGGCAGCACTGAAATGCGTTCGACCGACTTTGCCATCACGACGGTCAATGTCCCGGATCGGCTCGACCTGCGCGACATGGACGACCGCAAGCAGGTGGAGGACGACAGCCGCTCGCGGCGCTTCGATACCTCGGTCTTTCGCGCCTGGGCGCCGCGGCTGTTCTTCATGGGCCTGCTGGTGGCCATCGCCTTCGTGTTGTTCGAGGGCATAGACACCTGGCGCAATGCGCTGTCGGCGGCACAACTGTCGCAGCGGCTGAGCGCATCCCTGCATGTTCCCGTGCAGATCGGCGACTCGCAGTTCGCCATCAGTCCCGCGCCGCAACTCCAGCTGAGCAAGGTCAGCATCGACAACAAGGTGGTCTTCGACGAGGTCACCATCAGCATCGGCTACAAGCAACTGGGCCAGGCTTTCCAGGGCCACGGCTGGAATTGGGGCGAGGCCGTGGTCCGCAGCAAGCCGCTGACGCTGGAGCAATGTGCCACCCTGCTCGCGTTGCTGCCGCGGCTGGACATCGCGTTTCCTCGGAGCCTGTCGGCCCTGCGCTTCGAGCACCAGGAATTCGCCGACCAGCCGTGGCTGGCGGGCGCCTGGGATATCAGCATTGCCCGTGAAAAGGGCAAGGACCTGACCACGGTGTCGGTGAACCAGCAAAAGGACAAGGGCTCGTTGCACTTCGACCTGGTACCGGCCGCGGAAGCCGGTACCTACGCCTTCCAGATGGAAGGCCGCAACTGGACGCCGCCATTCGCCATCAGCTTCCCGCTCGAGGAAATCGTGGCCAATGGCCAGCTGTCGGCGAACCGCTTCGAGGTTGCGCAGTTCTCGCTGGGCGGGCCGTTCGGCGCCGCCACCGGGCAAGTGAGCGCCGTCCTGGGCGATGCCTGGACGCTGACGGGCACGGCCCGTTCGGAAGGCATCGACCTCGAGTCGCTGATTCGCCTGATGGCACCCTCGCCGACCGCCGACGAGAACAATCCGGACCAACCCACCGTGATTCAAGGCACCGCCAGCTTTGCCGGCCACCTCAACGGCAAGGGCAGCTCGCTGGTGGCGGCCGTGGATGCCACCACCTTCGAGGCGCCGGTCAATGTGCGCTCCGCGGTGCTCACCGGTATCAACCTGGGATACGCCGCCACGCGCCCCAGCCTTGCCGGACTGACCAGCGGCGGCTCTACCCGGTTCTCGTCGCTGGATGCGACCCTGGTCACGGCTCCCAGCCAGGTGGTCTTTCGTGACATCCACGCCCATGCCGGAGCGCTGGCCGCGTCCGGCGAGGTGGAACTCAAGCCGGACCACACCCTGCGTGGGCACTTGCATGTCGACCTCGGCCAGACGCGGGTACTTGCCCCCATCCGGGTCGCCGTCCGCGGCACCGTACTCAAGCCCGAATTCGGCCGCTAGACCCAGCCCGGCGCCTCTGCCCCCCGGGTCCGGGGCGCTTCCCGCAGTCGGAGCGCGCCTTAACCCTTGTTTCACGTGAAACATCCGCCGCTCGCGGTCCGCCCCCGCACGTCGCGCACGGCGATTGCAGGCGGCAGCCGGCCGCAGCGCGCCCGGCACCGACCAGGGTAGCCCGCAAGCGGCCCCGGCGGGGGCCCTACCGGGAATGGGTTCCAGCGCATGGTTTCACGTGGAACAATGGCGCCGACGGCCGCAGCCGCCCGTATACTGCCAACCGGCAATGCGCGCCCCAAGCTCGATGACCGCCGGCCCGGGCCACGAATCCCCCGCGCGCCCTGCCCGCAGCAGCGCCATTCCGGTTGATGCATTTTTGTGCAGCAGTTTGAAATTACGCCCTTTCGATGCAATTTCCCGCACATTTTGATGTCCTGGTGATCGGCGGTGGCCATGCCGGCACCGAAGCGTGCCTCGCTGCGGCCCGGATGGGGGCGACTACGCTGCTCCTGACCCAAAATATCGAGACCCTGGGCCAGATGTCGTGCAATCCGTCCATCGGCGGCATCGGCAAGGGCCACCTGGTCAAGGAGATCGACGCGTTGGGCGGGGCGATGGCGCGCGCCACCGATGAAGCCGGCATCCAGTTCCGCATCCTCAACAGATCCAAGGGGCCGGCCGTGCAGGCAACGCGCGCGCAGGCCGACCGCGCCTTGTACCGCGCCGCGATCCGCAAGCGTCTCGAGAACCAGCCCGGCCTCTGGATCTTCCAGCAGGCCGTCGACGACCTCATCCTCGACGGCGGGCGCGTTGCCGGGGCGATAACCCAGTCGGGCATACGCTTCGAGGCCACCACTGTCGTCCTGACAGCCGGGACCTTCCTCAACGGCCTGATACACGTGGGTTTGCAAAATCACCCGGGCGGCCGGGCGGGCGACGCACCGGCACTTACGCTGGCAGCGCGCCTCAAGGAGCTGGCGCTGCCGCAGGGCCGCCTCAAGACCGGCACGCCACCGCGCCTGGACAGCCGCAGCATCGATTTCTCCGTACTGGAGGAGCAGGCGGGAGACGCCAACCCCGTCCCGGTGTTCTCCTACCTGGGATCCGCGAGTGAGCACCCGGCCCAGCGGCCGTGCTGGATCACGCACACGAATGAGCGCACGCACGACATCATCCGCGCGAACCTGGGCCGCTCGCCGATGTATTCGGGCGTCATCGAAGGCATAGGGCCACGCTATTGCCCGTCGGTGGAAGACAAGATCCACCGTTTTGCGGGCAAGACATCCCACCAGATCTTCCTCGAACCGGAGGGATTGTCGTCCAACGAGATCTATCCGAACGGAATTTCGACGAGCCTGCCGTTCGATGTGCAACTCGAGCTGGTGCGCTCCATCCGCGGCCTGGAAAACGCCCACATCGTGCGTCCCGGCTATGCGATCGAATACGACTACTACGATCCGCGCGGCCTGCGCAGCTCGCTCGAGACCCGCGCGATCGACAACCTGTATTTCGCCGGGCAGATCAACGGCTCCACCGGCTATGAAGAAGCCGCCGCCCAGGGCCTGCTCGCCGGCATCAATGCAGCGCGCCGCGCCCGCGGGAGCGAGCCCTGGTGCCCGCGCCGCGACGAAGCCTACCTGGGCGTGCTCGTCGACGACCTGACGACACGCGGCGTCAGCGAGCCCTACCGGATGTTCACCAGCCGCGCCGAATACCGGCTGTCGCTGCGCGAAGACAACGCCGACCAACGCCTGACCCCGGCGGGGCGCGCACTGGGCTGCGTCGACGACGAGCGCTGGAGCGCCTTTGCGCGCAAGCGCGAGCAGGTGGCAAGCGAACTCGAGCGGCTGCGCAGCACCTGGGTCCACCCGGGCACCGTGGACCCCAGCGCGGCCATCGCGGTGCTGGGCAAGGCGCTGGAACGCGAGCACACGCTCTACGACCTGCTCAAGCGCCCCCAGGTCGGGTACGCCGACCTCGCGCGCCTGCTGCCGGCGGACGGCAGCACATCGTCCGGCGCCGACGCCACCGCGCTGGGGCCGGCCATCGTCCAGCAACTGGAGATCGCCGCCAAGTACGAGGGCTACATTGCCCGCCAGCAGGTCGACATCGCGCGCCAGGAAAGCCACGAAAGCACCCGCATACCGGCGGCGTTCGATTACGCCACCGTGCGCGGCCTGTCGATCGAGGTGCGCCAGAAGCTGCAGGCGGCACGACCCGAAACGCTCGGCCAGGCGGCGCGGATCTCGGGCGTCACACCCGCGGCCGTCTCGCTGCTGCTGGTATTCCTGAAGCGCTGGAACCAGCTGCACGGCGCCAGCGCCCCGGCGCTCCAGGACGGCGATGACGCCGGGCAACGCGCGGCCTGAGTCGGGGCCCGCGGCCGGCCCCAGCTCCCCGCCCCAGCTCTCGGCAGCGCTGCTCGCGGGCCTGGCGCTGGAGCTCGACCTGGAACTGGCGCCGCAGCAAAGCGCGCAGCTGGTTGCCTACGCGGAGCTGCTGCGCCGCTGGAATCGGGTCCACAACCTGACGTCCGTCGACAGCCCGGCCGACCTGCTCACCCATCACCTGCTCGACTGCCTGGCGATCGTGCGGCCGATGGAACGCGCCCTGGCGCGCTATGCCACCGGCCTGCTGCCGGGGCGGCCGGTCCACTTCCTGGACGCGGGCTCCGGCGCCGGCCTGCCGGGAATCCCGCTGGCGGTCGCCCGGCCGCACTGGCAGGGCCTGCTGGTCGACGCCGTGCAGAAGAAGTGCGCCTTCCTGCAGCAGGCCAAGGTCGAACTGCGCCTCGAAAACATCGCGGTGCGCCATGCCCGCCTCGAATCGACCGACCTGGGCACCCACGACGTGATCGTTTCCCGCGCCTTTGCCTCGCTGCGCGACTTCGTCACCCTGACCCGACCGCTGCTGCGGCCCAACGGCCTGTGGATCGCCATGAAGGGCCGCAATCCCGGCACCGAACTGGCCGAACTGCCCGATGACGTCGAGGCGGTCGACACCAGTACACTGCGCGTCCCGCAACTGGCCGAGCAGCGCCATCTGGTCATCCTGCGGCCCGCGCGCCGCGCCGGCACCGCGACACCGCGACCCGGCGCCGGCGCCCGCTTCGCCCGATGAACGTACCAGCCACAACTAACCGCAGACCGAGAACCGCTTGGCGAAGATCTTTTGCATAGCTAACCAGAAAGGCGGCGTCGGCAAGACCACCACGTCCGTGAACCTGGCCGCGGGCCTGGCGATCCACAAGCAGCGCGTGCTGCTGATCGACCTCGATCCGCAGGGCAATGCCACGATGGGCAGCGGCGTCGACAAGCGCAGCCTGGCCAGCACGGTCTACCAGGTGCTCGTCGGCATCGCCGACATCCGCAGCTCCGTGGTGCCGGCGGCCAGCGGCGGCTACGACGTGCTCGGGGCCAACCGCGAGCTGGCGGGCGCCGAGGTCGAACTGGTGGCCATCGCCCAGCGCGAGACGCGCCTGCGCAGCGCCCTGCATGCCGTCGAGAACGACTACGACTTCATCCTCATCGACTGCCCGCCCTCGCTGTCGCTGCTCACGCTCAACGGCCTGTGCGCGGCACACGGCGTGGTCATACCGATGCAGTGCGAGTACTTCGCGCTCGAGGGCCTCACCGATCTGGTCAACACGATCAAGCGCGTCCACGCCGGGCTCAACCCGAACCTCAAGATCATCGGCCTGCTGCGCGTCATGTTCGACCCGCGCATGACGCTGCAGCAGCAGGTGTCCGACCAGCTCGAGTCGCACTTCGGCGACAAGGTCTTCAAGACCATCATTCCGCGCAACGTCCGTCTCGCCGAGGCGCCCAGCTACGGCACCCCGGGCGTCATCTACGACCGCACGGCGCGCGGCGCCGTCGCCTACGTCGCCTTCGGCGCCGAGATGGTCGAACGCGTGCGCACGCTCTGAAGCGCCGCCGCGCAGCCCACGCCCATGCCGACCCCCCCACGAAAAGCCACGATGAACAAGCGCCATGAAGAAGAATAAGGGCCTGGGCCGCGGGCTCGACGCCCTGCTCGGCGACGAGCCGGCCACCACCACCAGCGGCGCACCGCAGACCCTGCCGGTCGGCCGGATGCGCGCCGGCAAGTACCAGCCGCGCACGCACATGGCCGCCGAGGCACTGGCCGAACTGGCCGACTCCATCCGCAGCCAGGGCGTGATCCAGCCCATCCTGGTGCGCCCGCTGGGCGACGGCGACTACGAGATCATCGCCGGCGAGCGCCGCTTCCGCGCCGCGCAGATGGCCGGGCTCAACGACGTTCCGGTGGTGGTGCGCGACGTTCCCGACGAGGCGGCGCTGGCCATGGCGCTAATAGAGAACATCCAGCGCGAGGACCTCAACCCGCTCGAGGAGGCCCAGGGCGTGCAACGGCTGATCGCCGAGTTCGCCTTCACCCACGAGCGCGCCGCCCAGGCCATCGGCCGCTCCCGCAGCGCCACCAGCAACCTGCTGCGGCTGCTGCAGCTGGCCGCGCCGGTGCAGGAACTGCTGATGAGCGGCGCGCTCGACATGGGGCACGCCCGTGCGCTGCTCGCCGTGGCGCCCGTCGACCAGATCCGCCTCGGCCAGGAGATCTCGGCCGGGCGCTACTCGGTGCGCCAGGCCGAGGAACTGGTCGCCCGGAACCTGGCCGCCAAGCCCGGATCGCCGGCCGGCGCCGGCAAGGCCAGCCGCCCCGCCAAGGACCGCGACCTGGCGCGCCTGGAGGAGCAACTGTCCGATGCGCTGGCCACGCGTGTCGCCATCCACCCGGGCCGCGCCGGCCGCGGCCAGGTCATCATCGATTACGCCGGACTGGACCAGTTGCAGGGCATCATCGACGCCGTGCGCGGTCACGGCGAACATTGACCGGCGTCAAGTCCGTGCATCGCGACGCCCGGAACGGGGCGCGCGCACCACAGCGGACTTGACCCTCTGTGACGCGCCGCCGTAAAATCCCGGAGCTTTGGGTCTGCCGCAGGCCTTGCCGAACAGGCACGGAAGATTTTCGCGGCGCAGCCCGGGGCAACAAGCAGGCGCCACCGGCGCCCAGAACAAGAAACAGGCGCTAGCCCATCCAGGATGATGATCCAGGTCGTGCTGGTCCAGTTCCTCGCGGGCCTGGTGGTGGCCGCCGTCGCCGGAGCCTTGGGAGGAGCCGCGGCGGCCTGGACGGCGCTGTTGGGTGCATTGGCGTGCGCCGTTCCCAATGGCCTGTTTGCGCTGAACCTGGCGCTGCTGGCACAGCGGCGCCGCAACGGCGATGGCACGGCCGCGGCGGGCACCATGCCGTCGGCACTGCCGGTGCTGGTGGGCGAGTTCTGCAAGTTGCTCCTGACCGTCGGCCTGCTCGGCGTGCTGGTCTGGGGCTACAGGGATGTAGTTTGGCTGGCGCTGATCGTCGCGGTCGGCGCTGTTTTGTTGGTCCAACCATTAGCCCTGGCCTGGCCTCGTCGTTGAGGCCGGACCGGGGGAAACCGCGGGCACTTAGATGGCTAGCAGCGAACCGCAATCCGGGTCCGAATACGTCGCGCACCACCTGCACCACTTTGCCAGCGGCGAACAGCAAGGCCTGTTCGACCCGTCCATCGTCCACTACGACACCCTGTTCTTCTCGCTGCTGACGATCGCCCTCGTGCTGTTCGTGCTGCGCCTGGTCGCCACCCGCGCTACCACCGGCGTGCCCGGCCGATTCCAGGCGCTGATAGAAATGGTGGTCGAGCTGGTGGAGGAACAGGCCAAGTCGATGGTCTCGGTCGACCGCTCGTTCGCCGCGCCGCTGGCGCTCACCGTCTTCTTCTGGGTGGTGGTGATGAACGCCATCGACCTGCTGCCCGTCGACCTCATCCCGAGCGCCGCCGGCCTCATGGGCTTCGAGCACATGCGCCCCCTGCCGACCGCCGACATCAACGCGCCGCTCGGGCTGGCCCTGGGCGTGCTCATCCTGTCGCTCTATTACTCGGTGCGCATCAAGGGCCTGTTCGGCTGGATCAAGGACCTGTTCGTGGCGCCGTTCGGCGCCGTGCACCTGAGCGCCAATCCGCTCACCTGGATCGGCGCCGTGCTGCTGGGCCTGGCCAATTTCGGCCTCAACATCATCGAATACGTTTCCAAGACCTTTTCCATGGGCATGCGGCTCTACGGCAACATGTACGCGGGCGAACTGCTGTTCTTCCTGATCGCCCTGCTGGGCGGCAGCATCGCCCTGGACTCCTCGCAGGGCATCGTGATGGGCTCGGCACTGGGCCTGCTGCACGTGTTCCTCGGATTCTGCTGGACCATCTTCCACATTCTTATCGTCCTGCTGCAGGCGTTCATCTTCATGATGCTGACGCTGGTCTACATCGGGCAGGGCCAGGAATCCCACGCCGCGCACTGAGCGCGCGCACGCCACCAACCCCAAGACACACCCCCTCAACCTAGGAGAACACCATGTCCACCGTCGGCCTCGTCGCCATTGCTTGCGGCCTCATCATCGGACTGGGCGCCGCTGGCGCCTGTATCGGGATCGGCATCATGTCCGGCAAGTTCATCGAATCGTCGGCGCGCCAGCCCGAACTGATGAACACGCTGCAGGGCAAGGTGTTCCTGCTGCTCGGCCTGATCGACGCCTCGTTCATCATCGGCACCGGTATCGCCCTGTGGTTCGCCGTCGCCAGCCCGTTCAAGGGTTGAGTGCGGGGCACCACATCGCCGTCATCCGCGGAAGCTGTCATCACGGTTAGCCGAAGGGCCGCAGTCGGGCCCGACGCGCGCCCCCCGTGCTGACCTGGAGCGCACTATGCATGTCAATTCCACATTGTTCTTCCAGGCGGTAGTCCTGGTCATCGCCAGCCTGTTCACGATGCGCTTCATCTGGCCGATGCTGCGCACGACCCTGGACGACCGCCGCCAGAAGATCGCCGACGGCCTGGCCGCCGCCGAGCAGGGCACCAAGAGCCTGGGCGATGCCCACAAGAAGGTGCAGCAGCTCGAAAGCGAAGCCAAGGCGCGCGCCCAGCTCATCATCATCGACACCGAGAAGCGCGCCCAGGCCATCATCGAGGCGGCCAAGGTGCAGGCCAAGACCGAGGGCGACCGGCTGGTTGCCGCGGCCAAGGTCGACGCCGACCAGCAGCTGGTGCGCGTCAAGACGGAACTGCGCGACCGCGTCGCCGACCTGGCGGTCGCCGGCGCCGAAGCCATCCTCAAGCGCGAAGTCGACGCCCGCACGCACGCCGAGCTGCTCAGCCAGCTCAAGCAGCAGCTGTAGCCATGGCCGAACTCTCCACCATCGCCCGCCCGTACGCCGAGGCCCTGTTCGCGGCGGCGCGCGCCGGCAAGGACGGCAAGGCGGCCGCCGGCTCGGGCCAGGCGGCGCAATGGGCGGTGGGGCTCGATGCCGCCGCGCGCCTGGTCGCCGACCCGCAGGCAGCCGAATCGCTCGCCAACCCGGCGCTCAGCGATGCGCAGCGCTTCGACCTGATCGCGGCGCTGGCCGGCCAGGACCTGCCCGCGCCGGTGGCCGAGCTGCTCAAGCTGGTGATCGAGAACGGCCGGCTTGCGGTGCTGCCCGAAGTGGCGGCGCAGTTCCACGCGCTGCGCAACGCGGCCGAAGGCTCGGCCGACTGCATCATCGAAAGCGCGTTCGCGATGAGCGACGCCGACATCTCCAGCCTGCTTGCAGCGCTGGCCAGGAAATTCCCCCTCAAACTCAAGCCCGAAGTCCGGCTCAACCCGCAGCTGATCGGTGGTGTGCGCGTGACCGTCGGCGACCGTGTGCTTGACAGCTCCGTGCGTGCGCGCCTCGATGCGATGCAGGCCCGGCTGACCGCCTGATTCCCCTATCCGGAGTGGTTCGATGCAACTCAATCCTTCTGAAATCAGCGAACTGCTGAAGAACCGCATCCAGGGCCTGGGCGTCGATACCGACGTCCGCACCCAGGGTACGGTCGTTACGGTTACCGACGGCATCTGCCGCATCCACGGGCTGTCCGACGTGATGCAGGGCGAGATCCTCGAGTTCAAGGACCAGACCGTCGGCCTGGCGCTGAACCTCGAGCGCGACTCGGTGGGCAGCGTGATCCTGGGCGAATACACCCACATCTCCGAGGGCGACAAGGTGAAGACCACCGGCCGCATCCTCGACGTGCCGGTCGGCCCCGAGCTCATCGGCCGCGTGGTCAACGCGCTGGGCCAGCCCATCGACGGCAAGGGCGCCATCGACGCCAAGCAGCGCGACGTCATCGAGAAGGTCGCGCCGGGCGTCATCGACCGCAAGTCGGTCAACCAGCCGCTGCAGACCGGCCTGAAATCCATCGACGCCATGGTGCCGATCGGCCGCGGCCAGCGCGAGCTGATCATCGGCGACCGCCAGACCGGCAAGACCGCGGTTGCCATCGACACCATCATCAACTCCAAGGGCAAGGACCTGATCTGCGTGTACGTCGCGATCGGCCAGAAGGCCTCCACGGTCGCCAACGTGGTGCGCAAGCTCGAGGAAAACGGCGCGATGGCCTACACCATCATCGTCGCGGCCACGGCCTCGGATTCGGCCGCCATGCAGTACATCGCGCCCTACTCGGGCTGCACGATGGGCGAGTACTTCCGCGACCGCGGCCAGGACGCGCTGATCATCTACGACGACCTGACCAAGCAGGCCTGGGCCTACCGCCAGATCTCGCTGCTGCTGCGCCGCCCGCCGGGCCGCGAGGCCTATCCCGGCGACGTGTTCTACCTGCACTCGCGCCTGCTCGAGCGCGCGGCGCGCGTCAACGAGGACTACGTCGAGAAGCTCACCAAGGGCGCGGTCAAGGGCAAGACCGGATCGCTCACCGCCCTGCCGATCATCGAGACCCAGGCCGGCGACGTCACCGCCTTCGT
>Ga0181525_10000888_pt1 | contig 26052 bp, 23 predicted proteins | sample PEATcosm2014_Bin_48_FD_121100 | JGI IMG/M metagenome (GOLD analysis project Ga0181525, IMG submission 121100) | Peatland microbial communities from MTU Mesocosm Facility, Houghton, MI, USA - PEATcosm2014_Bin06_10_metaG | ecosystem: Environmental > Terrestrial > Soil > Wetlands > Peat | place... | reverse complement strand
ATCCGTGTACTGGTGCCCGCCCACGCTGACGTCGCGCGGAAACAGCGGCGTCGTCCCTTTCACAATGTTGATGTTCATGACGCTGGCGCCCAGGTTCAACAGCGCCACCACCTGGCCGGGCGCCGGCTGGTAGTTGTACTCGTAGCAGTTCTGCAGAGCCAGCGCATCGATATCCACGATAGCCGGAGTGCGTCCTGCCATCGAGAGTACGTTGGTGTAGTTCAGAATCTTGTCCTTCTTGACCGCGACCAGCAGCACATCCATCTGCGGGCTCCCCGCTTCCTCCGACAGAATCTGATAGTCGAGGCTTACGTCCGACAGATCGAAAGGAATATGCTGCGCCGCTTCCTTCTCGATGGTCTCCGCCAGCTCCTGATCGCTCATCGAGGGCAGCGAGATCTTCTTCACGATCACCGAGTGGCCGCTGACCGCCGTCGCTACCGCCTTGGTTTTGATCAGACAGTCGGCGAACAGCTTCGAGATCGCGCTCGACACCGTTCCCGAATCTACGATCATCGAGTCCACAACAATGTCAGAGGAGAGCGGCTCCAGTCCGAGATGCGACACTTCAATCTGACCGCCCTTCTTTTTCAATTCCACGGCCTTGATGCTCGAAGAACCCACATCCAGTCCCACGATCGCCTTTGATCCCATTCCAAACATGTGCCCGCCTTTTGTAGCTCGTTTTGTAACGCCGGCTAAAAGTACTGCGAACCGGCGGCTTTCGTTGCTGCCTTCGGTTTACGTTTCGCTCCCGGCTCCATCTGGCTCGACTTCTCTTCCATCCACTGATCCAGCCTCGACTTCTTGAAGCGCCAGCGGTTGCCCAGCTTGAAGGCGGGAATCTTTTGTTCCCCGACGTACTTGTAAAGCGTGTCCGGACTCACTCCCAGGTACTGCGACGCCTGGCGAATGTTCATCACTTCCCGCGAGTCGGCCATATTTCCTCTACCCTGTTCCTTACCTGCCCGCCAGAACCCTTCCGCGCCAGTATGTCCGGCCCACGACTAACCTTGAGTGTTGTCCCTGCCCTCCCTGCCTGTCGGGGGGCTTTCGGTGTCCCGAGCATATATCAGCCCGGAAAAACCCTGCCTCCAAGCGAATTTCCCCGTTTTATTGGGTTTTACGCCCGTTTTCTGGAATGAAGAAAAGGGCGGGAAGGAAGACACATCTATAAGTTGTGGTAGCTTCCTCTAATAACGCAATTAGGAGTAGTCCGCGCGCCGGCCGTGCGAGGTCATGCCTCGACCGGTAACTGAAGTACTAGAGACGGTACGGAAGTACTATGTCGCCGGCTCAAGTCACTGCATGGGCTGAGTTTAACTTCCTGGTCGTTCCTTAACGTTGGAAATCTCCCGCTGCCCCTTGATTGACGCCTCGACTCTCGAACCCTAAGATGGTCGCGCCAAGGACGGACTCCCCTGATCGGACAAACCATCTCGCACTACCGCGTCCTCGAAAAGATTGGCGGCGGAGGAATGGGTGTCGTCTATAAAGCGGAAGACGTCAAGCTCGGCCGGCTTGTGGCTCTCAAGTTTCTGCCCAACGACGTGGCCCAAGACCCGCTGGCGCTGGCACGTTTTCAGCGCGAAGCCAAGGCCGCATCAGCCCTGAATCATCCCAACATTTGCACCATCTACGAAATTGATGACCAGCATGGTCAAGCGTTCATCGCCATGGAGTTTCTGGACGGCGTGGCGCTGAAGCATCGCATTGCCGGCAGGCCCATCGAGGCGGAGGTTCTGCTGCGCATGGCGATTGAGATTACCGATGCCCTGGAGGCGGCCCACTCCGAGGGAATTGTGCATCGGGACATCAAGCCGGCGAATATCTTTGTAACCAAACGAGGTCATGCCAAGGTTCTCGATTTTGGATTGGCCAAGGTTGCACCTCCGCTTACGGCTTCGGGGCGACTTGCTCTGGCGAATACTGCCACGCTGGACTCGGAGCAGGAGCACCTGACCAGCCCGGGGACGATGCTGGGCACGGTGGCTTATATGTCACCGGAGCAAGTGCGGGCCAAGGACGTCGACGCGCGCAGCGATCTGTTTTCCTTCGGCGCGGTGCTCTACGAGATGGCTACCGGGAAGATGCCCTTCGACGGTTCGAGCTCGGGAGAAATCTGCGGAGCGATTCTGCATCAGCAGCCGCGGCCCGCGTCGCAGATCAATCCGCAGCTGGCGTGGGGAATGGAAGCCATCATCGACAAGGCGCTCGAGAAGGATCGCGACCTGCGCTATCAACATGCCGGGGAAATTCGCGCCGACTTGCAGCGGCTGAAGCGCGACGCCGAGACCGGGAAGATTTCGGCGGTGAGCACGGGCAAGATAGCCGCGGAGGCTGTTTCCGCAGAATCTCCGCGCCCGGACCAGGGGGGAACGGCCACCCGCGGCCGTTCACGCCGAGCCAGGCTCGGCTATATCGTGGCCGCAGTCTTATGCGCTGCCCTGCTCGGGGGTGGACTTTACTATCGTTCGCGGCCGGACCAGAGGCTAACCGATAAAGATACGATCGTCCTCGCCGATTTTGCCAACAGCACGGGGGACGCGGTCTTTGACGATGCGCTGAAAACGGCGCTGACTGTTTCGTTGCGGCAATCCCCCTTTCTCAACGTGCTCTCCGACAGCGAGGTGGCGAAGACGCTGCAGGAAATGACCCGTCCGCCGGGCACGAAACTTACGCCCGAAGTGGCCCGCGAGCTTTGCCAGCGGTCGGGCAGTAAGGCATACGTGGCGGGATCGATTGGCAGCCTGGGCAGCGAGTACGTGCTGGGGTTGAAGGCGATCAATTGTGCGAGTGGAGATACGCTGGCGCAGGACCAGGTGACGGCGCAAGCGAAGGAGAAGGTGCTCGATTCGTTAGGAGGCGCCGCCTCGAAGCTACGCGAGGCGTTGGGAGAGTCGCTCGCTACGGTCGAGAAGTTCGATGTTCCCCTGGCCGAGGCGACCACATCATCGCTGGAATCGCTGAAAGCTTACAGTCTGGGACAGAAGGCAAGCCGCGAGCAAACTTCAGCCGCGGCGCTGCCTTACGATCACCGCGCCATTGAGCTTGACCCGGATTTTGCCTTGGGCTATTGGGCGGTGGGCTGGGACTACTATCGCATGAGCGAACAAGGCAGGGCCGGCGAGTATTTTACGAAAGCCTTCCAGTTGCGCGATCGGGCCAGCGAACGGGAAAAGCTCGCGATCACGGCCGACTACTACCTGAATGTTACCGGGGAGTTGGAGAAAGCGGCGAAGACGTTTGAAGAGGAGATCGCGAGCTACCCGCGGGAGGCGGAAGCGTATGGAGGTTTGGGGAACGTGTTCGCCGCTCAGGGGGAGTATGACAAAGCGGCGCAGATGACGAAGCGGGCGGTCGGATTGGCGCCGAATTTTGTGGGGTGGTACGAGAATCTGGCAAACGCCACATTCGCTTTGCAGCGTTTCGATGAGGCGCGGCAGATCATCCAGGGGGCCGAGAGCCGACAGATGGATGATTTTGTGATGCGCTACGCGCTCTACGCGCTGGCTTTTCTGCGGGCCGACGCGGCAGCCATGACGGAACAGGAACGATGGTTTGCGCATCAGCCCGAGTACGAGAGTCTGGGATATTCTCTCGAATCTGATACGGAAGCGTATGGCGGTCGTCTGAAGCGAGCGCGGGAATTGACCAGGTGGGCTGTCGACTCCGCGATGCGATCAGACAATAAGGAGGGCGGCGCGATCGGGCTGGCGATTGCGGCGCAGAGGGAAGCAGCTTACGGCGATCCCGGGAAAGCACGTCAGGCTGCGGAAGCGGCCTTAAAGCTTGCATCCGCAGGTCAAGGCGTGGAGAGCGAAGCAGCGCTGGCTCTGGCCTTGGCGGGCGATACCGCACGAGCCGCATCCATGGCGCAAGACCTCGCCAAGCGCTTCCCACTGGATACGCAGATGCAGCGGCTTTGGCTGCCTGCAATCCGTGGACAGCTGGCGCTCGAGCGAAAGAATCCGGCGGCCGCGCTGGATGCGCTGCAAGCCGGCTCCAGCGGCGAGGGATCATCGACAGGTTCTGCCCTGGAGCTGGGGCAAATTGAGTTTGTCCTGAACCTCTCCTGTATGTACCCGGGGTACGTACGCGGAGAGGCTTATCTGGCGGCCGGGCAAGGTCGGCCTGCCGCCGCCGAGTTCCAGAAAATTATCGATCACAGCGGCATCGTTTGGAATTGCTGGACGGGAGCATTAGCTCATCTGGGAGTGGCGCGAGCAAATGCCTTGGAAGCCGGATATGCTCATGTTGGGACAGCCGCCTCGGCTGTCCGGCCAGGGCAAAGCCCGGCCGATGCCGATGCCGCCCGCGTCCGCGCGCTCGCCGCTTACAAAGATTTCCTGACGCTCTGGAAAGATGCAGACCCCGATATCCCCATTTTGAAGCAGGCCAAGGCAGAATACGCCAGGCTGCAATAAGATTTTCCTACCAGCGTCCATCCTACGGCAGGCCTTGGTAGTGGCTCAGTTTGAATCTGTCTTGAAAGGCGCGGTTTCAATCGCGGCGTCAAGCCGCCCAGGGAATGCGATTTTTCAAATCGACCCACTCCCCCACTTCTTACTGCACGTCAGAAACCTTGCCATTCAGAAAGGTCACTTTCAGGTCTTTGTACACGTAGATTTGTTTTGACCCGAGATTCACAATCTTATCGGGCTTTCCCATCGCAGCCTGAACCTGGTCCGGCGTCATCCCCTTATCGATGCTCTGCGGTTCGGCCTGCGCTTGGTCTTGCGCCGCCCCTTGCTGCCCGCCCTGATCTCCGTTCTGCTGCTGCCCGCCGCTCTGATCTCCGCTCTGCTGTTGGCCGCCCTGAGCCTGCTGTGAGTCATCGTTGCTAATCGAGAGCAATTGTCCGATTGTGTCTTCCACCTCGCCCGCGCTCGCCTTGGCCAGCGCGCCCTTCGGGAACTGGAAGACCACGTTCGCCTTATTGTAGGTGGGAGGGTCGGTCTTGTTGCAGGTGTCGCAGGCGACGATGCTGAGAACCACCAGATCCTTGTCCAGCTTCACGTCGATCTTTGTCGGATACACCTTATCCCCCACCTTGAACAGGTGAGTTGCTGTTTCGTCACTGGCCGAATCGGGCTTGCTGGGGCACTTGTGGGTTAGCCCGCAGAATTTTTTCCCGATGTCGGCCGTCTTGCCCGAAGTCGCCGTCTGCACGCTCGAAGCATGAACGGTTCCATCCTGATACGTCGTGTTGGGCCAGATCGTGCTCTTATAGGGCAGCCCCATGACTCCACCCTTTTGAATCGCCAGGGTCGTGCCTTCCTCGATGATGGAATATCCACTCGAATCCGATCCCATCTTAGCCAGTTTGTATTGCGCGGCCAATTGCTCCTGCAGGGTAGGCGCCTGCGCCTGCGCCAGCACGGCGGTAAGGATTGCAGCCGCTAGCAGAACACTCCCTGGGACGGGACCTCGGTATTTCCGCAACATCGTGAAACCTCCGATTTGATTCTTCATTCAGTTCGCACCCAAACGGCACGCTAAAAAGATAGTCAAGCAGTTCAGGATCGTCCCTCTTACTAGGGAAGCTTAACCGCCTCTACTGGAAACAGGGAGCGCCGTCTCCGACGCTCCCTGCGATTGACGATGATCCACTACAGCCGCGACCCGGCGTCGGCGCTACTGCCCCCCGCCAGCGACTTCCTGCTTCACCTGAGACTCCGTCTGATCAGCTTGTTGTTGCTGGTCCTGCAGAGCCTTGGCAGCAGTGTTGTCCGGTGGTGGAGGTGGCACGTCCGAAGCCTGAGTGCCGGTGTCCGGCGCTTTCGGCATGCCGCCCGTGCCCTGTTTCTTCGCCATTTCGCTCATGCCGTTGGTGAGGTTCTCCTGGAAGTGGTTGTACATTTCCTGGAGGTCGTCCACTTTCACGGCTACGGTTTGTCCCGAGGCGCAATCCCCTTTCTTTGTCGCCGCAACGCTGGCATTCACGGTCTGGTCGGCATCCGGAGTATCAGTGAGGCGCGTGATCACATCACCCGAGGTCAGCGCGCATTCCTGTCCGTTTGCCACCACCGTCACGTCCGAATCCACCACAAACGTACGCTGCGATGGATCCAACGCAGGCGGAACTGCCCCGTTCGCCGCCGCCGGTGCTGCTTGTCCGCCGGCTGGGGCGGCTGGAGCTGCCGATGCCTGCCCACCGTTCTGGTCCACCTGGGCCTGCTGGGCAGCCAATTGCGCTTTCACTTCCTGGGCGATCGCCTCCTTCACCTCGGGAGTCAGCGCCACTCCGCTCGAGGCTGGCGCTGGAGCGGCATCTCCTCCGCCGCCTCCGCCCCCGCCGCTGTCGCCGGCACTGGCCTGCGCGTCGGCTGCCATCGCATCGGCATTTGCTTCAGCGCGCGCCGCATAGGCCGCCTGCAGGCTGGATGAAATCATGTAATCCGTCAGCCAATAGTATGGTGCCGCGTAATACGGATACGGATTCCACCACCCGCCGTAGAAACCCCACCACGGCGCTCCTCCCCAGCCCCAGGCCCCAACGCCCCAGTAAAGCGGAGCTCCCCAGGGATGCCAGCCCCAACCATAGAACCCTGCGTGGAAATAAAACCCGGGATGCCAACCGTAATAAGCATGCCCGCCGAAGTAGTAAGAGCGATAGACTCCTACATGCACGACGCCGCCCGACACATACGTTCTCGACACGAAACTCACCCCGCCGCGTGTCACGTAGGCACGCTGCACGTACCCGCCATGTCCGGTGGTCACGATGCGAGCTCCGTTGTGTTCGCTTACAACCGTCCGGCCGCCGTGGACACCGTGGCTAATCTGCATCCCGTTGCGATTGATGGAGCGAATCTGGCCGTTGGGGCGAACGCTTGCCGTTCCTCCACCCTTCAGCGATACCGTTCGGCCTGGAGGAGTATGGCTAGTCCGGCTGGCGGCCGCGTTGGTGCGGCCCGCAGGTGTGTTGCGGCCCGCAGCTGTGTTCCCACGTCCCGCTGCCGTGTTCGGCCGCCCTGTCGTTGCCGGGCGGTTGGTAGTTGCGCCGCGGCCCGTCGTCGTGTTCGGACGGGCGGCCGTTCCCGTATGCCCGGTCGTCCCGCTGGGACGGTTCGTGGTGTTCGTGCGGCCGGTGGTCGCCGGATGGGTGGTCGTCGAATGCGAGGGTGTCGAACTGTGACTTTGGGTGGTTCCATGGGAGGGTGCCGATTGATGCGGCGCCGACTGATGTGCCGGTGCACTCGCCTTCGGCGCCGACTGATGTGCCGGCGCGCTTGCGTGCGGCGCCGACTCATTCTTGTGCTGAGCAAATGCCAGCGCAGGTACCATCAGACAAACCAGAAACGCTGCCCAATGCCGCAGCGCCTTTTCGATTCCCAAAGTGCGTTCCATTTACAGCCTCCTGACCACTCAACCTCAATAGTTTTAATCCTACGTACTCCAAAGAACCCCGCCGCTCCTGTGAAGTTGCGGCTTGCCTCGGCGACATCCGACGAAACCCCTGCCTCAAACGGCCAGAATCGCCGAGTTACGATCGCCAAGTAACGGACGCCAACTTCCCCGCGCGGTCGAACCTGACTCCAAGAACGAGAGAGAATACCGGGACACGGAAGTCGCGCTGAGAACCCGCCAGCACGCGCATACTGGGGCGAAAGAACGTTACCAGAAGACAGGCACCCGGCGCAATCCGTTGAATGTTGAATTAGGTTCCAACTAGGTTCCTTGAATCAAGTTGAGAGACGACCCACAATTGCCGCTGCCGCTCCCTGGCTTCCTTCTGTATCACTGCTGTATATTCCTCTTTCCGTTGGAGGACCCACGTGCGCTATTTAGATCGTCTGCAGCCTCTCGCCCTTTTTGTCATGCGCCTCGCGCTTGGCGCCGTCATGGTCGGCCACGGCTATCAAAAGGTCTTCGGAGGCCTGCACCATCACGTTCAGTTTGTCGCCAGCCTTGGCCTGCCGGCCTGGACCGCCTATCTATCCGCCTTCGCCGAATTCCTTGGCGGCTTGCTTATCCTCCTGGGCCTGTTCACCCGCATCGCCGCGCTCGCCATCTGCATTGACCTCTCCGTTGCCATCGCCAAGGTGCATTTCCATAATGGATTGATGGGAAATGGCGGTTACGAATTTCCCCTCGCTCTAGCCGCACTCGCCTTCGCACTCATCTTCTTCGGTGGTGGCCCGATTGCCTTCGATCACATCCGCGCTCCCGGAGGTAGTGCGAAATCCAAATAAAGGTGTCTTTGGCCTTCAGCCAAAGCTGCAAAAAAGCACTCCGACTCCGCAACTTATTCGCGCATTCCGGGTTTCTTGGCGATGGCAGCCATACCGTAGGTTCGGCTCCTTGACGTTTCTTTACAGGCAGTTGAATCTTGGTTCTGGTTGAAATTATTATGAGCTATGGGATGCTGGCGCAGCATCTTAACGATTTCGCCAGTGCATCTTATCCCGTGCAACGAACTTATTGGAGGTCTCTCTTGAGAAAGTTGGCTTTACTGTTCGCTGTCTGCGCTTCCTTCCTCTCCATTCACTCTGCCTTTGCCCAACAGGGGGACATTATGTTCGGCGGTGGCACGCTGCTCTCGTCGGCCCCTAGCGGTACCTCGCAGGCGTTTCAGAACCTCGCGGAAAAGGGCGGCACGTACCTCAACGTCAGCGGAGATGTGGTCGGTTTCAAGCGCCGTATCGGCTTTAACGTCGAAACCGCCTGGAGAGCGACTCAGGCCAGCTACTACGGCTACGAAAGCTATCGCCCGATCCTGACTGACTTCAACGCGCTCTTCCAGCCACGTCTTGGAAAGAAGCTGGGCCTCGACCTGATGGGTGGCATCGGAATCGCCAGCACACGCTTCTACGTACCGTTCGCCACCTCATGCAGCTTCTTCTCCGGTTGCATCAACTACACCAGCAGCGATCACTTTATGGAACATCTCGGCGGCGGTGTCCGCTACTACGTTTGGCACCATTTCTTTGTCCGACCCGAGGTGCACTACTACCACATTCAAAACAATACCGACGAGTTTTACTCCAACAGTGTGGTTCGTGTCGGCGGCTCCATCGGCTATACCATCGGTCCGGAATAAGTTCCGGCGATGAGAATCGCCAATACAAGAGGTAACTGCTCCCGCCATAGCAGAAAAACTTGAACAAAAAAGGCAGCGTCGTCGCGGACGCTGCCTTTGTTTACGATCCAGATCTCTGCTACGGCTCCCTTTCACAGATCTCAGCTTCGTGAATCGCGCGATCCAGATGCTCGATCGCTTTGTCGCGATGGCCATGGAACTCGCCCTCCGCGTGCGCCATATGATCCCGCGCGGCCCGCATGGCTTCGATCGCCTCATGCACCCGCGGATGCGGTGGCATAGCCGGGGCCGCGGCAGCAGTCGCCGGACTGGCCGCCACGGGAATCGCGGATGCCGCGGGCGCTTTCGGTCCCGCGGCTGCCGACAAACCCAGAGTTAACAACAGAGTTACTGTGATCAGCACGATCAGGAATCCAGTTTTCTGCACATGATCCTCCTCCACTGAATTTTCAGGAGCAGACTGCGCCGGACAATTTATGCCCCGGGCAGCGGCTTGGCATAGAAACAACCGCGACCCGGCCCAGTATAGAAGCTCTTGCCGCGAATCGACCGGTGTCTAAGTTGATTCTCGCGCTCCCGCTTTAACCCTGTCCGATCCCCCACGGCTTCTCCGCCACAAGACAATGATCACCAGGATAAATACCGCTCCCAGCGCCAGGTCGAATCGCTTGACGAAATGCATCAGCAGTCTCTCCTGACTCCCAAAAAAATATCCGGCACACGAAATCACACTCACCCACAAAACCGCTCCCAGCAGATTGAAAACCGCAAACTTTTTCCAGTGCATGCGCAAAACGCCTGCCAGCGGCCCGGCGAGCACCCGCATGCCGAAAACAAATCGCGCAAACAAAATGGTGACCGAGCCATAGCCGCTGAATAATCTCTCCCCTCGCAGCAACGCGGAATCGCCGATCCGAAAAAGCCTGCGGTAGCGCTCCAGCACCGGCCTTCCCCCGTAGTGTCCGATGGCATAGCCGGCGTTATCGCCCACAGTCGCCGCCAACGTTCCCACCAAAATGATCCAGCCTAGTTTCAAGTCCCGCTGGCTATAGGCCAGAAAGCTCGCCAGCAATAAAACCGTTTCCCCCGGCAGCGGCACGCCCGCATTCTCCAGCAAAAGCGCCGCCGCAACCGCCCAGTATCCGTAGTGCAGCAGCGCCATGCGCAACAGATCGACAATGTGGTGGGTCATGATCTGAAAACCTTAGGTTCGCGCGCCCAACGTCGTCTGCCAAGGGATCGAGGATTCGAATCAGGATATGCCTTCTGATCTATATCAGGATAGATGCTTCCAGATTCGCATCAGGGTATGCCTTCAGGCATCACGTAGCAGTGCCTTATCAAACCCGCCTTCAGGCGCTCGAAGCCACCACGCAGAAAACGCGGCCACCGCTCAGACGTCAACTCTCTCGTTCATCAGGAAATCAATCAACGCCCGGTTGAAATCCTGCGGGCATTCCTCGTACGGAAGATGTCCGACCCCGGGAAAAGTAATGAGCCCGGAGTTCGGAAAGTGCCTGGCCAACGGCTCCGCCGACGAAGCATACACCGCGGAATCCTTACTGCCCCACATCAAAAGTGTAGGGATGCTCGCCAGCTTCGGAACAGTCGCCTCCAGCTCCCGCAGGTCTTGCGTCCAGGTGCGCACGATTTGCAGGGCGTGCTCGAACAGCCCCGGCTTCGCCAGCGGCGCCACATACCCTTCCAACGTGCCCGGAGGAATCCGCCGGCGGTCGCCATACATGCGAGCGTGCCAATAGGGATACAAGAAGCTCATGCGCGCAATGCTGGCCCGGAACAGTGCAGCGCCAAAATCACTGCCGAAAAACGGCGCCAACCACTTGCCATGCGCCGAGTTCGGATTCACCGGCGCCACCAGCACCAGCCGCCGCAACTGAGGACGAACATTTCCGCCAAGACACTCCGCGGCGGCAAACATCGCGACCGCCCCGCCATGCGAAGTCCCCAGCAGATCAAACGAGGAAATTCCTAGCCGTTCGATGAAGGTCAAAATCCGTCGCGCTGTCCCGCGCATCGAGTAATCGATCCCCACCACACGATCCGAGAATCCCGCGCCCATCATGTCCGGAGCATAGACGGTTGCGTATGGCGCCAGCGCCGGCAGCGTAAACCGCCAGGAAAACGAATATCCCATGAGCCCATGAAGCAAAATCAACGCCGGTCCAGCACCCGCGCGCAGATAACGCATGCGCCCGCCCTCGATATCCATCCAGCATTCGTCGGCGCCGCCGCTCAACTCGGGATGGAGCGACACACAAGCTTCTCCGTCCGCCGGCATCACAGCCAAGTCTTCCCGCTCCCCAAATTTCTGGAGTTGACCATCCCGAGCACAGCCTACGCCGCCACCGGCCGCTTCTTCTTCAGCAGCTTCTTCAGCACCCGGATCCCCTTATCCACATGTTTCTCCTCCAGCAAGTATGGAGGCAGAAACCTCACCACGGTATCGTGCGTGCTGTTGAAGAGCACGCCCTCCGCCAGGGCCTCATCCACAAGCGGCCGGGCCGGAATCTCCAGATTGATCCCCTGAATAAATCCTCGGCCGCGCACTTCTTTCGCGACAGCACTCTTCTCGGCGATTGCTTTCAGTTCCTGCTGCAGATACGCCCCAACTCGATTCACATTTTCGAGCAGCTTCTCATCTTCCACGATCGCCAGAAACTCCAGCGCCACGCGGCAAGCCAGCGGACCACCACCGAACGTCGTCCCATGCTGTCCCGGAGAAATCGCGTTGGCAAACTCTTCCTTCGCCAGAAAAGCCCCCAACGGCAACCCGGCCGCAATCGGCTTGGCAATCGCCACAATATCCGGAGTCACGCCAAAACTCTGGAACGCAAACATCGTCCCGGTACGCCCCAGCCCGCACTGAATCTCGTCGAAGATCAAAGCCACCTTGAATCGGTCGGCCAACGCCCGGCACTCCTCGAGAAACTCCACCGAACACTCATAGATCCCGCCTTCGCCAAAAATCGGCTCCAGCACGATCGCGCAAGTCTTGTCGTTCACCGCCGCCCGCAAGCCTTCCAAATCATTCTGCGCAACAAACGTCACATCTTCGAGCATCGGCTCAAATCCCTTGCGATGCTTCTCCTGCCCGGTCAGCGACAGCGCCCCAAACGTCCGCCCGTGATACGACCCCTCGAGCGCCACCAGCCGCGACTTCTCCTCACCGCCCGCGCGATGCCCCGCCAGCCGCGCCAGCTTGATCGACCCCTCGATCGCTTCCGTCCCGCTGTTCGAAAAAAACGCCCGCGCATTTCCAAAAGAGACGCCCAGGAGCGTGCACAACTTCTCCGCCAGCGCCCCCTGATACTCGTGGTAATAAAGATTGGAGCAGTGAATCAACCGCCCCGCCTGCTCCCGAATCGTCTTCACGATCCGCGGATGCGCGTGCCCCAACGCATTCACCCCCAGCCCCGAAACAAAGTCGAGATAACGCCGCTCCTCGAGATCGTAAAGAAACACGCCCTTCCCCCGGGTCAACACAATGGGATACCGTTGATAAGTCCCCAGCAAATATCGCTTTTCAAGGTCCGCGATTTGTTCAAACGTTTTCATAGGAAGTCTAGATTGTAACGGATTGCACCCGTGTGCCGGGTGCCCCACTTCTCGCCGCCTCCGCGAGAAGCGGGCTTCGGCGGCTTGACTTACCTTGGCACCAGGAGGATGATTCCCGGCGACCGAAATCAAGGAGGCTTTATGCCACTGTTTATGCATCAGGTAGCGTATTCCGCCGAGGGCTGGGGCGCGGTAATTTCCGGCCCCCAGAACCGCGTCGAAGCCGTTCGCGCAGCCATCGAAAAGCTGGGCGGAAAAGTGGTCAGCGGATGGTTCTCCTTCGGAGAGTACGACGTCGTCGTTATCACGGAAATGCCGGATCACGTTAGCGCGGCCGCGATCGGCATAGCCTTCGCCGGAGGAGGCGCCTGCAAGAGTGTACAAACCACTCCATTGCTGACCCAGGAAGAAGCCTTGCGGGCCATGAAGCAAGCGGCCGAATGCGGCTATCGTCCACCGACCGCCCGGGCGGCATAAAAAAACGAGTCTCCGGGCTCGTGCCCCACTTCTCGCCGCCTTCGCGAGAAGTGGGCTTCGGGACGAAATCCAAACGCCGTTGTGACATCCCATTTTTGGAGTTGCCGCAACCCTAGTACAGCCCCTTTTCCCCCGACGGCCGGGTCTTCCACCTCCGGTGCACCCACAGCCACTGCTCCGGATATTTCCGCACGTAGTCTTCAATCATCGATGTGAATTTCTGCGTGTTGGCGTGGATGTCGGATTCCAGCTCGCCCGTGCGCGCCAGCTCCACGGCCGGGTCAAAGCGCAGCCGGTATTTTCCCAGCTGCTTATCCCAGATGGTGAACGTCGGCACCACGGCCGCGTCGGTGCGCAGCGCAATTCGAGCCAGCCCGCTCGCCGTGCACGCCGGGATACCGAAAAAATCCACAAAGATCCCCTGCGGCGGAGTCATATTCGTATCCATCAATATGCCCACCACTTCTCCGGCCTTCATGGCCGCCAGCAGCCCGCGCACGAAATCGTCTTTCTCCACGATCTGATTGCCGTGCATCGTCCGGTACTTTCGGATGAGCCGGTCCAGATAAACATTGTCCATCGCCCGCACCACAACATGCATCCAGTGCCCGTGGAGCGAATGCGTAAAGGCAGAAAGCTCCCATCCCCCAAAATGCGCCGTCAGGAACAACACTCCTTTGCCGCGCGCATAGGCCCGCTCGTAGTTCTCCAGCCCGTCGTAAACAACGACCTGCTCGACGTTTTCGAGAGTGTACGCAGGAAATTTGCAGACCTCGGCCAGCTGCCGTCCGAGCGAAGCGAACTCCCCGCGCAAAATCCGCGCCCGCTCCGACTCACTTTTTTCCGGAAACACCAGGGCAAGATTGCGCATTCCTACCTGCCGCAATCGCGCGTGCAGAAGATAAACCACCCAGGCCAGACCGAAGCCCATGGCTCGGGCCAGCGGGCGGGGCAAAATACCCAGAATTTTGATGAACGGCCAGGCTGCCGCGTACTCAAGTCGCTGCCGCATCGGGAAGCGTGACGGTACCACCGTCAAAAATCATTTGCAAACAGATCAAGCTAGCGAGCCGAAATGAGCACTCCGGGCACGAGGGTTCGAAAAGAGAAGGTTCAAGACCTTCGTGCAACCTTGCGCCCTTCGTGATTTGTCGCCTACTTCGTTGAGAAAGATTGTCTATTTCGCCGCTTCTTGCGCCCACTTCGCCAGCGATGCAAGAAATGCATTCGCCCCTCCCGGCGGGTCAATCCCTCCCCTCAGCGCCGTCCGGAACGGAACCATGCGGCCGTAAAATTCGCGCGTGGTGTCTTTATCCTGTTTTATGACGGCCCCGTTCAAACTCACGCCCGCGAACAGGCCACGGGCGCGCGAGTAGGTCAGCACCTCAGCCCTCATCTTCCAATCCGTATTGCCCTCGGCGTGACGCCCCACCGGTCCAGCGGCCACCGAAGCATCCGCGCCCAGCGCGAACTCGCTTGACAGCAGATGCTTCATGCCATCTTTATTCATGATCAGCATCACCAGATCCACCGCCTGCCCGCCAATCTGGAAACCAAAGCTTCCCCCGGTGACCACGAAGAATGCGGGAGCGCTCCATCCCTTCGGAGTGCGGCAACTGGCCAGCCCCCGGCCGTACTTGGCGCCCACAATAAAACCACCCTTCAACAGCGACGGTACCACGGCCACACACTCCGCCGAGCCCAGCACCTCCTGCGGGATACCTTTATCCGGTGCGGCCTGAATATCGTCCAGCACGTCCGCCGCGGCCTGCACACGATCCGATGCCTTGGTTTCCCTCGGCTGATCATCCGCTGCAAATGATAGGGAGCACAGAGATGCGATTAGGGTCAGAAGAACTAGCTTTTTCATAATCCTCTTCAATCTGAATGTGGGAGATGCCCTGGATTGTAAATGATGTGTCGGGGGTATGTCAGGACCGCGAACCACGAATTGAGCAATCAGCAGAAAGAATTCAGCAGAAAGGAATCAGAGGAAAGAAACACCGGGAAGAAATCAAAGCGAGGTGGAAGACCAAAAAAATCGGGGCTGAGAGTAGTGACCCTAATCGCAACTCTCAACCCCGTCTCCCAGGTTCTGTGGTAGGTGAGGCGAGTATGCCCCGGAGGCGCCCGGCCGGGCAAGATTACCGAAGTCAGTGTCCCGAAGTAACCCAGGCTCAGCGCCTTGGAATCGGCTTAACGCCCGAGTATTCGTCACTCGGTACAAGGGACTCGGTACTGGCTTTCTTTACTTCGCCGCCACCAGCGAATGTGTAATCGCGTGCACCGACAGTGCAATCCGGTTTTGCACGCCCACCTTGCGCATCAGCTTTGCCACGTGTGCCTTTACCGTGCGCTCTTCGATCCCCAACTGAGCACCAATCTCTTTATTGGAGCGCCCCGCCACCAGCATCTCCAGTACTTCCTTTTCGCGGTCGGTGAAGGTCACCCGTCCGGCGGGGAAAATCCTCCCTGGCGACGACGACACCCGTTCAATGAACATCGAAAGCACTCTCCGCGGCGCCCACACCGATCCCTGGCTCACAATGCGGATCGCCTGCGCGAATTCTGATGGCGAAGCAGCTTCGTCCACATAGCCTTTTGCGCCCGATGCGATCGCTTTTAGAATGGTCTCTTCATCCACCCCGGACCCGGTGACAATAATGCGCAGATCCGGCCGCGTGGCCTTCAGGCTTGCCATCACGTCGAACAAGTTCTGGCCCGACCGGTTTCCCAACAGGATAAGATCCACGCTCTGCAGCGTTGAAATCTCGGGCAGGCTGGCGGAGATTAGTTCGAACTCAGGCTCAGTATCGAACAGCGCGCGAAATCCCACAAACCTAAGCGGGTCGCTCTCCACGACTGCAATTCGGATGATCGGCTTTCTTGCTACGGCTGCTTTCATAGTTTTCCCTGTAGGGTATAGGCTCTGGATAGAGCATAGCGGCATTTGGCGGCGATGCAAAGAGAAGGTGACCGAAGGGAAATTACGGGAGTAACATGAAAAAAAGGGTGAAACCGCGTTCTTCATCGGGGATTGCGCCCCAATTCCCGCTGTTCCGCTACACGGAGAAGACTTCAGGATGAGAAAACCTTGCACTCGGTCTGTAGCCATGATTGCCGTCTGTGCGCTAGCCGCTTCCACTTTTTTATACGCAGTCGCCCCCGCGCTCGCCGCTCAGTCGCCCGCTACGACCTATCAGCCGAAGTTTCCCGGCGACCCCGCCCGCTCTGATTCCGAAGCTGCCGCCCTCGCCTACATGCGGGTTGTTCTCCGGGCCCAGCATCGTTTCCAGAAACAATACGGCCACTTCGCAACTTCCCTGGCCGAACTGGTCCACTCCGGGTCATTCACCAAACGGATGGTCGACCCGAATCGCGGCGACTACACTGCCGCCTTTAAGGGCAAGAAGGACAGCTTCATGCTCACCATGACTCCGAAACAACTCGACGCCCAGCACCGTTCTTTCTACGCCGAAGATGACGGCAAAATTCACGCGGAAGAAGATAAAGCTGCCGGCCCGGATTCTCCGGTCGTAAAGTAAACCTCCGAGCAGACTAAATGCTGTCGTTCCACGTGCTTCTATCCGTCATCCAGAGCAGTGCAAGCGACCTCTGGTGCGCATATCGGGCACCGGCACAGCCTGGCATTTCTGTGAGAGCCTGCTTCTCACCGCCTACGATTGGCCGGGGTTCCGGCAAATCGGTTTATTATGAAGGAAGAAACTATTTCCATAGAAAACGACTCGGAGGAACTCATGTCACCAACCGTCGGCGCCCCGGCGCCCGAATTCTCGTTGAAGGATCAGGATCAGAAGGAAGTAAAACTCAGCGATTTCCGCGGTAAAAAGCCGGTGGTGCTGGTCTTCTATCCGCTCGACTGGAGCCCGGTCTGCACCAAAGAGCACGCCTGCATGGTCAACGACAAGAAACAGTTCGACCAACTCGACGCGCAGGTGCTCGGACTCAGCGTAGACAGCGTCTGGTCCCACAAGGCCTACGCCGACAAGATGGGAATTCAATACCCGCTGCTCGCCGACTTCCATCCCCGCGGCGCCGTCGCCGCCAAATACGGCGTATACCTCGAAGATAAGGGTATCTCCGGCCGCTCCATCTTCATCATCGACCGCGACGGCAAACTAGCCTGGCGCAAGGACTACGAGATCCCGGTTGTGCCCGACATCAATGAGGTTTCTAAGGCGCTCGCGGCGGTCAAGTAGATCAGCGCGATGTGAGTAGGAAGAGGCCGCCCCATTTCTCGCCTCCTTGCGAGAAGTGGGGAATTTCTACTTCTGTCTCTCTACGACCCGGCCTTGATCTCCGCCGCTTTACCGTCGCGGTAACTCACCACCAGCGGCTTCCCTCCATTGGGATACCGGACGGTTTTCTCTTCCGACGAGGCCCCCGCGTCCGGAACTCCCATCCCCACCGCAAAATCCGCCTGCAGTTCATTCATTCCCGGCTTCACTTCATGTTGCGCCACCGCCCGCCAAACATCCGGCGGCCAGTGTTTGTACAACTCGTGCGGATCTTCCACATAAAACATCTCATCGGAATAAATCTTGTATCGTCCCTCGCTCTCGAATCCGACCGGCACCGCGTAGCTCTTCCCTTCTTTCTCGAAAACAGCCATCACTTGCCGCCGGCTCCCGCTTCCTGCCGGAAGGTCGGAGACGACATCCTTAATCTGCAGCTCTTCGATCGGCAACAGCAACCCTGCCTCATGCGTGAATTCTGTCCGCTTGCGAGCCGCATCGTATCGAAAATAGGTGTAGCGATATCCTTCTTTTGTCCATACCGGCTGCAGCGTCAACTGCTTCGCCGATTTCAAGTCGAAGGGATAAAGCTTTTTCGGCGCCACATAATAGTCGGCATCTGAGTAGCCGGCATTCCTGGCCTGCTGCTGCTTTTGCCCGGCCAGATTGTCTTCATGCCGCCGGTAAAGAATGTACCCTGCGCGCAAGCCCGCGACCACAACCGCCAGCGTTAGCGCAATCTGAATCCTCTGCTTCGCTTCCTCGCTCATCATCCGGAAAAACTCTACCAGATTGTCAGCCCAGGGGTGGGGCTTATTCCCGCATCGGATGCTGGGTTACACTGGAACAAGGCAGGAACGCGGATCGGTATGCCGGAAGCCCGGCGCCGGAACCGGAGTCTGCGGAAGGAAATCATCATGCCCACGGTCACAGAAGAAGACGTGCTCAGCGCGCTGAGGAGTTGCTACGATCCCGAAATCCCCGTCAACATCGTCGACCTCGGCTTGATTTACCACGTGAACTTCTCTGCTGCCCCGGCCGACACCCCGGAACAGGCCAAGCAGGACGTAATCATCGAGATGACGCTCACCGCCCAGGGCTGCCCCGAACACGTGAATATCAGTGCCCAGGTGAAGTCGCGCCTGGAGCAGTTGCCCGGCATCCGCAACGCATCCGTGAATGTTGTTTGGACTCCGCCCTGGACTCCCGAGAGACTCAGTCCGGACGCCAAAAAACAACTGGGCATCGATTAGAGACGGCTTCCGCAGGCCGGCGGACGGAAGACAGACGCCGGTTCCTCACCCGCCAACCTCTTCCCACACGTCCATCGCGCTCTGCCCCGCGGCCTCGGTGATCCGCTTGCCGGCCCGACCTGCCATCTCCATCACTTGCATGCCGCGGTCAAAATATTCCGGCAGCAGCCTTCTCACTCTTTCGAACTTATCGGGAAACTCCGAGGCCAGCATGGCCAGTCCCACTCCCGTCATCAGCACGCCCGCCGGAAATTTCTTCTTCAAGTATAGAGCCGCCGCCGCCCCTAGCGAACCTGCAATCACCGCCTTCTTCCACCCGTCCATATTTCACCCCCGTGAAATGTCTGCTTCGAAAAGCGATTATACTTCTTCGTTCTTTCGGAGACTCTATGTCAAACCACTCAATTCCGCACGATTCTAGGATGCCATTTCCACTTCGCGCGATGACCCCGGCGAAGCCGGAATGTTCGGGCCCGAAACCCCTCGCCGTGATTGTCTTCGCCCTCGTTCTCACCTTCACCGCCCAGGCCCAAAAGCCGCGCGCCCGCGATCTTGGCGTACCCTTCGACGGCACGCCCGGCCCGAACAACGCCATCACCGACGTCAAAGGGGTCGAGGTCGGCCACACCACGCTCATCTCCGGCAAAGGCAAACTCGAAGTCGGTAAAGGCCCGGTGCGAACCGGAGTCACCGCAATCCATCCCCGCGGCAAGGCCTCCAACGATGCCGTCTTCGCCGCCTGGTTCACCCTGAATGGCAACGGCGAAATGACTGGCACCACCTGGGTCGACGATTCCGGCTTCCTGAATGGTCCGATCATGATCACCAATACCCACAGCGTGGGCGTTGTGCGCGACGCGGTCATCGCCTGGAAGGTGAAGAACGGCACGCCCGACATGGAGGGCTACTGGTGGTCCCTTCCCGTCGTCGCCGAAACCTGGGATGGCTATCTCAACGACATTAACGGATTTCACGTTCGTCCCGAAGACGCCTTCCACGCCCTCGACACCGCCCGCTCCGGTCCGGTCGAAGAAGGCAACGTCGGCGGCGGCACCGGCATGATCTGCAACGAATTCAAAGGCGGCATCGGGACCTCGTCGCGGGTTCTCGACACCGGAGCCGGCGGCTATACCGTCGGCGTCCTTGTCCAGTGCAACTACGGAGCCCGCGATCAACTCCGTGTCGCTGGAATCAACGTAGGCCGCGAAATCGCCGAGCATACCGTCTTCAAAGAAGACGTCGGCTCCATCATTGTGATCGTGGCCACCGATGCCCCGCTCATCCCCACACAGCTTAAACGCATCGCCAAAAAAGTTTCTCTCGGCCTCGGCCGCGACGGCAGCTATTCCGGAGACGGCTCCGGCGATATCTTCCTCGCCTTCTCCACCGCCAACCCCGGCGCCGTCAGCTCCGTCGGTCTGCGCCAGCTCACCATGCTCCCCAACGATTCCCTCAACCCAATCTTCTTGGCCACCGTCCAGGCCACCGAAGAAGCCGTGATCAATGCCATGATCGCCGCCGAAACCATGAAGGGCATCGACGATCACGAAGTTATGGCTCTACCCCATGACCGCCTCCGCGAAGTGTTAAGAAATCACAACCGCCTCGAAATGAAAAAGTGAAATTGAAAAATCGCTAAACAAATTCTGTCTTTCCGACCAGAGCAGGGGCACAGCGACGGCGGAGCGAGGAACCTGCTTTTGCCCTTTGCCGGCGCACCACTCTTGCCCGTTCCCTGTGGGCGTGAAAGTTTTTGAATTACGCTTTCCACGCTTCACTCCCCGTTCCCAGTTTGGAACTCTTTCGTCCATTATTACCTTCGCCGCGACACCGACGTGCGCGCCACTGCCTGATCAAAGGACTACACTCGGAATTGTGAAGCGACACTACACCATCGGGCGGATCAAGGGCGGCATGAAGTTTACCTGCACCCGCTGCTCACACAACGTCAGCACTCTCGATTTCGATGCCCGCGATGGAAACCTCCGCACTCAAGCCGCCACCGCTATCAACCGCCACGCCACCAGCGTGCACCACGAACCCGTAATGTTTTCCTCCTTGGACATCCAGCAGCGCGTGTGGCGGGCCTGACAACCGACCCTCGAGTCGACCGACTGCGCGCCCCGAAAACCAAATCCACCCCATAAACAAAATAGATTGGACTTGGCACCGCCTGCGACTTAGAGTCCCAGAGTGCCCCATAGCCGTACCCGAAGTCGCGCCGTTCTGCGGCGGATGACCATGCCGGAGTCCGCTCTCGGGCTTTCGCGCCCTCCCTTCCGCAACTATCAGTTCGACGGCGCCTATGACGAGATGTTCGAATCGCCCGGCGTACCCCGCCCCCACTATCGGCCTCTGTTCCAGACCCTGCTCGATCTGCCTCCCGAAGAGTTGCGCAAGAGCCAGCAAGCCGCCGACCTGTCATTCCTGCATCAGGGAATCACCTTCACGGTTTACGGCAACTCCGAAGGCACCGAGCGGGTCTTTCCCAATGATCTTCTTCCCCGCATCATCCCGCATCAGGAGTGGCGCAAGATCGAAAGTGGCCTGACCCAACGCATCGCGGCTCTCAATCTGTTCCTCGATGACATTTACCACGCCGGAAAAATCCTGGCGGACGGCATCGTCCCCAAGGACCTGGTCTACAGCTGTCGCCACTTCCGCCGCGAAATGCGCGGCCTGAACGTGCCCCGCGGAATTTATGTCAGCATCTGCGGCACCGACCTTGTCCGCCTTCCCGATGGCAGCTTCGCCGTGCTCGAAGACAATCTCCGCGTCCCCAGCGGCGTCTCCTACATGCTGGCCAACCGGAAGGTTTTGAAGAAGGTTTTTCCCACCCTCTTCCGCGATTACGGCGTCTGCCCCGTCGATCACTACGCCCATGCACTGCTGGCCACGTTGCGCGCGCTCAGTCCGGTGAACACTTCCAGTCGCCACGAACCGACCGTGGTCCTGTTAACTCCCGGGGTTTTCAACTCGGCATATTTCGAGCACACTTTTCTGGCCCAGCAGATGGGCATCGAGTTGGTCGAAGGCCGCGACCTGCTGGTCCACGACAACGTCGTCTATATGCGCACCACGGCCGGCCTCCGCCAGGTGGATGTGATCTACCGCCGTGTGGACGACGATTTTCTCGATCCTCTCTGCTTCCAGCGCGATTCAAGTCTGGGCGTACCCGGATTATTCAATGCCTACCGCGCCGGCAACGTCGGACTGGTCAATGCCATCGGAACCGGCGTCGCCGACGACAAAGCGGTCTACGCTTACGTTCCGCAGATCATCCGCTACTACCTCGACGAAGATGCCATCCTTCCCAACGTTCCAACCTATCTGCTCACCGATGCCACACAGCGCAGCTACGTGCTCGAACATCTCGATCAATTGGTGGTGAAGGCCGTAGGTGAATCAGGCGGTTATGGCATGCTGATCGGTCCTCAGAGCAGCGCCGAGCAGCGGGAGGACTTCCGCCGCCGCATCGAGGCCGAGCCGCGAAACTATATCGCCCAGCCGACCCTTAGCCTTTCGCGCGCCCCGTGCTTCCTTGAAGGAGAAGCTCAGGCTCGTCACGTCGACCTCCGCCCCTACATCCTTTATGGAGAGAACGTGACGCTGGTCCCCGGGGGCCTCACCCGCGTAGCGCTCCGTCGAGGTTCGCTGGTGGTGAACTCCTCCCAAGGCGGCGGCAGCAAAGACACCTGGGTGTTGCGCGCATGACGGAACACCGTGAAACCATGTTGTCGCGCGTGGCTGACAGCCTGTATTGGATGAGCCGCTACCTCGAGCGCGCCGAGCGCACCGCCCGCCTCAGCGACGTGGACCTGCAGCTGCGCCTGGACCAATCCCCCGGAGCCGGGTCGGGAAGATGGCTCGGGCTGCTGCAGGCGCTGCAAGTACCCGCTCCGGAAAATTCTCCGCTCGATGCCGAAACGCTTACCTACCTCCTCACCCTGGATCGCACCAACCCCTCCTCCATTATTTCGTGCGTTGCCGCGGCCCGCGAAAATCTCCGCCAGGTCCGCGAGCAGTGCGGCTCCGACATGTGGGAGCAACTCAATCGTCTCTTCCTGCAGGTCAAGAGCACAGCATCGAGTGACGCCGGCCTGCTCGATTCCTATGTATTCTTTCGCGCCGTGCAGGAGGGAGCGCACCTGTTTCAGGGCGTAACCGATTCCACCATGTCCCACGGCGAGGGCTGGCATTACATCCAGCTCGGCCGTTATGTGGAACGCACCGACTGTGTCGCCCGGTTGATCGGCGCCCACTTCGGCCGCTTGCCCCATCCCATGGACCAGGCGGTGGAAAGCGAAGAATATCTCGAATGGGTCGGACTGCTGAAGTCCTGCGCTGCTTTTCAGGCTTACTGCAAAGCTCACACCGCCGAGCTGCGCCCGCTGCGTGTGGCGGAGTTTCTGTTGCTGAATCCGGGATTCCCGCACTCCGTGCGCTTCTCCGTCGACATGGTTCACACCGCGCTGCGCGCCATCGGAGAGTTAACCGAGCGCAAGGCGGAACAACCCGTCCGCATCGCAGGCCGTCTGCGCGCAACCCTGAGCTTCAGCCAGATCGACGAAATCATGGCCTCGGGCGCAAACGCCTTCGTGGACAGCATCCGCTGGCAATGCACGCAAGCTCACAACGCGATCCATCAGATTTACTTCGACTATTCGGTCGAGTCAGCCCTGGTCGCTTAGCGAGATTTAGAAATTTGGTAATTGTGTAATTGTCTGATTTGTAAAAGCCCGCGCTGTTTTTGAAGTTTGATTACCCCATTGCTCATTACAAAAATACCCAATCGAGGTTTTGCTTGATCTACTCCATCCGCCACACCACAACCTTCAGCTATGAGCCGGCCGTCCGCGAGAGCGTCATGGAAGTTCGCATGCAGCCCCGCAGCGACGGCCAGCAGCACTGCCTTACCTTTCAACTCGACATCAGCCCCGCGGCCAACATCATGCAATACCGCGACTTCCTGGGCAACACGGTTCATCACTTCGATATCGCCGGAAATCACAACCGGGTGAAGGTCACTGCAGAATCCACAGTTGAAGTGGAGGCGGCTGCCATTCCGCGCCCCGCTGATTCCGGCGATTGGAGCGACCTCGATCGCCTCGTCGCCACCGAAGATCACTGGGAGATGCTGCTGCCCAGCCAGTTCGCAAAGCCAAGCCCCCGTCTGCAATCTTTAGCCCGGCAGCTTCAATGCAAACGCCGCGACACGCCCCTGCAATTGCTCGTCGAGCTGACGGAAGCCATCTATGAATCGTTCGACTATGTCAAGAACAGCACCAAGGTCGATTCTCCCATTGACGACGCGCTCAACACCCGTCAGGGTGTCTGCCAGGACTTCGCGCACATTATGATTGCGCTGGTGCGTCCGCTGAACATTCCCTGTCGCTACGTCAGCGGCTACATGTTTCACCGCGACGAAGCCGACGCCGAGGAACCCAAGTACCGGTCCCTCGAAGGCGCCTCCCACGCCTGGGTTGAGGCTCTCATGCCTGACCTGGGATGGGTCGCCTTCGACCCCACCAACAACCTGATCGGCGCCGACCGGCATATCCGCGTCGCCGTCGGTCGCGACTATGCAGACGTTCCCCCCACCCGCGGCGTCCACAAAGGCGAAGCCCACGGCGAACTCAGCGTAGCCGTAACCGTCAGCCCCTCCGACGCTCCGCCCCCGGAAAACGTCGCCCCCACCGTCGTCATTCAATCGCGCCCCACACTCCACCGCACCAACCGCATCGACCACGAACAACAGCAGCAACAACAGTAGCCACTGCCCATGTGGAGACAGCCGCCTCGGCTGTCAGCGGAGCGAAGCGACGCCTTGGAAGTGCAAAACGGATACCCATGTCCCTCGCCTTTGAAGTTGATTTTGAGCTTGGTGGCACCGGTCGCCCATTTCTCGCGTCGCTTGCGAGAAGTCGAAGGTTTACCCCTGATCTCTCCACGGCGCTTGTGACATCTGACCTTGTCATCCGGAGCCGCGAAAGCCGATCCTGATCATGGTCCTGGTCCTGGTCCTGGAGGTAGTCCGGCGCGATAATCTTGCCCACTGAGCCGGGATTCAACCAGATTGAAAATTTTCAACTTGCTGATTACAGATAATGTACCGGATTCGATCCGTGTTTTTTTGATCTCGGATCTGGCGCGGGAGAAGCCGCAGGACTCGCCTGGGCATTCCCAGCAGCCTATGGCAGGTGGCGGACAGCAGTGTCCGCCCCGCACACGCTCTTGCTGACGGATGAGGGGATGAGGTCTAATCGCTGACAGCTTTGTCAGTGATCTCCAACCCGCGATCGATGATGGCAAACGCCTCGCGCATCTGCTGCTCGTGAATGCACAGCGGAGGATTGGTAAAAAAGGTATTCCAGCGGACAAAGGTGTACAGCCCCTGTTCACGAAAAAAGCGTCCCAGAGCGGACATCTCATCGGACGTGCTGTTAAAAGGAGCCATCGGCTGGCGCGTTTTGCGGTTGCGGATGAGTTCGACGATGCCAAAAAGTCCGATCGATCGGACCGCGCCCACCGACGGATGCTTCGCCTGCAACTCCGCTCCCAGCTCTTTCAGAATCGCGCCCATTTTTTTTGCTTTGTCGATCAGCCCGTCTTCTTCATACACGCGAATCGTCGCCAGCGCCGCCGCGCATCCCATGGGATGACTGTTGTAAGTCAGGCCTCCGTAGAAGACCTTGTCCTGAAAATGCTGCGCGATGTGATGGCGCATGCCGACCGCTCCGAGCGGGAGATAGCTCGAAGTCAGTCCTTTCGCCATGCAAAGCAGATCCGGAACAACCTTCCAGTGATCAACGGCAAACCATTCTCCGGTTCGTCCGAAGCCGGACATCACTTCATCGGCAATCATCAAGATCCCGTACTTGTCACAGATCTTGCGCAGGCCGGTGAGATAGCCATCCGGTGGAACCAGAATGCCGTTCGTTCCAGTTACGGGCTCAAGAATGAATGCGGCGATCGTCTGCGGTCCTTCCAGCTGAATGGTCTCTTCAATCATCGCCAGCGAAGTTTCCGCCGAGTCCCATCCGCGCTCGATGCCGTGATAGGGATCGAGTACATGCACGACTCCCGGAATGCCAGGCTCCGCTGCCCATCGCCGCGGATCGCCAGTGAGACTGATCGCGCCCGCGGTCGCACCGTGATAAGAGCGATAGCGCGCCATGATCTTGTGACGGCCGGTGAAGAAGCGCGCGATCTTGATGGCGTTCTCGTTGGCTTCGGCCCCGCCGTTGGTGAAGAAGAAAGTATCGATGTCGCCGGGCGTAATTTCAGCAAGCTTGGCGCCCAGTCGCGCGCGCACTTCGGTGGCCATGAATGGATTCGCATAGGCAAGGGTCGCAGCCTGCTCGCGGATGGCCTGAATCACGCGCTCGTCGCCGTGCCCGATGTTGACGGACATGAGCTGGCTGTTGAAGTCGATGAAACGCTT
>Ga0181525_10000884_pt1 | contig 26087 bp, 20 predicted proteins | sample PEATcosm2014_Bin_48_FD_121100 | JGI IMG/M metagenome (GOLD analysis project Ga0181525, IMG submission 121100) | Peatland microbial communities from MTU Mesocosm Facility, Houghton, MI, USA - PEATcosm2014_Bin06_10_metaG | ecosystem: Environmental > Terrestrial > Soil > Wetlands > Peat | place... | reverse complement strand
CGATCTGCTCGGCGACATCAACCGCCGTCGCGGCACGATTGTCAGCATCGAGGCGAAGAACGGCCAGACCGTGCTCAACGCCCACGTGCCGCTGGCTGAAATGTTCGGCTACGCCACCGCCATCCGTTCGCTCTCCAAAGGCCGCGCGTCGTATTCCATGGAGCCGTTCACCTTTGCGCAGGTGCCCCGGAGCGTGCTCGAAACCATTCTGGAGACCGCCGCCAAGAAGCCGGCGGCAAGAACGTAGCCAGACGGTTCAATCAGGTTTGCAAAGTCCGGGAATGTTATCGTTCCCGGACTTTTTGTTTTCTCCGTTCAATGCCGCCTGCCATTGCCCGGCAAATGCGGGCGAACGAACCGCACGCAGCCGAGTGCAACCCTTCCGCAGTCGTCCATGAATTGCCGGCAGTTGTCCTCAGACCGTTCGCAGTCGGAATTGGATTGAGCGCAGGAGAAATCAGATTGACCACAGTTGGGATTGGATTGTCCGCAGTCTCGATGGGATTCAGCGCAGTCGGGTTCAGACCGCTCGCAGTTGGTGTCAGATTGGGCGCAGTTGCGTGGCCAGAAAAACCTCGCCGATGTTTCCGGCACCGACGCCCCGCAACATCTGACCAACCTCCAAAAGGACATCGCCGGCCTTGATGCCGCCAAGGCCGGGCAGGGCGGTGGCAGCGCCACACCCGCCGCCGTGCTGATTGACGCCCTCCGGCTGGACGTGCAGAACGTTACCCGCACCGCGCACGCCCTCGCGCAGGATGACCCAAACTATACCGTCCTGTTCCCCACCCGAAGCCCCCAACCCGCGCGCCATCATCAGTTCCGCTGACGCCATCCTCATCAACCTGATTGCCGGCCCGAATGATGATACGGCCACCAAGACGGCCAAGGCCGACCGCATCGCCAAGTTCAACGCCAAGGGATTGCCGGCGGGCTTTGAGCAAACCCTCGTGGCCGACCGCGCCGCCACTGATGCCGCGCGCACTACGGAGAACAACGCCGACAACGAAGGCGCGGAAAACACCGCCGCCATCGGGCGGCTGGTGCACGACGGGATGAAGGAATGCAACTACCTCGACGCCATCTTCCACAATGTCTATGTGCGCAACCCTGACATGCTGCGCGGCTGGCTGAGCGCGAGCCATCTGGAACGCGCTCCGCAACACGCGGCCGCACCCGCGCCGACGCCAACACCGGCACCGGCCACCGGCGGTAAATAACGATTGGACCTCCAACTTCGGGCGCGTCGGCAACGGCGCACTTTTTTTGATTTCAACGAACGCTGAATCCGGTTTAACAGCCGTGCTTCATTTCGCTTGTCCTTGGTGGCACACTGCGATCTCGGTAGTGAATGAATCTGCCTGAACCGGGATTGGCAAAGTTAGCCGTGATGGTTTGCGCAATTCCATGCCGATGCAAACGCCCATACGCTTGACTTAAGTATTTAATCTCTCTGCCACGGTCGAAACGACTGCGACCGTCTAAATCCTGATTGCTTCCACCTTCAGGAATTTTTTTGAGTTTCTTTTCGACAAATTCCACGTCGTGCTCGCGGGCAAAATGGTTTGCCAAGATACGCGCCCCTTTCCGACGCGCTGTTTGATAATCACTGAAGGCTGTGGTTGTATAAGCAATCACTTCTTGGCCGGGATTAAGCGGCGGCAAATCACCAATTGCTTCTTCAACTGAAATAAACGGCGCAGAGAAAAAAGCATCTTCTTCGCCATGCACGGCGGCGTTAACCTCGCGCGCCGTCCGAAGTGGTTGAAATTTCCCTGTTGGGAATTCAAATTCGCCAGCATTCAAATCTTTGCGCACAGCAGCGACAAAGGCGCGCTTGCGCAATTGTGGAACACCATATTCATTGGCAGATATTCACTTGCTTCCGGTAGCTTGATTTGCACAATGGCCGCGCATGACGGAATCATCCGCTACCGCTAAACCCGCCCGTTCCCGCTATTTCAACAAGCATTGGACATGGTGGTTCATGGTGGCGATCCTGGTGTTGATCGCGACGGTCCGGCTGCATCTGTTGAGATTTCCCCTGGAACGTGACGAGGGCGAATACGCCTACGCCGGCCAGCTCATGTTGCAGGGGATTCCGCCTTACGAGCTGGCCTACAACATGAAGTTTCCCGGCACCTACGCCATGTATGCGCTCATCATGAGGTTGTTCGGTGAGACCCCGGCGGGCATTCACTTCGGCGTGACGATTATCACCACGCTGACGTCGCTGATGCTTTATTGGCTGGGCAAACGGATGCTGGATCAGACGGCGGGCATGGTGGCGGCGACCAGTTATGCGGTTCTGGCGACCAACACCGCCTTGTTCGGGCTGGCGGGCCACGCCACCCACTTCGGGGCGTTTTTTGCAACGGCCGGCTTGTGCCTGATGTGGAAAGCCCGGCAAACCGCGCGATGGCAAACGGCCGGGGCCGCGGGACTCATGTGCGGTTTGGCGACACTGACGAAGCAACACGCGGCTATCATTGGAATGTGGGCATTCGGAGTTTTTGCATGGGAAAGTTTTCTCAAAAAGAAGTCCATGGGAATCCGCTCATTTTGGAACCCTGCGGCTTTTGGAATAGGGGCTGCGCTGCCATTGGGGTTGTGCTGTTTGATTTTCTGGTGGGCGGGAGTATTCAACCAGTTCTGGTTTTGGACCGTGGCTTATGCGCGGCAGTATGTTTCAATTGTATCCATTTCGGACATCGGCTCGCAATTCTGGTGGAGCATTCGCTCGATGGCTTCGGAGGACTTTTTGATGTGGCTACCCTGCCTCGCCGGATTTGGAATGATCTGGTTCGACGACCGGTTGCGGCAAACGCGATGGTGGCTGCTGGGATTCAGCCTGGCCTCCATCTTGACCACGGTTCCGGGTTTTTACTTTCGAACGCATTATTTTCTTTTGACGCTGCCGGCGCTGGCGCTGCTGGCCGGTTGCGCGGTGAGCGGAGCCTGCCAACTGTGGCGTCGAAAGGCAGGCGTAACAAGGTTCAGCCAGTGGCCCACCGGCATTTATGCGTTGCTCTTGGTATTGACCGTCATTAAAACCAGCAATGTCTGGTTTGTTCTGGCGGCGCAGGGGGGACATGCCCTGTATGGGGCCGAACTTTTTCCCGAGGCGGAAACCGTCGCGGCGTTCATCCACGATCACTCGAAGCCGGACGCGAAAATTGCCGTGCTTGGATCGGAACCGGAAATCTATTTTCTCGCCCACCGCCATTCGGCCACCGGCTACATTTACGCCTATCCGCTGATGGAGCCGCAGCCGTTTGCGCATGAAATGCAGGTTGGAATGATCCGTGAAATTGAAACGAACTCGCCGGAATTCATCGTTTTTGTGAACCAGAATTTTTCCTGGGTGCAGGCGCCCCAGTCGGACACGACCATTTTCAAGTGGTGGAACGATTACAAGACCAATTACGCCACGGTTGGACTGGTTGAGCAGCATTGGCCTTATCCGTCGCAATTCTATTGGGGCGCGGACGCGGCTGCCCACGGCAAATTGACAAGCACGGGCCTGGAAGTTTACCAACGCCGGGAATCCTTGCCAGACCCCGCCACCGTTCCGAACAAATGATTGCCTGTTTGACCCGTCATCGTTCAAAATTACCTTCGTGGATCAGAGGCGTTTTATTCAATTAATGGACAACCTTCAAAAAAATTCCAAGTCCGTCTGGTTGTTCATCGCCGTGATAATCACGGGCATCGCGGCACGGTTACTGGTGGCGACCCGCGGTCACAATTACGATATGGATTCATTCCAGATTGTGGCGGGTATCGTTGATCATGGCGGCAACGTCTACGCCAGCACGGACCGATACAATTACGGGCCGGTTTGGTTCAATGCCCTGCATATTATGGACCTCATGGCCCGGCATAATCAGGCAGTCTTCCGTTATCTAGTGTCCGGTTTCCTAAGTTTGGTGGACGTCGGCATCTTTTTCATACTCTGGCGGAAGTTTGGGAAACTCGCGGCCTCGTTCTTTTTTCTCAATCCCGTCACGGTCATCATCACCGGCTATCACAGCCAGTTTGACAATCTGGCCATTCTTTTGGGTTTGTCGGCGGCTTTGTTGCTGGGGGACGAATTCGACAAGCCGATCAACCGGCGAAAGTTTTTCGGACTGCTCGTCCTTGGGATTTCAGTGGCCACCAAACACATACTGTTTGCCTTTCCATTCTGGCTGGCGGTCAAGCAAAGGGGCTTGCTCCCCAAACTCGTGATCCTGCTGGTGCCTACTCTGGTGTTCGCCTTGGGTTTCATTCCCTATTGGCCCGGGGGCAGACACGGCATAATTCAAAATGTCTTTTTGTATCAATCTATCGGCAATGGATACTTCTACCACCTCTTCGTGCCGATGATTGTTCAAGTCATGTTCAATAGCCAGACGATATGGTTTCTCCTGCTCGTCATCTTCGCATTTGTTTTCAGGCAAAAGAAAACCGTGGAATCCCTGTTTCTATACGCATGTGTGCTGGTGGCTGCATCCCCCGCAATCGTCAACCAGTATCTGGCCATTCCCATGCCATTTATTGCAACACATCTGAACACGCTCACCATCCTGTATGCGGCCGTTGCAACAGTGCATCTGCTCGTGGATTACAATGGCCTGCATCTCACCGGCTTGCATTTCGGGAAATGTGCCGACCTTGCCGTTTGCGTGTTGTGTTTGGCGTTTGTTTGGACCGTCTGGCGGCGAAATATAATAGCCCTCCTTGAGAAGTTCATCTTCGAGATAAAGAATCAGTTTGGCGGCCAAAGATAACAATTATTCTCATTTCGGGAACAGCCTCGGCGCCGGCTTGACAGGACTGGTTTTCGCTGCGAATCTCCACCCGCTTGGCGCAACACGCGACAGCGTCGGCGGCAAGCAATTTGATCGCTGACATATTGCAGACTCCCGCCGTGCAATCCCTCGCCCGGCGATTTGAGCATGGCGGAGCGCTGCCTGGTGCCGGGATTGCACAAGGCGCACAGCCTTTTTTCGCGGCCTTGCTTCAAAAAATTTCCACGCAAAGGCCTATTGTTGTCATTACGGAAAATCTGAAAACGCAGGAAAGTTTCCAGCAGGATTTGGAAACCTGGCTTGGTTCGTCACCGCTGTTTTATCCGGCATGGGAGGTTTTTCCGCACGAAGGCAAGCTCCCGCATGCTGACGTCATCAGTGACCGGCTGCAAACGCTCGTCGCTCTGAACAATTCGGAGGGACAAGTTCCACGAGCCCCTAATTCACTCATTGTCACCTCCGTCACCGCGCTGTTACAAAAAACCTTCGCGCCGGATGATTTGAAAAACCGGATGCGCCATTTGCAGCGCGGTGACAAGATCAATCCGCTGGATCTGATTGAATGGTTCGAAGAACAAGGCTACGAACCCGAATCGCAAGTTTCACAGAAAGGCGAAATCGCCCTGCGCGGCGGAATCGTGGACATATTTCCGCCGACAAGTCCGTGGCCAGTGCGACTGGAATTTTTCGGCGACGAACTGGAATCGCTCCGCTATTTCGACCCGCTCACGCAAATCTCGCGCGAGGAAATTGTTTCCATCGCCTTGCCGCCTGCCGGTGAGCTGGGGATTCTTAAAAACAGAAGTCAGAGGTCAGAGGCCAGAAGTCAAAATGAATTAGCGCTCGCTACGTTGCTGGATTTCTTGCCGCGCGAAGCCGTTTTCCTGCTCTGCGAACCGGAATCACTCGCCGCCCACGCCGAGACTTACGCACAGCAGATTCCAGCCGCCGACCCGTTTTTCATTCCATTGCCGGATTTTCTCGACGAACTCACCCGGCGCGGCTTCACGTTGCTGGAACTGGCTGAAACGACCGAGGCCAATCCGCAATTTGCCTCCCTCGACGCCTTTCGCCCGCTGGGCGAGCATTCGCCGGAACCGCAGATTGCCGAGGCACAGCGGCGCGAATTCTTCCAGCAGCTTCACCGCTGGCTGCGGCAGGACTACGCCGTCCACGTTTTTTGCAACAACGACGGCGAGCGGCGGCGCTTCGCGGAAATCTGGGCGGAACATGGTTTCGACAAAGTAGGACGGGCGTCTCGCCTGCCCGGCAAGCGTGCCAGCGCGAGCGATTCTTCCGAAGAAATGCGCAGGCGAGACGCCTGCGCTACTCTGCATCTCGGTTCGCTCGCCCGCGGTTTCATCTGCGACGACGCGAAACTCGTTGTCGTCACCGACGCGGAAATCTTCGGCCGCTACAAAATCCAGCGACCGCGCCGGCTCAAGTCGCCGCACGCGCTGGCGGCACGCTCCGCGCTCGACATTGATTTCACGGATTTGGAAGAGGGCGATCTGGTCGTGCATTTGCAGCACGGCATCGGGCGGTATCTCGGCTTGAAGGATTTGCCGATGGGCAGTGGCGCGCGCGGAGGTGAGCCTTCGATCCTCAATTTTCAACCTTCAACCGAATGTCTCGTCATCGGATATGCGCCGGCCAATGCCGGCGAGCAGCCGCCGAAACTTTACGTTCCCGTCAGCGAGGCGCATCTCGTCAGTAAATACGTCGGCGCGGGCAAGGCGAATCCACCGCTCAATACCCTTGGTGGCACGCGCTGGGCGAAGGCCAAGGAGCAGACCGAAAAAGCGGTGCGCGACATCGCCGCCGAAATGCTTCGCATCCAGGCCGTGCGCGAAACCCAGCCCGGCCACGCGTGCAAGCCGGACACCCAATGGCAGCGCGAATTCGAGAGTTCGTTTATTTACGAAGAAACGCTGGATCAAGTCACCGCCATTGCCGAAACGAAGGCCGACCAGGAACGTCCGAAGCCGATGGATCGGCTTATTTGCGGCGATGTCGGCTTCGGCAAAACCGAGGTCGCCATCCGTGCCGCGTTCAAATGCGTGATGGACGGCAAGCAGGTCGCCATCCTCGTGCCGACGACGGTTCTCGCGCAGCAACATTTCAATAATTTCGTCGAGCGCATGGCGGATTATCCGGTTCGCATCGAGCTGCTCTCGCGCTTCCGCACCCGGCGCGAGCAGGCGCGCGTGGTGGAAGATCTGGCGGCGGGCGCGGTGGACATCGTCATCGGCACGCATCGCATCGTGCAGGAAGACATTGCGTTCAAGGATTTGGGCTTGGTCGTGATTGACGAGGAGCAGCGGTTCGGCGTTCTGCACAAGGAAAGGTTCAAGCGGCTTCGCACGATGGTGGATGTGCTGACGTTGAGCGCCACGCCGATTCCGCGCACGCTTTACCTCGCGCTCACCGGCGCGCGCGACATGAGCACCATCCAGACGCCGCCGCACGACCGTCTGCCCGTCGAGACGATTGCCACGCAATACGACGAGCGCATCATCCGCGACGCCATCCAGCGCGAGATGAACCGCGGCGGACAGGTTTTCTTCCTGCACAACCGCGTGATGACGATTGAAACGATGCGGTCGAAATTGCAGATGCTCGTGCCAAAGGCGCGAATCGTCGTCGGCCACGGCCAGATGGACGCGGACGAACTGGAAGAGGTGATGACGAAATTCGTCAACGGCGATGCCGACGTGCTGCTTTCGACCACCATCATCGAGAGCGGTCTCGATATTCCGAACGCGAACACCATCATCATTGACCGCGCCGACCGCTTCGGCTTGAGCGATTTGTATCAATTGCGCGGGCGCGTCGGGCGCTACAAGCACCAGGCTTACGCGTATCTGCTGCTGCCGCGCCACGCGAGCCTGCTCAACGACGTGCGCAAGCGCATCAGCGCCATCCGCCAATACTCCACCCTCGGCAGCGGCTTCAAGATCGCCATGCGCGATTTGGAAATCCGCGGCGCGGGAAATCTTCTTGGAGCGGAGCAAAGCGGCCACATCACCGCCGTCGGGTTTGAACTTTACTGCCAGTTGCTCAAGCAAAGCGTCGGCGCGTTGAAGGGCGAGAAGGTCAAGCCGCGCGTGGAAGTCAGCGTGAAGCTGGATTTTCTGGAGATGAATGCGGCGGGCGAGGGTAGGGCGGGCAGTCCTCTGCCCGCCGTCGGCGCGCACGGAGTGACGCGCCCTACCACCGCAAGTTTGCCCCACAACTACGTCACCGAGCCGCACCATCGCATCGAGATTTACCGCAAGCTGGCGCAGGCGAATGAAAAATCCGCGCTCGAAGCCTTGCAGAAGGAAATGCGCGACCGTTTCGGCCCGCTGCCGCCAGCGGTGGAATTGCTGCTGGCCGTGGGCGAACTGAAAATTCTCGCCAGCGACAAGGCCGTGACCGCCATCGAGGTGAGCGACGACAAATTGATGCTCACGCGCCACGGCGACTTCATCACGCTCGGCGGCAAATTCCCGCGCCTCACTAAAAAGGACGCCAAGGCGCGGCTGAAGGAAATCAAGAGACTGCTGCTGGCGCTCTAAAATTCCGGCGAGAGTTCCGCATTTTACGGTGTGTCGCGCCAGCCGTTGATTACCAGCAAATCCATGTCTTCGGTGATGGAAGATTCGCTTTGTTTGGCGTCAACGATGCGGATTTCACGTCCATTGTTGACAAGCAGGAAGACCACTTGCGACGTCCACATCGCCACATACGGGTCTGGTGACCAGCCGATACGGGGCAGTGGCGGCGGGGGTAAAATCTGCGGTTTCGACACACCTTCCCGAAGATTGGCCATCACTTTGGCCGGATACAAGAACCAGACCCGATGTCCATTGCGGAGGGTCGCCGTGATTTTCCCAAGGATGGGCTGGATGGCATTGGTGGTGAGCATTTGTTCGCGCAGCAGGTCGTAACGGTGCGTGGAATGATCCGCCATCGGAGGCACGGTTGTCCATGGCGTTGCGCCCTGGTAATAGTGTGCGAATGTGATACCGTAAAACCATGGCGTGATCACAACATAATCATCCGGCGAAGCCTCCGCCGTCACGTCCGTAGCCAGGGTGTCAACATTCGTGAAACGAAAATTCATTTGGTGCCAGTCAATGGGCAGCGAGATCAGGAACGTGATGGCAGCACCGGTCAGGATCGCGTTTTTCATCTTGTCCGGCAGCGTGGCGAAAACCGCGTCGAAACCAGTGGCCAGCAGAACCATCAGCGAGATGAAATACCACGGCTCTTCCGGCAATCCAGTCAACCACAGAAAACCGAGAAGACCGGCGATGGCCGCAAGCGAGGTTGTTCCCGCAAACAACCGGATTTCCGCGTTTGAGATGGACTGGCCGGCATTCGGGCTTTTCTGAAACCCGGTCGCCGCGGCTATCGCTATCACGGCGACTGCCAGCGACGCCCAGACGCAAGCAAATGGGCGCACTGGAGAACCCACCGCAACCATCAGCCCGGTCGTGACGTCTGTCCACGAACTGCCGACCCGCAGCACCGCCATCGCATCGTGGCCGGAAAAAAGGTGCGGGAGATAAGGCAGCAATGAAACGGCTGCCGCGATTCCTGCCACGGCGATTCGCACGGCTGCCAGACAGTTCCTGCGACGCGCGCAGACTGTCATGGCCCCAAGACAGATCGCACCAACCAGAATGGCGTTGTGAAACAATGCCTGGACACTTAACACGGCTATCACGGCAAGCAACGCGGTCCGCGACCAGCATGGGCGTTTCAAAACCGCACACGCCGCCGCGCCGGTCAGCACAATCAGCAGCGCGCCCAAACCGTAACTGCGAACGCTGTCGCCAAAGATGATCACGTTGCTGTTTAGCGCAAACAACGTCAGGCTGATCAGCGGCGGCGCGCGGCAGACGGCAAATGACGCGATCCACAAACTCGCGATTGCCGCCAGGCCGATGAAAATCCCCAGCAGCCGCAGGTTGGCGTCCGATTGGGCCAGCCCCAATCCGGTCCAGCTTTTCACAAGCAACGGCATCCCCACCGGAAACGAATCAAGGCTCATTTGGCCAAGAGAGGGGCGGCTGGCCACATTGATCAAATTGACTTCATCGCGCCAGAAACCGCCGGCATGAGCCAGCAAATCAAAATGAAATCCGGCAACGACGAGGGAGATGATCACCGCCGCAATCCACTCTGCGGGACGCGGGAAAAAGTTTGCGCGAGACGAAGATTCGGGGGGCGATTGCATGACTCGCCACAATTGAACAAAACGGCCGGCACCGCTCAAGAGCAATTGTCTACAGTTGCGAGTAGGATTTCGTCTCACAAGCGGCGTGGAGTTTGCGCCAGACGTAACGCGGCGACGGTTACGCCCCGGTGTTGCAAAAACGGAGTCCGCACCGAAAAAACCCGCGGCGATTTCGTTTCCAATTCATTTTAACGGGGTGCATCTGGCTCATTTGCGGCTGCGGGATTTTCGCAATTACGCCCGGCTGGTTGCGGATCAATCGAAGGAAAGCAAGCGGCGGTTGCTCGCGATTTGCTTTTCTCTCTCAACTAAATCTCAAATAAATCCCCTTCAAATATTCCGCTTCCTTGAATGTTGCCGGATGATCCGGCGCGTGGTGTGTGGTTTTTATTTCCGTGAAACGCCGCCCGGAATTTGCCGCCGCCCCACGCACCGCCCCAAAGAATTCCTCCGCGCTGACATGCGCCGAGCAGGAACACGCCACCAAGATGCCGCCGCCTGCCAGACACCGGATTCCATTTTCCGCAAGCCTGCCATAGGCGCGAACCGCCCCGGCGCGCTCTGTTTCGCGTTTTGCAAGCGACGGCGGGTCGAGAATGACCAGCCCGAATTTCCGTGAATGTTCAACAGCCAGCCATTCAAAAGCGTCAGCCTGCACGCGCTCGTGAGGGCATTGAGCGATCATTTTATCGGCAAGATTGAGTTTGAAGTTGCGTTCCGCCGACTCCAGCGCGTGGGCGCTGATGTCCAGGTCTGTCACCGATTTTGCCCCGCAGCGCGCGGCATAAAGTGAGAAGCCGCCGGAAAAACTGAACGCATTCAACACCTCGCGCCCCTTCGCAAGTTGTTCAGCCTCGCGCCGGTTATCGCGTTGATCGAGAAAAAATCCAGTTTTCTGTCCGCGAACCACGTCGGCTTCAAACCGGATTCCATTTTCCAGGAAGACGACGGTTTCGGACGCAAGCGTGCCGGATAAGATATCACCGTCCTTTTTGGGCGCTGACAATTTCGCCGCCGCGCTTTGGAGGTTCCGGCTTAATCGCAGGACAATTTGTCCGGGTTGCAATCGTTCGCGAATCAACGCAGAGATTTGCCCAAGCATTGGCAGCCAGGCGGCGGTGTAAAGTTTCAGCACGCAAGCTTGGTCATAGCGATCCAGAACCAAACCGGGCCAGCCATCGCTTTCGCCATTGATCAGGCGATAACCCGTCGTGCGCCCGTCAAACATCAGCTTGCGGCGGTCAATCGTTGCTTCAAACCGTGTTTGCCACCAAGCCGCGTCAATGTTTTGGGGCTTGCCAACGTGAAGCACGCGCACCCGGATTGGCGATTCCGGATCAAAAAATCCGACGGCAAAGAACTTGTCCTGCCGGTCAAAAATCACCGCGAGTTCGCCCGCCACGCCTTCACGGTTTTGCTCGCGCACGCTATCGGAGAAAACCCACGGATGTCCGGCACGAATCCGGTTTTCCGCAGCCGCAGTGATGCGCAGTCGCAATCGCGGCAACTTTTCCCGGTCATATTTGTCGGCGAAGGGTTTCACACGTTTCAACCGATTTTCATCCACACCGTTTTCAAATATGCCGGTTCGGCGCGGCTGATGGGAAAATCCGGCGGTTGCGGAACGTAATGCCGTTGCACAATCTTCCGTTTTGCTGCGTGAACCATCGCTTCCATGGTCGCGAGAAATTCTTCCGGCGGCCAGTCCGCCGCGTTGGTCGAGGCAAACAGGATTCCGCCAGGCTTGAGGACGGGCAGGGCGGCGGTGACGAGCTTGCCGTAATCCTTTTCCGCGCGGAACGTGCCGTGTTCCTTTGATTGCGAGAACGTCGGCGGGTCGAGCACGATGGCGTCGAATGCGCGGCCTTTCTTGGCCAGCCGCCGCAGCCAGTCGAATGCGTCGCCGTAGATGAAATCGTGCGCCGCCGGATCAAGGCCATTCAGCGCGAAGTTGCGCTTTCCCCATTCGAGATATTTCTTCGAGAGATCAAGGCTGGTCGTTCGCGCGCCGGCCTTGGCTGCGCAAACGGAAAAACCGCAGGTATAGGCGAAACAGTTTAGGAGATGGAAGTTGGAAGCTGGGAGTTGGGGAAAATTGGCGGCGATGTGGCCGGTGAGCAGGCGTCGGCGGTTGTCGCGCTGGTCGAGGAACAGGCCAACGGAATAGCCTTCGTTGAAACTCATCTCGTAGTGGAGGCCGTTCTCCAAAATCTCAAACCGCTCCGGCGCGGCTTCGCCCAAAACAAGTTGCGGCGAGGCTTCCGCTGTCGAGGAACGCCGAACTTGGCGCGAAAGAATTTTGTGATACGTGCCGCGCGCGGAAAAAACTTTGGCGAGCCGCGAGAACTCTGCGCTTTGATCCGCGCTTAACGGCAATTCGGATTGCGACAGCAGAAAATCACCGAGCTTCTCCACAAACCAGCCGGGCCAGCCGTCGCTCGCGCCGTTAATCAGACGGAAGGCATTCGTCGCATCCGGCTCGATGATGGCGGTGCGCAGTCCAAGTCGTGGTTCTTTGTCAAAATCTACCGGTGTAGTATATTTTACAGGCTCGTTGGCTGCCGGATGCGTGAATGCAATTTCCGTCGCATGCAAAAAAACGCGGGAAGACGCCGTGCCGCCGTAAAGCGTGTCGCCGAGAATCGGGAAGCCGTTTTCCGCCGCGTGAACGCGGATTTGATGCGTGCGGCCGGTGAATGGTTCGGCGCTTACCATTTTCAAACCCACGCTGTGGACCGCGAATTTGGCATCCGCGATGGGCGTGAATTTTGTCTCCGCCAGTTCGCCGTCCGGACGGCTCGCGTATTTTTCGCCAACACGGACGAGCGAAGTTTTCACGGTGAATTCTTTTGCCGGCACGGCGCGGTCGGTGAGCAGGAGATATTTTTTGCGGACGCGGCGGCCGGTGAACTGTTCCGTCAGAGACTTGTTGGCGAGCGGCGTTTTGCCGAAGATGAGGACGCCGCTAGTTTCCTTATCGAGCCGGTGCAGGATGGCGAGTGTGGCCCAGCGCGCCTCGCGTTGTTTCAGGCAGTCGTAAATACCTTCGCCGGCAAACGGCGCGGGCGAATGCGAGTTCCAGCCGGCGGGTTTGTGAACCACCAGCAGGTGCTCGTCTTCAAAAATCACGCACGGAACCACGCGGCATGAAAACATTTTCCGCCGTTGAAATGAAGTTTTGAATTTTGTCGCGTTGAAAAAACTCGCGGACGAGCGCGGCGCAATTCATTTTATCGGCGTGCATCTGGCCCATTTGCGACTTCGCGACTTCCGCAATTACACGCGGCTGGACGCGGATTTCGAGCCCGGCTTCCACCTGCTATTGGGCGACAACGCGCAGGGCAAGACGAACATCCTCGAAGCGATTTATCTCATGGCCACGCTGCGGTCGTTCCGTGGCGTTGGTGGCACACAGATGATACGGCACGGCGCGAAGGGCTATTTCGCCGGCGCCAACGTGGTGGGGCAGGGCGGCCATGAAATCAAAATCTACTGGTCGGCGCGCGAGCGCAAACTGGCGCTGGATGGTCAGCCGGTGAAACGGCTCGCGGATTATTTTGGTGCACTGCGCGCGGTCGTCTTTTGCACGGAGGATTTACAACTGGTCAAGGGCGCGGCGCGCGCGCGGCGGCGGTTCCTGGATTTGCTGCTGGCGCAGACGCGGCCCGATTATCTGCCGCTGCTCCAGCGCTACATGCACACCGTCCGCGCCCGCAATGCGCTGCTCAAGCTGCGCGCGGTGGACGAGGCGGCGTTGGACAGTTTCTCACAGGAACTGGTGAAGCTCGGCAACGAAATCATCCGCGCCCGCCGCGAACTGGCGCCGAAGTTTTCGCCGCTGGCGCGGCTGGCGTATCGCCGCATCTCCAACGACGCGGAGGAATTGCGCATCGAATATCTGCCGAGCGTGAAGAAGGATTTCGCCGTGGAACTGGCGCAATCGCGGGCGCGGGAGCGGACGTATCGCTCCACGCTGGTCGGGCCGCACCGGGACGATTTGCAATTGCTACTCAAGGAAAAATCCGCCGCGCAGTTCGGCAGCGAGGGGCAGAAGCGGACGCTGGCCATCGCGTTGAAAATGGCGCAGGCGGAATTTCTCGCGGGCATCCACGGTTCGCCGCCGATTCTGCTGATTGACGATGTGATGGGCGAATTGGACCTGAAGCGGCGCAGCGGGTTCCTGCCGTTGCTGGAGCACGCGCGCAAGGCGAGCGGACAGGTGTTCATGACCGCCACCGAGGAAAACTGGCCGAGCGAACTCGGAAGGGATTTGCAGCGATGGCAGGTTCAGGCCGGGAATCTGCAGAAGTTATAATTTCGCGACTCCACTCAACCCACCGATCAAGAAATAAACCGGCTCAAGCGGCGCAAGAGCAATGGATGTGTCAGGTGACGCTCCGCCTTCTTTGAGTATTTGTCCGAATCAACCTCCCGCGCCTGCTGTATTAGACTGTCGAAATTCAAATACGACATCAACTGCGGCCCGACCGTCAGAAGCGCCATTGCCCTCGCTGAAATTTTAGGGTCGGCCACCAGCGCGTTCGCCACGGCGTCGCAACTGAATTCATCCAGACGCGACAATTTTTTGAAAGCCCTGGCCAAACTGGACCGGAATATGCCGGTGTGGCCCAGGGCGTGATGCGCCATTTCGTGCCCCATGATAAACGTAAGTGTCCGGGCATCTCCCGAGCGCAGGCAGGCATCAACCATGTCGTCTTGCAATACGACGACTTTTTTGCCGGCCAGTTTCACGGCGGCGGCATTGATGGTGTTTCCCTGCAAAACATAAGCCTTAGGAGGGGAACTCATTCCCAGTCGTTCGGCGATGGCCACCGCACATCGGTGGATTTCTGGGAATTGTGTCTCGCTCACCTCGACCGCCGAGCCTTTCAGTGCAGCAATGGCCTTCTTGCGATTAAAATAATAAGCGATCTGGGCGATGATTAATATAAGCAACAGAATTCCCCAAGTGAGCAGGCCACCGACCAAAATGCCGAGGCCAAACACGAAAAAGCCAAGCACTACGGCCGAACCAGTGCCCGGTTCAATATGCTCCTTGGGATTGACGGGTGAACCGCCGGGATGCAACGGCGGCAGGGGATTATTTCCGGCGGGGTCAGCAACAATGGAAGAGCCATTCATAATTTTGCAATAATGTTGGTTGTTTAACGGCACGGAATCGGGGAGAACACACCCGCAATCTTCTGGTTTCAACAATTATTAAACGTAGAAAACAAATGAGGCAATCATTATTTATAATTAACTTTTACCATCCTTTGGAATCAGCAGCTCGTTTCCTCCTTTCCTATTTTCCTGATTTTCCAGTATGCTTCACCCATGCGAATTTTGTCAGGCATCCAGCCCAGTGGCACGCTGCATCTCGGAAATTATTTCGGGATGATGCGGCCTGCCATCGAGCTTCAGGAAAAGGGCGAGGCGTTTTATTTCATCGCGGATTACCATTCGATGACCACGCTGACCGATGCCACGCAACGCCTCAAAAACACGCTCGACGTGGCGATGGATTTTCTCGCCTGCGGCCTTGACCCGAAGAAGACCGTTTTCTTCCGCCAATCCGACGTGCCGGAAGTGACCGAATTGACGTGGTTGCTATCGACGGTGACGCCGATGGGTTTGCTCGAACGCGCGCACAGTTACAAGGACAAGACGGCGAAAGGCATCGCGCCAAGCCACGGGCTTTTCGCCTACCCGGTGCTGATGGCGGCGGACATTTTGATCTACGATTCAAACGTTGTGCCGGTGGGGCGCGACCAGAAGCAGCACGTCGAGATGACGCGCGACATCGCCATCAAGTTCAACGAGCAATACGGCCAGACGTTCGTGATTCCCGAATCGCGAATCCGCGACGAAGTCGCCGTGGTGCCCGGCACGGACGGCCAGAAGATGAGCAAGAGCTACGGCAACACGATTGAGATTTTCGGCGACGAAAAAGCCATCAAGAAAAAAATCATGGGCATCACGATGGATTCGCGCACGCCAGCGGAACCGAAGCTGGACGCGGAAAAGAATATCGCCGTGCAATTGCTGAAGCTTGTCGCGCCAGCCGAAGTTGGAAAGGATTTTGAAAACCGTTTGCGCGCCGGCGGTCTTGGTTACGGGGATTTGAAGAAGGCGCTCTTTGAGAATTACTGGAATTATTTTGTAGATGCGCGGAAGAAACGCGCGGAACTTGCGGCGAATTTGAATTATGTCAACGGTGTTCTTGCCGATGGGGCTGCGAAAGCGCGAACGCTGGCGCAGAGGGTTTTGAAACGTGCGCGGAAAAATTGCGGATTGGAGTAGGACAGGCTGCAAGCTTTTTTCTATTATTCCGAACGGAGAGTCAGATGTGGTGTCCGGCCTGCATTATTTTTGACATCGCTGCCGCCGAAAATTAGGATTTCCGACGGGAAGATTAAGGCCTGATGCAATTAAACCAAACCAAAGACTTCGAGCCGGCATCCTCCCCAGAATCCAAAGGGAAGGGATTTGCGGACAGTGTTTCAGAATGGAGCACCCGGCATCCCGTGCTGGCAATCATCCTTGTTTCCCTGCTGGCGGTTGTCATCAATTGTTATCCGGTGATTTTCTGTGGCAGGAGCTACGTTTCCTCCACGTGCATGGATACGTTGGTCTATTCATGGTGGCCACCGCTTCCGGGAACGAATCTTCCGCAGCGCGTGTCGCAACATGGGAGTGATACGGCGGCGATGATGATATGGGGAGTTCCGGTCGGGTTTATCGAATCCCGCAGTTTGCTGGAGCACGGGGAGCTTCCGCTTTGGAACCGATACAGCCACGCGGGAGACACCCTCATCGGGCAGAATGAGACCATGCTGGGTGATCCGCTGCAATTGATTGTCATTCTTGGTCGCGGGTCGGCGGGAGCCTGGGATGTCAAATTTGTTCTGGCAAAATTTCTTTTTTGCGTGGGTTTCGGCCTGCTCATTCTGCGGCTTTTGGGGAACCGCCTGCTGGCATTGATGTTTGCCGCGCTGGCGGCATATTGCGGGGCTTTTTTTTATATCAACAACCACCCGGTCTTTTTTGTCTTCTGCTATGCCCCCTGGATTTTGCTTTGTGCTCTCGCGTGGCTCGACTTGGGATCCAAGAGGCATTTCTGTTGGGGGGTGGTTTGGTTGCTGGTTAACTTTGCCTGCTTCAACGCGGGACATGTCGAGACGGCGGTGGTTTTGATTGGTGGACTGAACCTGACGGCCATTGCCTATACATTGGCCCGGCACCACAGTGCCGCTGACCTGGCAATGGTGATCGGGCGCATGGGCGTTGGGACCATTCTCTTTTTCGGGCTGACGGCGCCCATGTGGATGTCTTTTTTTGCCGCGCTTGACGGGGCATATTCCGTGCATTCAGAAGTCCATGTAATTCAACTTCCCGCAATGACTTTGCCGGGCATATTCGACGACCTTTTTTTCCTCCTTCCCTTGAAGAGCGATTCCTACGCCGCAATCGCACCCGGAACCAGCCTGTTGGTGATGGCTGGCTGCATTCTTTCCGCGTTGAGATGGCGGCAGCTGAAGGGAGAGCCTTTCTTCTGGGTGAACAGCAGTGCAATCCTGCTGTGGAGTGGCTGTGTATTCGGATGGATCCCGGCTCCTGTTCTTGCGGCGATTCCGTTGTTGAACCGTGTCGGTCATGTCTATACCGACTTTTGCTATCTGCTGGTCATCCAACTTACAATTCAGAGCGCCTATGGCTTCAAGTGTCTGGCGCAGGACAACAATTTCCGGCGCGCGGCATTGGATTTTCTCTGGGTGGCGCTGATTTTCGGAGTAATGGTCCTGGCCTATTGCCTTGGAATGACACACCGCCCCATTCCGTGGAACTATTTTCTATGCGTCTTGGCGGCGGCAATTGGCTCGCCGTTGCTTTTCACCTATTTTAGTAGCCGCAATTGCCCGATACCGGCGGTGGGATGGGCGGGCATTATTATTTTGGGATTTATTCCCCACTTTCGTTTTGGACTTTACAACTCTGGCAACGAAAAAATGTTGATGCTGCCGGGGCCGCGAGTGGTTTTAAACGCCTCGAGCCAGGCCATTGATTGGATCAAGCTGGATAAATCCGCCCCGTTTCGTGTTGTCGGAATGGAATTGAATCTTTGCGGCGATTATTCGGCCGTTTATGGCATTGAAGATATCCGTTCGTGCGCGCCGTTGAGCAATGGCGACTATATTGACCTAATCCGAAAATTTCCGGGAGTGCAATTCGACCGGGATTGGGTAATCGAACTGACGGATTTAGTGGCGGCGCAGCCCCTGTTGAACATGCTGAACGTCAAATATCTGCTGGTTTATCCCAACACCCAGATTGATATTGAAAAGGGCGTTGGCTTTCGCATTGCCGACCGGAGCGATTTTCTGGTCTTGGAAAATCTACAGGTATGGCCGAGGGCATTTTTCACGGACAAAGTTGCCACCAATTCTTCCACGGACGGATTCATCAAACAGCTCTGGGAAAACGGCAAGCAGCCATTTGTCGCCATGTCCCGGGATGAAATAAACAAGCAGCCTGGCTTGCAGCCGTTGGTGAACACGAAGATGGCAACCATAATCCCGGCGACGAATTATCTGCTGCTTCCCAATTCAACGGCATTTGACGTTCATGCATCTTCCGCAGGCGTGGTTTGTCTCACCGAAGGACAAGCAAAAGATTTTACGGTGAAAGCCAACAATGAGCCCAAGGAAGTTCTGACGGTCAACCGCGCGTTCAAAGCCGTGTATCTCGACAAGCCGGGAGACTATCACATCGAGTTTACCTACCGGCCTCGCCACTGGTCTCTGGCTTGCGCCTGGTTTTGGATTTCGGCGGGTGTGGTCATCGCGCTTGCAACCATGAGCGTTTTTTGCACCAGGCATAAACGGAACACTTCATAAAATCCAAAAGCTGCATGAACCACCAAACACAGGAAAGACAGATGGTTAAAATATGCCACGTCTGCAAAGGCGCGAGGATCCATTATCTTTTTTCAGCCTGCGGTCACCGGGTGGTTCGTTGCGACGACTGCGGGCTGGTGTTTTTGAATCCACAGCCCAGCGACGATGAATTGGCCGGGATATACGACGCGAATTACTTTTTAGGCAGCGAGAGCGAAGCCGGACGCGATACCGTCAGTAAAATCAAACAGGCCACAGCCAATTTATATCTTTCGGAAATCCGCCGTTATCACGGTTCTGAAAATGGACGACTGCTCGAAGTCGGGTGCGGCGAAGGCGACTTTCTGGTTTCTGCTGAAGCCGATGGCTGGCAGGTCGCCGGTGTCGAATTTTCACCCGCCGCCTGTAAAATTGCGCAGCAACGCCTGAAAAATGGCAAGGTGACGTGCGGGGAATTGCAACAGGCGAGTCTGGCATCGGAGCAGTTTGATCTTTGTGTTGTTTCCGACGTAATCGAGCATGTTCGCGCGCCGATGGAGTTCCTTCAGGAAATTCATCGCCTGCTAAAACCCGGCGGCACACTGTTCATTGCCACGCCTTCGATTGACTCCTGGTCTGCCCGAATCATGCGGCAAAGATGGATGGAATTCAAAGCCGAACACCTGACGTATTTCAACCGCCAAACCATCCAGACGGCGCTTTTCAAGTCAGGCTTCCGCGAAATCATCGTTCAAGCCGGCTGGAAAATTCTCAATTTTGATTACATCAGGAGACATTTCGAACGCTTTCCGGTTCCCATGGTGACACCGGTCTTGGGTTTCATTGGCCGCATACTGCCGAAAAAATTACACTTCCGGCACTATCGGATTGTCGCCAGCGGGATGATGATTTTTTCACGGAAAGCGGAATTACGGCCACAGCCGGTGCTTTCCGTGATTATTCCGGCCTACAATGAGGCGAAGACATTCGGCACCTTGTTGGAAGCCCTCCTTCGCAAGGAATTGACCGGCTTCCAGATGGAAATTGTCGTGGTCGAGAGCAATTCGACCGATGGCACGCGTGAAGCCGCATTGACATACAAGAACCATCCGAAAGTGAAGCTGATTTTGGAAGAACAACCACGCGGGAAAGGTCATGCCGTGAGAACCGGCATCAAAACAGCTTCCGGGGATTATGTGTTGATTCAGGATGCCGATCTTGAATATGACCTCGAAGATTACGACGCATTGCTGGAACATCTGGTTGCCGGGCGCAGCGCATTCGTTCTCGGTTCCCGGCATGGAGGACGTGACGTCTGGAAAATGCGGCAGTTCACCGGCCAGCGCGGCTTGAGCATGTTCTTTAATCTCGGCCACTGGTTTTTCACCACGCTTATCAACGTGCTGTTCTTCCAGCGGCTTCGCGATCCGTTCACGATGTTCAAGGTTTTCCGCCGGGATTGTCTTTCGGGACTGGAATTTGAGTGCAATCGCTTTGACTTTGATTTCGAGCTTCTCATCAAGCTCATCCGCAAGGGCTATCGCCCGGTTGAATTGCCGGTGAACTATCGCTCCCGCTCATACCAGGAAGGAAAGAAGGTGAGCATGTTTCGGGACCCGCTCTCGTGGCTGGGCGCCCTTGCCTGGCTGCGATGGGTGAAGATTGATCCCATGAGCGTCATCGGGCGGGCGCACAATCTGGGAAAGGAATCAGCTTCAGTCAAAACTGACGAACTTAACCCGTGAGCGCCTCGCCGCTCATTTGCTCCGCTAAACGATTTTCAACTTCGGCAAATCCTGGGAGTCCACCAGGCCGACCGGCTGGCGCTTTGCGTTCACGACGATCAAATCGTCAATGTTCCGTTCGTCAAATATTTTCAAAGCTTCAACCGCCAAAGCCTCGTGGCAGATGCAAATCGGGTGGCGCGTCATCACTTTTTTCAGCGGCCGCGAAAGCAGATTTTCATCACCCGCCATGTGCCGGCGGAAATCGCCGTCGGTGAAAACGCCCGCGAGTTTGCCGCGCGCATTGACCACGCTCAAGCTGCCGGACTTGGCGCGCGTCATCACGAGCAGCGCTTCCTTGACCGTAAGGTTTTCATCCGCAATGGCATTGCGATTACCCGTGCGCATGATGTCGCCGACCTTGAGCAGCATCGCGCGCCCGATTGCGCCGGAAGGATGCAGCCGGGCGTAATCCTTTTGCTTGAAGCCGTGCGCCTGCAACACCGCCATCGCCAGCGCGTCGCCCATCACCAGCGTCGCCGTCGTGCTGCTCGTCGGCGCGAGGTTGAACGGGCAGGCTTCCTTCGGGACTTTGACGTTGAGCGAAACGTCGCTGTGTTTGGCGAGCGACGATTTCAGATTGCCGGTGAATGAAATGATTTTGACGGAAAAGCGTTTTAGAGCAGGCAACAGATTTAGCAATTCCTCCGACTCGCCGGAATAGCTCAACGCGAGAATCACGTCGCCGTCGTTCACGATGCCGAGGTCGCCGTGGAGCGCGTCCACGCTGTTGAGCACGACGCTGGTGGAGCCGGTGCTGGTGAGCGTGGCGGCGATTTTCTGGCCGACGTTGCCGGATTTGCCGATGCCGACCACGACAATTTTGCCGCGTTGCGCCAGCGCAGCCGCGATCATTTCCACCGCGCGCTCAAACGATTTATCGAGTTGCGCGCGCACGGCCTTCAGCGCGGCCAATTCAATGTCAAAAACTTTTCTGGCTTGGACGAGATGCTTCATTGGGCGAGGATGCAGCGAAGCCGTGCTCATTTCAATCTCGAATGGCAACCCGCCGGCGCCGGTCACTTCGTTTGCGAGAAGAGCATGAAGACGCGCGGGCCGCGGGGGGTCGCAATGGCGAATTGCAATTCCTGCGCGCCGGTCGGAATGGCCAAGCCGTCGCTGTGCGCGTCCTCCACCGGTTTGCCGTCCGCAAGCAGCATATAATGATGCGTGCGGTTGCCCGGAATGTGATGGAGCATCACATGCCAGGTGCGCATCGCGCGGTCGTAAATCAACGGCGTCTTCTGCCAGTTCGTGAACGTGCCGGCGACTTCGACCGTTGCCGGCTCCTGCGTCTGCCCGTCCGGCAAGCGCCAGCGGAAGATTTTTGTGAAAACCAATTTGCGTTCCGCCGGCGGCTTTGCACCGGTGGGAGCCTTGGAAAACCCCGTCCCGCTTTTGTGCGCCGGCTTTTGCAGGAATGCGTTGCCAAAATTTTGAGCCATAAAATGCGTCTCTGTCACCGTGGAAGATAAACGACGATCGCTTGCGGCTCAAGTTGGAGTTGCGGATTTGGCCGGATTTTTTCCAAGCCGTGTTTTCACGGCTTAACCGCCGCTGGTGTTAAACTGCTGCGTGATGCGGTCGAGGCGTTTGTTGCTGGCCCGGATGCGGGCGGCAAGCGTCCGGATTGTGGCCTGTAGGAAGGGCGCGGCAAGGTCGGGCGCCTCCAGCATGAGGCGGCTGAAGGCCGTGGTGGTAAATTTCAGCATGGTGCTGTCCACGTTGGCGACCACATCCGCCGAGCGGGGGCCGTGATCGAACAGCGACATGTCGCCAAAAAAATCACCGGGGCCAAACGTGGCGAGGATTGTTTCCTTGCTGCCGGTCATTGTGCGGGCGCGCAATTCCCCGTCCATGATGAGATACATCGCGTCGCCCGGCTCGCCCTGTTTCACCACCACCGACCATTGCGACACGGGTTGCTGTTCCATGAATTGAATCAGTTGCCCGAGCTGTGCGTCACTCAACCCGGCCAGGATTTTGATGCGGCGCAACGAGCCGGGCTTGAGGCCGGCGGACGCGACCCTGACGGGATTGGCCGTGATGTGCGTCGTCCCTCCATGGGGAAAGAATTGCTTGAGCTCGGGAATGGATCCTGCCCGCTGCCAGGTTTCGCCGCTACGCGCAAAAACCCACGTCTCCTTCAAAACGCGCTCGTCCTTCACCCAGTCCACCAAGACCGGCATTTCCACCGGTCCATAGGGAGCGTCATCAATCCCCCAGATGATGAATTCGTTGGCACCTTTCTCTTCCGCCATGGCCGGAAATTACTCCGTATTGGGATAAGAGCCAAGCACTTTGACGTAGCTGCTCTCGCGTTCAAGCAGCGCAACAGCCTTTGAAACCTTGCTGTCCTGAACGTGGCCGTCGCAGTCGATGAAGAAGAAATATTCCCACGCCTTCCGTTTGCTCGGGCGCGACTCGATTTTCGTCATGTTGATCTTGTAACGCCGGAACGCCGCGATTGCATGATGCAATGCGCCGACCTTGTCCGCGACACTCACCATCAAGCTCGTCCGGTCATCGCCGGTGGGCGGACTGCACTGGCGGCCCAAAACCAGGAAGCGCGTCGCGTTGGCGGCGTTGTCCTGAATGTCCTGCTCCAGCACGTCCAGGCCGTATTTCTCGGCGGCGATGATGCCAGCGATGGCTGCGGAATTCTTTTCCTTCCGGGCCAGTTCCGCCGAACGCGCATTGGATGAGGTCTCGACAATCTCCACACGTGGCAGATGGTTTTGAATCCAGCCACGGCACTGCGCCAGCGATTGCGGGTGGACGTAAAGCTTCCGGATTTTCGAGCGCGTTCCGCCCGGCGGGACCATCAGGCACTGCTGCACCGGCAGAATGATTTGCGAAACGATTTTCAGATCGCTATCTACGAACATGTCGAGCGTGTGCGTGACGACGCCCTCGGTGGAATTTTCCACCGGCACCACGCCGTAATCCGCGCGCTTTTTGCTGACCTCGGTGAAGACGTCCGCGATGGTCTTTTGCGGCGAGTATTTGAGGCTGGAACCAAACCGGCGGATGGCCGCCTGATGCGTAAACGTCGCCTCCGGGCCGAGATACGCGATGGTCATCGTCTTTTCCAAGGCCAGCGCGCTGGACATGATTTCGCGGTAAATCGCGCGCAACTGGTCGCCGGTGATCGGGCCGTTGTTCAATTTGCAAATGCGGTCGAGCACGGCGCGTTCGCGGTGCGGCGCGTAAATCTCCTCGCCCGCCGCGAGCTTGATGCTGCCGATGGACAGCACGTGGCGGGTGCGCTCATTGAGCAGCCGGATGATGCTCGCATCCAGCTTGTCAATCGCCTTGCGATGTTCGGGAATGTTCACGGTCAGGGACAGGGCATTAAGCGTAAACCAATCTTCCGCGCGGCTGCGGAATTTCATGACCGTCCTCTTTTGCGGTCTTGATCCAGAACTTGATGGCGTCTTCGGCGTTCTTGATGGCTTCCTGCCGCGTCGCGCCGTGGGCCATGCAGCCGGGAAGTTCCGGCACATCCACGACGTAGGCTGCATCTTCCGCGCTCCACCAGATGATCATTTCGTAGCTGTTCACCTTCATAACAATTTGTAGTTTGCCAGAATTTTCCGCATTTGTCGAACCTGATATGGCTTGGCCTTCGAACCTTCGCGCTGAAGGTTGATGCGCTCCATCACGCCGGCCTGTGTGAAAATATGATGGCTGCCGGAGACGCGCATCCGAAATCCTTTCGTCTGCAATAAATGGCAAAGTTCCTCGAAGCGAATGTTTGCATCCGAATCTCCACGCAAGATTTTGTCGAGAGTTTTTTCGACACTCATGGTTCTAAAAATTTATTGCGGATTTGGTGGTTCCGCATTTTTATTTCCGCCCTGCTGATCTTCCAATTTCAACTGCTCCGGCGGAGTCGTCGCCAGGCCGGGATCAGCCGTGACGGGCGCTGGCGGCCTAGTGATGGGAATGCGGCGGAGTTCGTCCGCGGCGGGCAAATCTTCCAGGCTGCCGAGTCCGAAATATTCGAGGAATAGCGCCGTCGTGCCGTAAGTCGGCGGGCGGCCCACAACCTCAGCGCGGCCCACCGCCTCGACGAGGCCGCGTTCCATGATGGTCTGCATTGTGCCGTCCACGTTCACACCGCGAATCTGCTCCACCTCGGCGCGGGTGATGGGCTGGCGATACGCGATGATGGCGAGCGTTTCCAGCGCGGGCTGCGAAAGTCGCGGCGGCCGTGACTTGATGCCGACAAGCGCCTTGAGCCATGGCGCAAATTCCGGTTGCGTGACGAATTGCCACGAACTGGCGACGCACGCGAGCCGGTAACTGCGCGCGGCGGTTTCATGCTCGGCGGCGAGCTGTTCGAGTGCGGCGGTCAATTCGCTGTCCCTGGTTTTAGCGAGTGATTTGGCGGTGGCGTCTGAGCCCTCGGCATCGGCGGCAGCGGCGAGCACTTCGCGAAGTTCCTTCACGCTCAAAGGTTTTTGCGCGGAGAACAGCAGGGATTCGAGAATGAATTTAGGTTCCATTTTGGATTTACGATTTGCGATTTACGATGGACGCGCGTATTCGGTGGTGGAGGCAGATATCTTGTCTGCCGTAGAGCCGGGCGTTCCGCCCGGCGGATTATTGGCTGATGTTTCAGAAGACGCGGAAGCATCGGATGGACTTCCGGGCGGCAGGATGCCGCCCTCCACGGCAGGCGGGACGCCTGCCGCCACGACTTCCGCGTGGCGGATTTCGATTTCGGCAAAATGTTCGGGCTGGACGCAGACGAGCTGTTTGAGGCGGATCAATTCCAGCAGCGCAAGAAAGGTGCAGATGACCTCCGCGCGGCTCGCGGCGCTCTCAAACAACTCGGCAAAGCGCACCCCGCCGCGCTCGGAAATGATTTTCAGGATGAATTCGATCTTTTCGCTGACGGTCCATTTGTCCTCGAAAATGTCGCGCGCGTCACCTTCACGCTTTTTGAAGCGTTGCAGGACGCCATTGACGGCGTTGAGCAGGTCGAAAATGGAGACTTCCGGTTTAACCGCAGGTAACGCAGATTCAAATTCCATTTTTACCGGCAGGCGCGGGAAGACATTTTCCTGGCGCGCCTCGAACGATTGCAACTGCACGGCGGCGTCCTTGAATTTTTTGTATTCGACGAGCTGGCGGATGAGCTCCCAGCGCGGGTCTTCGCCTTCGTCCTCGCCTTCGACCTGCACCTGCTGGTCCACGGGCAGCAGCTCGCGGCTCTTGATATACATGAGCGTCGAGGCCATCACGAGAAATTCGCCGGCGACTTCGAGGTCGAACTCGCGCATCAGGTCGATGTAGGCGATGAATTGCGTGGCGAGCTTGGTGAGGTTGACCTCGTAAATGTCCACCTCCTCCTTTTTGATGAGATAAAGGAGCAGGTCGAGCGGGCCTTCAAAAACCT
>Ga0181525_10000883_pt1 | contig 26093 bp, 25 predicted proteins | sample PEATcosm2014_Bin_48_FD_121100 | JGI IMG/M metagenome (GOLD analysis project Ga0181525, IMG submission 121100) | Peatland microbial communities from MTU Mesocosm Facility, Houghton, MI, USA - PEATcosm2014_Bin06_10_metaG | ecosystem: Environmental > Terrestrial > Soil > Wetlands > Peat | place... | reverse complement strand
GCTCGTCGGCTTGGACCTACGAGCTGCAGAATGACCCCGGCACCCGAATTGAAATCCAAGAGACCCCAACGCGTTGCTGCATCCACCGAGAGGGCGCTGGCCGCAAGTCTCGACGGCAAATGTCACCTGCGGCTCTACGTCGCGGGGGCGACCACGCGGTCGCGCGAGGCTCTTCGGAGTGTGTACCAGCTTTGCGAATCCGAACTTAAGGACAACTTCGAGTTGGAAGTGGTCGACGTCTACCAGCAGCCGGAGAAGGCAAGGGAGGACCAGATCGTGGCAACCCCGACATTGGTGAGGCAGCTGCCGCTTCCAGTGCGCCGTTTCATCGGCAACATATCCAAGATCAAAGGTTTATCGGGAAAGTCGGACTCCGTCCAAGGAGGCAAGATTGCATCTTGAAGATCGCCCGCCCAAAGCCACCCGACGACCGCGCGGAACTTGATGCTCGTCTGTTGGAAGCGGAGGCAGCGCTCCGCGCGATTCGCAACGGCGACGTGGATGCCGTCGTCGTGACGGGCAGGAAGGGCACGCAGGTATTTGCCCTTGGAGACGCAAAAAACGACTATCGCGCGCTCATCGAGTCAATGAACGAGGGGGCGCTGACACTCACGGCGGACAAGATGATATTGTACGCCAACCAGTGCTTCGCCAGGATGGTCAAATACCCGTTGGAGAAGGTGATCGGCGGCGACTTCCGCCGGTTTTTGTCCCCGGGCGGACTTGAGGTTCTCGATCTCCGCCTGGAACGCCTGGAAGGATCTGGCGCAAAGTTCCAGGTACTGTTGACTACGAGCAACGGCTCTCAGACCCCGGTACAGGTGTCGATCCGCCGGCTGGCGGGGAATGGAGCAACTCGAGCAACCATCAGCATGGTCGTGACAGACATGACGGAGGTGCGGCGAACGGAGGAAATGCTGCGCGCCCTGACGCACCGGGTTGTTCAGGCTCAGGAGGCCGAGCGCGGGCGCGTGGCGTTTGAACTCCACGACAACATTACCCAGCTAATCTGCGCATCGCTCTTTCGCAGTCAGGCGCTGGCCGACAAGCTCTCGCCGCGAGATGGCAGCACAAAAAACGACGCAATCAAGCTTCGCGAGATGCTTTGCAAGACCGCGGAGGAGGTGGAGCGAATCTCCCATAATCTCGGGCCTAATGTGTTGGAGCACCTGGGCTTGGTTGCGGCGCTGGGCGACGCGGGGACCGAATTCGAGAATCGGACCGGGGTGTCCGTGAAGCTGGTCTGCACGCTGTTGACCACCCGGCTATCCAACGACATCGAGCTGGCTTTCTTCCGAATCCTCCAGGAAGCCCTGAGGAACGTCGAGAAGCACGCGTCCGCGCAGCATGTCGGCGTGCGCCTCAGCCGGCAGGGAGAATTCGTCCAACTGATGATAAACGACGACGGGATCGGATTCGATGTCGATCGCCGCCATGCGAAGAGGAGCGGGAGGGCGAGCCTCGGTCTTCTCAGCATGAGCGAGCGGGCAAGCTGCCTGGGCGGCACGCTAAAGCTGAGATCCAATAGACGCTCGGGCACAGAAATTGAAGTCCTCGTTCCGCTGAATCGGAAAGTCGCGGTTGCCGTTTGAACCGGTAGCTGAAGCGGATGGCGATCCCGGGTGTGCCCCTTTTGCAGGCGCCCAGCGAATACGCGGAGTCTCCGCTCCTGCAGAGATCAATGTGGGGCGGGAAAGACCCCATAGTTGCGTCTATCGGGACGTGGTACGGTGTCCCGATGAATACACTACTCCTGATAATTGTCCTTCTTCTCCTTTTCGGCGGCGGCGGGTTTTACTTCGGAGGACCTATGATCGGCGGGAGCGGGCTTGGCCTGATCCTGCTGATCTGCCTCATCGTTTTCATAATGGGCGGATTTCGAACGAAGAGCTGACCCCGACGTCCCGTTGGGTGACGACGGCTGGCATTGTCAGCGCGGATCCGATGATCGGCGCCGTAAGAAGGACGCCCTTGGTGAGCCGGTTGGCGACCTTCTCGATCCCGTCCACCTGCATATTTGCATCGGTTGCCATCAACTCCAACCAGGCGTTGGAGGCCGTTTCCGGGATCCGGTCCGTGCGGCTAATAAGGCATGGGGTGAAGTCCTTCGACTCGGGCATGAAGATTACGGCGTCGCCCCAATATTCTCCCTGCTCATCCGCCCTACCTTATCTCGTCCGCGTTTCGGTGGATCGGGGCGTTTGGGTCGAAGGTTGATAATGGATAAGCCCCACCTGGTCGAGTAGGAGGAGCGTCCGGCCAAGCAGGGCCGGCTCGCCGGGAACAAATAGTCCGTACCCGCCAGCATGTCGGCCGAAGCCTGGAGGAGATTGGCCGATGTGGCCTCAGGAGCCGTTGCTCCGGGACGGAAAAGGCGATTAATGCTTGGGACCGTCGTCCCGCCACTCGCCCTTGGTCTGATGATAATGGCCGTCCCGGCCCTTGTCCCAATGCGGTGGGTTCCATCGACCATGCCCATGGGGGGGGCTGGCCCAGCGTCCGCCCACCCAGGCGTAATGTCCCGGGCCGCCGTCCCAGTAGCCGCCGATCCATACAAAGCCCGGCCCGGGACTGACTCCAATGATCACTTCGCGCCTTGGCGGCGGCGGCGGCGCCTCAAGATTGATGTTCAGCGAAATATCGGCGAAGGCCGGGGAGGCCGAGACGGAGGGGGTCAGGAACCCCGACAGGGAGAGAAGGCCGAGCCCGGAGGCCAGCCGAATCGAGGCGCAGGGAGCGCGGCGAAATTGGTTCATAGCGTGTTTCATCGTGGATATTGGACAGCCGCCGCGCCCGTTCGGTTCGCCGCGATCGGACAAACCAGGTGTTCACCCCACTGCCCCCATTTTTCTTGAATCGGCAGCAACCGGCTCCCAACCGAGGCATGAACCCGGGCGGGCACCTTCAGGAACTCCCGCGCCGCCAATTATCTGCGGCCGCCCGGATGGACATAACCGCCGCCTCCGTGGCCATACCAGCCCCGGCCACCGCCATCGATCCAGACGCCGTCGCCGTACCAGCCGCCTCCGTAGCCGCCGCCACCGCCCACGTAACCCACGCATCCGGTCCAGGCGAGCTGCATTCCGACCAACATCAGGGAGTAAAGGAGTATCTTGCGTGTGTGTTTCATGGGCTGTTAGCGGGATTGGCGCTTTCGATGTATTCTACGAGGCCGAGAGTGCCGCCGGTGGAATCCAGGATGATCGCAAAGCGGCTTCCAAATTCGGCCGAATGCGGCGCTACCAGAACCTCGCCCCCGAGGCCCGGGACCTTTGCGAGGGTCGCATCGAGGTTCGCGACGCGGATGACGCCAAGCCAGCTGGGTTTCGCGTCATTGGCGTCGGGCAGCGGTGCAACGCCGCCGCGCGCCTGCCCGGCGCTCGACAGCACGAAGTCGCTCTTGCGGTCGGATTTGGTCTCGGGCGCAACATCAAATCCCAATGCGTCGTGATAGAAATCGGACGTGGTCTTCGGATTCTTCGCGTAGATCTCGAACCAGTTCCAGGCGCCCGGCCTTGTGTCGGTGTCGGGTGCGTCGCCCGAGCTCGACTGCAGGAGGCCAATGGGCTGGTCGTCCCTGTCAGAGACGATCGCCTGGTGGCCGCGGTCGGGAAAATTCCTCGACGGGGCCCGCACGGTCCCGCCGTCCTTTGACACCGCTGCCAGCGCGGCATCGATATCGGTGACGGCGAAGTAGCCAATCCAGCGCGCAGGATGGTTGGGCCCAGTCACGGACCGCGGAGCCAATCCCGCGACCGGCACGCCGTCATTGCTGAAGATGGTGTAGCCCTTCCCCTTTTGTTCGAGCGCCGTTGCAGTCCAGCCAAGAAGCCCGCAGTAGAACTTCGTCGCGCTGTCGGAGTCTGTTGTAAACAGGTCGGCCCAAACAAGCTTGCCCGGGCGGTGTTCCGTCGTTGCGGGCGTGTTTAGGGGCGGAAATTTCGCAGCGTGGGCTGAGAGGGGAAAGCTTGCGGTCAGCAGTGCCGCAGCAGCAAAAACAGGGGCAAATCGAAGGATGGGTTTCGTGTTCATATCATGGGTGATCGGGACCGCGACGATGAAGATAGAGCATGGAGGCAGATCCCAAAATGGGGTGTAACCCGTACGCTCGAAGGGTTTTTCGTGGAAACGCCCAAGACCGGCGCAACGGGCACCCCGTCGGCAGCACCTAGCCGATGGGAGGGGCACCTGGGAAAACGGGGCGGAAGAATTCAGGCCCCGGGGGTTGAGACGGACACGCGGGACTCCGACCCCCGGCGATTGGGCCTCCTACCCGGACCTGAACCCGGGATGGGGTTTGGGAAGCCTATTTCTTCTGGCGGTCGCGACCCAAACGAAGCTTTGTGCCCGCAGCCTCGCTCCCTGGTTGATTCCTGGGATTTCAACCGCTGGGCGCGGTGGCCTCCATCAGACCCGGGGGTTCGGGCAAAGCCGCCTTACTTGAGGCCTGCCGTCCATTCGATCGCACCTTTCAGGTGCGCCCGGTAGAGGGGATCAGCCCACATCTCCTCCGTGTGGCCCAGCGCAGTCTGGAAGACACGGCCTTTCTCGTTTTGGGAGTACCAGACAAGGGGGTGGTCCCCCATTCGCTGCTTCGCACCGGCGAACCACCGGTTGTCGTCAACGTTGTAGGAGGACTCGTCGATCGAGATCAGCACGTGCACGTTCGGACGCGGGTCCCGGTCGAAGCTGTACCATTCGTCGGTGGTGATCCATTCCGCCGAGGGAAAGAAGCTCGTGGCCGGATGGCTCCGGTCCTCGATCACAAGCCGGGCTTTCTGCGCGGGGGGATGCCCTAGGAACTTGGCGCCGAGCTGGCGGTTGTACCATGGCCAGTCGTACTCGGTGTCTGCACCCGTGTGGATGGTGAGGAGGCCTTTGCCGCCCTTCACAAATCCTTCAATCGCCGCCTTCTCCTCGGCGGTGAAGATGGTCTTCGTCGTCATAAGGAAGATGACGACGTCGAAGTGCTCGAGGAACGCCGGGGTGACAAGCGATGTGTCCTCCGTCGCAGTGACGCCCCACTTGGCCTCCTGGGCCATCTCCACCAGAGTCTTGATCGCCGTCGGGATCACCTGGTGCCGGTAGCCGGCCGTCTTTGAGATCACGAGGAGCCTGATCTTCGGACCGGGAACGGGAAGATCGGCAGCGAAGGCGGTGCCAAGTAATGAGAAGGCCATGAGGAAGCGAAGGATCAATTTCATTGGGGTTGGATTGAGACGTGACGGGCGCGGCTGGGTTGGAGCATGCCGGAAGGGGGCGGGTCTTGAGGTTTCGTGCGGGGTTAAAGGTCGGAGTGTCCTGGTCCAGGCATCGACTCCTGGTCCGACCATGGACGATCTCGGGGCAAACTGGAAACAAGATCGATGGCTAAAGATAGATTGCCGGGGGGCCGGGACCCGCCGGAGCGGTCCGGAATGGGGAAGCGTGCGTATGAGCCCCGAACCCGCCCGCTCCTTGCAGACGTCTCAGGGACTCTGCAGATTCCCTGGCGGCTTGGGAAACGGCCCGGTTTCGCTCGTATCGGCCTGTTAAGCCCATTGGCCGGTTGCAAGGGCGGGCACGTCGAAAATGTGCTGGTTATGAACGATAAAATCCTCATCCCGGAAGCCGTTCTTAGTGTACTATGCCCGGCCGGAACGTCAGCGCCCACCCCTTGCGACGCACAACCCCTGCATTCGACAAACCCCATGGAAGCCCGAGCCCACCCGCCTGAACCCCTGCTCCGCCGGAGGGCCGGCACGCGGGGCAGGATCGGGGGACACGCGGCGGGCGGGCCGAAACGGGAACATGGGAGGATCCCATGAGCATCAAGATCTGCATGATTGGGTGCGGCGGATTTGCCCGCCTTTGCCACGGACCCGCTCAAAGGAAGCTTCGCGACACGGGCGCCGACATTGAGCTCTCCGCGTGCTGCGATGCGGATCTCGAGAGCGCCCGGAGCTATTCGGCATCGTTTGGCTATGCGCGCTACTATTCAGACCTTCGCGGGATGCTTTCCATCGAAAAACCAGACGCCGTCGTGGCGGCCGTGCCCCCGGCGTTCACCCCGAGGGTGGCGGGCCTCGTCCTCAAGCTCGGGTTTCCACTCCTGCTTGAGAAGCCGCCGGGCCTTTCGCCGGTCGAACTCGAGCAGCTGATCTCGGCCGCCAGGGAGGGCGGGGCCCGCGCCCAGGTTGGATTCAACCGGCGCTACATGCCCGTCGTGCGGCGCGCGATGGCGATCCTGGACGGGGCCCTGGGCGCTGAGCGTGTGGGCCGAATCGACTATGAGATGATCCGCTACGATCGCTGGGATGCCGACTTTTCAACGACGGCCATCCATGCGATTGACGCGGCCCTTTACCTGGCCCGGAGCCCCTTTCGGGCGGCCGAGATCCGCTTCCAGCCCCAGAGAAGCGGGGAGCGGGTGGCGTCCAACGTGGTCATCGATGCGGAATGCGACGCCGGCACCCGCGTGCAGATCAGGATCTTGCCCGTGTCGGCGACCAATTCGGAGTCGGCATGGATTCACGGCGTGGGCCAGTCGGTGGGCCTGAGGATCCCCATGTCCCCGCATTCCCACGGCGACGGTTGCGTGGAACACTGGCGTGCGGACGCACTTTTGGAGGCGTTTTCCGACCGGGAATACGGTCCGGTGGATAGGCTGGGCGTCCTGGCGGAAACCCAGGCGTTCCTGGAGGCCGTGCGATCCGGGGCCCGGTTCAGCCCGGGCCCGGGGGACTGCGTACAGCAGGTGGCGCTCATGGAGGCGGTGAGGCTTGGCCGGACCGGCCCGATCGTATTCGGGGAACGCTGAGCCCGTCCCTCCGAACGATGCATTCCATGATCCGCCTTGTTCCGTCCGCCCGGCTTCACCTGGGAGCCTTCATCCTCGAGGACAAGCCGACGGTCTTTGCGGTGATCGGCGGCTACCTGCTGACCCTCATCGTGGTGGGACTGGTATTCAGGCGTTTCAGCAAGGATACGAGCGACTACTTCCGGGCGGGCGGCAAGGCCACGTGGTGGCTCATCGGAGGAAGCGTCTTCATGCGGGGATTCAGCGCCTGGACGTTCACCGGGGCCGCGGGCGCCGCCTTCCAGGCCGGCTGGAGCCTGCCCCTGATGTTCGGGGCCAACGCGCTCGGTTTTTTTATCGTCGCCGCATTCACCGCCGGTTGGTTCCGCCAGCTCCGGTGCGTGACGTCCGTGGACATCGTCCGCCTCAGGTTCGGCGCCAAGCTCGAGCAATTCTGCGCCTACCTCGGGATCCTGACAGGCCCGATCTATGGAGGCGTCCAACTGTACGGCCTCGCGATCTTCACCTCGATCCTGCTGGGCACCAACATGTACTACACGATCATCCTGCTGGGATTCGTCGTGCTTTTTTATGCGGGGGTCAGCGGGGCCTGGGCGGTCATGGCGGCAGACTTCATCAAGGCGCTTGTGCTCGTCCCGATCACGGTCCTCCTGGCCGTCGTCTGCCTGCATGCCGTAGGGGGCGTGGGCGGATTGATCCATGCAATAGGACGCGCCGGTCTCGCGACCGCCTTTCAGCCCGTCAAGACGGCGGAGGTGCTCGGAACGATGCAGGGTATCAATCCGGGTTGGTTCACGTGGACCTTCTTTTTCGCCTGGTATGGCAATCTGGCGCTCCTCGGCAACGAGCCCTCGAATGCAGGGAGGTATCTGAGCGCAAAGGATGGAACGGGGGCCAGGCGGGCCGCCCTGCTTGCCGGGCTCCTGTTTGTCCTGGGCCTGTTCATCTGGTTCATCCCGCCCATGACGGCCCGCCTCCTGATCGCCGACCAGGTCGCGGCCATGCCGCTCCCGAAGCCCGTGGAAGGGGCTTATGCGGCGATCGCAATCCACTTCCTGCCCGCCGGCCTTGTCGGGCTGGTGCTCGTCGGCATGTGCGCGGCGACCATGAGCGCCCTGGACGTGGGGCTGAACACGCTGGCGGGAAACATCACCCAGAACGTCTACCCGGCGGCGTGCCGCGTCGCCGGGATTGTCCCTTTTGAGGGGCGCGCTCGCCTGGTGCTCGCCAAGTTTGTCACGCTCTGCTGCGCCGTCGCGGTCATTGGGTGCGCCTCGGCCATGGCCCGTTTCGGCCGAGGGGGGATCTTCAACATTCTGATCGACATCATGGCGACCATCGCCGCGCCCATTGCCGTTCCCCTGGTCCTCGGCCTTTTTGTGCGCCGCGTGCCGTCTGCCGCTCCCTTTGTTTCCATTGCCGCCGGGTTCTGTGTTTCGCTGGCCATCTACCTGTCGCCGTTCGTGCTGGGGACGCAGCCCTGGGTCTTCCAATACCAGGTCGGGGCCGTGGCGGCGGTGAGCCTGGCGAGCTTTTTCCTCGTGAGGGCGCTCGTGGCGCCGAGCGGGGAGGCGCTGGCGCGAGAGAGCGAGTTCTTCTCGAGGCGCGACCGCCCGGTCGACTTTTCCACGGAGATCGGCGAGGCCAACGACGGCCGCCAATTGCGCATCGTCGGGACCTTCGGTCTAGTCCTTGGCCTGGCCGTCCTGCTCCTGCTGATCCCCGAAAGCAGCGCGGGCCACGCGGGAAAGATCGTCGCCGTCGCGCTGTCCACGCTGGGCACGGGCGGCATGATGACGTGGCTCGGTTTTAGGGCGGACAGGGTGACCCGCGCCTTATAGCGCTTGAAGGATCCGCTTTCCATGGAGGTTACCGCAAACAAGGGCTACTCCGACAGGGCGCAGCAGTACCGCAGCGCCCTTCTTGGGGACGTCCTGCCGTTCTGGGAAAAGCATTCTCTGGATAATGAGTCCGGGGGCTATTTCACCTGCCTTGACCGCGACGGGACCGTCTATGACACCGACAAGTTCGTATGGCTGCAGGCCCGGCAGGTCTGGACGTTCTCCATGCTCTACAACCAGCTGGAAAGGCGCGACTCGTGGCTCAGGATGGCTCGGAAGGGGGCGGAGTTTCTGGCGCGCCATGGGCGGAACCGCTCCGGCGATTGGTACTTCAGCCTGACCCGGGAGGGACGCCCGCTCGTTCAGCCGTACAACCTCTTTTCCGACTGCTTTGCAGCCATCGCGTTCGGCCAGTATTGCAGGGCGGTCGAGGGCGACAGCGACGCCCGGGCCGTGGCCCGGGATGTGGCGACCCGCACCTACCGGAATATCCTGGCGCGCAGGGAAGCTCCCAAGGGCGAATACGAGAAACGGGTGCCTGGCACGCGCCCGATGGCCTCCTTGGCGCTGCCCATGATCCTGGCCAACGTCACGCAGGAGATGGGGGACCTCCTCGACCCGGACGTGTTCGAGCGCGCCCTAGATGGCTGTTTGGATGAAATCTTCTCGCGCCACCTGGACGCCGAAAGGCGGGTGCTCCACGAGCACGTGACGCCGGCCGGTGGGAGGCTGGATTGCTTCGAGGGGCGCCTGCTCAATCCCGGCCATGGCATCGAGGCCATGTGGTTTGTCATGGATATTGCCGAGCGGCGAAAGGATCCCGCCCTGGCGCGTCGGGCGGTTGATGTGGCCCTCAGCACCCTTGAGCTGGGCTGGGACCGGGCATTTGGGGGAATCTTCTATTTCCTGGATGCCCGGGATCGTCCGCCCCAGCAGCTCGAATGGGATCAGAAGCTGTGGTGGGTCCACGTGGAGACGCTGGTTGCGCTCCTGAAGGGGTACCGCCTGACGGGCCTCGAGGCCTGCTGGCAGTGGTTCGAGAAGGTGCATGCGTACACGTGGAGCCATTTCCCGGACCCCGGGTTCGGCGAATGGTACGGCTACCTGAATCGACGCGGGGAGGTGCTCCTGCCGCTCAAGGGCGGAAAATGGAAAGGGTGTTTCCACGTCCCCCGGGGGCTCTATCTGTGCATGAGGGAACTTGAGAAACTGGGCGAAGGCCGGCCGAAGGGGGGTGCGCCGTGAAGCGCGTGGCGGTGCTGCCGATGGACGATCGTCCGGTGAACTACGACTCCCCGCGCTACCTTTCGCGGGCCGCCGGCATGGAGGTCCTCCTGCCCCCGCGGGGATGGCTCGGCAACCCCTGGCGCCCCAGCCGGCACCGGGACCTGGTTGACTGGCTTTCCAGGACGGCCGCCGAGGCCGATGCGGCGATCGTCGCCATCGATACCCTGGGCTACGGCGGCCTCATTCCCTCGCGCACCTCCTCGGAACCGGCCGAGAGCGTCTTGGGGCTCCTGGGAATAATCCGGCGCCTCAAGGCCGAGCATCCGACGCTGCCCATCCTTGCCTCAAGCGTGGTGATGCGGATCAATCGATCCAACTCCTGCGAGGAGGAAAAACCGTACTGGGCGACCTTTGGCGGCCAGATGTTCCGGCTCTCGTTTCTTGAGCACAAGGCCGAGCTCGGGGAGGCGGATCCCGGGGAGATCGGAGAGCGGGACCGCCTGCGCGCGGAAATCCCCGACGACGTTTACCGGGACTATCGCCGGGGACGCGCCCGCAACCACGCCGTGAACCGGGCCATGCTCGATTGGGTCGCCGAGGGGATATTCGATTATCTGCTTCTGCCGCAGGATGACACGGCCGACTATGGCTGGAATGTTTCCGAGGCGCGCAGCCTTCAGGCGGACATCCGCGACCGCGGCCTGGACGACCGGGCGATCACCTATCCGGGAGCCGACGAAATCGGATGCCTGCTGCTCGCGCGCTACGTGTGCCGCCAGAACGGATTTGGACCGAAGGTCTGGCCGAGGTACTCGTCGGTCGCCGGTCCGACCGTGGTGACCGCCTATGAGGATCGACCCTTCCAGGAGCTCATAAAGGCGCACCTGGCGCCGCTCGGCGGGACCCTGGCCGATTCGCCGAACGACGCCGACCTTCTCCTCTTCGTCAACTCGCCGGTCGAGAAGCAGGGCAACGGGGACAGCCAATGGATCGTCCGGCAGGGTGCCGGCTCGATTAGGAAAGGGCTGCCCGCGAAGTTTCAGCCGTGGTTGGACCGGTTCTGCGACGCCGAGGGGTTCCGCGCCACCCGCAGGGAGATCGAATCGCCCGGCCGCAATCCCGAGGCGTTCGTTCAAGCGCTGCTTGGCGCGCTCGCCACCGGCAAACCCGTCGCACTGGCCGATGTGGCCTTCGTCAATGCCTCCGATCTGGTCCTGGGAGACCTGCTTCTGCAGCAACCGGCGGTGACGGGGCTTGCCGGCTACGGCGGGTGGAACACCGCGGGGAACACCCTGGGCACGGTCCTCGCCCAGGCCGTGATCCAGGTCCTTTCGCGCCGCTCGACCCCCACCCCGGATCAACGCGCGGCCCACCTGGAGTTTCTCTTCATGCGCTTTCTGGACGACGATGCGTATCAGGCGCGCGAGCGCACCCGGTGCATGGTCTGCGACCTGCCGTCCCTCGATATTGCCCCAACCATGGAGCGCCTGCCGGAAGACGTGGCCAAGAAGATAGAGGGCCGGGTCAGATCCCAGTTGCAGCTCGCGGCCGCTGCGCTTCGCCGGCTCTTCGTCAGCTCAAGACAGGTCGGGGATGTCCGTGTTGATCATATTCATCTCCCGTGGAATCGCCTATTTGAGGTGGGATTTGACGTGACGGTGAACCTCGATTGAGGTCCGGCCTGCGGCGTGCTCCGCCTTGCCGGAAACTCGAGTCCGCGCTCAGGGCAGGGAGGGACGGCGCCCGATCGGCCCACGCATGAGGTCAGAAGGCACTCCCTGGTCCGTTGGATTGGCCCGCCGCCACGAACCTGGACGGCCCGGCCGGCCTCCCATCCGGTGCCAGGCGCGCCGTCCGGCCGGGGGTTCCCTCCACCGTCACGGCGCAACGCCCATGCGGTCCGCGTTCCCCTCAGCGTCTAGGGCACGTCGCCCCTTCAGGTCGGATGCGATCTGCGACAATCTTGCATCCGTCAGCGGATAGAAGAGCACGAGGGCGACCGACAGGGCGCCGAGCGATGCCGGGATCAGGCTCATCAGCAGCACCAGGCCGTGCAGCGATCGCGGGGTCTGGGCGGTGTTGGCGACAAAGCCCACGCTCTGCATCAGCGCAAGCGCCACCCAGGCGCCGAGCGCCCAGCCCTGCTTCTGGGAAAAGATGGCCGCGGAAAAGATGAGGCCCGTGGCGCGGCGGCCCCGCTTCCATTCCGCATAGTCCGCCGTGTCGGCGTACATGGACCAAAGGAGGGCCACCAGCGGGCCGCTGCTGACGGAGATGAACAGACTGATCCCGTAGATCAGCGGGATCTGGCCGGGTCCAAGAAAATAGAAGGAGGCGGCCGACACGGTCGTAACGAGGAACAGGGCCACGGTCGCCGCCTTTCGGCCGGCAATCCTGGTGAAGAACGGTATCATGATGACGCCGACCAGGGATGCGATCTGGTTGCTGGTGTTGAACACCGAGACAAGGCTTTCCCATCCCCAAGTCTGAGTTCCCGCGGCGGACCTGGGCAGGAACGAGGGCAGGGTCAGCGTTTGCGAGCCGACGTAGTATTTGAAATAGTGCGCGGTCGCGCTGCTCCTGACCGCCCCGGAAAGGATGAACGTAATCGTCGTCGCGAGCACGATGAGCCACGGCCCGTTGGTGGCCAGGTCCCCGAGGTCGCGCAGCACCGACGTCTTCTGGGCCCTTGGGGGGCTTACGCGCTCCCGGGTGTTGAAGAACGTGGCGAGGAAGAAGATCACGGCGGCGATGCCGTAGATCACGAACGCCATTTGCCAACCCTTCGCCACGGTCTTGGCGCCCAGCCACCCGCCCACCTTCGCCATGGGCAGCAGCGTTGCCGAAACGACGATTCCCCCGACAAAGGCGCCCACGAGCTGAAACGAGACGAGCGTGGTCCGTTCATTCGGGTTGGGGGTGATGACGCCAAGCAACGCCGTGTAGGGGATGTTGATGGCGGTGTAGATCAGCATGATCGCGTTGTAGGTGACGTAGGCCCAGACGAGCTTTCCGGAGGCGCCGAGGTTCGGCACCGTGAAGGTCAGGACGCCCATGGCGGCCAGCGGCATGCAGAACCAGAGGAGGAAAGGCCGGAACTTGCCCCAGCGCGTCCGGGTGCGGTCGGCCAGCATGCCCATGACGGGGTCGAAGAACGCGTCCATTCCCCGGCTCAGGCCAATCATCGTGCCCGCAGCAGCCGCGCCTATGCCGACCACGTCGGTATAGAAGATCGCCAGGTACGACATGAACGCCTGCCAGTAGAGGCAGGAGGCCAGGTTGCCGAAGGCGAACGAGGATTTCTCGCGAAACCCCAACAAATCGGCGCTGGGCTCCCGCGGCGTTTGGATCGGGGTGGCGGGCAATTGGGTCAGGTTGCGGAGGAGGGACCTCCGGGGACTACGGGAAGCCCCAGCCTCCGGAGGGACGGTTGAACATTGACTCTGCGCACTCCGCGGCAGCGGTCTCAGGGTGCGGGCTACGTCGGCTTACGCCATCATCTCCCCGATCCCCTTGCAAGCTCGGGCCTCCCGCGGAAAATCCGGATGCGATTCCCTGCCCTGCCCCAGGGACCCAGAGGGCGGCGCGCCACCGTCTCCCGGTCATCTGCTAAAGCCCAGGCGCGCGGCAGCCGCTGCGGGATCAAAGTCGCTCTTCCTGAACGGATGCGCCTCGGTGCTGAATACGTAATCGGCGGGATTGACGGGACAATCGGGTGCGAAGGATAGGTAGCAGTAGTTTAGCGTCTCAGCGATGAAGAAGGTTTCCATCTCGTCGGCCTTCTTCATCGTCGTCACGTCCTCGATATGGCAGTAAGCCGTGTCGTTTCGGCAGAATTTCTTGATGTCCGCGTAATACTTCGCGATTTCGTCCAAGTAACGGGGGTTCCCCGTCAGGTGCCAGAGATAGAAGGTCGACTCGATGAGTTCAGGATTCAACTGGTAGTAGGGATTGGTGATCCTGTTCTTGTCGTAATCGTATCCCATGGGAATGAGCCCATGCTGATCCCAAAGGGCATCCCAGCTCGACTGGCTCGCCTCGGCCCTTGGAATGTCGCCGGAGAGCGCAAGCAACCCCGGGAAAAATGCATCCCAGAGAGTCACTTCGGAGCTCACCTTTCGCCCCGTGTACATGTCGACCTTCCCGTACCAGAGAAAAGGGCCTCGGGGCTCCGCTATGTGGCGCTGGATCGCGGCGATGGACGAGTCCCAGACCGCCTTGACCTCGGGGTCTCCAAATAGAAGCCAGGATTTGTATAGGTACTCAAAGTAAGAGTCCGCATAGGCGCCCACCATGCTCTGGGTCATCGTCCATTGCCCCGTCTCAACATTCAGGTCCCGCCCCAGGAGCCCCACCGACGAGCGGAGGGCGTTGATCTCCAGGGAAGCCCGCTTTGCGGCCTGGTAGTACCGGGGTTCGCCGGTGTAGTAGCTAAGCAAGCCGAACTCGAAGAGATACGAGCCCGCCTCCGCCACGTTGACCGTGGCATCCCGCCTCGCCCCGGTCGCGAGGTTCACAAACTTGTACGGGAGCCCGGTTGGCGTCCTGAAAGCCGGCAGGAGCCTGTCCGCAAAATCACGCGCCTTTGCCAGCACCGCTTTGTTCCCGGTCATCTCGTAGATGCAGAGAAGCCCGCCCAGGATTCGGATGTTCACCTCGAAGACCTTTACGTAGTCGTCCTTTTGGAATGAAAGCTCGTTCACAACAAACGCCTCGATGCGCGCAGCCTCGGCGTCGAAGCCCATGACCTTGAGCGTGCTGTAGCCGTCGATCGGCGCGATGCTGATAGACTCGCCGTACCAGTCCTTGTAGCCGCGAGAGATAGGAAGCAGCTCGTCGTGGGGCCACGCATACTTGACGTAGGCCTTCCACGTTCGGAGGGTTTCGGCCTTCACGTCGGCGGCGAGAGCGGGGGCGTCGACGGCACGGGCCGGCGCTCCCGATAGGAGAATGGCCGCGCACATCACGAATGCGCGAACCGGAAGGCTCACGAGGCAGTTTGGGATGATCGACATGGGTTGAGCCTGACTAGGATATGTAAGACCGCTCGCAAAGAGATAACCACCCTTTCAAAGGCCTGCGCACAAATGCGATTTTCATGGGTAGCGTCTGTTGGTTGAATCCACCCTAGGACCCTGGACGGGCCGTACAAGAGCCCAACATGCACTGACGAGGCCCGGCCCTGTGCAACGTTAAGTGTCGGGAATACATGTGGGCTGCTGCTGCCAAACCATTCCCCTTGGAAATTTTGGAGGACAGATCAGGCGTGTGTCAGCGCCTCGGACACAAATTGATTCAGGCTGGCGCCGCGTGCCATCGCCTTCAAAGCGACCTCCTGTGGATCTCCGGAGAAACGCGCACGACAAATTTCCCGCTGAATTTGCGATTTGCGATGCCAGGAGGCAGCGGTTTCCCGTCGACAAGCAGATTCTCGGTCCATTCCTCAACAATGGTTTGAAGCCGCCCCAAAACCGCGGACTCGGTTTTTCCATGGCAGCATTGCCCGACCAAAGGCGGCGCGCTGCCCACGTAGCACCCGTCTTCGTCGCTCTTGGTAGTGTTGAGCGCCGTCCCCCAGTTTGCCTGATGGCGCCGAAACTAAACAAGCCAACGCCCAGTTGGAGCGACTAGGAGCAGCGTCACCTCAGGAGCCGAAAGAGTCTTAAGAAAACGTCCGCGCCCCAAGCCAACGATCGGGCTCTACCCCTGCCCTTCCCAGGATCTAGCGCTTACGGGATCGCGGCCTTCGTCAAAGTCGATGTAATCGAACATGGTCATGATTGGTTTCCCCTCGAAGCCGCTCTCCTGGATGCGCTTCGCGAGTGTCGACGAAGCCTCGTCTCGGAAACCGCGTTTCATCATGAACGAATTCCACAACTCGCAGTCCTCGTCCGATCTGCGCCCGCCCCGCTCATCTGCCCAGGCAAGCAATGATGCATCCGAGTCGGTCCCCGCCAAGACACGAGCCTTTAGCTCATCATAGCTGACCCTCAGGAAGGCGCAGCAGCGCTTGTCGAAGCCCTTGCCCAAGTTGGCAACATACTCGTCAGCCGGCAATTTTCCGGCGCCATGCAAACGGATCTTGTCAAGCATCCGGCCGAAATAGACCAGCCGGTCAACCTTGGCATAGGGGCTTCTCAAACCGGGAACGATGGACATGCCCTAAATTGGCACACAAGAGTCCTGAAGCGCAAATCTGAAGCCCGATCAGTACCGAGAGCCAAGTACCCCTTTCCCAGGCCCGGGTTCACTAAGGCGTGACATTAGCGTCCCGCATGAGTGCATCGAGCACCACTCTGTCCTGAACGAGGTCACGTAATGGGACCTTAACAAGCTCACCGACGGACCGCACCACTCGGGAAGCAATTCGATGCCTATCGTTTCCGGAAGCAATTCGGCGACATTTGGTCAGAAAATTGCTCCCAAACGACACGCATACCGGTAGACGACCCCCTAAGTGGTGCCCCCGCCCGGACTTGAACCGAGACAAGCGGCTTAGGAAACCGAGTGGCCTCCCTAGTTACGAGGTAATCTCCGGCTGTAAAACCGGCAGAACCGGTAAAATGCGGTATTTTCCCGGCAACTTTCGACAAGGACCTCGAAACGACGCCTCCATTCCGGCTCAGTCACTGAAAGTCAGTGAAGCGTAGGGGCTCGTTGATACTGATGACGATCCTTTCGGCCTCGATCGGAGCCGTTTGGATATTTGACGTAAACGGCTTGCCCCGCAAAGTACCGCCGTGAAGTCCATCGAAGAGACCGCAATTGAAGAGGCCGAGAAGGCTGGTTTTGATCTTACGCTCGTGGATGACAGCTTGAGGCTTTCCCTAGAGCAAAGGGCCAAGCAACATGACCAAGCGCTCGCCCTGGTGCTGGAATTTGACCGAATCCGCAGGCAAAGCAGTGAACAGCCTCAGCAATCTACTTCAACGGCTCGCTGACTCAGGAGTCGATTTCGTCGTGGTTGGCGGTTTTGCCGGGGTGCTTCACGGGTCCGCACTCGTCACCCGCGATCTAGATATTTGCGCGGTTCTCACCCCTGAAAATGTCGAACGCCTGCGCGAGACCCTAAAGGACCTGAACCCATGCCATCGAATGACGCCTCAACGCCTCTCGTTTTTGCAGGCGCCGAAGCCTGGCGAGGCCGTCAATAACCTGTACCTCACGACGGATTGGGGCGCCGTGGATATTCTTTCATCCGTACTTGGTCTGGGCGACTTTGAGGCCCTTAGAGTAAATGCCGAGCAGTTCGAGATTGGTGGAAGGACCTGTCGCCTAATATCCCTCCCCGATTTGGTTCGGGCAAAGGAAGCCATGGGACGCGAAAAGGACCTCCTCGCGGCCAAGGAGCTTCGAGCCATTGCAGCGAAGCGGACGACTGGCAAATCGAACCCCGGGCCAAGCTGAACAGCCACCGTAAGAGTGGTGCCCCCGCCCGGACTTGAACCGGGACAAGCGGTTTAGGAAACCGCTGCTCTATCCAGTTGAGCTACGGGGACTTAAGGAGAATCGATACGCGACTATCCAACACCATCGTTTTTTTTGAGGCACGTGTAAACCGTATTGTTGACGCCAAGCCGGCAGGGCCCGCATTCAAGGGAGCCGGGGTTACGCAGAAGCGCACCTTCACGTCCGCGGCAAGGTGCGTGCGCCGCACTGCACACGGACCAAGGCGGAGCCGCCTTAGCCTTGTTACCGCCTTCCAAAACTGTCCAACTTCCACAAGCAATGGGCCTAAACTCAAATACCAGGGCGTCCTCACGGGACCAAAGCAGGCAGGAGATCGGCCCGTTCGAATGAGCGGCCGCAATCTGCCGCTTGCGTCCGCGGATCGGAGCCTCGAGTGAACAAGAGCGCCGCGCCATGGTTTCCCTAGACCACCGCCTCGAGGCCTATCGACAGCTGCGCGGATCCGGGCTGGAAATCGGGGCCCTTCACGAGCCGGCGCCTCTTCCCAAGGGCGTCGAAGCGCGGTATTTCGACGCCCTTTCGGAGCAGCAGGCAGCGGCGCTCTTTCCGGAGATCGACGCGACCCGGTTCGTCCACGTCGACTTCATCGGCGACCTCGACCGGAAGGGGCTCTCGCAATTTCCCCCGTCCACATTCGATTTCGTGGTCATCAACCACGTGCTCGAGCACCTTGCCAATCCGGTCTCGGCGGTCGCCGAGGTGTTCCGGATTGTCCGGCCGGGCGGCCACGTGGTTCTCTCGATCCCCGACAAACGGTACACCTTCGACCGGAATCGCAAGGAGACGTCATTCGACCACCTCTGGAGCGACTTCGAGATCGGCACGGAGGAGAGCTCCGACGAGCATTACATCGACTTCCTCAGGAGCGCGGCTCCGCACGTCTTTAAGGAGCCGCCCGAAAACCTCGCCCACCACGTTTCCCGCTGCCGGGTGAGGCGCGAACATGCGCACGTCTGGACGTCGGCGACGTTTCGCGCGTTCCTGGACGGGGTTTTCGCGCGACTGGGCCTCAGGACCCTTTGCCTGTACGAGTCCAGGGGCGAATCGAATCAGATCGAGTATTTTAGCCTTTGGCTAAAGTCCGATTGAGGTGTCTCCTGTGCACGTAATACCATGTCAAAGCGCGGAAAACGTCTGGCAACCCTCCTGACGGCATCGGCATGCCTGCTCTTGTCGATCCTGAGCCTCAGGCTCCGATGGCCCCATTACATCTCCTGGGCGCTTCTCGGAGCGGGCCTGGCCACGGTGTCCCTGGACATCTGGGCCGTGATGGCCGCGGGCCACGGACCCCCGGGCAAGCGCGATTGAGCGTTCCGGGACACGGAACCGACCGGTAAACACCGCTTCCGCAAGCCCATCCGATCCCGGGCTATGGGGATTTCCCCCCATCCCGGAATTGATCGTTCGGCTGGCGCCGCAGCCAGTGTTGGTTAGACTCCTGACACTATGATCGATGCAATCAAGAAAACGCTGCTCGCCGGGGTCGGCGCGGCAGTCGTCACCAAGGACAAGGTCGAGGCCGCGCTCGGGGACTACGTCAAGCAGGGCAAGGTAAGCTCCGCGGAGGCGCGCGCGATGGCGGAAAAGATCGCAGCAGACGGAAAGAAGGAGTTCGAGACGCTGAGCGGCGAGCTCAGCGAAAAGGTCAAGGACGTGTTTGCGGGATTCAACCGCGACACCCAGAAGCGCCTCGAGGCCCTTGAGGCCCGGGTGAAGGCGCTGGAGCATCCCAACGAACCCAAGGGCAGATCGAAGGGCGCGTGAAACCGTTCAAGGCGCTGCACGAGGCCGTCCGCGCGAAGCAGATTCTCACGGTGCTCGCCCGGCAGGGGTTTGCCAACCTGCTCAACCAGCTCGACCTGCACCCCGGTTTCCTTAAGCACGTCCTGCCCCATCCGACGCCGCGCAGGACGGCGGAGCGAATCAGGCTCGCAGCCGAAGAGCTGGGGCCCACATTCGTCAAGCTCGGCCAGATGCTGTCGATGCGGCCGGACGTGGTGCCGCACGAGATCATCCTCGAACTGCGGAAGCTCCAGGACCAGGTCCCCCCGCTCCCGTTTGACGTGATGAGGCCCGTCCTCGTGGAGGGCCTCGGGTGCGAACCCTCCGAAATCTTCAGCGAGTTTGACGAGACGCCGACCGCCAGCGCGTCGCTGGCCCAGGTCTATATCGGCCGGCTGCGCGCGGGCGGGGAACCCGTCGCGGTCAAGATCCAGAAGCCGGGGATTCGCCAGCAGATCGAAACCGATTTCGATCTGGCCGAGTGGCTTGCCGGACTCCTCCACCAGCGGGTTCCGGCGCTGAAGCCGGTGGACCTTCCCACCGTGATGGCCGAGGCGCGCGCAAGCATGCTCCGCGAGCTCGATTTCCGGCTCGAGGCGCAGAACCAGGAGTATTTCAACACCCTGAACCCCCATCCCGAACAGGTGTTCGCGCCCAAGGTGTACCGCGACGCGTGCAGCGAATGCGTGCTCGTGATGGAGCGCGTGGTCGGCACGTCGATCAGCCGCGCGGAAACGATCCCGGCCGACGAGAGGCGAAAGCTCGCCGGCTACGGAGCGGTCTCGATCTCGAGGCAGGTGTTCATCTCGGGCTTCTTCCACGCCGACCCCCATGCCGGAAACATCTTCTTCACCGGGGACGGGCGCCTCTGCTTCCTCGACTGGGGCATGGCCGGCAATCTCACCCGGCGCCTGCGCTATGCCGTGGCGGATTTCTGGGTCGCCTCCGTGGAGCAGGACACGGAGAAGATCGTGCAGATCGCCGCGGACCTGGCGCCGGTGGACGCCCGGCCCGACCTGCGCGCCATGGAAAGGGACGTCACGCTCGCGCTCCGGGAGGAGCTCAATTTCGCGATCGGCCGCGCCTCGCTCGGAAAGGCCATGCTCCGGCTCCTTTTCATCTTCGGGCAGAACGGAATCTTCCTCGCCCGCGACTATTCGCTGATGGCGAAGGCCGTGCTCTCCATCGAGGAGGTCGGGGTCCGGCTCGATCCCGAGTTCGACCTGCGCACCTATGTGACCCCTGTGCTGGGGGAGCTCCAGCGGGAGCGCCTGAACCCTGTGACGCTGGCCCGGCGGACCCGCGACGTGGTCCGCCAGGCGATCCTCGGGATCCAGGACCTGCCCTTCGACCTCCGGAGGCTCCTCCGGAGGCTCGAACACGACAACATTTCGATCAACCTGCACCACAAGGGGCTCGAGCAGCACGACGAGGCGGTGAAGATTGCGTCCAACCGAATCACGCTCGGCGTCATCATCGGATCCCTCGTCATCGGATCCTCGCTCATTGTCACCACCCACATCCCCCCCTATCTGTTCGGGTATTCGGCTCTGGGCATCGTCGGCTATCTAATCTCCGGCGTGCTTGGCCTTTACGTGATTTGGGACATCATCTTCCACGGCAGGCACAAATAGGCTCCGTTTGCCGCGTTCCGGCGGCGCAAAACTGCTGCGTTGACATTGCCGGGGGCGATTCCACGATCCCCCCTCCTCACTTTACAAACGCCATGAGCACCGTTGAAACCAAGCAGCAGACTCCCACCCCCGCCCAGATTCCGTTCACGGATCCGCAGGCCTGGGTCCGCTTTGTCACCGACACGGGCAAGATCCTGCCCCGCAAGTACACCGGCCTCTGCGCGAAGCACCAGCGCGCCGTGACGCGCACGATCAAGCACTCGCGCAATATGCTGCTCACGAAGTGAGCGGAGGCGCAGTGATTCCGTAATTGCCGGAGCTCCAAAGGCTCCGGCCTTTTTCTGCCCAGGCGGACCGACCCATCCCCCAAGCATGGCAAAGCCACCGCGGATCTACCGGGGCACGCCCCGGAACCTGGCGCTCCTCGCGCGGCGCCTGAAGGCCGGCGGCCTGGTGGCCGTGCCGACCGAGACCGTCTATGGACTGGCGGGGGACGCGACGAGCATTGCGGCATGCCAACGCATATTCGCCGCGAAAGGGAGGCCTTCGGACGACCCTCTCATTGTCCACATCGCCTCGCTTGCGGATCTTGCCCGGGTCGCCGTCCCCAATGAGGCGGCGCTGCGGCTTGCCCGGGCCTTCTGGCCGGGACCGCTGACGATCGTGCTTCCGAAGACATCCGCCGTGCCGGACCTGGTCACGGCGGGCCTCCCGAGCGTGGCGGTCCGGATGCCCTCCCATCCGCTCTTCCGGCGTTTGATACGGCTTGCCGGCGTTCCTCTCGCCGCCCCGAGCGCCAATCCCTTCGGCTACGTGAGCCCGACGACCGCCGCCCACGTGAGGAGGAGCCTGGGCTCCCGGGTCGGCCACATCCTTGACGGCGGACCGTCCCGGATCGGCCTTGAGTCGACGATCGTCGACCTGCGCGACCCCGCCCGGGCGGCGCTCCTGCGCCCGGGAGCCGTCACCCGCTTCGAGATCGAACGGGTGCTCGGACTGCCGGTTGCGCGCCGGCGCACGTCGCGCGCCGGCGCACGGCTGGCCCCGGGGCAGATGGCGCGCCATTACAGCCCACGCACCCCCGTCGTTCTCCACGAGCGGCTCACGGCGGCGATGGCGGCGCGCGGGGGTCCGCGCGACGCCTGGCTCTTCATCTCAAAGCCGCGCGGGCATCGCCCCAGGGATCCCTCTCAGGAACGTCTCTTCTGGCTCGACGCCCAGGGCAACCTGCGCCGCGCCGCGCGCCGGCTCTTTTCCGTCCTGCGCGAGCTGGACGAGGGGGGCTTCCGGAAGATCCACGTCGAGCGCCCCCGGGGTCCGGGGATCGCCGAAGCCCTGGGCGACCGCCTGGACCGCGCCGCGTCGAGGTGATCAGCCTGTGACCGACGCGAGCTCCCTGAGGAGCCTCTCGTTCTGCTCGGAGGTGCCGACCGTGATGCGGATCCACTCGGGCAGCTCATAGGTCTTCAGCGGCCTCACAATCACGCCGCGGCGCTGAAGCGCGTCAAAGACGCGCGCGCCGTCCCCGACCCTGACCAGGACGAAGTTCGCCTGGCTCGGGACAAACTCGAGGCCAAGCGCCGCAAAGCCGGCCTGGAGGCGCTCGAGGCCCCGGCGGTTCTCGCGGATGCACGCGGCCCGGAATTCCTGGTCGTCGAGGGCGGCCGCCGCGGCCGCCTGGGCCACGGCATTCACGTTGAAGGGCTGCCTCACGCGGTCGAGAAGGGACGCCATCTCCGCGCCCGAATAGCCGAAGCCGACGCGCAGGGACGCCAGGCCGTAGACCTTGGAGAAGGTCCGCAGCCCGATCACGTTGCGGCCCTCTTGGATCAGGGGGCGGATGTCCGGGGGCGACTCCGCAAAGTCGCGGTACGCCTCGTCGACAACGCAGATCACGCGCTCCGGAAGGGCCCGGATGAAGCCGAGGAGCTCCTCCCCGGTGTTCGCGGCGCCGGTCGGGTTGTTCGGAGTCGAGACAACCACGATCTTCGTCCTCGCCGTCACGGCGCGGGCGAGCGCACCGAGGTCGTTCCTGAAATGGACGAGCGGCACCTCGACCGGCGTGGCGCCGAAGAGGAGCGCCACGAGGCGGTAGACGACGAATTCCGGCTTTCCCATCAGCACCTCGTCGCCGGGCTCCAGGAAAACGTGGCCGATCAGCTCGATCACCTCGTTCGAGCCGTTGCCGATCACGAGCTGCTCGGGCGCCAGGTCGAGGAAGCGGGCCAGCCGCTCTCGCAGCGCGTAGCAGCCCCCGTCCGGATAGTACTGGCCCTGCTCGATCGCTCGCTTGCCCGCCTCAACCGCCTTTGGCGACGGGCCGAACGGGTTCTCGTTCGAAGCGAGCTTGATGATGCCCGCCGGGTCGAGGCCGAGGTCGCGCGCCACGTCCTCGATCGGCCTGCCCGGAACATAGGACGGGTAGGATTGGACGAAGGGCCTTGCCAGGTCGGCGGGTTTCACGGGAATGGGGCCCCGATTGGAGCCGAACCCGACCCCGAGCTGAAGCCAAAAGGTATTCGCAATCAAAGGGCGGCGCGGCCATAGGATGGCACGATGGCGAAACGGCTCGTCCCAACTGCGCTGGCCCCGGCCCTGGTCGCCGCGGCCCTCGCCCTCCTCCCCGCCCTCCCGGCGCGCGCGGACGACTCGACCAAGGTCGAACGGGGGCAAATCGCGGGCGCGCGCTTCGCGATCGCCGTGCCCCCGGGCGAGTGGAACCACCGCCTCCTGCTCCTCGCCCACGGATACCGGCCGGACTCCGCGCCGCTCGTCGCGGACCTCAACCCGGAGCGGATCTCGATCAAGGCGGTGCTCGACGAGGGATGGATGGTCGCCACGACGAGCTACCGCAGGAACGGCATCGTGATCGGCGACGCGATCGACGACCTGGACGCGCTCCGCTCCTACATCGCGAGGGCCTACGGAGACCCCGAGCGCGTCATCATCGAGGGGGAGTCGATGGGCGGCCTGATCGCAACCATCATGGCCGAGCGCGACAAGGGCCTCTACGACGGGGCCGTCGCCTTCGACGCGACGCTCTACATCAAGGAGGCAAGCTCCCAGGTGGGCCTGACCCTCCTCCCGCGGATCCCTCTCCTCTTCGTGGCCACGGCGCGCGAGGTCGCCGAGCCGAGGAGCTACCTGACGGCGCTCGTCGCGCGGCCGCCCCCCGTGGTCCAGCCCGTCCTCTTCCTGATCAAGCGGGTCGGCCACACCAACATCAACCAGCCCGAGCACCTGGAGGCGTTCAGGGCCCTGAACGCCTGGATAGACGGGGGCCCCGACGCCCTCCCGAAGCCGGCGAACCAGGCCGTCTATTTTGACGCCACGCTCGAGATGGACCCGGGGCCCTCGACGGCGGTCATCCTCGAGGGGCGGCACGCCTTCAGGACGAGGGTGGCCGAGGTCGACCCGGTCTACGGGAACATTCTCCTGGAGGCCCAGGCCCAGGATTTCGACGACTGCGGGATCCCCCCGATGACCTATTGCACGCTGGCGGCCCGCGGGGGCTCCTTCAGGACCCTCTATGGGCGGACCTACACCGACGTGAAGACCGGCGAATGGGTCGCATTCCCCGACGCCGACGGCCGCACGGTCCTCTCGAGGGTCTTTGGGGACGCGGCCGCCACGGCGCGCCTCAAGGTGGGGGACGCGGTCACGCTCACGGCCATCGGGCCCGGCGGTCCGCTACACTAGGAGCCGGCTCTGGACGAAGACCCACTTCATCCCGGCGGCCTCCGCGGCCTTTATGCCCGGCTTGCCGTCCTCGAAGACGAGGCAGGTTCCCGGAGGGACCCCCATGCGCTTCGCCGCAAGCAGGAACATGTCGGGCGCAGGCTTGCCGTGCTCGACGTCGTCGGCGGTGACGACGACGGGGAAGAGCTCGGCCAGTCCCGTCTTCCGAAGCGTGCTCTCGACCACGTCCCTCGTTCCGCCCGAGGCGATCGCGACGGGCCGGCTCTTGCTGACGCGCCTGGCGAAGTCGACCACCGGGGCGATCACGGAGAGCTTCTGCAGCGACGCCTTGAAGACCTCCTCCTTGTCCTTGTAGACGGCGACCGGATCGAGGGTGAGCCCGTGGCGCTTGCCGAGGAGCGCCGCCACCTTGCGCGAGGGCACGCCGCCGAGCTCGTAGAACAGGTTCTCGTCCAGGCTCCCCTTCAGGCCCGCCTTCCTGAGCGCCGCCTCCCACGCCGTGTAATGAAGCGGCATCGTGTCGACCAGGGTCCCGTCGAGGTCGAAGATGTAGCCGCCAAAGTCGCCTTCCGGTATCTGGATCTTCATTGAAGACCGCAACGACGCCGCGAAGGGGCCCCGCCCGCAACCTCAAAAAACGCTCGTTCGCGGCCGCTCCCGCGGTAGGATCGCAGCAGAGGCACCCACAAAATATGAAAAAATACGTCGTCGAGTTCATCGGCACTTTCTTCCTCGTCTTCACGGTCGGGAGCACGGTGATCAGCCCCGGGGCCGGGCCGCTGGCCCCGCTGGCGATCGGGGCCTCGCTCATGGTCATGGTCTTCGCCGGCGGCCACATCTCCGGGGGGCACTACAACCCCGCCGTGACGCTTGCCGTCTGGATCCGGGGCAAGTGCGACACGAAGGATGTCGTCGCCTACTGGATCGCGCAGATCGCCGCCGCGCTCGCGGCCGCCTGGCTTGTCGGGAAGATCAAGATGGCGGGGGCTGCGCAACCCCTCATGCTCACGAGCTGGAAGCCTGCATTTGTCGCGGAATTCCTCTTCACGTTCGCGCTCTGCTGGGTCGTCCTGAACGTCGCGACCTCGAAGGGCACGGCGGGCAACTCCTTCTACGGGCTCGCGATCGGCATGACCGTGATGGTCGGAGCCTTTGCCGTCGGGGGCGTGTCGGGCGGCGCCTTCAACCCCGCGGTCGCCACCGGGATCACCCGGATGGGGCTTTCGCTGTGGAGCAACTACTGGGTGCTCCTCTCCGGGGAGATCGCAGGAGCGATTGTCGCCGCGTCCGCCTACAAGTTCGCGAACGGCGACGACTGAGCCGCGGGGCCTACTTTCGGTATCCGCGATGCAGCCGTCCGGCGGCCTTCGGGGCCGCCTCCTCCTGGATCTTCTCGTCAAAGAGCGCCGAGTAGATGTAGGGGAAGCCCTCGATCTTCTTGCGCTCGACCGTTGCGCCGATGAACCGCTCGATGCTCCGGGCGTCGCGGACGTCGTCCTCGGTCACGAGGGTGAACGCGTCCCCCGTGTTGTGGGCGCGCCCCGTCCGGCCGATCCGGTGGACATAGTCCTCGGCGTTCTCGGGGACGTCGTAGTTGATCACGTGGGAGACGCCCGCGATGTCGAGGCCACGCGCGGCGAT
>Ga0181525_10000881_pt1 | contig 26102 bp, 17 predicted proteins | sample PEATcosm2014_Bin_48_FD_121100 | JGI IMG/M metagenome (GOLD analysis project Ga0181525, IMG submission 121100) | Peatland microbial communities from MTU Mesocosm Facility, Houghton, MI, USA - PEATcosm2014_Bin06_10_metaG | ecosystem: Environmental > Terrestrial > Soil > Wetlands > Peat | place... | reverse complement strand
GGCGGCAAAGTCGAATCGCTGGCGCCCGACCAGATCAAGCCGTTCGTACCGGACTCGCTGCAGGGACTGAAGCGCACGCAACTATCGGTTGATCGAAGCGGCGCGCTGGGAGTGCAGATTTCCAAGGCTACCGCGACCTACGCCGACGACGGCCAGCGTCGCCTGACGCTGGAAATCACCGATACCGGATCGCTCAAGGGCCTGGTGGGCTTCGCCTCCGGCTGGGCAGGCGTGGAACAGGACCAGGAAACCGATAACGGTTACGACAAGACCTACAAGAGCGGCGGCCAACTCGTGCACGAGAAATGGGACCGTCGCGGCAACACTGGCGAGTACGGGGTCATCGTCGGCAATCGATTTTCCGTGGACGTGACGGGCGGCGCAGCCAGCATCGACGACTTGAAGGCCGCCGTCGCCAGCGTCAACCTGGCCGGCCTCGAGGCGCTCAAGAACCAGGGCGCGCCGGCAAACTGAACCCTATTTCGCCAGCTGCACCATGGTCGACACCACCCAGCCTTCATTGCCGAGCTCGTCGTTGACTTTCCACCACACACCCTGCTTGTCGCCGGTCGGATAGAGTTGCATGCCCGCATCCAGGTCACGCACCACTTCCGACTTCAGGTCCGGCTTGGTATACAATTTGCCGGGCTTTGTCATCGTGACCGCCTGCTGCACGTTGTCGGCCTTGGCGTCCGGCGCAGAAGACTTCACATCGTTGACCAGCTTGGTATAGGCATCCAGGTAAGCCATCGCCACGACCTGCCCAATTTCCGTATTGGCGTAGCTGCTGGCGCCCCCGGCGGCAAATCCGCCGAAGAATCCCAGGCCGCCGCCGCCCATCCAGCCCAGGTCGGTCTTCTTCGCATGTCCCTGCTCGAGCGCCACCTGCTCGGTCGAGCGCACGTCGGTCAGCGTCAGCACCACGTCCGCGGTCTTGCTCTTGAGGCTGACGCCTCCGACCACCGCGCCGATCCCATGGCCCAGCAGGCCGCCGAGCGCCCCACCGACATTGGTACCCTGGGCATTGCCATTGCGGTTGGCGATGTCCGGCACCAGTACATAGTCGGCCGCCTTCATCTGTCCCTTGCCGATGTTGGATCCGACGCGCTCCTCGCCGCTGGCCGCCAGCTCGCGCTCGGCCTTGGCCGCCGCCAGTCCCTTGCCGCGATCGACCAGCGTAAAGCACTTCGACTGCGACACGTAGATCTTGATCAATGCCGCCGGCGAATCCAGCTGCATCGCGGTCCACCACGGGTTCTCCGGCTCAGTCACCGCCAGCGTGCCGATCTTCTTGTCGCACACCGGAATCTGGGGCTGTGCGCTGCTATCGGCGGCGTCGGCCGTGGACAAGGCCGCCGCCGACGCCGCCGACAACGCGGCCAGCGCCAGCATCAATCTCATCTCATACCGGAAATCTCTGTTGCCCATGGACCTGTTATTGGACGTAGACATGCTGCTTCCCTCCCGAGTCTGCGAATGTTGCGCAATTCTTAGCCGCTCCCGCCACAATATTACCCTCAGTGATCGTCCGGCGGGGATCGATGCAAAAGGTGTTCATATCGGCCGAGTCGCTGTTGCGCGATGCCATGCAGCTCGCCGTCCAGATCGTTCGCAGCGGTTTTCGTCCGACCTTCCTGGTGGCCGTGTGGCGCGGCGGCGCACCGATCGGCATCACGGTGCAGGAAGTGCTCGAATACCACGGCGTGCACGCCGATCACATCGCGATCCGCACCTCCTCATATACGGGCATCGACCAGCAGTCGAAGACGGTGCGGGTGCACGCGCTCGACTATTTGGTGTCGCGCCTGTCGGCCGAGGACCAGCTGCTGCTGGTCGATGATGTGTTCGACTCGGGCCTGAGCATCGAGGCGATCATGAATGAGCTGGCCAGCCGCTGCCGGCGCAACCTGCCGGAGCAGATCCGGATCGCAACGGCGTACTACAAGCCGGCGCGCAATCGCAGCGCCCTGAAGCCGGACTACTACGTGCGCGAGACCAACGAATGGCTGGTATTCCCACATGAACTCAAGGGACTGACCCGGCAGGAGATCCTGGAGCACAAACCAGTGGACGCCAGCTTTTTCGACCCGGCTTAGGCCGGCCGAGGCGGATGTTTTCGCGGCGCCTGCTGGACGCTAGAATACCGCGATGAAATACCTGCACACCATGGTCCGCGTCACCGACCTGGACGCGTCCAGCAAGTTCTATTGCGATGCGCTGGGTTTGCGCGAAGTGCGCCGCATGAATAACGACAAGGGGCGCTTCACGCTGGTCTACCTGGCAGCGCCCGGCGACGAGGACGCCCAGATCGAGCTGACCTACAACTGGGACCCGGAGACTTACACCGGCGGACGCAATTTCGGTCACGTGGCCTACCAGGTGGATGATATCTACGCTACCTGCCGCCTGCTGATGCAGCGCGGTGTCACGATCAACCGCCCGCCGCGCGACGGCAAGATGGCCTTCGTACGCTCACCCGACCTGATATCGATCGAGCTGCTGCAGAAAGGCGCAGCGCTGCCGCCGCAGGAACCCTGGGTCTCGATGCCCAGCGTCGGCAGCTGGTAGCCACGAACGCGATCAGCCGCGTCGCCCGCTATTGGCCGCGTCGCTCGACGCTCATCAGCACGTCCTCGCGGCTACGCAGATTGATGCGGGCTTCCATTTCCATAGGGCCGGAACGCATGCCGCGCAGCCTGAAGCGGCGCGCGGCATGGTATATATGGATGGCCATCTCGTAGTTCGCGAAGCTCTCCCCGACGCAGTGGCGCGGTCCGGCTGAGAACGGTATGAAGGCGAAGCGATGCGCCGCGGTCGGTGCGTCGGCGCTAAAGCGTTCCGGCCGGAACTGATCCGGGTCCGGCCAGTGCCTTGGATCGCGCTGTATCACATACGGGCTCATGAACACATCGGTTCCCGCGGGAGCCTGGTAGCCAGCAAGGCGCTGCGCATGCACGCAGCGGCGTGTCAGCACCCATACCGGCGGATACAACCGCAGCGCCTCATTGATCACCTGCTGCGTGTAGTGCAGCGAATCCAGCGTCGACAGCGACAGATCGGCCAGCGGCGTCGCATCGACTTCGGCATGCAGCTTCGCCTCCACTTCGGGGTGTTGCGACAACAGGTACCAGACGGCATTGAGCACCGCGGCCGTGGTCTCGTGGCCAGCGACAATGATCGACATCACCTCGTCGATCAGTTCCCGGTGCGACATCGCCGAGCCATCGCGACGGTCGCGCGCCGCCATCATCATCCCCAGCCAGTCGGCATCGCCGGCAGCATCCGCCGCCTCGCGGCGCGCGATCACCGTCTCGATGTGCCTGGCCAGCTGCCGGAAGCGGAACGCGAAACGCAGGTCGCGCGCGGCCTCTTCAGTCAGCATCGCAAACGGGTTCACGCCCAGGTCCGCCAGCAGCCGGTCGTAGTCGGCCCCGAGCGTCGCCCGCAGCACCACTTCCAGCGCACTCTCGCTGGTCTCCCGGGTGACATTCAGCGGCTCGCCACTGTCGGCCTTTTCCGCCCAGCTCGCCAGGCGGCGGGTATTAATTTCAGCGATCATCTCGCCGAATCGCTCGACCCGCGAGCGCTGGAACATCGGCTGCATCATCCGATGCTGGCGCTTCCAGACCTCCCCTTCGCTGACGATGATGCCGTTACCGACCAGGATGCGGACGCGGTCCAGCCCCACGCCGATACTGTAGTGGCGATGATCGGTGACCAGTACGCGCTTGATGGTCTCCGGATCGGCGACTACCCAGGTGTCGCTGTGGCGGCCAGGCGCGTGCACGCGATAGATGTCGCCGAACCTGGGGCCATCCTCGACCATCCGCGCCAGCGAATCGTCGGTGGAACCCACGTCATACTGCGCCTGCGCGCACGGCGGACGCGGATCATTGCTGTCAGAGGAACCCATGGATTCCTTTTAGCACGTCATTCACAGGTGGCGCAGCCTCACAGGTACGGCAGCATCAGGTGCGCGGCGTTGTCCCGCAGCCGTACCGGCAGCGAGCGCCGGTCCAGGTCGGCCTGCAGCAGCCGGGTGTGCTGGTTGGCGCTGATCTTGGCACTCACCTGTTCGACCAGGCCCGAGTGGTAGACCTCGAGGTTGATCTCGAAATTCAGTCGGAAGCTGCGCATGTCCCAGTTGGCGCTGCCCACCAGGCACCAGATGCCATCCACCGTCATCAGTTTCGAGTGATCGAACGGCGGCTTGTGAGTCCAGACGCGACAGCCGGCCGCGAGCAGCGGCCCGATGTGAGCGCGCATCGCCCAGTCGACGCTCGGGTGATTGCTGTGCTCCGGCAGCACGATATCCACCTCGATATTGCGCATCGCCGCCAGCGCCAGCGCGGTGATGATGCGATCGTCCGGCAGGAAATAAGGCGTCATGACCCGGATCGATGAACGCGCACAGGCGATCGCCTCGAGCACCAGCAGCTCGATCTTCTCCAGGTCCTGATCCGGGCCCGAGGTCACCGCCCGCGCCAGGCTGTCGCCGGCCGGCTCGAGTTGCGGGAACCAGGCCGCACCCGCCAGCGTCTCGCCAGTGCTGAAGTACCACTGAGAAGCAAACGCCTCGGACAGCTGTGCCACCACCGGACCCTCGAACCGGAAGTGCGTGTCGAGCACGGTGTGACGGGGGTCGTCCGCCACCACATTCTCGGCGCCGATGTTCAGGCCGCCGGTGAAGCCGATGCGGCCATCGATGCACAGTATTTTTCGATGCGTGCGCAGATTCAGGAACGGCATGCGCCAGGGCAGCGCCGAATGCATGAAGCGGGCGACTGGTACGCGCGCGTGATGCAGCCGTCGATAGGTGGCGGAGCGCAGATAGCCGCCACCGTAGCCATCGATCAGCACCCGCACCTCAACCTTGCGGCGGCGCGCAGCGATCAGTGCCGCGATAAATTCGTGACCGACACCATCGGCGCGAAAGATGTAACTCGACAGCGCGACGCTGGTCGCAGCGCCGTGGATGGCCGCGAGCATCTGCGGGTAGGCGGCGTCGCCATTGGCGAGCATCCACACCGCGTTTCCCGGCTGTACATGCCGTCGGCTGATGCGGCGCGCCGCCAGCTCCAGCGCCGCCAGATGCTTGCAACCGGGAGGCGCGGGCACGGCCTCGAAGACCGCATCGCCTGGCTCGTCTATGCCCTCGCTGCGGGCGCGCCGCCGCACGCGGTTGATGCCCAGCAGTACGTACAACAGGCTGCCGACCACCGGCGACAACCACGCCAGTCCGATCCAGGAAACGGCAGAACCGGGATTGCGATTATGCGACAGCACATGCAACGTCACGCCGGCGGCAAGCGCCAGGTGCGCGATCGACACCGTGAGCGCGACGTAGGGAACCAGCAGCGGTGGCACGAGCGTGAGGCCTAGCGCTGCAACTTGTGCGCGCGCAGCTCGTCGTCGGCCAGCTCGACCGAGCGTTCAAACAGACGCATCTCGTAGTAGCGCAGTCGCTTGTAGAGCGCGTAGTCGGCTGCCATGTAGGCCGCGACCCAGCCACGCCATCCATCCAGCACCGCCAGGCGCAACAGGTAGTCCTTGATGAAGGTCAGCATGAACACCAACGGCCATAGATACGGCCGGCTGGCGCGTCCGCGTTCGCGCCAGTCGAGCGCCTTGAGTTCCGCATAGCGCAGGTACTTGAGCTGATGGTGCACCAGCGTGGGATTCAGGTAGTGCAGGAATGGCGGCTGGAACGCAACGTCCGCTGCGCGATACTGCAGTGACTCGTGCACCCGCGCCTCGCTCCAGCGCGCACGCTGGCGATGATAGATGCGTGGCTTGCGCTCGCGCACCATCATCCGGTACCAGCGCATCGGCCTGCCCATGAACCAGGCGGTGCGGAACAGCACCCCGGCCGCGGCATCCGACGCCTGCAGCTGCGGCAAGCCGCGTTCCAGGGCGAGGGTGAGCTCCGGGGTCAGGGCCTCGTCGGCATCGAGCGACAGGATCCAGTCATGGCTCGCCAGGCCGCTGGCGAAGTTGCGTTGCGCGCCGTACCCAAGCCACGGCTGGTCGACGACGCGGGCCCCGTGAGCCGCCGCGATGGTCCTGGTGTCGTCGTCGCTGCCGCAGTCCACCACGATCTTTTCTGCGGCAAAACCGACACTGTCGAGGCAGCGGGCGATGTTGGCCGCCTCGTTATAGGTGATGACGATCAGGCTGATGGGATTGATCATGGGTGATGCAGCGCGGCCTGCCAGGCGGCCAGCACCTGCTGCGGGCTAATGTACAGCATCGAGCGTTCGCCTTCGTGCTCGCCGACCAGGCAACGCACCACGGCCGTGCGGCCCCGCGGCGCGTACATGAATGGCTCGGTCCTGCCGAACAGCGCGACCACGGTGCAGCCCACGGCCGCCGCCAGGTGCGCCGGACCGGTGTCCACCGAAATCATCCCGCTGGCGCGCCCGGCCAGGCCCAGCAGCCGCGATATCGACAATTCCTGCACGACGTCGTATGCGCCGGAGATGCCGGCGAGGGCAAGAATCTCCTGGTTGAGCGCAGATTCCTGCGCGACACCGAGCAGCAGGATGGCATGCCCCGGATGCAGGAGCCGCAGTCCGCGCAGCACCTCGGCCCAGTAGCTCTCCGGCCAGTACTTGGAGTTGCTGCGGCGGCGGCGCAGCCCGCGACGCATGGTGCGCTTGTTGCCTGCCTGGATCAGGATCAACGGCTGTGCGGCCCATGGGCGCGCCTGCGACCACTCATCTACTTCACGGCGCTGCGCCGGCGTCACGATCAGCTCGCCGAACGCATCGCTGGCCTGCAGCGGCAGATCGTCGCCGCCCAGAAGCCCCGGATTGCGCCAGGCAAAGCGCAGCCAGCGGTCACAGAAATGCGAGCCTTCCAGCCCTGGCAGGTCCTCGTGATGGCACCAGCAGGCTGCGTTCCAGCCGGCGCGCAACAGCAGGTCGCACACCTTGCGATTGTCGTGATCGAACAGCCAGGTCGGTCCGGCCCCGCGCGCGCGCAACTCGTGTACCAGCCGCTGCTGCGCCGGACTCAGCCAGTACGGCGGCTTGCGGCTGGCGAGCAGAAAGACATCACCCACGCCCGGCTGTCCCTGCAGCAGCGGCCGCGTCCAGTCGGCGGCGGCCAGGATGTCCACCGGCTGGCCAAGCCGCGCATGCAGGTGGCGGATCGCCACGGTGAGCATCACCATGTCGCCCAGGGCGCCGAAGCGCACCGCTAGCGGCCGTGGATTCAACGTCTAGCCACCGGGCTTGTCCGTGCGCGGACCGGGATTGTCCTTGCCCGACGCGCCGCCGTGCAGCACGCGTACCAGGTCGTCTACCGCGCTTTGGATGCGCGCCGCGAAGCCGCGCTTGTTGTCCACAAACCAGTGGCGTGCGGCCGCGCCGATCGCATCCAGCCGCGTCGTGTCCAGCGCCAGTGCGTGCTCGATCGCCGCCTCCAGCGCCGCGTCGTCGAAGCGCGCGATGCGCGCCAGATTGTGCCGTTCACCCAGCCGCACGGCTACCAGCACGCCACGCTCGTTGCTGACCAGTTCATTCATCGGCGGCGCGTCGCTGGTGAACGTCACCGCACCAACGCTCATCGCCTCGGCGATGTAATGTCCCCAGCCCTCGGCTTCAGACAGGCACAGGTGAAAGCGATGCGCGTTCTGTAGCAGTCGCAATTGCTGGTCGCTGGCAAAGCCACGCTGATGCACGATGTTGGCGGCCGCGGGCCGGCGCCTGCCGCGGCCGCCGGGCGCATCCTCGAGCAGTGTCAGGCGCGGCCATTCCGGGTGGCGCAGCCATAGTGCCATGAGCCGGCGCGTGCCCTTGAGCGGACTGCGGCCGCCCAGGTGCAGGAACTGCGGCAGGCGCGCCACGCCGGGCTCGCTGCGATCAGCGCTGTCGAAGCCGATCCTGAGAACGCGGCCGCCGCGCGCCGCGAACAGCTGCTCCGCCACCGCGGTCTTGGCCCACACGCGATCGGCGACGCCGAGCATCGCCAGGTCGCGTCGGTCGGTCCACTCCGGATTGGGGACCAGCACATTGCATCGGGCCTGCTGCACGAACTGCGGCCAGATGTGCTCCAGCATGACGTTGACGTCGAATGGCGGATGCGCCCCGGGGCCGCGCCGGCGGCTGACGCGCATGGCCAGGCGTGTCAGCAGCGAACGCCGGCGATTTCGGTCGCGACGCCCACACGGATGCGGCGTGACCTCGCAACCGCTGGCGCTGAGCGCCGCACCCAGCAGTTCCAGATCGCGCGACAGCCCGACACCGTTGGATTTCCCGATCAGCCTGAGCCTGAGCGCGGGCATCACTTCCGGGGACCGGGCAGCGGGCGCCGGCGCAGCAGCAGCGCGCTGCACAGCACCAGCAGAGCGGTCGCGTCGAGACCGCCGCCGCCGCCGGAGCCGTTGCTCGCCGCGGTCGTGGTGAGCGTCACTGAGCTTGCGCTTCTGCCGCCGGCGCCGCTGCAGCTGAGCGCATAGGTGCTGCTGCCGACGCTGGCAGGAGTCACGCTCAGGCTCCCGCTGGTCGCCTGCGCGCCCGACCAGCTGCCCGAAGCGCTGCAGCTGGTAGTGCTGATCGACGACCAGGTAAGGGTCGCTGAATCGCCGATCGTCACCGACGCCGGGCTCACCGACAGCGCCGGCGCCGCCGGCGGCAGCAGTGCCAGCGCCGCCTGTGCCTGGATGAAGCCGTAGCCGCTGTCATCGTTGAGTCCGCCGCCCATCGCCAGCGCACTGTCCTGTAGCGCGGCATCGATCTGCGCCGCGCTCACCGCCGGATTGGCCTGCATCATCAAGGCTGCGGCCGCCGCGATATGCGGCGCCGCGGCCGATGTGCCAAAGAAATTCGGCAGCGCGTTGTCGTTCTCGCAGCCGGCGATGGCGCTGCTGAGCGGCTGCTTGAACCCGAGGAAGGTATCATTCACGCCATCGGGCCCGACGATCTGCGGCTTCTGGCGCTGCAGCGGCGCCGACAGGCGCTTGCCGTTGACGTCGAACAGGATCGGATCCCCGCCCGCCGAAGAGTAGTCCTCCAGCACCGCCGGCGTCGTTCCGCAAAGCGGCGTGTTGAAGTAATACGCCGCGCCGACCGCCATCGCGCCGGCTGCGCTCGGGTGACCCTGGATGGTCGCGCCGTTGGTCGCAAAGCGATCGATGCTCACCGCGGCGCCGTTGCCATCGAGCACCAGCTTGATCCTGCCGGGGGCGGCGCTGCCGCTCGCCAGTCCGATCGACACGGTAAACGACGTCGCCGGCGTCGACGCACTCGAGGCGGCCGAGTTGCCGATGATGAGCAGATCGACCGGATCGTTACCGATTGTGTTGAGGTCGCTGCAGTTGACCGGCGCCGTGCTCGGTGCGAAGTCGATCTGGTCGTCGCCTGGAACCCCGTTCACGCACAGATTGAGCGCGCTGGTGGCGCCGCCGCTGTTCCTGGCGCCGGTCACGTAGGGTTGGTCCCATTGCAGCACCAGCACCACGAACTCGCCCGGGAACAGCTTCGGGATCGTCACCGGCAGCGCGGTCGTGGTGGTCGCGCCGGAGGTGTCGAAATTGAGCAACTGCTCGCCGGCCGTGGGCCCGCTGCCGGACGTGACCGTAAATGACGGCGCAAGGTTATCGTAGGCATTGCGCGCGTTATTGCCGGCCGAAGAGAAATAGGCGACGCCCGCCGCCGCCACCGTGTCGATCGCCTGCGCGATCTCGCCGTCCTGGAAGAACGGCTCATCCGGATAGCCCACATCGTCATCGATGATCCGGGTGCCGGCCTCCCCGAGCGCAAGGATACCGGCCGCAAAGTCGGCCTCGCTGTTGGCGGCGGTGTAGAACGCGAGCGCGGCATCCGGCGCCACCGCGTGCACGACCTGCAGCAGCGCACGGCCTTCGTCACCGAACGGCAGATGCTCCGGGGCGCCATAGTCGAGGCATGCCGCCTCCTCCAGCACGTCGATCGACGCCGGCAGTGCGCCCGACAACTGGTCCTGGGCGTAGCTGGCAGTGAAGCCGTTGGAGGCATAGCCGTTGGCACCGGATGCGGGTACGCCGTACAGGGCGTATTGCTGGTAGCAGTTGAAGCTATCGGACAGCACGCCGACGGTGATGCCCGCGCCGGTCAGGCTCGGGTAGCTGGCGCGAATCGCCGCCGTGCGCTGGACGAAATCGCCCTGCGTGGCCACCGGCCCGGCGCGCGTCCTGGGCATCGAGGCGCGTGCAAACTGCAGCTCGGCGAGCGCCGCGACGCGTGCGATCTGGTCCACCGGCAGCCAGCCGCCGACATCATTGGAGAACACTGCGGCGTCCCGCAGCCCGAGGTTCTGCAGCGCACGCTCAAGCGCCAGCGTATCGCCGGTGGTCACCGCGTCGATCAACACCTCGGGCACTACCAGCGGCGCGGCCAGCCGAAAGCGTGCGGCGGGATTGATGGCGTGCAGGCTGGCGACGATACGATCAGCATTGAGGGCCGCGTAGCGCTCGGAGATCTGCGCCAGCGAGCCGTCGAGCCTGGGGTGGCTGACGCGCCCGCCCTGCCCGGCTCTCGGGACGCCAAATACCTGCAGATGTGCCACGGCGCCCGCCGGCGCCGCGCTCGCCTGGCGCGCCGGCCTATCAGCTCCGGCGCGGCCAGCGACCCCCGCCGCCACGGCCGCCCCTGCTGCCAGGGCCGCCGCCACGCCGATCGCTAACCAGCCCCGCTGCCCCCACATGCGCCGCTCTCCCAATCTGGCGAGAATCCTCGCTCAAAAGTTTAGACTAACGGATCAACTTGTTGTGGGTGTACGCAATTGTGAGCACGGCAGGCGAGGACCCACGGCCGCGCGCGGACCTGCTGCCGCCGGCCGCACTGGCTGAGCTTGCGCTGCTGATCAACGCCGGACGCTTTGCGGAACTGGAGCACGGCGCCTGCCGGCTGCTCGAGCGCCAGCCGGATTCGGGGCTGCTGTGGCAGCTGCTGGCGGTCGCGCTGCAAAGGCAGCGCAAGGACGCGCTGGACGCGCTGCAGCGCGCCAGCGCGCTGTTGCCAGGGGACGCCGGCGCCCACAACAACCTTGGCAACGCGCTGGCGCAGCGCGGACGCTGGGACGATGCGGCGGCAAGCTTCCAGAGGGCACTGGCGCTCAATCCGGCTTTCTCCGAGGCGCACAACAATCTCGGTAACGTCTGGCGGGCACGCGGGCGGCTAGAGGATGCGGTGACCTGCTACCGGTGCGCATTGCAGTTCAAGCCCGGCTATGCCGAGGCACACCACAATCTTGCCGATGCGTTGCTGGCGCTGGGGCGCGTCGATGCTGCGGTGGCCAGCTATCGGCAGGCGCTGGCGTGGAGCCCGGATTTTGCGGAGGCGCACAACAATCTCGGCAACGCGCTGCTGGATCTGGGGCGGCTGGATGAGGCGATTGCCAGCTACCGCGCGGCGCTGGCGGTCAGTCCCGAGTTTGCCGAAGCGCACTGCAACCTCGGTATCGCGTTGCGATTGGCCGGCCGCAGCGCCGACGCGCAGGACAGCTGCCGCCAGGCGCTGGCCATCGATCCGACGCTCGCGGCGAGCATCGCGGTGCTTGCTGAAATCGACGCCGACCAGGGACGCTTCGCCCAGGCAGAGGAGCAATTCCGGCGCGCCATTGCGATAGCGCCGCAGACCGCGGAGGCCTGGGTCGGCATCTCGCGGTTGCGCACCATGACCACCGACGATGCCAGGTGGGCGGCACAGGCGCAGCAGATTGCCGATCGGCCGCTGCCCGCACGCAAGGAAGTGCTGCTGCGCTATGCCATCGGCAAATACTTCGATGACATACGGGATTTCGAGCAGGCATTCGCCAACTACCGGCGCGCGAACGAGCTGACCAGGTGCTACCGCAGCCGCTACGACCGCCAGGCACTCACGCACAGCGTCGATCGGATCATCCGGGCTTTTGATCGGGACTGGATGGGCCGCACGCGCGCCTCTGCGAACGCGTCGGCGCGTCCGGTCTTCATCGTCGGCATGATGCGCTCCGGCACGACGCTGGCAGAGCAGATCCTCGCCTCGCACCCGTCCGTATTTGGCGCCGGCGAGCTGATGTTCTGGAGCAGTGCAGCCGCAGGCCATAAATCGTTAGCGCCGGGCGCTGGCGAGAGCGCGTTGGCCGGGATGGCCGCCGCCTATCTGCGCCTGCTCGGGAGCCTGTCGGCGGATGCGCCGCGGGTGGTGGACAAGATGCCAGGCAACTTCATGCACCTGGGCCTGATACACGCCGCATTACCGCAGGCCCGTATCATTCATATGCAACGCCATCCAGTCGATACCTGTCTGTCGATTTATTTCCAGCACTTCGAGGCATTCCATGCCTATGCAACCGACCTGGATGACCTGGCGCACTACTACAGCGAGTACCTGCGCCTGATGCAGCACTGGCGATCGTGCTTGCCGGCGCATGCGATGCTCGAAGTACCGTACGAATCGCTGGTGGAGGATCCGGAGGCGTGGAGCCGCAACATGGTGCGGTTCATCGGGCTTCCGTGGGATCCGCATTGCCTCGACTTCCAGCGCACCCGCCGCAGTGTGATCACGGCCAGCAAGTGGCAGGTACGCCAGCCCATCAGCAGATCGTCGGTGCAGCGCTGGCGCAACTACCAGCCATTCATCGGACCGCTGCGGCACCTGGCGCAGGACTGAGCGCATCACCAAGTACGCCGATTGCGCACACGATGTGATAGAAACTGCTCGCCGGCGCGCTCTGCTGCACGAATTGCCCGTCAGCTTGCAGCCGGTCGTACCACAGACCGGGCACGTCGGTAGCGAGATAGCGTCGCAGGCCCTGTGCGGCCTGCGCCGCGTATGACCAGTAGCTGGATTCGCGCGTCATCGCACCCAGCAACGCAGCCGCCTTCAGTCGCTCGGTCTGCGGCCACAGGCGCGCCTCGGCGTCGTGCACACTGAAATCGTCCAGCAGTGCGTTGACCGCAACGCCGTCACGGATACCATGCGTCTCGCCGATCTGCGCCAGTCGGATCGCTGCCGGGTAGGCCGCCGCGGCGCGGGCGCCGCCCCAGTTCAGCAACAGCCATGCCCATTCAAACTGATGACCGGGTTCCACGATCCGTCCGGCGATGCCGGCCGACGGCGCCCAGCGCTCATCGAACTGCTCGCGCAGCGCGCCGCTGCCGGCGTCCAGGAAGCGGCTCAGTGCCAGCGCCACGATCTCATCGGCCAGCGCCCGCCACGCCGGATCGCCGTCGACTGCGCACCAGCTCAGTACCGCCTCGAGCAGATGCATGTGCGGGTTGGAGAGCAGCGGCAATTTCTCCGGCACGCCGGAGCAGAATCCTGGGCCTGCGAGCTTCAGGTGCCGGTTGAGAGCCGCGCGCAGCGACTGCGCGGCGTCGATGAGCGCAGGGCCGGCGCGCAGCAGCTTCTCGCTCTCCGCCAGCGCCAGCAGCACGAACGCCTGATCGTACAACCAGGCGCGTTCATCGAGCACTCGGCCATCGGCGGCCAGCAGGGTGCGGAACAGGCCATCGGAGCGCCGATACCGGGCGAGAAAATGCTCCAGCCCGTCCGTCACCAGGCGCTTTGCCTGTTCGGGCTGCCAGCCAAAGCTGGCGGCGCGCGCGAATGCATAGATCTGTCGTACCTGCACGCGCGCGCGTCGCGGCTGGTCGGCTTCCGGACCGGCGCCCGTCAGGCTTTCATGAAATCCGCCGCGCCGCCGGTCATAGCCCTGCGCCGCCCACAGCGGATAGGCGTCATGCAGCAGCCAGCGGTGCAGAGACTGGTGCTCGCGCTGCAGTGTCGCAAGCGCTTGCGCGGCGGGGTCGGATGTCGCGTCTTCAGTGCGCGGCATGGGTTGCTGCGACCGGTTGGCGCGTACTTTGGTACCTGGCGGTTGCAAGCCCGAAGGCGCTGACGCACGCGTAAGCGATCAGCGGCACCACGTAGGCGGCCCGCAGGCCGGCCACATCGGCGATGTGCCCTACCAGGCGCGGCAGCAGCGCACCGCCGACGATCGCCATGCACAGCAGACCGGAGGTCGCGGCACCGGAAGCACTCGAGCGCTCGAGCGTGAGCGTGAAGATCAGGGGAAACATGATCGAGTTGAACAGGCCGACCGAAAGTGCCGCCCAGCCGGCAAATTCTCCAGGCGCCCTGCTGACTGTCAGGCACAGCAACGCAGCTACCGCGGCGGCGACCGCCAGCAGCAGCGCGGCGCGCACCCGCGTCAGCAGCGCACTACCGATGAATCGACCGATCATCGCGCCGCCCCAGTACAGGCTCACCAGTTTCCCGGCCTGCTCCAGCGAGACGTCGAAGACGTCCGGGCGATTCAGGAAGTTGGTCAGCGTACTGCCGATCGACACCTCCGCACCGACGTAGAGGAATATCGCGGCCGCGCCCACGACCGCCCATCCCGATCGCAGCGCCTGCGCCAGCGTGCCGAGCGAACCGGCTGTGCCGGCCGAGCCGTCGCGCGTGGCTGCACGATCGCCGCTTGCAGCCGCGCGCTGCAGCCGGGCGCGAACCGACCAGATGAATAGCGCCAGCAGCGCGATCATTCCGGCAATCACCAGGAACGCGAGATCGATGTGCCGCAGCGATTCGGTGCGCTGCGCCGCCGTCGCCGCTACCCCGCCCTGGACCGCGAACATGCCGCCCGCCAGGATCACCGAAGACACCAGGTAGGGCGCGATCGCGGTGCCAAGCGAATTGAACGCCTGCGACAGCGTCAGGCGGAAGTGCGATCTGGACGGTGCGCCGAGCAGCGCCGCCAGCGGATTGGCCGCGACCTGCAGGATCGTGATACCGCTGGCGATGATGAACAGCGCCGCCAGCACTACCGCAAAGGTGTCCAGGTGGGTCGCCAACGGGATGCACAGGCAGCCGGCGATCATGATGCCGAGCGCAAGTATGATCGATCGGGGATAGCCCAGTCGCGCCACCAGCAATGCGGCCGGCAGCGATACGATGCCGTAGGCCATGAAGAACGCAAACTGCGTCAGCATCACTTCGGCGTACGACAGCTCGAAGATCGACTTCAGCGACGCGATCAGCGGATCGACCGTGACCGTGATGAATCCCCAGGCAAAGAACAGCGTCGTGATGCTGGCAAATGCGCCGCCCTGAGCCTCGTGCTCGGACGCGCCGGCAGTCATGTTCTTAGCGAGCATAACCGGGTTCAGGATTCGCTCGATTTTTTCATCAGCGCAAAGCGCGTCGGCAGGAACCGGTCACTGAACGGCAGGATAGCCGCCCCGACGGCGGGTGCATCGTCGGACATCGCGGCGCGCCGTATGGGCGCAACCGATGGCAGGGTCGCCGTATGCGAGCGGATGCGATCATTCAGGCGACTCGCCAGCCGGTCAACCAGCGCGGCTGGCAGTCGGCCGCCGATCAGGATCTCCTCCGGATTGATCAGGCAGTTGATCGCCACCAGCACATCCTCGAGCGCATCGACCGAGGTCTCGATCCACTCATCCACGATCCGCTGCGCGCTGGCATCCAGCCGCATCAGCCCCGGCGGCGACGCCACCCGGTAGCCCTGCGCGGCCAGGCAGTCGTACAGCCCCGACAGCGAGACGATGTGCTGCAGCTGGCGCGATGGGCCGCCAGCCTGCTGCCGATTGAGCCAGCCCAGTTCTCCGCTGCGGCCGGTGGCGCCACGAAAATAATGCCCGTCGAGGACCAAGCCGCCGCCGAGCGCCGCGGTGATCAGCACATAGAAGAAGCTCTGGTACTGCTGGCCAAGGCCGAACTGCATCTCGCCCATGGCCGCGGCGGCGGCGTCGTTCTCGACGAATATCGGCACCGGTAGTACGCTGGCGAGCAGCTGGTTGACGGCGATGGCGCCCCACAACGCGTACTCAGGGGGCTGTTCCGATAACCCGGCGCGCTGGATATCATCCGGAAAGGCGACGCCGATGCCCACCAGTTTCGACGCATCGATGCGCGACTTGGACAGCAGGCGGCCCGCGGAACGGCGAAAGAAGCTCTGCACCTGCTCCGGCAGAGCGAATTTCACCTCACGCGAAGAGCGCGCACGCACCCGTCCGGTGAAGTCGACCACCACCAGCGTGATGTGGTCGCGGTCCACGTTCAGTCCCATCGAGTAGCAGCCGTCGGGATTGATCACCAGCCGGGTCGCAGGCTGGCCGCGGGCACCGCGCGTGGTGCCGGCCTGCAGGATCAACTTCTGCCGCAGCAGCCGATTGGTGATATTCGCGATCGCCGCCGCGGTCAGGCCAGTGGTCAGCGCAAGGTCGGTGCGCGTGACCGGGCCGCCGACGCGGATCGCGTGCAGGGTCACTCGCTGATTGTGGTCGCCGGCGCGTTCCAGGTTGGTCCCGGAGAGATTGCGGCCGGTGACTCCTCCGGCGGGACTGTCGATACGCGGGGAGCGCGGTGGGCCTGCCATGAATTCAGGTTAACCTGTCTGACCGACGGGAGCGACCGGATCAGACGTAGCGCGCGGGTCTGGCGCTGCGTGCGCCGCCGCTGCCGTCGGCGCCGCGCTCGGCGTCTGTGTCGAGCGCCAGCGCCAGCGCGCCGAGCGGCCCGGCGCGCGTGCCTAGTCCGGGCGGCCCGATGTAACCGCCCAGCCCGGACGTGACTTCCGGGATATCCAGGTAGCCGTTGAGACTGGCCGCAAGGCACGCGCGGATACGGGGAAACAGGTGCGGCTGCGCACTGATGACGCCGCCGCCGACCAGGATTCTCTGCGGCGCCACCGACACGACCAGCACGTGTGCCAGCTGACCCAGGGCATGCGCAACGCTGTCCCAGATCGGACTGTTGTCGGGCAGATCGACCGCCAGGCCGCCGCAGCGGGCCTCGATCGCCGGCCCGGAGGCGAGACCTTCGACGCAGGCGCCGTGAAAGCGGCAGCTGCCCGGCCAGTCATCACCGGGAGCGCGCACCACCCTCACATGGCCCAGCTCCGGGTGATGGCAGCCGAGCACCGGCCTGCCGGCGGCGACCAGGCCGACACCAACGCCGGTGCCCACCGTCACATACGCGTAGTCGCTCAGGCCGCGTGCCGCGCCCCAGCGACCTTCGGCCAGCGCCGCCCCGATCACATCGGTGCTGATGCCCAGCGGCACGGCGAAGCGATCGGAGAAGAATCCAGCCAGGTCTACCCCAGTCCAGCGCTCTTTTGGCGTGGTGCCGATGCGCCCATAGGTGGGCGCATCGCGCCGCAGATCGAGCGGACCGAACGCGGCGACGCCCAGCGCACGAAAGTTGCCGTGCGAGCCAGACCAGCGCTCCAGTACCTGCGCGATCGACTCGAGAGTGCTGGCGGGATCGCTTGTCGGCAGTACCTCCTGGGCCAGGATATCGTTCGGCTCGGTACCCAGTATGCAAATGCACTTGGTACCGCCCATTTCCACGCCCGCGAAGATGGCGCGCGGCATCTAGCGACCGGAGCCAGCGAGCCGTTCGCTACCGGCTCCCGTCTGGCTGGCACCCGTCCGGCTGGCACCCGCCTCCCCGGCGGCTGCTGTAGCCGCGCCGGCCGTAGCCGCGCCGGCCGTAGGCGCGCCGACCGCAAAGTAGCTGTCATGCGTTGGCGCGCTGCGCAGGTCCTGCGCCACCTGGCTGCGCAGCGCCTGCATGACCTCGAGGACCTGCGGAAAATTCGAGCCGCCCACCAGTGGATCGTAGGAGCCTGGGCGCACACCGAGGCCATCGAAGATATAGAACCAGCTCAGGTCGGTGAACAGCTCCCGCGGCTTCGGCCGGATGCGGCCGCTACCGCGGTACAGTTCGATCCGCTGCAGCAGGCTGGGCGGCAGCTTCATCGACTGGCAATACGCCCACAGCGGCGTGTCGGCGCGCTGGGTGGCGCAGTAATGCAACACGATGAAATCACGAATCGACTCCATTTCATCGATCAGTTCCGCGTTATAGGAGTCGATGTTGGCCTGTTCGAACGAGCGGTCGGGGAAATGGTCGAGCAGGTTGTACATGCCGCTCATTACCAGGTGAATGCTGGTGGACTCGAGCGGTTCCAGGAATCCCGATGCGAGCCCGAGCGTCACGCAATTGCGATTCCAGAACAGCTTGCGGCGCCCGGTCACGAAGCGCAGGAAGCGCGGCTCCGCCAGGGGTTTCTCCCCGACCGTGCGCATCAGGTCATCGTGCGCGGCGGCATCCTCCAGGTGGGCGCTGCAATACACGTAGCCATTACCGGCGCGGTGCTGCAGCGGAATGCGCCATTGCCAGCCCGCGGCCCGCGCACTCGACAGCGTGTAGGGCGCGCGCGCACCGCTCAGCTGCGTAGGCACCGCCACCGCGCGATCGCACGGCAGCACGTCGCTCCAGTCGAGATAGCCGGTCTTCAGCGTCTGTTCGATCAGCAGGCCGCGAAAGCCGCTGCAGTCGATGTACAGGTCAGCCTGCACTCGCGTGCCATCGGCAAATACCAGTTCATCGATGAAGCCGTCGGCGCGCTGCGTGGCGGCGCTTACCGTACGCTCCAGCCGCGCGACGCCGCGCCTCTCGGAGTAGGTGCGCAGATACGCGGCCACCAGTGAGGCGTCGAACTGCAGCGCGTAGCGCAGGCCCGCGATCGGCCCCTGGGCCCGGGGATCCGGATAGCGGAACCTGCCATCATCCGCCAGCGCCGCGCACAGGCTGTAGTCGTTGAAGCGCGGCGCCAGGCCCTCGGCTTCCGCCCGCTGCCAGTAGTGATAGAACGGGCGGCGGTCGATGGTCGTGCCGAAGGTGCCGAACGGATGCCAGTAGCTATGGCCGATGCGGCGCCAGTCCCTGAACTTGATGCCGAGCTTGAAGGTCGACTGCGTGTGTCGAATGAAATCGGCTTCGTTGATGTCCAGATAGCGCAGCAAGTCGATGAACGGGGGTATGGTCGCCTCGCCCACGCCGACGGTGCCGATATCCGGGGATTCGATCACGCAGATCGCGCAGCGGTTGTCGGGCAGGGCGCGCGCCAGCATGCTGGCCGCCATCCAGCCGGCGGTGCCACCGCCCACGATCGCGATGCGCCTGATCCGCCGGTCGTCCGCGCTTTGGCCTTGTAACGAGTCCGCCATGTGTCCGGGTCCTGCAGCCGTGCGGAGGGGGGTGACCGGAGGCTAGACAGCAAGGCTTACGGGCGCAAGCCCCGACACCGCCGCTGTACCGCCTCGCAATTTGTGGTCCGCCGCGCCGAATCGATCGGCGCGGCGGACCTGCGTCATCTACAGCTTGAACTTCACGCCAAAGAAATACCGCCGTCCCCAGTCGTCGTAGGTGAACGGCTGGTTCGGCCACTGCAGGTAGGTGTGCGCCGCCTCGTCGGTCAGGTTCTGAGCCGAGAGTACCACGCCGATGTGCGCGTTGATGTCATACGACAGCTGGGCGTCGAGCTGGCCGTAGGGCGCCGCGATCACCTGCAGCACCTCAGGATTGCCGAGCTTGTCGTACACCTGGAACGTCGAGCCCACCAGCGAGTCGTTCACGCGCTTGCCCTGGTACGAATAGGACAGCCGGCCGGAGAAGCCGTAGCGCTCGTAATAGCCCTGGATCGTGAACGAGTCGTGCGCCACGCCAGGAATCCCGGAGTGGGTCGAGAACTCGGTGACCTGATCGGAGGTGGACTGTGACAGCGTGTAATTTGCCGCGACGCCAAAGCCGCGCAGCAGCGTACTGTCGAAGGCGTACTGGGCGCCGAACTCCAGCCCGTAGACCCTGCCCTTGCCGGCGTTGACTGGTTCGGTGACGTTGGAGGTGGTGCCGGCAAAGGTGGTCGCGATCGACTGCGTCTCGACGAAGCTGTCGATCTGCTTCCAGAACCCGCCGAGGCTCAGCAAGCCGCCGCGCGCGAAATAATCCTCGTACGACACCACTGCCTGCGAGGCGCGATATGGATCCAGGTTCGGGTTGCCCGAGGTGCCGCCGGCGAAGATGAAATTGGCGCTGGAGCCGCTGCGGGTGAAGTTATACGAATTGCCCAGGCCGAGGGAGAACAGGTCCTGCGGTGCCACCACGCGCGCCGCGCCGATGCGCAGCAACTGCGTATCGGTGATATTCGCGGTCGCGTTGAACGACGGCAGTACGTCGGTGTAGCTGCGATTGGTCTGCACCGGGATGACGTTCGAGTCGACGCCGTTCCACGACGCGGTACCGTAGAACGTCGGGCTCGGCGCCGCCTGGCCGCCGTCGATGGTCAGGCTGGTGGACACCACACGCAGGCCCAGATTGAGGTGAAACGGATCCTGCTTGCCGCCGAAGTCCTCCATGAAATACTCGGCGGTGGTGTATTCCTTTACCTCGAACGAGCTGAGGTTATCCTTGAAGAATCCCTCGGTCGTATTTGGAACGCCGGCGCCGGCCCAGACTGTCTGCAGATACGTCGCCGGATTGGTCATGCCCCCGGTATAGGGGTTCTTTACGCTGATATTACCGGCGGCGAAGTTGTTGACGTTCAGCACCAGTCCGGGATTTGAGGCCGCGGTCGAGTACGGAATATTGGGCGTGCCGTAGCCCGGATCCTGGTAATAGTCGTACGGCCCGCACTGCGGGCAGGAGCGCGTTCCATTCGCGTTGTACGTCTGACCGGCGACCACGCCCGGGGCTTCCGTGCCATTGATCAGGTAGCGGCCGAAGGTCTGGTCGACGTCGCGGTTGGCTACCCGAAAGCCGACCGTCATCGTCGATTCGATGCTGGAGGACTGGTCGATCGAGACATCGCCCTTGACCGCCCACTGCGTGTTGCTGGTCCTGTTGGCCCAGGCCCAGTTCGACTTGAAGGTCGTGTACGCCGGGTTGTTGAGTATGTCGGCATACGGATTCAGGTACTGGATGGTCGGCAGGCCGGAGGTGCCGCCATTCGCGTACGCGAACTCATAGCCATGGTTGCCAACGGCGCAGGTGGACGCACCGTTGTTGCAACCGGGAGCCGCCGGCGAAGTCGCGACACCGCCGCTGGTGTTGTACAGCCCATGCTCGACGTCGGCCTGATCGGCCTCCAGATCGTTGCTGGCCTTGGCCCAGGACACATCGAGCTTGGCCTTGAGTGCGCCGCCGGTGTCGAAGTAGGTCTTCCACTGGACGTTATCGGCCTTGGCATCATCGTGCTGATAAAGCGTCGCGGTCTCGGCGCCGTTGGCGTTGAACACGCCGCTCTCGATGACGCCGTTGCTGTCGAAGGCGTACGGCTGCGTCGGGTCGATTCCGGGGTGAGGCACTTTCGCGCCGGTTGCGGTGAGCGCGTGGTCGCCCTGGCCGTTGAACCAGGCCTTGTCGGTGTACTCGATATTGGTGTCCTTCTCGTCCGAGTGGAAATAGTCCAGCCGGGTGGTCAGCGCGTCAGTGACCTTCAACTCGGCGCCAAACGAGCCACCGAGGGTCTTGCGCTCATCGTTGATGTCGGTGAAATACGCCAGCTGCGGCTCGGTGTAGTAGCCGCCGTTCGGCGCCGTAGCCGGCAGCGTCGTGATGTCAGCGGCCTGCAGCGGACCCACGTACGGACCGGTGGCCGCGTTGGTGGTCAGCCACTGGTTGCGATTCTGGTCCTGGAACTCCTTGGTGTGCGTATTCTCCTGGTCATAGGAGAAGCTGCCGGTAAACGCCAGCCGATCACTGGCCTTGAACGTGGCCACCAGGGTTCCGTCCGGCTTGGCGCCGCCGGCACCGGTCGAGGTGGAGCCGCGAAAGTTACCGCCAACGGTGAAGCCCATCGGCTGCGCGAGCGGATCGCGCGTCTTCAGGTCGATGGTGCCGCCGATACCGCCTTCGGTCATCGAGGCGTTCGGGTTCTTGTAGACGTCAATCCCGCTGATGTTCTCGCTCGGGATGCCTTCGAGGGAACTGTACTGGCTGTTGCCGCCGGCGCCGCCGCCCGAACCTTCACCCGAGACGTAGAATTCCTTGCCGGTCAGGAACAGGTCGCCGTTGAGCGTCGTCAGGTTCTGGCGCAGCCCGTCGATCAGCACCGCGGTGCCCTGTCCACCGGCGCGATCGATCTGGATCCCGGGCAGGCGCTGCAACGACTCGGCAACGTTCTGGTCCGGCATCTTGCCGATATCTTCGGGAGCCACGGATTCGATCGGCAGATTGGAATTGCGCTTGTTGTTGAGCGCGGTTTCCAACGACTCCCGATAGCCGGTAATGATGACTTCTTCCAGGCTTTCCTGCGGCGCGGCGGCCGTGGATGCCGATTGCGCCTGTGCCAGCCTGGGCGCCGCGATACACAGCGCCTCCAGCGACACGGCGGTCATGAGTGCGGCATTGGCAGCCCTGGACACGCGCCGGGCGCGCTTTTCCCTGCGATGAGACATGTGCTCTCCCCCCAACTTTTGAGTACTGCGTTGTTCTTGGAAACCCGTGCCGGCGGCCGGAGAATCGTTCGCCGTGCCCCATCGGCGCGAATTGCCCCGCTACAAAAATTACCGTCCCGCCGGCCCCGATGTCAACGAATATTTATTTCCTTTTGCATTATTCAGCTTGGTGTGGACATACGGTGTAGAGGACACCTAATCGTTGATCTGATCGGAATATCAATGCCTTGAGTGCAGCGAGTATTTTGATTTTCTTTATGATTTTTCTAGATGGCACCATCTTAAGGCGCACTAAAACCATGCCTTGCCTGGCGCGATGACGATCTGCCGGCACTCATCGCCTGGCCCATCTGCTCCAGCGGAACGCCCCTGGTCTCCGGCAGCAACCACAGCACCAGGATGAACTGCAGCACCATCATCAGGCTGAAGAACACGAACGGAATTGATGCCGACCGCGCCGCGAACGCGGGAAACACCGTTGCAATCAGCGCATTCATGATCCAGTGGGTGGCGCTGCCCAGGCTCTGGCCGCGGGCGCGCACCGGCGTCGGAAAGATCTCGCTCAGATAAACCCAGATCACCGCCCCCTGGGAGATCGCGAACGATGCGACGAATGCCACCAGCAACGGCAGCAGCAGCGAGCGTGCCGTGTTGAACGCCATCACCACGGCGACACCGCCCTGCGCCAGCGCCATGCCAACCGAGCCGATGAGTAGCAGTCGCCTGCGGCCGGCGCGATCGATCAGCGTCATGGCAACAAGGGTCGCCAGCAGATTGGTTGCTCCGATGACGATCGACTGCAGGTTCGAGGACAGCGAGCCGAAGCCTGCGGCGCCAAAGATGTCGCTCAGGTAGTAGAGGATCGCGTTGATGCCCGAGAGCTGGTTGAACATGCCCATGCCGATCGCCAGCAGCATCAATCGGCCGTGGCGCCGCCAGGACAGTCCATGGCTGCCCGCCGGCGACGCGGCGTCGGCCTCCCGGATCGCGTCGATGACGGCGGCCGGATCGGCGATGCCCAGACGCTCGAGACTGGCCGCGGCGGCGGCCAGCCGCCCACGATGAACCAGCCAGCGCGGGCTTTGCGGGATAACAAACAGCAACAGCAGAAACACCAGCGCCGGGAACGCCGCAATCGCGAGCTTCCAGCGCCATAGCCGGTCGCCTGAGATCAGCTGCGCGACCAGGAAATTGCTGATGTAGGCGGCCAGGATGCCGATCACGATGTTGATCTGGAACAGTCCCACCAGCGCGCCGCGCCGCTGAGCCGGCGCTGCCTCGGCGATATATACCGGTGCCAGCACCGAGGAGCCGCCGATCGCGACGCCGATCAGGAACCGGAACACCAGGAACGACGGCAGATTCCATGCCAGCGCGCAGCCCAGCGCTGCCAGCAGGTACAGCGCGCCGATCAGCTTGAGCACCTCGCGCGATCCGAAGCGGTCACCGGGTCGGCCCATCGTCAGCGCGCCGAGCAGCGTGCCCCACAGCGCGGTCGACACCGCGATGCCAAGTCCCGCCGGGGTGAGCGCAAAGGCGACTCGCAACTGGCCCGTCACGCCGGAAATCACCGCGGTGTCGAAGCCGAACAGCAGCCCTGCCAGACTGGCGACGATGATGATTGGCAGTGGTGAACGCGCCGGCATCGAAACGAGATTGATGCAGCCTCTTCCATAAATCAAACAAATTGGTTTATTGTCGGCAGGCAGCTGATCAGTGACAGGGGGGTTGGGTGGTGAAGGCGTGGGCAGATCCGCGTCGATGGCCTCGCATCGGCTCATTCGGTGTCGCGGTGCTGCTGCTGTCTGTCGGGCAGATCGCGGCGCAGACCCGGCCGGCGCAGCCGCTTGCCCCGGACGCCAATTTCGGCCCCTACAACACGACCTTCCTGGCTGGCGGCATCGGCCTGTCCAACCCGCTGGCGAGCGATGCAGCGCTGCTCAAGGCCGGTGCCTCCTGGTCGATGAGTGGCTGGCTGCGAGCCGATCGCGGCAGCGATGCGCCGATGATCGTCGCCGCGCTTGGCGATGCAGCCAGCGATACCTGCCGATGCCTGCTGCTGCAGGCCGGCCAGTTGGCGCTGCGGCTTGGCACTGCTACGTTGCTGCGCGCGCCGGACCCGCTGGCGCCTGGCGCCTGGCACGCGATCGCGGCGACTTATGACGGACGCACGGCGCGCCTGTACCTGGACGGCCGCGAGTCGGCCAGTCTCGAGGCCGCGAGCAGCAGTGCAGCGCCGATCGTGCAGCTGGCGCCCGAGAGCCTCGCGGACCTGAGCGGTGAGCGTCACTTCGGTGGCTCACTGGCCGCGTTCCTGCTGCACTCCGGCGCACTCGATGCCGCAGCGGTCGGCCAACTCTATGAGCAGCGTCCGCATTTCGAGCTGGTCACCTTTCAGCAGGTAGGCGTCGGCTGGCCGTGGCAGGAAAAGGCCTGGCGCGGACTGCAGGTGCCGCAACCTGCGTGGACGCTGCCGCACGGCAACGCCGCGTTCTCGGCCCCGGTGCGCGACCCGTCGCTGGCGCCGGGCAGCGCGCTGCAGAGCATCGCACGCGACCGCTGGTCGATTGGTGCGTGGCGCATGGCGCCTGCTCCGATGGTCGATGCCGTGCCGGAAAAAATTTCCAGCGATGGGTTCGACGATCATCGCTGGTACATCGCGGTCGTGCCGGGGACCGTACTGACGACACTGATTGCCAACGGCGTCTACCCGGACCCGGGCTACGGACTCAACAATCTGGCCATTCCCGAGTCGCTCAACCGCCAGGACTACTGGTATCGCGCTGAGTTTCCGGCGCCAGCGCAGCTCGGCGGCCGCCACCTGACGCTGACCTTCAACGGCATCAACTACGCCGCCGACGCCTGGCTCAACGGCGTGCGCCTCGGCAGCATTCGCGGCGCATTCATTCGCGGCACATTCGATGTGACGGCGATCATGCAGGCCGGGCGCGTGAACGTACTGGCGGTCCGCGTGTCGCCGCCACCGCACCCGGGAATCCCGCATGAACAGTCGGTGAGCGCCGGCCCGGGCGAGAACGGCGGCAATCTGGCGATCGACGGACCAACCTTCGTGGCCGCCGAGGGCTGGGACTGGATTCCCGCCATTCGCGACCGCAACAGCGGCATCTGGCAGCAGGTCGAACTCAGCGCCAGTGGTGCGCTGCGTGTGCTCGACCCGCAGGTCATCACCCGGCTGCCGCTGCCGCGCACTGACACGGCCGATATCATCATCCGGGTACCGATCGAGAACAGCGGAGTGACGGCGGCCCACGCCCTCGTCGAGGCGAGCTTCGGGGACGTGCAGCTGCGCAAGGACGTCGAGCTCAAACCCGGCGTCACGCAAGTCGCCTTCGAGCCAGCCGAATTCGCGCAGTTGCAGCTCGCCCATCCGCGCCTGTGGTGGCCCAACGGCTATGGCGCCCCGGAGCTGTATCGACTGACGCTGAGCGTGTTCGCCGACGGCACGCTGTCCGACGCCAGGGCGGTGCGCTTCGGCATCCGCCAGATCACCTACGAGCTGTCGCTGTTTGATCACCTGGGACGATTGCGCCGCGTGGAGGTGGATCCCAGCAGCGGCAGCGAGCGCCATGAGCAGCTGATCGACGTGCGCCACGAGGCCATCAAGCGCACCGCCAATGGCTGGGCGGAATCGCTCACGCTGTCGGGCGAGACCTCGCCCGCGGTACGCGACATCGACACCACCTCGTTGACGCCATACCTGGCGATCCGCGTCAACGGCGTTGCCATCGCGGCGCGCGGCGGCAGCTGGGGTACCGACGACCTGCTCAAGCGCAGTTCGCGCCAGCGGCTGGAACCGTTCTTCCAGCTGCACCAGGCAGCGCACCTGAACATCATCCGCAACTGGCTC
>Ga0181525_10000880_pt1 | contig 26105 bp, 17 predicted proteins | sample PEATcosm2014_Bin_48_FD_121100 | JGI IMG/M metagenome (GOLD analysis project Ga0181525, IMG submission 121100) | Peatland microbial communities from MTU Mesocosm Facility, Houghton, MI, USA - PEATcosm2014_Bin06_10_metaG | ecosystem: Environmental > Terrestrial > Soil > Wetlands > Peat | place... | reverse complement strand
TCGGCGGCGTTGTGGAGGGCCAGAGCGTGGACTTCACCGTGGACGCGTATCCGTATCGCAATTTCAACGGCGTCGTCACGCAGGTGCAAAATTCGCCGACGACGGTCAATAACGTCGTCACCTACGACTGCGTGATCGGGGTGACGAATGCGGACTACAAATTGAAGCCTGGCATGACGGCGAATGTTTCCATCATCATCGCCCAACGGGAAGATGCGCTGACCATTCCCAATGGTGCGCTGCGCTTCCGCCCGCCGGACACAGCCGTCGTGCAAACCAACAATGCCAGCGCAGGCGCAACGGAGGTTTCCCAAACGACCAATGGCGGCAATCGTGGCGCTTATGGGCAAGGTTTGCACCGCAGCGGTGGCGGACGCGCGCGCGGCGAACGTCCGGTCATTCATACCATTTATGTGCTTTCGGGTGCCGGGAAAAATGCGGTGTTGCAGGCGGTGCAGATCAAGACCGGCATTAGCGACGGCATTTCGACCGAAGTTGTTTCGGGTCTGGACGAAGGCGCGCAGGTTGTGACCGGGATGGTTTCCGCCGGCGCTGCAACTCCGGCTGCCACCTCGAATCCATTCGGCGGCGGTGGACGCCGTTTCTGATTTTGAAAAAGCCGACCGTGCAAACCAACCACGTCATCAAGCTCGAGGAAATACACAAGACGTATCACACCGGTGAAGTGGACGTTCATGCGGTCCGGGGCGTTTCCCTGGATATTTTAGCGGGCGAATTTGTTGCCATCATGGGTTCAAGCGGCTCCGGGAAATCCACGTTGATGAACATGATCGGCGCACTGGACCGGCCGACCGCCGGACATTACTGGCTGGACGGGATCGACATTTCTACGTTGAACCGCGATGAATTGGCTGACATCCGCAACGAAAAAATCGGCTTTGTTTTCCAGGGATTCAATTTGTTGTCACGCACGTCCGCGCTGGAAAATGTCGAGATGCCGATGCAATACAGCCGCGTGCGCATTCCCGCGCCCGAACAGTTTGAACGTGCCACACACGCACTCGGACTCGTCGGTTTGGGCCAGCGTGCCGACCATCATCCCAACCAGCTTTCTGGCGGGCAGCAGCAGCGCGTCGCCATCGCGCGGGCGCTGGTGAACCGGCCGTCGCTCCTGCTCGCGGATGAGCCGACTGGAAATTTGGACAGCCAGACGAGCATCGAGATCATGGGCGTGTTCCAAAAATTAAATGAACAGGGAATCACCATTGTCATGGTGACGCACGAACTGGACGTGGCGCGTTACACCAAGCGCATGGTCATTTTGCGCGACGGGAAAATTTTGACGGATGAAAAGGTGGCCGACCGGCTGAACGCGGAGCAGGAGCTCGGAAAATTGAAACAAGAGCAAAAAGCCGTCCAGTTGGCGTGAAAGAAGAATGAAGAATGAAGAAAAAGATCTGCTGCCGCGCACCAAAATGTTTGCGCGCCGGATCATCCATCTTTATGGCAGCCTTTCCAAAACGGATGCGGTGGCTCAAGTCCTTGGCAAACAGGTCTTACGCTCCGGAACTTCGGTTGGTGCCAATTACCGTGAAGCCAACCGTGCGCGTTCAAAGGCCGAATTCATTTCCAAGATGGGTGACTGTTTGAAGGAAGCGGACGAAACCTTGTATTGGCTGGAACTGTTGCTGGATGAAAAGATTGTTCCGGCGAAGAAATTGAATGCGCTGGTATCCGAGTCCGGAGAGCTGGTTGCCATTTTTATCACCATCCTGAAAAAAGCACGAGGTCACGAATGAGCCGCTTCTTCATTTTTCATTTTTCATTTTTCATTTCCCCAAGATGAGAATCTTCGCCTCAATCCGGATCGCCGGGCGCGCGCTGCGTCGGAACAAGATGCGTTCTTTGTTGACGATGCTTGGCATCATCATCGGGGTAGGAGCTGTCATCGGCTCGGTCAGTTTGACTAGCGGCGCAACGAAACAGGTCGAGGATCAGGTTTCCAGTCTGGGTGAAAGTGTCATCACGGTATTTTCCGGCAATTTTACCAGTGGCGCGATGCGCGGAGGCTGGGGCAGTGCGCCGACGTTGACCGTCGAGGATGCCAAGGCGATTGCCGGAATAAAAAATGTGGTGGCAGTCAGTCCCGAAGTGCGCGACCGCGAACAGGTGCTGGCGAACGGCCTGAATTGGAACACGCAGGTCATGGGCGAATCTCCAGATTACCCGCAAATCCGCAATTGGTCCATGGGCAGCGGCGCGATGTTTGGTGATCAGGATGTGCGCAGTCTGGCCAAAACCGCCATCATCGGCCAAACCGTGGCCGACGAATTATTTCCCAACCAAAATCCCGTTGGCCAGACCATTCGCATTCGCAACCTTCCGTTTCTGATTGTCGGCGTGCTGGGTGCCAAAGGCTTTAATCTTTTCGGACAGGATCAAGACGACACGATTGTCGTCCCTTACACGAGCCACATGCACCGCATCACCACACGCACATTTGTGAACGACATTCTGGTCCAGGCCGCCAACGACAAGGTCATAGACAGCGTGCAGAATGACATCACGGATTTGCTTCTCACCCGGCATCGCAGCAAGGAACAGGATTTCACCGTGCGCAACCAGTTGGAACTGATGCAGGCCGTCACGGCCACTTCGCGGGCGATGAGCTTTTTGCTCGCGGGCGTCGCGGCGGTGTCGCTCGTGGTCGGCGGCATCGGCATCATGAACATCATGCTCGTCAGCGTCACCGAGCGGACCCGCGAAATCGGCATCCGCATGGCCGTGGGCGCGCGCGCGGCGGACATCCTTGTGCAATTTCTGATTGAGGCCGTCACGTTGAGTGCGATTGGCGGTTCGATTGGCATCATGGGTGGCATGGGCTTTTCATGGCTCATCGCCTACATCAGGCATTGGCCGACCGTCACACCGTTTGTCTGGATGGCCATTGCCTTTGTTTCCAGCGCCCTCATCGGCATCGTCTCAGGTTTTTATCCTGCGTGGAAAGCATCCAAGCTCGACCCGATTGACGCTTTGCGCTACGAATAGCGCGTGACCACCGAAGTTTTATCCATGTCACTTTTCCGGCTGGAATTGCCTTGTTTCCGACAGGAATCGTCCCCATTCCGACAGGAATTGCCCTGCTTCCAACAGGAATCGTCTTCATTCCAACTGGAATTGCCTCCTTTCCGACCGGAAATGTCTCAATTCCGACAGGAATTGCCTCCATTCCAGCAGGAATCATCATCTTTCCGACAGGAATTGCCATGATTCCTGTCGGAATCGTGATCTTTCCAGCAGGAATTGCCTCCTTTCCGACCGGAAAAACGACTTTTCCCGCTGGAAAAGCCACAATTCCCGCGGGAAAATATCGTAATTAATTCAGAATCAGCAATTTGCTATTTTGACGGTTCAGTCATGGTGGGAGCTGGTGGCGTGGGAGTGGGCGGATTGGCGGCACTATGTTTGCGCGCATTTCTGCGGATGGTTTGGTTGATAAATGTTGGGCGGATATAATTTTCTATCAAACACTTTCTCTCGAAACTTGTCTGGGGTGTTCGTTTTGGCCTAATCTGTCTGTGCTTGCAACCTGCCAAAATCCTGCAAACGCACACGCCGGCGCTTTTTCAAAAGGCCGTCCGTCACGCGGCGGAACTGCTTCGCGCCGGTGAAGTCGTCGCGTTGCCGACGGAAACGGTTTATGGCCTGGCTGCAAATGCTCTCGAAGAAAATGCCGTCGCAAAGATTTTCAAAATCAAGGGGCGTCCTGCGAACAATCCAATCATCGTACACGTCGCCAGCAACGAAATGGCGAAAAGCTGCGTGAAGAATTTTCCGCCGGTTGCGGAGAAGCTGGCCAGAAGTTTTTGGCCCGGGCCGTTGACTGTCATTTTGCCTCGTGCCGAGAAAATCCCGGAAATTGTGGCGGCGGGTGGCCAAACCGTCGGAATCCGCTGGCCGAGCCACCCATTTATTCAAGCCGTGATCCTCGAATGTGATTTTCCATTGGCCGCGCCGAGCGCCAATTTGTCCAATTCCATTTCACCAACGAACGCGGAGCACGTTAGCAGAAGTCTGGGCGGGAAAATTCCACTGATTGTAGACGGCGGCCAATCGCAGGTCGGAATCGAGTCAACTGTTTTGGATTTGACGGTTTCGCCGCCCGCAATTCTGAGACCGGGAATGATCCATGCCGAGTCACTCGCGGCGGTCATCGGCGAGGTGGGAAGCGAGAAGTCCAAAATGGGAAGTGAGAAAATTCTGCGCAGTCCGGGCTTGTTGAAAAAACATTATGCACCGAAAGCAAAACTTGTTGTATTAAATTGGAAGGATGAAAACGAACTTCGAGATCACTTCGCGCATCGCGTTTCAGATTTGGCAAAGTGCCATGTGATTGCCCACACGAGAATTCCATCGGGGTTTGATGCAGCCAATGTGAGCGTGATTCCCCACGATGCAGAAGCATTCGCCCGGGCGATTTATGCAGAGTTGCACCGCTGCGATGAAGCTGGCGCGGAGCTGATTGTTGTTGAAGCGCCGCCGGATATGCCGGAATGGTCCGGAATTGCCGACAGATTGCGGCGCGCGTCTTCGTGAAATTTATTGCGTCAGCTTCCAGCGCTCGCGGTCGGTCAGGAAAAGCCGGTCTGGCAGAAATTTTACCGGAGGCGCGAAACGCAGGGGGAATTTCGGTGGGATCTGGTTTTGAAGGACGGCTTGGATGATGAAGGAACCCCAGCTGAATTCGTGCGGGGTTATCCAGTCGGAAATGAACCTGCCGTCCATGGTTTCTGGCGTGAGATAAAGCGCCTGCACCGGTTTGATATAGTCATTTAGGGCGAAGAATTCGGTCTCTGCGTCCAGCGTGATCCAGACACACTGGCGCTTGCCATACCACGCCACTGCCCACGGAACGTCGCTCATCATCAATTCATTTCCCTTCATCCATCCGGCGGTCGTCTGGATTTCTGGAGGGTAATAAGGCGGATAGGCCACCGGTTGTGTTTTGGGCGGGGACAGTGTGGAAATCATTGGCAGGCACGACACTGTCACGAACAGCGCGATGACGAAATAACGCAATGGCGGCAGTGGCAGGTTCATTTGATCCAGAAACGTCAGGAACAAACTTATGCCATACATGAAAACCAGCGGCGCAAGGAGCACCAACAGATTTTCGGAATTAACATCAGGCGATTCCACGGAAAGCTGTGTTTGCCCCAACGCCTGGCAGATCATGAACACGCCAAGGCACATCAGCAAAAAATAACGCATCCGCTTGGTTGCTACATTGCGAAATCTCATCAACAAACCCGTGAGAAAGAGCAGCGTCGCCCAGCTTCCGCCCAGCCTCGGCAGGTCGGTCTGGACGACGACACGCAAATTGACCAGCAATTTGTGGACATACGGAGTCAGACGGAACGGAAGCGTCAAATCGGGATGGAGCGACCGTTCCAGACGGAAGTTCGGAAAAACATATGTCCCCTCAATCCATGCAAAACCCGCCGTGCCGAACGGCGTGCCGCTTACCGCGTAGTTTCGGGCAACCCATGGCGTCAGCAACAGTGCAAACATGGCAAGAGCCGCCAGTGCTTGAGGCACGCGCCGCGGCCCGCTAAAAAGACTCAGAAATGCCACCAGCGGAATGACGGTCCAGCCAAATGAATAGCGTGTCAAAGCCCCAATCCCGACCAGTGTTCCCGCCGCGAGCGACCACAACAGCAACCGCCGTGCATTGGGCTGCTCTTCACGCGCCGCCTCTTCGATTTTCAAAACGCACCAAGTCAGCGCCAGAAATATCACCAGCAGCAGCATCGTGGACAAACCCGACACACTAAACCGCCACAGCAATTCGCAGCCAAACGTCAGCAACGCCGAAAGCCACGCTGCCGCCGTGTCGAACAATTTCTGCGCGATAAAAAATGTCATTATGACGACGGCCAGAAGCAGTATTTCGTTGAAGACCGCGATTTGAAAATCAGGTTGATAGCGCGAGAATCTTCCGCCTTCACTCCAGAACGGCTTTTTGAAATCCACGGCGTAATGAAACGGTATTGCTTTCATCAACCCCGCCAGCACTACGGGATACACGGGTGGATTGGCGATATCCGGATGAACAGTATTGATACGCGCAAAATCAGCGCCTGCATTCGCCGCTGTTGCCCCGCTTTTGGTTTGGTTATGGGATTGAACCAAATAAAGGCTGAAAGGCCGGATGAACAAAGTCGTGTAGCCTTTTCCTTCTGAGATATTGCGGGCCAGTTGCGCTGAGTCCATCGCTTCCGGAGCGGAAAAATTTCGATACGCGCACGAGTCATACAATATCGCCATCGTCAGGACCGCCGCCACCAGCGCGACAACTCGCAGGACGCGGGCGCCGCCGCCCACTTCCATTTTATGGATTGCGGCCTGAATGATTTCCTGGAACACCATAAATCAATGTCCTTCCAAATTATACGCGTGCAGTTTCCGGTGGAACGTCCGCCGGCTCATGCCGATTTTTTTCGATGCAAGTGTGCGGTTGCCATCCGCTTCTTTCAAGGCTCGAACAATTAATTGTTTCTCCGCATCCTTCACGGTCGAAGCTTTTTGCAGTGACAATTGCATTTCACCCATCCGTCCCGCTCGCACGGACGGCGGCAGGTCGCGCGCCGAAATTTTTTCGCCCCGGCACAACACCACGGCGTGTTCGATGGACGTCCGGAGTTCACGCACATTGCCGGGCCAGTTGTAATTCATCAGCAGTTGGAGCGCATCCGCCGTGAAATCGTTCACTGGTTTATTGTTTTCGCTTGCGAACTCATGCAAAAACTTTTGCGCCAGCAGCGGAATGTCACCCGGCCGCCCGCGCAACGGCGGCAGATTGATTTCCACCACGCGAAGCCGGAAAAACAAGTCCTCGCGGAATTTTCCGGTTTTGATGAGTTCTTCCAAGTTTTTGTTCGTGGCAGCAACAAGCCGCAAGTCCGCCGTCAAAGTTTTATTAGAGCCGACGCGTTCAAAGGTCCGCTCGCCCAAAAACCGCAGGAGCTTCACCTGAATCGTCGCGTCAATCTCCCCGATTTCGTCGAGAAAAAGCGTTCCGCCCTGCGCCTGCTCGAACCGGCCGATGCGCCGTTCATGCGCGCCGGTGAACGCGCCTTTTTCGTGGCCGAACAATTCGCTTTCCAAAAGTGTCGGCGAGAGTGCGGCGCAATGCACCGTCACGAACGGCTGCTTCGCGCGAGGACTCAACTGGTGAATCGCCTTCGCCACAAGTTCCTTGCCCGTGCCGCTTTCGCCGCCAATCAAAACTGTCGCGCGCGTCGGCGCGACCTGCTGGACGATTTCAAAAATTTCCCTCATCTCCGGCGATTCACCGACAATGTTTTCCAGGCCAAATTTGGAATCGAGCTGCTGCCGCAGGGAAACATTTTCCGTTTCCAGGTTCTGATGCCGCAATGCGCGTGCGATCCGCATTTCCAGCTCGTCAATTTGCAGCCTTCCTTTTGCGATGTAATCGTCCGCGCCGCGCTTCATTGCGTCCACTGCAAGTTCCTCCGATCCGTAAGCCGTCATCAAAATGCAGATTGGCGGCTTCGTTAAAGATTTCGCGCGCGCAATCAATTTCATCCCGTCCTCATGTGGCAGACGAAAATCCGTGAGCATCACATCGAAGTTTTCGCCCTCCAGCAGCTCCATCGCCACCTTGGCGTCCTCGGCCAAATAAACGTCGTAACGATCTTCAAGCGCTGCACGCAAACCATCGCGCGTTGGCTTCTCGTCGTCCACAATTAACAAAGTAGGTTTCATATTTAATCCTCCGCATCGTCGTTCTCAATTATGAAACCGAGTGCGCCGAATTCTTTGCCTCGAGCAATCTTGGTTTGCGTTCGTGCAGAGGCAGCCAGATTCTAAACGTGGTTCCGCGACCGACGTTGCTTTCCAGCTCAATCCGCCCGCCATGCGCTCGCACGATGCGTTGGACGATCATCAATCCAAGTCCGCTGCCCTTTTTCTTTGTCGTGTAAAACGGCTCGAAAATGCGGGTGACCTGCTCCTGCGGGATGCCGCCGCCCGTATCTGCGACGCTGATCCAGACTGCATCCGCATTTTCTCCAGTTTGGAGCGTGAGCGTTCCGCCCCGCGTCATGGCCTGCGCCGCGTTTTTCACAAGGTTCACCAGAACCTGCTGCATCTGTATTGCGTCAATCGGCGTGGCCGACAACTGCCGCGCCTGCTTTAGTTTCACTGCAATGCCGCGATTTTCAATTTCAGGCCGCAGCAATTCCAAGGTTTTTTCCAGGACATCGTTTAGCGAAGCCATTTTCAACTGCAACGGTGCGGGACGGATTGCCTGAAGAAATTGGGTGATAATATAATCAAGCCTGGTGATTTCGCCTTTGGAAACTTCGAGAAATTGTTCGAGCCGCGCAGTGTCCGCTCCGCGAATATTTTTATGTTCCGGCGATTTCATTTTTTTCAACTCGCGTTCCATGAGCTGTAAATGGATGTGCAATGCGTTCAATGGATTGCCGATTTCATGCGCGACACTCGCCGCCAGCAGGGTCAACGCCTGGATGCGTTCGCTTTCGATGGCCTCGAAAGTTTTCTGCCGTGCTTCCGTCGCATCGTGCAAAATCAGTGCGACGCCTGAATTGTTTTCAAGCGATGTTGCATACATCCGCAAGAATCGCGGGCGCGGGTAATGAATTTCGAATTCATGGCGCACGACACTCCTGCCACCGGCGGAATCGGGGCGAGAAATTTTATCCCAGTCCATTTCCGGCAGGATTTTTGAGATATGGTTTTCCTCATCGCCCAATTGCAGTCCGATGAGTCGCGTAACGGCTTGGTTGAAATAAATGACGTGCCCGCTTTCATCTAAAACCAGCACGCCATCCTCGATTGTGTTGAATAGCGTTTCGAGAAAGCTGCGTTCGCGGGCAAGCCGTTGGACGACAGTCTGCAAACCTTCCGTGTCAAGCCGTCCGATACGGCCAAGCACTTTGTCGATAAAACTGGATTTGCTTGCAGTCATTGGGCAAAATAATAATTAAGAGTGCCAAGATGGCACAAATAATGTGATCGTCAAGTCAAGCTAATGCAATTATGGCGCACTTGATTTTGTTTTTCTCCCGCTGTGAGAGACAGGAAAATTTCTTCAAGCTGGCCGGAATTGCCGCTTTGTTTGCGAAGTTCCTCACGGTTGCCAACGGCAACCAATTTTCCGCCGTGGATGATGCCAATACGGTTGGCCATTTCCTCGGCGATGCTCAATTGGTGCGTCGAAACCAGTACAGTCATGCCCGTAAGTGAGCGTTCCTTTAGAACATCCTTTACGACGCGGGCGTGCTGTGGGTCGAGGCCGACCATCGGTTCGTCAATCACGAACACTTCCGGATCGTGTAGCAGCGCGGACACGATGGCGACGCGCTGGCGCGTCCCATGTGAAAGGCTTTCAAGAGGCCGGTTCACAAACTCGGCGAGATGAAAGCGCGAAATCAATCCGGTCGCATTCGCTTCAATTTTCGCATCCGGCATCTGGAACAATTGCCCGGTGAAGCGAAAAAATTCCCAGGCGGTCAGCTTGTCGTAAAGAAATGGAAAATCGGGGACGTAGGCGATTTTACGCCGCGCTTCCATCGGCTTCTTTTGCATGTCGAAACCGCAAATGCGCGTGGAGCCGGAAGTCGGCTTCATCAGGCCGGCTAGAATTTTCAGCGTGGTTGTTTTTCCGGCGGCGTTCGGGCCGAGCATGGCGAAAAATTCTCCGCTGGGAATGGTGAGCTTCACATCGTTGACTGCGATGAGATCGCCAAATTTCTTCACGAGATTGACAATTTCAATCATGACTTGCCCCACCCTTCTATCTCGGCTGTGATTCCACCGGGAAGCTCCACACGCATGATTTCGCCGAGCGTGCTGATATAAACGACAATTTTGTTTGCCAGAATCTGTGTTTCGAGTCGATAAACGGAAACCGGTTCGTGGCCCAGCATCAGCCGTTCCCGGTTCGCCTGCCAGTGGAGGTTTTGCGCCAGCACGGTTGATTGCGGAAACTCTGGGAGTTCATATCCACCAAAAAATTCGGTGCCGGAATTTTCTGCGAACGCGCCCAGCAGCTTGTCTGGATTTTGCAGGTCGGCGAAAGAAAAAACGCGCAATTCGATCGAGCCTTCGGACGTGATTTCCAAGGCAACGGTCTTGTTTGTGGCAAGAGAATGGATTCCCACAGTGACGGCGTGCGATGAAATTTTCAGGGAAAATTCGCGCCACTCGCGAAGAGACGAAAATTGAAGCCGTCCGTCAAATTTCACCCGGTTGGTGATGCTGCCAAGGCTCGTGCCGCCACTGAGCCGGATTTGATAACCGATGCCGGTTGCAAGACCCTCTGGTGGCAGGCTGTTTTCATCAAGCTTGGCCATTTCCTGCTCGACGCTTGTTGAAAATTCGCAGAAGCCGGATGCCCGCCCGTTTTGGTAAATGGTGAGGGATGAACTGTCTGGCGCGGTCAGGATTTTCCGCCAGACCAAATCCACCGGGACCGGCATTTCGCCGCCGTGCGAACCGTATTCGGCGCGCCAGAGAAGAAAGTTCATTGACAGCCAGAACGCGGCGATGATGACAAATGATATGCGCGGAATCACGATGGCGGGATGTTCAACTCCTGCCCGACGTGCAGCTTGTTTGGGTTCACGCCGGGGTTGGCGGCTCGCAATGAGCTCAATTTGATTCCAAATTTGCGTGCGATGGCAGCTTCTGTTTCGCCGGAGGCGACAGTGTGCGTGCGCGGGGCGGCGGGATTTGCGGGACGATTCGCATTTGGATTAGGTGCGGGCGTGGTAATAATCTGCGCCGGTTGGACTGGATTTTGGGCGGTTTGTGCGATTGGATTGTTCTGTGTGGGGATTGAATTGGATCTAACCGCCAGTTGATCCGCGTAATAGGCATTCCATTTTTTCAGTGCGTCCACTTGATCCTGCAATTGGTGGTTTTGGTCCGTGAGTTTTTCCAGTTCCTGCTGGATAACGGGGGCGCTGGGCATGGACATCACATCTGCGGCGAGCTGTTGCTTGCAGGTGGTGATGCGCGCGGTGACGACCTCGGCATTTTCGGCATTTGGTTCCAGCTTCAAATATTGCTGGTAATGATAAATCGCGGCGGCAGGGTCGGATATTTTTTCGTCGAAAAGACAGGCGAGTTCAAAATGTGCCGCAGCCGAATGGGGATTTACTTCCAAAGACTGCTCGAACGCCTCGACTGCGCCTTGATAATCCATCGCATTAACCCGGTTTTCGCCGAGGATGAAGTGGGGCTCCTTTTTTTCGTCCAACGAGCCTTGCCCCGGGTCACAGCCGCCTAAAACGGCACCTAGGCACAAAACAAATGCGCCGGGCAGAAAATATTTCCTAAAATCCATGGCGCAAAATTAAACGAACGGTACGGGCGGCGCAATCGTGCGGGTGACGAAAATGAATCTTGGACCGCATATCTTTGCCCGGTGAGCTTGGGCATTACTGTCATGGAATCTGGAAGTGGTGCGCGCGAGAGGACTTGAACCTCTAATCCTTTCGGAACCAGATCCTAAGTCTGGCGTGTCTGCCATTCCACCACGCGCGCAAGAACAAGGTTTTGACATTTGCCGGTGTCGCCCATGAACAGCGATGCAAGACCAGGCATCATAGCTGAATTCTCGGAGTCGCAAGCACCACAATTATACCGTCTAGCCATTATCATGGAACACCATATGCGGCCCGACTGCAAGCGGATCAATTAATGGACAAGGCAGCAAGTAGCCTTGCAATACTACGGGTTAGCTCCACCAAAAGTTTGGCAAAGGTTGGCAAGTAACTATCTCCAATCATCCCTATTGACATTTTCCAGCAAATCCTGCTTAATCTCCTCCAATATGAGCATACAATCATTGTCAGCTACACAATTGCGTCAGGCGGCCGATCTCAAGGAAAAGATCGAGAACCTGAATAACCAACTCGCGACACTTTTAGGCGGCAGTGGAGTTCCTGTTCCATCCAAAGTTGCCAGCCCGGCAAAGAAGAAGGGTGGAATGAGTGCAGAAGGCAGAGCCAGAATCAGCGCTGCAGCCAAAAAGCGGTGGGCAAAAGTCAAGGCGGCCAAATTACCGGTCAAGGTTGAGGTTAAGACGGTCAAGCCTGTGGCTAATCAGCGCAAGAAGATGAGTGCTGCCGCCAAAGCCAAACTGTCAAAACTGGCAAAGGAAAGATGGGCCAAGGCCAAGGCAACTGGAAAGAAAAAATTGTAAGTCCTGTTTCAGTCTGTTTGGAAAAAGAATGCAGTTCCGCTTTTGGCGGGGCTGCATTTTTAGTTTGTAAGGTGAAATTTAGGAACAGCGGCAACTGAAATTCTGCAATAGAGCAATTTCTGTTCGATAAATAGCAACGGATGGCTTGCAGATTACGGCTGCTTATGTGACAAAAGAAGCAGAGTCCGGTGATGGAACGTCTCTTCAGTGGACATCCCCTGTCCCACCTCCTTGGCGTCTGTCACCGGACGCTTTTTTTGTCCTGTGCAATTTCATTACGCAAGCGACGCGCAATGGGCAAACTTCAGTCTGCCTTGTGCGATGTGAAACCGTGAGGTATGCAATCGTAATCTTTTATTGCCTTGGGGCTGGAACCTCACAGTGGATGTTCACTAATTTGTTCTGTTCTTCAATTTCAAAGCCTGCGTCAGGATTCTTTGTGCATTGGCGTCCTCCGGATTAAGCCGGAGGGTTTGCTGAAGTTCGTTTATTGCTTCGTTAATTCTGCCTTGTTTGAAAAAGATGACGCCGAGGTTGTAGTGGGCGCTGGCATAATCCGGTTTCAGTTGGATGGCTTTCTCAAACTGGTCAATCGCAGCGTCCATTTGAGCTTGCTTTGCCCGGGCTATGCCCAAGTTATAGTAGGCCTCGGCATCTTCTGGCTTCCAGTGGATGGCGGATAGGAATTCGTTGACCGCTTCGTCCGTCTGTCCTTTGTCGAGGAACGTTAGTCCGAGGTTGTTGTGGGCCTCGGCATCGTCCGGTTCCAGCCGGAGCGTTTCTTGGAATTGGACGATGGCCTCATCGGTTCGACCTTGGTTTAGAAGGGCGGTGCCGAGGTCGTAATGTGCCTCAACAGAATTCGGTTTGACGTGGATGGCCTCCTGATACTGCGCGATGGCTTCATTGATTCGACCTTGGTTCAGGAGTGCATTGCCAAAATTGTTATGGGCTTCTGCATTCTCGGGTTTGAGGCGCAGGGATTCTTGATATTCGCTGATGGCCTCATCGGTCCGGCCTTCGGTGAACAGCGCGATTCCCAAGTTGTTATGGGCCTCCGCGTCGTCCGGTTTGAGGTTGATGGCTTGCTGACATTGGCCGATAGCCCTGTCGGTCTGTCCTTGATGGATGAGAGTGGAGCCGAGGTTGACGTGGGCCATCCAGCAGGTGGGGTTTTTGGCGAGGGTATCCTGCCACAAAGTGGTTTGATCCGAGTAGATGTGCGACTGTTTCCAGGTCAAAATGGCCAGACCCGTCGGCAGCAGGATTGCCATGAATGAAATGGGCCTCAATATTTTCACCAGCGCAGCTGCTGCCAGCGCCATCAAACCCGCGCTGGCCAGATATTGAAAATGATCCGCGACAAACGAGTAGCGCATTGGGTAAACATTCGTGAAGCCCAGTGCTGGAAAAAGTGTTCCGCCAAAAAAAAGCACCGCAACCAGTGGTCCTCGGCCGATCCGTCCACGTAAACACCATAACGCTACCACCACCATCAAAGCCGCCGCCGGAAAAATCCATTGCCACCACTCGCCTGCATTGATCTGCCAGCGCGGATAAATGAACATGAGGTCCGTAGGCCAGCACAATTTGCCTGCATAAAACCAAAGCGCCCGTCCGGCGATCAGCCACCTATCGGAAAAACTGAAAGCCCATTCCGGCCCTTGTGCGCCCACTTGTGTTCGTTCCAGCCATGCGGTAACCAGCCCTAGCCCGGCACCCATCCCGAAAAACGGAAGCAAAGGCCGGATGTCGCGCATGGCCACGCGCCCGCGTTTCCACCAGATCACCAGCAGCAGCGCCGCAGGCAATGAACAGGTGACTGTCTTGCTCAAAAGCGCGAACAGGAACATCACGAAAGCAAAAAAATACCACCGCCAAATGTTTCGCCCCGTCGTACCGCCTTCCGCCAGGGGATTGTTCCAACGCCAGTAAGCCAGTGCGGCCGCAAAATAAAACACAGTGGACAAGACATTCTTTCGCTCCGTCACCCACGCCACAGATTCCGCAGCCACCGGGTGCAGCGCAAAAATTCCCGCCGCAAGCCACGCTCCCGGCGCTTGTAAACGCACCAGCACCCGCCATAGCAATATTGCCGCGAGAATGTGCAACAGCACGTTGACAACATGGTAACCCAGCGGATTAAGCCCCCACAGATGATATTCCATCCAGAACGAAGTATGTACGAGCGGGTAATACTGCGCCGTCGCGGTTGGATCACACCAGATTTGCGCCAACCCGCGAATACTGTGTAACATGGGGTTTCCCGTTACATACACGTCATCGTCCCAGATGAAACCGGCGTGCCAAACCGGCTGGTAGGCCAGAATTGTCATCAGCATCAGCAACAATGCCGGCAGCCATGCTGGAAAACGCGGTCCTGCGACTTCAGGTTTTAAACCCATTCCCGGCTTGCGTTTGGATTTCTTCGGGGATTGGCGCATGAGACTTTCTCAAATTTAAGGCAGCCAGGGAATTTTGACACGTTCATTTTATTACAAGAGCCATCGGCCACGCAATTGGGCATCTGGGTTGGCCGGAAAGTCGTCCAAACTGAAATCTGGAAACCTTCAACATCAGGGCTTGCCGGAAAAATCTGCGCAATTTTTGTTCTTCTTTTATTTTTTGCAGACAAAAGAGTCATCGTAATGGGTTCGTCATTGATTTAGTCAAAAATTTCTGGTGCCATCCGGTGACCGTGGCGAAGAAAAGACTCCTTCAAAGTGGACGCAGGCCTGCACTCAAAGGCGCGGGCGGAATTTTTTCCGCGGGTGTTCGCCTGGAAAATTTAATTGTTTGCAGCCTTCTTGTTCTGCTGGTGGCCGTCGTGTTTGCGCAGACGGTGCGATTTGGATTCATCAATTACGACGACAGCGACAATGTGTATGAAAATTCGGTGGTTGAAAAAGGTCTCACACCGCACTCCGTTGGCTGGGCTTTCACGCATGTGCAGGTCGCAAATTGGATTCCCCTGACAACCCTGTCCCATATGCTGGACTGCCAGCTTTTCGGGATGAATGCGGGCGGACATCATCTGGTCAACGTCCTGTTTCACGCGGCGTCGGCGGTCATGCTGTTCCTGGTGTTGCGGCGAATGACCGGCGGCCTCTGGCCCAGCGCGTTTGTGGCGGCGGTGTTCGCCGTTCACCCCTTGCGGGCGGAATCAGTCGCCTGGGTGTCTGAACGCAAGGACGTGTTGAGCGGGTTGTTTTTCATGCTGACATTGCTGGCATACGCGTGGTACGCACAAGGCATGATGAGGGGCGACGGACGGGAATCGAAAATAGGAACCGGCAGTCCAATCCCCAGCTATTTTCTCGCGCTGGCCTTTTTTGTTTGCGGACTGTTGTCCAAGCCGATGATTGCCACGCTGCCGTTCGTGCTGCTGCTGCTGGACTGCTGGCCGTTGAAAAGATTTTCAATTTCCGACTTTCAATTTCAGATTTTCTTCCGGCTTGCGTTTGAAAAAACACCCTTCTTCCTGCTCTCGGCGGCATCGTGTGCGGCGGTGGCTTTTGTGCCGGGACTTGCCGTGGTGCCGCCGCCCGGATTGATCACAACTGGCACCGGCCATTTTCCCCTCTATGAACGGATTGGCAACGCGCTGGTGTCCTGCGTCATTTATCTCCGGCAGATGATCTTTCCGGCGGGGCTGGCCATGCCTTATCCCAACGCCCCAAACGGAGTTCCGGCATGGGAGATTTGCCTGGCTTTCCTCGTCTTGGCGGCGATTTCCGCGTGCGTGATTGCGTGGCGGAAAGAGCGGCCGTTCCTGCTCGTGGGCTGGCTTTGGTTTTTGGGGATGTTGATTCCGGTGATCGGCATTGTCGAAATATCCGACGACGCTTCCCATGCCGACCGCTACACCTACCTGCCGGGAATCGGGCTGACTGTGGCTGCAACATGGGCGATGGCGGAGTGGAGCGCTCGGTGGAAACAGCGCAGGCTGATTTTGGGTGCGCTGATGGTGATCACGATCGGGACCTTGACGGCCTGCGCCTGCAATCAAACTTCGTATTGGAAGAACAGCGAGACGCTCTGGGAGCGCGCATTATACTGCAAAGCCAGCAACACAATAGCGCGCAACAACCTTGGCCGCGCCTTTGCCGAAGAAGGCAAATCCGAAGAGGCCATCGCCCAATACCGGAGGATTTTGGAAATCGAACCCGGTTATGCCGAGGCCCGCAACAATTTGGGCATAGCGCTGTTCAAAAATGGCGACCTGGACGGGGCCATCGGCGAATACCGCAAGACGCTGGAAACTGAGCCTGATTATTTGGCCACCCGGATTAATCTTGGCAACGCTCTTGGCGCGAAGGGGCTGTCCGATGAAGCCATCGCACAATATCAGAAGGCCATCGAAATCAGCCCTGGCGATGCCGAAGCCCGCTACAACCTCGGTGTTGAATATTTTCAGAACGGGGAACTGGACAAGGCCATTGAGCAATACCGCAAGGTGCTGGAAACCAATCCCGACGCTGATCAGGCCCGCAACAACCTCGCCATCGCACTCTATAAGAAGGGACAGGTGGGCGAAGCAATCCAGCAATATCAAAAAGCATTGGAAACCAATCCGCGGTATGCGGACGCGCACAATAATCTGGGCGTGGCCTTCAAGCAGTCCGGGCGCATGGCCGAGGCGATGGATCAATATAGGAAGGCGTTGGAAATAAAGCCTGACTACATTGACGCCATGAACAACCTGGCCTGGGTGCTGGCCACCTGTCCGCAGGCATCTTTGCGCGATGGAGCCGGTGCCGTGCAACTGGCGCAAAAAGCCGTGCAGCTTGCCGGCGGCGAAAACCCGCCGACCTTGCGCACGCTTGCCGCGGCTTACGCGGAAACCGGACGATATGCCGAAGCGGTGGAAACGGCACGCCGCGCCATGCAACTGGCCAATGCGCAGGGCAGCGCGCCGCTCGCCGCGACGCTGGAACAGGAACTCGAACTCTACCAGATTGACACACCCATGCGCGAGGGCAGGCCGTGAAATGCAAGTCCTGACGTAAGATCGTTCGATAAAAGTCGGCCATTGCAGTCGGCACAGCGTGTCCGGCAACCGGCAATGGGCGGCGGAATCAACGTGATGGGCGGCGAAATCACGAATCAAGTAGTTGCCGCCGTGCACGGCTTGCGATGTCCAAAATCCGTTTTTCAATCGGAGCAAGATGCATTTTTTACCGGCCACGCTGTTCGTAGAAAACCTTGCCAGCATTTAACGTCATGTTCCTCCAAAGACATCGCCAGTAATATCAGCAGGAGAACCATTGAAACTTTAACGATATTTTTATATCTTAAGGTGCAATTCCGGCAAAAATATCCGTTTGTTTGTAAGGAAACTCCGCGAGATGGTAAGAAAACGTCACGAGATTACCGTCAAACGTCACGAGATGGTAAGAAAACGTCGCGAGATTACCGTCAAACGTCGCATGTTAGTTTACAAACGATGTTTGTTGGTAAGCAAACGCGACGTGTTAATTAACAAACGTCACATGTTGGTAAACAAAAGCCGCATGTTAACAATCAAACGCCGCGTGTTGGTAAGCAAACGTCACGTGTTAACCTGCAAACGCCGCTTGTAAACTAACAAACGTCATGTGTTAACTTACAAACGATGTTTGTAAACTAACAAACGTCGCAAGACGGTAAGAAAGTCGCATTCTTTAATTCCCAAGGTTTTGCGGCGCTCCGCCGGGACGCCGCTTCGCTTGTCGGATGGTTTTGCATAAATCTCATAAGGCAACGGGCCTCTGCAAAAAGTTGGCACATTTTTCAATTATTCTGCTTGACCTTGCCTGCGGGGGGGCGTAATGTCACACAAAAGCAACACACATTTAACAAAATTTTTTTGGATTTTGCGGCATGGCTGTTTTTGTTTAACAATCAGAATATTTGGATTTTTTAATTTTGAAAACCGACTCTAAAGCCCTTGCCATGAAAATTTTGAATGTCTGCCGGACCGAAACAGTGGCACCCCTCTCTGAAGCTAAAGCAACCGTTAAAATTATGAAAACCAGCATCTCCCAAAAATTTTCCATTGTAGCCAGCCTGCTTTTGATTGCGGGTGCGATGGGTGTTCAAGCGGCAAACATCTTCAAGGCCAACACGGCGACCATGAGCGCCTCGACCGACTGGACCACAACCTATAATGGATCCACCGGCATCGCTCCTGCGAGTGGCAGCGTCGGCGAGTTCACCAACTCGCCTGTTACGGCGGGGAATCTCGCGGCCATGGCCTTGGGCGGCAACGTCAGCTTGACCGGCCTTCAATTCGACGGTGGTGTTGCTCCTATGGCCGGCCCTCTGACAATCGCCAGCGGCAGCACGCTGACGCTGACTCCCGCCAGCACGCTGATATTGGAAGCCGGCAGCCCGAACGTCACCATCAATTGCGGCATGGCCGAGGCCAACAACAGCTCCACTTGGACGGTCACATCCGCAGGAACCACCTTGACCGTTCCCAGTCCGGGTTTTGGCACGGCCACTTGGACATTTGCCGGGGCTGGAAACTTCAATTTATGGCCTAGCAGCATTCAAACTGGAAACGGAAACGGCAATGTGATAATCACCACCACGGGTACGTTTAACATGAACGACATCAGCATCGGAAAAGGCACCACGACCATCACCACCATTCCCACGGCGACAGCCCCGGTCGCCGGTTCAGTCGGTGGCTTTGGTGTTTCCGGAACAGGTTCCACGGTGACTTTGAGCACGCTTGAACTTAACAACGGTCAAAACAGTGGTTGCAATGGGCTAATCAGTGCCGGCAATTTGATAGTCACGAATTCGGTGCTTCTTGGCAATTCATCTTCCGGCACACGCGGTTGTTATTTGCAGCTCAGTGGTGGCTCATTCACTGCGGCAACCAATGCTGGCTCACAGATGATTATAGCCGAGAACAAGGGAGCCAATCAAAATACGGCCGAGTTTTATATTTCGGGCGGCTCGGCATACGTTGGGCAAATTGTGTTTGGAACGCTCGCCGACACCGTGGCCAATAATGGCTGGCTCATTGTGGACGGATCGGCGGCCAACCTTTTTGTGGGTAGCGGTGGCATACAAGAATCCAATAAATTGGGAGGAACTTCTGCAAACGTTGCTTTGACTGCTGGTTATTTGCTGGCTACTGCCAATTGGAGCACTACGAACGCCATTCAACTGGCCGGTGCCTTCAATATTGTGGCTGCCAACGCCGTCTCGTCCGGGACTTCCTACAACATCACATTGGCCGGACCCGGGACTATTTCTGGAAGCGGTTCAATTAACAAAGGCGGCGGTGGCATCCTGACGCTTTCCGGCAAGAACACCTATACAGGCACAAATACATTAAGTGCGGGCTATTTGAACGTTGGGTCTGCGGAGGTGTCTGGCACCTCGGGGCCGTTGGGCAAGCCGACCACTGCTTTGGGTTCGATCTTTTTCAACGGCGGCACATTGCAATATTCCGCTGCTAATCATAATGATTATTCCTCCAGGTTTCCATCTACAGGTGTTAATTCGCAGCCAATCAGCATTGACGTGAATGGACAGGCAGTTACATTCGCAACGGCTTTGGCAAACACCGGCGGCGAAACTTTGGCCTTGCAGGACAGTGCTGGTGGCGGCGTGTTGACCCTCTCTTCCGGTGTGAACAGCTATTCAGGCAACACGACCATCAGCAGCGGCACCTTGAATGTCAGTGGTGCGATTACTGGAACCGGAGCCGTAAATGTCAACGGTGGAACGCTTGCTGGCGTCGGCTCGATCTCCGGAACGGTCACTGTGGGCAGTGGCGCTGTATTGGCTCCCGGAAGTGGTGGCACGGGCACGCTTACCGTCAATGGGCTGACGCTTAACGCCGGTTCACACGGCACCTTTTCACCGGGAAGCGACTCTGTTACCGTAGGCGCAGGCGGCTTTACGATTAACGGCGGCGCAATCACGCTTTTGCAACCCGGCACGTCCATACCGTTCACAGCTCCCGGCACCTATACTTTGGCAACTTATAGTGGTTCGGTTGGCGGAACGGGCGCGACTGCATTGTCAGTCGCCAATCTTCAACCTCATACAACTTATAACTTTATTGACACAGGCCATTCAATCCAATTGCAAATAACGTCAACTTCAGCGAACGGAACTTGGATCAACGGCACGAGCGGTAACTGGTCAACGGCTGGTAATTGGACTGGGACTGGCACTTTGCCTCCACAGAATGCGGGCGATACGGCTGTTTTTGACAATGGCACAGCTGCATCCATGGCCACGGTCACTCTTGACCAAAATGAAGCGGTCGGCACCTTGGCGATGAACAATCCCAATTCCTTCCAGATCACTCCGGCAAGCGGTCAGGTATTGACGCTCGATAACAGCGGGGCGGGTGTCAATCTGGGTGTGACGGGTGGCTCTCAAAACGTCATAAATGCAGTTGTCTCGCTGAATGACAATGTAACTGCATCGGTCAATTCCGGCGATTCACTGGCGTTTTCCAGTGCCGTCAACAATGCCTCGGTTCCTGAAAAATTGACGGTTAATGGCGCGGGCACAACGATTCTTTCAGTAGCGAATGGTTATGGCCCGGCTTCGGCAGGCACGGTGGGTACGGTGTTGTCCGGCGGTGGAATATTGCAGGTGGGCAACAGCGGTTCGCTGGGCAGCGGTGACGTGACCAATGCAGGAAGCAGCACCATCCAGTCCGGAGCGGCGGGATTGAACCTGGCAAACAATATTGGCATTGCCTCAGGTGCTACCACAACGGTGGATAACAACGGTAACAACCTCACTTTGAGCGGTGTCATCAGTGGCACTGGCGGATTGACCAAGCTTAACGGTGGCACGCTTACTTTGGGAGGAGCCAATAGTTACAGCGGAAACACAACAATCAATGCCGGCGTGTTGAGCATTTCCTCTGCGGGCAACGTGGGAACTTCGCCGAACATCATACTTAATGGCGGCGACTTGACGGCGAACGGCACGATTAGTCTGGCCAGCAACATCGGCATCGGAGCATCCACCACCACAGGATTAATTGATGCCGTCGGAACCTTGACGGTAAACGGGGTCATCGGCTCGTCCGGTTCATCGGCGAACAACCTTACTATCAACAGTGGCACGGGCACGGGCACAGTGGTGTTAAACAATGCAAATACATACGGCGGCACGACAGTTATCAACGCCGGAACATTGAAGCTGGCCAATGCCAACGCATTGCAGAACAGCACGCTCAATTACAACAATCAGGGTGGCACGCTGGACTTGGGCACATTGACGGCGGTGACCTTGGGCGGATTGAGCGGCGCGGAAAATCTTTCTTTAATTAATGACTCGTCCGTAGCTGTAGCATTGACAGTTTCTACCGGCAGTTACGGCGGCGGTTTATCCGGAACGGGTGCCACATTGACCAAGGCGGGAGGGGGCACGCTGATTTTGAGCGGAAACAACACCTATACGGGCACAACCACGGTCAATGCCGGCATATTGGAACTTACAACCGGTGGTATTATAAACGGCGGAGCGGCGGCCAATGCCAATGGCGGCGAGTTGGAAGTTAATGGCGGTTCCTTAACCGCAACAACCGGCAGCATCCTTGGAACCTTGCTGGTGTCCTCCGGTTCAGCATCGTATAGCGGTGCTCTTTCATCCGGTACATCAGGCAATCCCTATTTCTTTGACATCACTGGAGGTTCTCTATCTGCGGCAAATCTTACGGTGCAGCGTGTGAATGAATCTTATACTTCGCAACCCGGCTCTGGATCTACCACCGATGGCATCTATATCAACGGAGGAACGGTCAATGTCACCAATGCGATCAGCATGACGCCGGACGGCTCTTCAGCAAGCCTTCGCATTGACAGCGGCAGCCTTACCGTGGGAGGTGCTTTGACAATCGGTGACAGCTCATCAACACGTTGGGCCGTGGTTGACGTTAATGGCGGAACACTCACCAGCACCGATCCTACAACCGGCATTGACATCGGCGGCGTAGCCAGCGGCGATGGACTGCTTCTTGTGCGCGCCGGAACAGCCACAGCCAATAAACTTACTTTTGGCGTGTCGGGAAATACATCCTCAAGCGTCCTTAACATTACGGGCGGTTCAGTCTATGTTGGCAGCGGCGGAATGGTTCAAGCATCTGGATACAGCGTTACGCCGACAATCACCTTGGGCGGCACGGGCATATTGGGTGCGACAGCAAACTGGTCGTCTTCCATGGCAATGACATTGGCTGGTGCCTCAATTCAAACTTCCGATGCCAATAATGTGCCGCAAAACATCACTTTGAGCGGCGTTTTAGGTGGCACTGGTGCATTGACTAAAACAGGCGGCGGTACTCTTACGTTAAGTTCCGCAGGCAACACATATAGCGGACTCACCACAATTAACGCTGGCACGCTGAACATCAACAGTGAATATGCTTTGGGCGGTGCAAATTACAGCGGCCTCACCTTCGGCGGCGGCACGCTGCAATATGCAGCCACATTGCTAAACGGCACAACGGATATCAGCACCAAGCCGGTGACCTTTACTGGTAATGCCACGATTGACGTGAACGGCAATTCAATCAACTTTGCCAATCCGATTGGCAACAGCGGCACCGGCGGATTGACGGTGAAAAGCACCGTGGCCAACGGCATTTTGGCTTTGGCCGGAGCCGATACTTATACCGGCAACACGACCGTCAGTTCCGGCACATTGCTGGCAAACAACACCTCGGGTTCGGCCACGGGATTGGGTGGCGTTACGGTGGCTACAGGTGCCGTATTGGGCGGCACAGGCACGATTGGGGGCGCAACGACATTGCAATCTGGTGCCGTGCTTGCAGCTGGCAATGGCGGTATCGGCACCCTGACTTTAAACACGAACCTGACCTTGAACGCCCTTTCGACCAACACGTTTGCAGTGACACCTGCCAACGGTGTCAGCAATACCGTGGTGGTGGCCGGTGTATTGACACCCAACAACAGCGTGATCAGCATCACCTCCGGCGCGGCGTTGCAACCCGGCAACACCTATACGTTGTTCACCTACAACACTACTTACCCCGTGAGCGGCTCGTTCAACCCGACACCGGTGTTTGACGTTGCACCCGCTCAACGAGGCTACATCTCAAACGACACCGTGAACGGGCATATTGATTTGGTGATCGCGCCTGTCACCACTCCTCTCTCAGGTGCAAGCTTCACAATGAATGTCACCCTGGGCATACCCTCGACTGTGCAGGTTGTCGGCGGCAAATATCCTGCGACAGATGCAAACGGTGATCCGCTGTCAATTGCCAGCGTCACCGGAGAGACCAACGGAACGGTGACATATACCGCGACCAATATCACCTATACGGCGACGAACACGGACGTCAGCGCCACAAACGACAGCTTCTCTTATACGGTCACCGATGGCTTTGGAAACACCTCCACCCCGGGAACGGTCAGCGTAATCATTGCTAACACAGCGCCGACATCGAATCCTCCCAACGTGGTGAACCAGGGCATGTCTGGGGGCAATGAAACGATGGAGTTTCTGGGGATACCCGGGTTCAAATATGCGCTGGATGAAACGCATTACCTGACACCGCCTGTCACATGGACGCCGGTGGTGACGAACACGGCTGCGAGCGACGGCACGATGCACTTCACGAATACGGTCTCCGGGATAGGCGACGGCGACTATTACCGGACGCGTTATGTGCCCTGATCGGAAGAGAACATTTAACATACAACTGACATGAAAAAAATCCTGACACTGGTGGCGGCGTTGATGGTGGCGAAGTGCGCGATGGGCCAGCCCTACATATTGAGCAGCAATCTGACGGTGAACGCGGTGATCCCGGACAACGACCCGAGCGGTGTTGCCAGCACGATAGCGGTGAGCGGAATGGCGGCTGCGATCGCGAACGTGACGGTGACACTGGACATCACGGGAGGATACAACGGTGATTTGTATGCGTATGTGACGTATGACGGACAGTTGTTGACGCTGTTGAACCGTGTGGGACAGGGGACGGGGAGCGATCCGACGTATACGTTTGGGTATTCGGACGCGGGGATGGATGTGACTCTGGCGGACGGGGCGTCCAACGGGAACATCCACGATTATCAGAATGTGGTGGGGTATGCAGGATTGATTGGCAGCGGAGGGACATTCACGCCGGATTCGACTGGAGGGGCGACGTTTGCGGGCACGTATGGAGGGTTGGACGGGAACGGGACATGGTCGTTGTTTCTGGCGGATTTGTCTGCGGGCAACCAGAGCACGCTGGCCAGCTGGAGCCTGGACATCACCACGGTGCCCGAACCCACAGCACTTGCAATCGGCGCGTTGGGCGTTCTCGTGCTGGCAGGTGTCCGTAAAAGGATTGCTTTCGGGAAATAATAGCGGAATTCGTTACCCGCACGTTTTCACAGGTTGTTGAGTTTATTCTGCCAGACTTGGCTGCATTTACTGCAATTTAGACAGGGTCAATAACCCTGAGTTTCTTCACAAATCGCTGCTAGTCTTTCCACCGGCGGTGCATCCAAATCCATTGTTCGGGATGACGAAGCAGCAATCGTTCGAGAGCGGCGTTGTAGGCCCGTGTATTTAGGCGGATGGCTTCTCCCACATTGTCGTGTTCGATGAGCGGAAGCGGTTCCTCGAAGCGCAGGACGTGTGTGCCGTCGGGTTCACGCCAGCTTGAAGCCGGTATGACGGTTGCTCCGGTGCTCATGGCGAGCAGTGCGGGGCTTTTGAACGTGCCTGCCGGATGGCCGAAGAAATCAACCATGATGCTGTCGGATATGCCAGCGTGCTGGTCAAAGACATAGACGACAATGGCCCCTGTCTCCAGCAGGTTGAGGATGGTGTCGAGCGAGCCGCGCTTGCCGATGGTGCCGAATCCAGCCCTGCGAAACCGGCGTGTGATGAACTGGTTTAGCCATTCCGGATTGAGGGGACGTCGCACGAAATGGAGCAATCCCTTGAACCTGGGAAATTGCGCGATGCCAGCCACGGTGGCCACCTCCCAGTTGCCAAAATGTCCTGTCAGAAAAATAAGGCCTTTTCCTTTTTCGTGCGCTCGCAGGGGAGATTCAATGTTCTCAATGCGGATGCATGATTTCCTTTTTTTTGCCGACATCAGCGGCAGGCAGATGAACTCGATGAGGAAGCGGATGTAATGCGCGTAATACGCCTGTGCGAGCCGGAGAATTTCGTCCTCCGGCAACGTGTCGCCGAAGACGCGGCGGAAATTTTCCATCACCAGCCCACGGCGATAGGGAAGCAAACGGTAGAACAGCTTTCCAAACCATGGCACCTCGGTTTTGCGCATCTCGGCCATCGCAACGGCGGACGCGCTCGTGTCCGTATGCGTGAGCGAAATGCGGATCGCGCCGATGCGGTGCCGGTCCAGAACCGCCTGCGCCTCCGGGCTTGTGACGATTTGAGGCGCGCCGTAGGCATCGCGGCGCACGCTGAAGTCCCAAGGCTCAATCAAACCCAGTGTCGTCTCACGCGGAAATAATTTGCAGCAGGCCTCCTTGGCGGCAAAACGCGCTGCCAGGCTCGCCGTGCGACCGGCGGCAGTTCCAGCGTCTGCAAGTTCCTGTTCCGAAAATAATTTCACCAGGTCTTCAAGCGGAAGGCCGGAGATCAGCTTTTCGACGCGGGAGATTTCCACCGTGTCAATCCCGCAACGCGAATTAGGCGGGGTGTCGGGCATCACGAATTGGCGCGCACGAGCAGCGCGACGTTCATGCCTCCAAATCCGCGGCACAGGACGAGCGCGATGTCGTTGGTTGTCTGTTGCGCGGTGCGGGAAACGGGAAATGGAGCGAATTCCGGATCGGCCAAATTCAGGGTGTGAATTCCGGGAACGGTTTTATGGCGCAACGCTGTCAGCGCAAACACCAGATCCAAAATCCCCGACGCGGCG
>Ga0181525_10000879_pt1 | contig 26128 bp, 21 predicted proteins | sample PEATcosm2014_Bin_48_FD_121100 | JGI IMG/M metagenome (GOLD analysis project Ga0181525, IMG submission 121100) | Peatland microbial communities from MTU Mesocosm Facility, Houghton, MI, USA - PEATcosm2014_Bin06_10_metaG | ecosystem: Environmental > Terrestrial > Soil > Wetlands > Peat | place... | reverse complement strand
CGGAAATAGTCGCGGCGGCGGCCGACGCAGGCGAGCGTCGCCGTCGAACGCAGCACCGGGCGGTCGCCGCCCAGCGTGCCGTAGTTCGATTCGACGCCCCAGATCGCGGCAACGATGAAACGATCGACGCCGTAACTCTTTTCGACCGCGGCGAAGGTAGGCGCGTATTGCGCCAAAAGCTCGCGCCCGCGCGCGATGCGGTCGTCACTCACCAGAAGGTCGAGATAGTCCCACGGCGCTTTGGTGAATTCCGGCTGCGCATCGAGCTTGTCCATGATGCTCAGGTCCGGGGTCAGCCCGGCGGTCAGGCGGTCGAAATTTTCGCGCGTGATGCCGCGCTGCGCGGCATCCGGCCATAATCCGGCGATGCAATTGCCGAAATCGGCGGCCGCAGCGCGGATGGCATCCGCCGTCATCAGGGGATTGCCCGACGCACCGGACTGGCCGCTCCATTGCGCCGTGTTATTGCCGCCGGGAACCGCGCTCGCCGCTGGGGGTTGAAACAGGCGCGTTAACCAATTGTCGGGCTCTTGCGCCAGTGCGGCGCCGGAAAATAGACCCGCCGCGAGGAGCGATGCCGCAACGAGGCGAAGAATCAAAGCAAACTGCAGCATCGGTCGGACTCTGCGCTTTCGGCTGGTGGCTGCATGGCCGGACGCCTGCTAATGTATGTCGAATCCCTAACGGCCAGTTGTTACGGCGTGCAGACACGCTATTTCCCGCGACCGGCGTTCATAGTGCGGCAATAGGATGCGGGTTAGAGCTTGGCGGCGACGGCCGGATTCTCCCTCGGCTGTTCACAGTTGGACAAGCAATTAGGCAAGACTTTGGAAAACAAGACTTTGTACGATAATTCGGCGAAACGCGCGTCTCACCCGACTTTAACATTCCCTTTTCCCAACGGCATCGCATGAATCCCGTCCGCAAAGCTGTCTTCCCCGTCGCCGGGCTCGGCACCCGGTTCTTGCCGGCGACCAAGGCCATGCCGAAGGAAATGCTGCCGGTCGTCGACCGGCCGCTCATTCAGCACGTGGTCGACGAGGCGCGCGAGGCCGGCATCGAGCATTTCATTTTCGTCACCGGCCGCAACAAGGGCGTCATCGAAGACCACTTCGACCGCCAATTCGAACTGGAGATGACGCTGCTCGAGCGGCAAAAGCACAAAGCGCTTGAATCCCTCACGCGGGATCTGCCGGCGCCCGGCTCGACCAGCTTTACCCGGCAGCAGGAGCCGCTCGGTCTAGGCCACGCGGTGTGGTGCGCGCGCGAGTTGATCGGCCATGAGCCGTTCGCGCTGCTATTGCCCGACGTCCTCGTCCAGCACGAGCGGGGCTGCCTCGCCCAGATGATGGATGCGGCCCGCGAGCTCAAAGGACAGGCAAATATCGTCGCCGTCGAAGAGGTGCCGCGGGAGCGCGTCGATCAGTATGGCGTGGTCGGCGTCGGCGACCGCAAAGGCAAGATGTTCTCGATCACCAGCATGGTGGAAAAGCCGCCGGCCGAACGGGCACCATCGAACCTCATCCTGACCGGCCGTTATATCCTGCAGCCGGAAGTCCTGGAGCTGTTGGGCACGCAGGAGCGCGGCGCGGGTGGCGAAATCCAACTGACCGACGCCATGATCCAATTGGCGCGGACGCAGCCGTTCTACGGCTTGCAATTCGACGGCCACAGCTTCGACTGCGGCTCGAAAATCGGCTTTCTCGCCGCCAACGTGTCCTACGCACTGGCGCGCCCCGACATCGCGCCGGGCTTCCGCTCGGAAATCAAGAAAATCCTCGCCGAACTCAACGGCGGCTAAGTCCGATAACTCACGACGGCGCAATCGTGCCCTGACCTAATACCAGCAGCAGCGTTCCCAACGGACCGCCCGGACTTCTGGTCAGAGATATCTCCTCACCGCTTTGCACACATCCGATTGCGCTTGTGCCACCGAATTTATTGATCGTTATTCCAGCGGGGCCGCTGGCGCTTACGCTTATCATTGGCGTGCTGTTTCCTTTGGCATAAATCGCAAGAGTATCGGTTCCTGTAAGCACGATCGGCTGATTAAGGACAACATTGGCGGTCACCACATTTTGATTATCGCAAGACTCGGTGAACGTCGCGACGCCGTTTCCTTTTTCGGGATCGATGAGAACAGCTGTTCCGTTGAACACGGCGCGTCTCCGAGTTAGTGCAACCTTGGCTCACTTATTAAAGCCGTCGGTCATCCATTGGAGGTAAAGAGCGAGATTGGTCGGGCTCCATTTGCCCGCATTGTCCGGCGGCATTTGCGGTTTTTCGGTACCCGTCAGCCGCGCATAGACGTGCCGCGCGTTGGCATGGTCGGGATAATCCGCGTCGCCCGTTGCATTCGACATGAATGCATAATCGTTGATCGGGAAGCTTTGCCCCGTCATGCAGGCGATATCGCGTTGGCGGAAAAGCGGAAGAATGGATGTCGAGAAAAGTACGGGCATATTGCGCTCCCTCTATGCGGCTGCCCCCTATGCAACTAAAGTGTGTAATAGATAAATTCTCGCGTAAACCCCCCTCAGCCCAATTCACATCCCAATTCACGTTATGACGGACGAAATCCCGTGCAGCGCCTGGCGGATGGCACTCACTTCTGCAAACGCAGGGTCAGGAGCAGCGAGGTCGCGCTATAGGCGACGCCGGAAACGTTCGAGGTAAGCCAATCTTCGCGCACCTCGCCTTTGATCTGCATCTCGCGATTCATCTTGTAAGTCAGGCCGGCGGCCGTGAAGTAGCGATTGTCGTCACGTCCTAGACCGGCATATTCGTCGCGGCCATAGCCGATTTGCGCGTTGGCAATCAGCCAGGTGCGAAACGCATGATCGACTTCGAGCGCAACGTCGCGGCTGAATGCGCCTGAGACATCCTGCAGGATCGACTCGTTGACCTCGGACGATGCGGTGAACTTCGCCGACGTCAGCGCCGTGGCTTGCCAGATCAGCGCGCCGTCGAGAGTAACGCCGCCGACATTCGGCAAGGTCGGGTCCTGATAATCGCGCTCGAGATAACCGACCGCGACCTCGCCGGTGAGCGAGCCGAACAGATCCACGTCGGCGCCGAGCTTGGCGCTGGTGCCGGTGGAGTTGCGGTTCTCACCGAACGGATCGACCGGCAGATCGTGAACGCGCGTATCCGCACCGGCCTCCACATACGGCTTGAAGCCGGGATCGATCTCGTAAGCGACGCGCAAAATGCCGGCATACTGATCGAAATTGCGATAGTCGTTGCTGGCCGTCGTGCCATCGGTCAATTCCGACTCTTGATAGGTGGAGCGGTCGAACATGCCTTTGAGGGTGACGCCGAGCCGGCCGAATTGCTCGGCCACGCCGAGCGTGCCGCCCGCGGTGTTGTCGATCGGCAGTTTGGCAAGACCGGCCTGAATGTTGGGGCTGCCCGGATTATCCGTCGACACAATGTCGCGCAGCTCAAGCAGGATTTGCGTGTCGCGCGTGGCGTCAAGGCGCGCATCGACCTTGGCATTGAGATACGGCACGTTGAGCGACGGCACGAAGCTGCCGTTCTCGTAGTCGGTATAGGAGCCGGTGAGATCGGCGGTCAGTGAATTGGTCGCCCAGTCGGACCGGACATGCAATTCCGGCGCGGCGACAAAGTAGGCCGAGCCGGGACCGCCGGGCACATGCTGGGGATTATTGCTGTAGCCGGCCGACAGTTCGACCGCGGGCAGGATGATAAAATTGCCCGCCTTGATGCCGAGTGCCTCATAGGGATCGCCGCCGGCGATCGGCAAGGTGCCATGCGGTACCGTTCCAAGCGGTAGAGTATTTGGCGGCGGCGTTCCGGGCGGCGGCGTGCTCGCGGATCCGACGAAATCTTCCGGCGGCGGTATCGGCAAAATCGCGCCGGGCCGGGCTCCCGCCGTGATCGGATGCACTTCAGCCGGCGGATTACTGATCGGAAGCTGATCCGGCGGCGGCGGCAGGATCGCGCCGGGGCGCGCCGCGGCTTTTGCCGGATAGACGGCCGGCGGCGGCGGAGGCGCCAGCACGGGAGGCCGCGACGCCGGTTCGGGTGGAGTTTCCGGCACCGGATCGAATGTCGAGTCCGCCGGCGGCGCGATCGCGCTGCCCTGATCCGCCGCTTGCGCCACCCGATTGGGCTTTGGCGCATTGCTGGAATTGAATCCGGTGTCGCCCGCGCCAAAGCCGGTCGGGCTGCCATAAACCGGAATCGCGCCAACACGCGACGGTGCGATGAATTTTCCCGAAGGCGGCGCCTGGTCTGGCGGCGGCGATCCGGCATTGCCCGGCACGAAGACGGGCGGATTATTGGGATTGCCTTGCAGCGCCGGCGCCAACAGATCGGCGCCGGAATCTTGATTTGCCGATTGTGCGTTGCTTCGCGTCGGCAACAGCACGACCGCCAGGGCGGTCGCCAATACGCCCACCAAGACGGTCGCCCAGACGGTCGCCAAGCCTGCGCAGCCCGCCGATGCAGCCAAGCCGGTGACGCTCACTGGTCGGCAACGGCGCGGCACCTGCGACCTCCTCGCCCCGAAGCGGCCTGTCCGCGTCGCCTCGCGGCCATGCGCCACGCGACAACCGGCACGGGCCGCCGGGCGGCAGACCGCTGGTTAACGGAGTTAAAACGGATATGGTTAACGAGAGGTTGATTGTGCCCGACCCCAGCAGCCCTGGTTAAGTCTTTGGACTACCTCAGGCTTTCCGCTCGTACCGGCGCCAGGCCGGGAGCAGGAGAAGAGCGAAAAGCGCGAACGCGATAAGCTCGGCCGGCCAAGGCCAGCGCGCCACCGAAGCGACGATGCCGACCAGCACCGCGGCAAAGCCGAGCCACAACGCGAATCGGCCCGGCCGCGCCGCCTCGATCACGAACAAGACAAGCGCCAAGCCGAACCAGGTCCACGATACCAGCGAGCCGTCCTGCATGGCCCGCTCACACCCAGCCTTTGAGTTCGCGCATGGCGAGCTGCCAGATCATCAGCATGCCGGCCTCGCTGTCGTTGAGGCATGGGATGGTGGCGAAGTTTTCCCCGCCGCTGCGCTTGAACGCGCGCGCGTTCTCGACCGCGATCTCTTCCAGCGTCTCCAGGCAATCAGCGGAAAATCCCGGCGTCAACACGACGATATTCTTGACACCCTTTTTGGCCAGCGCCCTCACGGTATTGACGGTGTAAGGCTCGAGCCATTGCGCACGGCCGAAGCGGGACTGAAATGTCATCATCAGCTTTTGCTCATCGAGCCCGAGCTGCTTGCGCAAGAGTTCGGTGGTGCGCACGCATTGGCTTTGATACGGATCGCCCTTCGCCACGTATTCCTTGGGCATGCCGTGATAGGAGGCGACGATGACGTCGGGCGTGAACTTCAACGCTTTGAGCTCGGCCTGCAGTGAGGATGCCAGCACTTCGATGTAATACGGATCGTCGTAATAAGCCGGCAGAATGCGCAATGCCGGCTGCCGCCGCTGTCCCATCAGAAAGCGGAACACCTCGTCGCTGACCGTCGCCGTCGTCGCCGCCGAATATTGCGGATAGAGCGGCATCACCAGGATGCGCTCGCATCCCGAAGCGACCATCACCTGCAGGCGTGAAGCGATCGATGGATTGGCGTAACGCATCGCCCAGTCGACGATGACATGCTTGCCGAGCGGCTCGAGAATGCCGGCGAGCTTTTCCGCCTGCGACCGGGTTATCGTCTTGAACGGAGATTCGTCCTTCTCGCGGTTCCAGATTGACCGATAGTCGCGCGCTTTGCGCCGCGACCGGATCGGCAAGATGATGCCGTTGAGCAGAATCTTCCACAACAACGAATTCCTCTCGATCACACGTGGGTCGGTCAGGAACTGTTTCAGGTAGCTCCGCACCGCCGTCGCCGTCGGTGCGTCCGGCGTGCCGAGATTGACGAGAAGAACGCCGATCCCCGTTGGGACCGCCTCGAATGCATTCGCTGTCGCGGGCGCGGGCGACGGCGCAATCGAGGGAGCTTGATCGGACGGCGCCATGCCGGCCGGCGGCGCGCTCCGCGGTTCACGCAACAGGCCCGATGGACCGGGCAGCTGCTCCGCAACTGCGGCCGCCGTCTCGGGATTGACCGGATGATCATTCATCGTAACAGCATACCTTATGAAGATGTGGCTTGCATGCGCGCAAAACCTTTGCCGGTGCAGGGCCTTCGGCGCCGGAGTCTCAATTCGGCCCCATTGCGTTGACGTTAGATTGCGCTGACATTAGATGGCCGTGAGACCGTCGCGTCGGCAGTCGTCATCCACAGGGAATTGAACATGGTTCGCAGCGTATCCCTCGTCTTTGCAGTGTTTCTGATTTCGACGGCCGCAACGGCGCAGAACGAAGTCGGTCCGCACAGCGAACAGGAAGACGACGCTTGCCGCGGCGATGTGCATCGATTTTGCCGCGACGCCGAACCGGATGAGCTTCGCATCCTGTCCTGCCTGCAAACCAACCGCGCGCGGCTTACCAAAGCCTGCCAAGGCGTGCTGCAGAGTCACGGCATGTGACACCGCTTGTCATGCTCCGCGCATACGGGGCATCCGGTCACCACTGCACATTACGAAATTTGCGGATTATTGGATCATCCGGCTTCGCGGCTGACGACAGCGTTCATTCCGCCGCTTTGAGCAGCATCGACGTGCCGGCGCGGAATTGCTCAAGCAGGGCCGCCTCGTCCGCCTTGGCCGCGGTCAGGTGTTGCTGCTTGACGTGACCGAAGCCGCGGATTTTTTCCGGGATCACGGCGAGACCGACCGCGAGATGGTGGTTTTCGGGCGTCAGCTTCGCCAGCACCTCTTCGAGCATCGCCTCATAGTCTTGGATCAGCGTCCGCTCGGTCCGCCGTTCGAGCGAGCGGCCGAACGGATCGAGCGCGGTGCCGCGTAGAAACTTCAGCTTCGCCAGCACCCGGAACGCCGGAAGGAGCCAGGGGCCGAAGCTCATTTTGCGCGGCAGGCCGGTCGTCTTGTCGCGGCGCGCCAGAAGCGGCGGCGCCAGATGAAACTCAAGGCGCAGATTGTCGCCGCCGAATTCGTTGGCGACCTGTTTCTCGAATGAGCCGTCGGTATAAAGCCGCGCGACTTCGTATTCGTCCTTATAGGCCATCAGCTTGAACAGATAACGCGCCACCGCATCGGCGAGGCCGCACTTGCCCGGCGCGCGGCCGATCTCGGCCGCTTTGATCTTGTCGACCCAGGTCCGGTAGCGGCGCGCATAGGCGGCGTTCTGATAGGCGGTCAGGAATTTCTCGCGGCGCGCCACCGTCTCGTCGAAGGACTCCGAGAGATGTTCGGCGTCGGTCTCACTGCCGGTCGACGGCTGCGCCAATTTTTCCACCTCGGCGCGATCGGCCACGGCGCGGCGGCCCCAATGGAAGGCCGCCTTGTTCATGACGACCGCTTCGCCGTTGAGCTCGATCGCCTTCTCGATGGCGGCGGCCGAGAGCGGGACGGCGCCGAGCTGATAGGCATAGCCGACCATGAACATGTTGGCGCCGATGGATTGGCCGAACAGCGCATTGGCGATCCGCGATGCGTCGATGAAATAGGCGTTGTCGCGGCCGGCGTCGGTCACGATGGTGCGCTTGAGCCGCTCGGTCGGCAGCGAGAAGTCGGCATCGCGGGTGAACTCGCCCGGCAGAAACTCGTCGGTGTTGATGACCATTTTGGTCACGCCGGTCTTCACCGTGGCAAGGACCTTTTGCGTGCCGGCAACGACGATATCGCCGCCGAGCACGAGATCGGCGCGCCCGGCCGCGACACGGATGGCATGAATGTCCTCGGGCTTTTCCGCGAACCGGATATGGCTGAACACCGCGCCGCCCTTTTGCGCGAGCCCGGCCATGTCGAGCACACCGACAGCCCTGCCTTCGAGATGCGCGGCCATGCCGAGAATGCCGCCGATCGTGACGATGCCGGTGCCGCCCACGCCGGTGACAACGATGCTGTAGGTGTGGTCGATTTTCGGCAGCGCCGGCTCGGGCAGTGGCGCAAGATCATGATCCGCGGCGACGCCTGTGCCTTTTTTCAGCTTGGCGCCGTGCACCGTGACGAACGACGGACAAAATCCCTTGACGCAAGAAAAGTCCTTATTGCAGCTCGATTGGTCGATGGTGCGCTTGCGGCCCCACTCGGTTTCGAGCGGTTGGACCGAGACGCAGTTCGACTTGATGCCGCAATCGCCGCAGCCCTCGCACACCAGCTCATTGATGATGACGCGCTTGTCGGGATCGGGAAAAGTGTGGCGCTTGCGACGGCGGCGCTTCTCGGCCGCGCAGGTCTGATCGTAGATCAGGACCGTGACGCCGGGAACTTCCGATAACCCCGTCTGCACTTCGTTGAGGTCGTCGCGATGGTAGATCGTGAGCCCGGTCGGCCACGCCGTATCGCTCGGATATTTGTCCGGCTCGTCGGTCACAACGACGACGCGCTTGGCGCCTTCCGCCGCGACCTGCCGCGCCACTTGCGGCACCGTCAATCCGCCGTCGTTCGGCTGGCCCCCGGTCATCGCCACGGCGTCGTTGAAAAGAATCTTGTAGGTGATGTTGGTGTTCGACGCGATGGCGGCGCGGATCGCCATATAGCCAGAATGATTGTAGGTGCCGTCGCCGAGATTCTGGAAGACGTGAGCCCGATTGGAAAACGGCGCCTCGCCGATCCAGTTGGCGCCCTCACCGCCCATATGCGTATAGCCGAGCGTCGAGCGGTCCATCCACTGCGCCATATAGTGGCAGCCGATGCCGGCATAGGCGCGCATTCCCTCCGGCACCACGGTGGACGTGTTGTGCGGGCAGCCTGAGCAGAAATAGGGAATCCGCTGGGCGACATCCTTGGTCGCGGCGGCAATGCGTTGCTGTTCCTTCAACCGCGCCACGCGGCCGGCGATATCGTCGTTACGGTGATATTTGAGAAGCCGCTCGCCGATGCAGATCGCCACGTCGTTGGGATCGAGCGCGCCCTTGACCGGGAACAGCCAGTTGCCCGCTTCATCGCGCTTGCCGATGCAGACCGGCTGGCTGGCCGTGCCGTAGAGCTCCTCGCGCACCTGCACTTCGAGAAGCGAGCGCTTCTCCTCGACGACGATGATGAGATCGAGACCGTCGGCGAATTCCTTGAGCTCCTGCCGGCCGATCGGCCAGACGCATCCGACCTTGAACAGCCGGATGCCAAGCGCGTTGCACTTGATCTCGTCGATGCCGAGCTCGTCGAAGGCCTGGCGGACGTCGAGATAGCTCTTGCCTGTGGTGATGATGCCGATCTTCGGCTCGCGCCCGCCGGACGTAATGATGCGGTTGAGCTTGTTGGCGCGCACGAATGCCAGCATGGCGTCGCGCTTGAAGTCATGCAGGCGCGCTTCCTGCGCCAGGATTGCATCGTGCAGGCGGATATTGAGTCCGCCCTCCGGCATGCGGAAATCGTCCGGCACGACGATTTTGATACGCTCGAGGCTGCCGTCGATAGCCGCGGTGGACTCGATGGTTTCGTGCATGGTCTTGAGCGCGGTCCACGCCCCGGTAAAGCGCGACATCGCCCAGCCATAGAGTCCGTAGTCGAGCACCTCCTGAACCCCGGCGGGATTGAGGATCGGAACCATGACGTCGATGAAGTGATATTCGGATTGGTGCGCGGTGGTGGAAGATTCGGCGGTGTGGTCGTCGCCCATCAAAGCGAGCACGCCGCCGTGCTTGGCCGAGCCGGCGAAATTGGCGTGGCGGAACACGTCGCCGGTGCGGTCGACGCCCGGTCCCTTGCCGTACCACATGCCGAAAACGCCATCGAACTTGCCCTCGCCGCGCAACTCGGCCTGTTGCGAGCCCCAGACCGCGGTGGCGGCGAGATCCTCGTTGATGCCGCCCTGGAAGCGGATGTCGCTTTTCTCGAGAAACGGCTTTGCGCGCAGGAATTGGCTATCGAGACCACCCAGCGGCGAGCCGCGATAACCGCTGACGAAGCCCGCGGTATTGAGGCCGTTGCGGCGGTCCAGCTCCTTCTGCATCAGGCAGAGCCGGACCAGTGCCTGGAAGCCGGTCACGAACACGCGGCGCTGGCCGAGGTCGTACTTATCGTCGAGTTTGACGTCGCGTAGCGCCATTACTCAGGCCTCTTCACCGCCGCGGTTGGGGCAGTTTGCCCTTATGGGGACGATATTGCCAGAGGGGCAGGTTGTGCAGGGGATATGGTGAGCAGCGCCGGCAGAGCAATGTCGGTTTGGCCGTGACGCAAGATGGCCGCGAGGCACGGCGTTCGAATTGCTCACCAGCCGTCTTTCAGCGCGGCGGCGGCTCAAAGCCGCGTGCGCGAAGCGCGAATTTCCGCGGTAGCGCCAGACGTCCGATTGCCGACCCGCATTTCGTCATCCGGCCCGCTGACGCGCGAGCCCCTCGGAATGACGCGCGGCAGTGTGCGAACGACACATCGATTGCCGCATCGAACGACGCTCATGATCAAGCGTTCGCGGGGATGGAACTTTGGCATTCCGGGTTTGCATGTCCTGGTTGTGACACTTTGGCGACACGAGCGGAGCGGTTCCCGTATGGAAGATTCTACGAAAGCGGCCTTTGGCGAAAGCAGTTAACCTTTCTTAAGGTTTAAAATTGACGTTTAACGCCCTTTTAATCATTATGAATCAATCGTTAATGCCGGGATGAATGTAGTCATGTCCAGTAGTGCTGCGTCTATTGCCAATAGCTTGGCAACGTCGTCGTTTACGCGCGAACGTGAGATACACCCATTCGTTGCAAGCTACGGACGAGCTTCGCCTTGCAATGACAACCCCGGGTCAAGTCCGGGCGATCAATTCACAGAGCGGACGCCGCTAACGGCGAATATCCTCGCCAGTGCGGAAAAGATTCAGCGCTCATTCAACACCTGGGCCTTCAAGCGCGAGCAACCATCAGATCCGCAACTGATGGTACGGGTCATAGCGGACGCCGTTACGCGCCAAGCACCCATCCCCTTCGTGCTCTATTGGGGCAAGGGTCCGCGGCACGAGGCGGCCGCTCCCGAGGCCCAGTGCCTCGATTTCCTGGGCGCGCTCGCCGCTCGCGTGAAAGCGGCCTACGCGCCCGGCGCGGCGATCAAGCTGATCTTGACCGATACTCATGCCGAGCTGAACGGGCATTGCCGCCAAGACATCGAACGCTACTTCGACGAGATCAGATTCGCGGCCGAGCAACGCGGATTCGATTCTTGCTGGCTGGGTCAACTCGTTAAAGCCGCCGGCAATATCGGGATCGCCGCGCCGCTCGAAGAAGCCGTGCCGGCGGAAACGCTGTCGAGCCTGATCGCCAGCGCGGAGAAATGGTATCACGGCGGCGGCACGGTGCAGGACGGTGCACTGACCTATCTGCGGATGAATTTGATCGAGCAACGCGTCGTCGAACGCGCATTTCCCGGATCGATCTTCGTCACGTTCAACGGCAGCGAACTGCGCAGCCTGTTCCCGACGCTGTTGCCGATCTTCTACATGTATTCGCTGCGGCGCGGCGTTGCCGTCAAGCCTTGGTTCTTGCCCGCCGAGCCGGCGAAATGCGACGCAAGCGCAAACCGGGAAAATCCCGTCGAGCCCAACTAGTTCGCGATTTTCCCGCGGCGTTTGTTCGGGTGCGGTTGTCATGCTCGAGTACAAAGTCCTTGCGGCAGGAGACACGGCGCTTGTCGTCGAGTTCGGCGATCGTATCGATCGCGAGCTCAGCACGGCAGTGCTGTCGCTGGCGCAAGGCCTGGAGGCCGAGCGCATTGCCGGGATCGTGGAAACCGTTCCGACATTCCGCTCGTTGATGGTGCATTACGAGCCGCTTGTGCTTCCGCAAGAGTGCCTCGTCGCGCGCATCGACGAACAGATGAAAAAGCTCACGGCGCGGCAAGTCGTAGGGCATGTCTGGCATTTGCCGGTCTGCTACGACACGCGATTCGCGATCGATCTTGACGACGTCGCGCGGCGGACCTCGCTCACCGCCCAACAAGTGGTCGAACGGCACAGCGGGCCCACTTATCACGTCTATATGCTCGGCTTCCTGCCCGGCCAGGCCTATATGGGCGAGGTTCCGGCGGAGCTGGCGCTCGACCGGCTGCAGACCCCGCGAACGAAAATCCCGGCCGGTTCGCTGGCGATCGCGGCGACAATGTCGTGCGTGTTTCCGCTCGAAACCCCGTGCGGCTGGCACATCATCGGACGCTGCCCGATTCCGCTCTGGGACCACGCGCGCGCCACCGCGCTGTTGGCGCCGGCGGACAAAGTCACGTTCGTCCCGGTGTCCGCGCGTGAGTACGACACGCTGGTCACCAGGGCGTCGGAAGGCGTTCTCAGACTCGAGCCCGTGAGCGAATTCGCCGGAGCCGTGGCATGAACCCGGCGCTGCGCATTTTATCGCCGGGGCTATCGACGACCGTGCAGGATCTCGGCCGGCCCGGGTATCAGCGGCTTGGCGTAGCACTCGGCGGCGCGCTCGATCCGGTGGCGCTGCGCGCGGCGAATTCGCTCGCCGGCAATCCCGGCAATACCGGCGTGCTGGAGGCGGCTTATATCGGTCCGAGCTTTGTCGTCGACGCGGACGACGCGCGGCTTGCATTCGCCGGCGCCGATGCGGCGATCGAAATTCTCGATGATCTCAATGCGACCGGCGGCGAGACGATAGAACCGATGCGGAGCGTTCGCGTTCGTCGCGGCCAGGTCATTCGCGTGGGCTCATTGAAGCACGGGGCGACGCTCTATATCGCGGTCGAGGGCGGCTTCGACATCGCACCGGTGCTCGGCAGCGTAGCCACCGACAGCCGCGGCAAGATGGGCGGCTGGCAGGGCCGGGCGCTGATCGCAGGCGATGTCCTGCCGCTTAGTCACGCTACGGCAATGCTACGCGACGAATACCGGATCGATGGCCTGGACCTCAGCGCCCGTCGCTGTTTCCGCGCCGTGCCCGGACCGCAGAGCGATTACTTTGCCGAAGACGAGATCGCACGCTTCTTCGCGGCCGAGTACACTGTAAGCGCGGAATCGAACCGCATGGGCATGCGGCTCGAAGGCGCGCCGATCCGCCACCGCCACAGCTTCAATATCATTTCCGACGCCATCGCGACCGGATCGATCCAAGTGCCGGGCGATGGCCAGCCGATCGTGCTGTTGGCCGATCACCAGACGACCGGCGGCTATCCCAAGATTGCGACCGTCATCTCGGCGGATCTGTCGGCGCTTGGCCGGCTGCCGATCGGCGCGCAAGTCTCATTCGCGCCCATAACGATGGAGGAGGCGGCGGCGGAGCGCCGCAAGTTCGCCGCGGCGCTCGACGAGATCGGCGGCAAGCTGGTCCGCATATCGCCGCCGTCGGTCGCAGTCGCTTCGCGGCTCCTGGAATGCAATCTCATCAGCGGCGTTTACGATGCTGCGGCCTGACGAGGGAGCAAAATTGACGATGTCGCCGGCCGTGCGCATCCCGATCGAGGAAGGCGGCGCGGCGCGGGACAATCACGTCGTGCGCGGGATCGCGTTCATGATCGGCGCGACGGTTATGTTCGCGATATCGAACGCGTTGAGCAAATGGGTCGTCGCGATTTATCCGGTCGGCGAGGTCATGTTCACCCGCTCGCTGTCGTCGCTGATCGTCTGCTCGGCCTTTATGCTCCCGGTGACCGGCTTGTCCGTGTTCGCGACCAAACGGGCCCGCGACCACATTGCCCGGGGCGTGTCGCAATCGATCTCGCAGACGTTCACGGTTCTCGCCTTCAGCATGATGCCGCTCGCGGGCGCCGTCGCGATCAATTTCTCGGCGCCGCTGTTTTCCGGGCTGATTTCCGTTCTTTGGCTGAAAGAACGCGCCGGAGCGGCGCGCTGGGGCGCTTTGCTGGCGGGATTTGTCGGCGTGCTCATCGTGGTCAAACCGGGCGCCGACTCGTTCCAGCTCGGCGCGTTGTTCGCGCTTGCCAATGCCGTCATGTACGGCAGCGTCACCGTGGCGGTGCGCGGCATGAGCAAGACCGAATCGGCAAACACGCTGTTGATGTGGCAGATGGTGACGCTTGCGGTATTTCACTCCTTCCTGCTGGTCTTTGGATTCCGCTGGCCGACGCCGCAGCATGCCGTGCTTCTTGTCTCGAGCGGCGCCGCCAACGCCGCGGCGCAGTATCTATGGACGAGAGCGCTGCATGCGGCGCCGGCCACCGCGGTATCGCCGTTCTATTATTTCCTGCTGGTGTGGTCTTTGGCCCTTGGCTTCCTGGTGTGGGGCGACGTACCGACCGTCAGCCTCCTCGTCGGATCTGGCATCGTCGTTACGTCGGGATTGTTCTTGCTCTATCGCGAAGCCCGGCGCCAGACGGCGTCCTCCGCGGGGCCGAATACTACGGCTGCGATGGTCGTGCGGAATGCTTGAGTTTCGGTAAATCGCCGCCATTGCGGCGCCGCATCCGGGCTACGCGACGGAACGAATCAACTTTCTGGGCGCCGGCTCGATGACCATTTCGACGATCTCGTCGAACGGAATCGGCCTGCCGAACAGATAGCCTTGCGCGTTGTCGCAGCCCAGCGCCTTGAGGAAATCCCGCTGAATCGCCGTCTCGACACCCTCGGCGGTCACCGACATTCCGAGCGCACGGGCAATGCTAAGCACGGCCTGGATAATGGCGACTTGGTCGCTTCGCGTGGCGATGTCGGTGACGAAGCTGCGATCGATCTTGAGCTTGTCCATCGGAAATTTTCGCAAGTAGCTCAGCGCGGAGTAGCCGGTGCCAAAGTCGTCGAGCGCGATGCGAACGCCGAGCTGACGCAAGCGGCGCAACATCGAAATGGTATGCTCGTTATTCTCCAGGAGCAGACGCTCGGTGATTTCAAGCTCGAGGCGATTTGCCGCCAATCCGCTCATGATCAACGCGCGTTGCACAATATCGACGAGATCGGGCGCCGAGAATTGTACCGGCGACAGATTGACGGCAAGGGTGATGTCGGCGGGCAGCTTCGCGATCTTGCTGCAAGCCTCGACCAGCGCCCACTCGCCGAGCTCCGTCATCATTCCGGTGTCTTCCGCGACTGGTATGAAATCCGACGGCGGCACGAAGCCCTTCGTTCGATGATTCCACCGCACCAGCGCTTCAAAGCCGGTGATCTTGCTGCTTTCCAGGCTGACAATCGGTTGATAATATAATTCCAGTTCGTTGCGCTCGACCGCCTCGCGCAGATCCACTTCGATCTGCCGCCGGTCGGTCAGTTCTTTAGTCATCGACGTTTCGTAGAACTGATAGCCGTCGCGGTTATGCTCCTTGGCCGCGTAAAGCGCGAGATCCGCGGCCACGACCAGGCCGTCGGCATCCTCGCCGTCCGTCGGGCTCACCGCGATGCCGATGCTGATCGTCGTCCGTACCCGATAACCGCCGAGCTCGAACGGTTCGCGGATCGACTTGATCAGCGAATTGGCAAGATCATCGAGCGCGGAACGTGTCTTGACGTAGGGCGCGATGACGGCAAATTCGTCGCCGCCGAGCCGGGCCAGCACATCTGTCGATCGCAGCGCAAGCCGCAAGCGCTTGGCCGTCTCCTGCAGCAGGAGATCGCCGATACGATGCCCCAGCGTGTCGTTGATGACCTTGAAGCGATCGAGATCAAGGAACAGAACCGCGTATTCGACGTCACTCGGCGTTTCAGTCTCCGTGCGGCCCTGACCTTGAATGTCCTCGAGCGCGGAACGAAAGCCACGGCGGTTTAGCAGACCGGTGAGCGAATCCTCCGAAGCCAAGCGGGCAAGCTGCTCTGATTTTTGCCGCGCCCCCGCCTCGGTGCGGAATATCAGTTCCATTGCCGCGAGGATGACCAAGGTCAGCAGCGCTACGGCGATGCCGCCGTTGCGAAGATCGGTCACGGAACTTGCCAACACCTCATTCTTGTCGAGGCTGACGCTGACCCAAAGCGGCTGACCCTTGACCTTGCGCAAAGCGACCAGACGAACGTGTCCGGTCGAGCTATCCTGCTCCTCGAAGACGCTATTGACGCCCCTTTGCATCCGGTCGAACGACTCGGTGCCGCGGATGTCCTGCCCCATCTTCACATCGCCGGACTGACCGCCGGCCGAGCGGACCACGCCGTCATCGCCGATCAATGAAATCGATCCGGACGAGGCCAAGTCGACCTTGCTGTAGAACTTGGTGAAGTGCTCGGGATCGAGCGAGACAACGATGACGCCGCCGAATGTGCCGTCGGCATTCAAGAACCGCCGCGACAGCTGAACCGACCATTTGCCGCTGACACGGCCGATCAGCGGCTTACTGATGAACAGCCGATCTTCGTTGCTCTCCAGTTGCGCCCGGTAGTGCTCGCGATCGCTCAAATCGACGGGGGGAGCCGGTTGCGGGCCCGCGGTTGAAGCGCGCAGAATCCCTTGCGCGTCGATGATAGACACCTGAACGACGATGTCGCCCGGAATGTCCGTGCTGTGCAGGATGGCGTTGTAGTCCGCGGTGCCCTTGCGGGCTTCAATATTGCGCCGCAGGTAGAACAACATGTTGTCCAGTTCGTCGATCGAGCGAAGAACGTTTTCTTCGAACACCATCGAGAAACTTTGACTGGTGCGCTCGGCGTCTCTCAGGTCGCCGTGCGAATCCTGAGTGTATTTCAGGAAGATGCCGCCCCACAGCATGGCGATGATGACAACGCCTAACAGCGCGGAACCGCGGCGTTCCGCAATCAGCTTCGGCAGCTGCAGCAGATGTAACTTCATGGGCGCGCGCATTCCGGTAGAGAAACGTGCGCGTAATCTAGCGCCGTCGACGTTTCGATTCTTTATTACGACGCGGGTCTCGATCGGGACATGGGAAGAAATCTGTTAAGATCGACAGTGAAATGCCAGCCGATAGCGATAACGAAAGATAAACGGCCGGGTCGCGGCGGCTACTTATCGACGGTATTGCCGCCATGCGTCTTCCCAACAATGTCGAAGAGCGGTGTTGCAGGCTCGAAACGCATGCTAGACTTCCGTCCCTCGCACGCGGAGACCGGGTCATGAACACACATGTCAAGAATACGCGCGTTTTGCCTGCCGCAGTTAACGAGACGGAAATCTCGCCGGCGGAATGGCAGGCCCGCATCGACCTCGCCGCGACCTACAGGCTGATCGCGCATTACGGTTGGGACGACGTCATTTACAATCACTCCTCCATGCGCGTGCCCGGCGATGAGCGCAAATTCCTAATCAAGCGCCACGAGCTGCTCTATACCGAAGTCACGCCGGCCAATCTCGTAAAGGTGAGCATGGACGACGACCTCGATGAATCCGCTGGCGTCAATCGGCCGGGCTTTACGCTGCACGGCGGCGTGCTGTCGGCGCGGCCCGACGTCAATTGCGCGGTTCACGTACACTCCGAGACCGGCATGGCCATCGGCGGATTGAAACACGGCTTGCGCATGGTCTCGCAAGCCGCGATCCGCTTCTACAATCGCGTCGGCTACCATGATTACGAAGGAATCACGGAGGATTTCGGCGAGCGCGCCCGCATCAACAAGGCGCTCGGCAATAATCGCGCCCTCATTTTGCGCAATCACGGGCTGCTGACGGTCGGCAAAACCATGCGCGAGGCCTTCGTGCTGATGAAGTCGCTGCTCGAAGCCGCACATATCCAACTCACTATGGAAGCGACCGGCGGCGAGCTCGTCGAGATTCCTGCGGCGATCTGCGAAAAGACCGCGCATCAATACGAGCATCACGATTCCGGCCGCGGCTCGGCGGACTGGCCGGCCTATTTGCGCATGCTCGACGCGGTCGATCCGAATTGGCGGAATTAGCTTCTCATCCGGCGGCAATGAGCCGTCGTTTGGCGCTCTTGCGGCGGCGGAAGATGGAAGTTTTCGGCTGAATTTGGCACGTGGATTGCATCGTGGCCGGTCATGACCGACGAAAAGTACCTGGCGCTATTGTTATGGACCATTTGCGTGCTGGTATTCGCCTGTAGTGTCGTGGCGCTTACGCAGCATCCGGACTGGTTCGGAGCCTAAGACAAGACGGCAAACCTTGCCTAGGCCGGCGCCCCGCCGCCGGTGGATTGTTGTCGGTCATTGACCGAGTGAGCCCGGCGCAGTTCATCTGAAGCGCCGTGTCGGATGCAGCGGCAACGTCTTACACCCTATTGCCCGCGCTCCATGTCCAGAAATCGCGACCTTCTTCACGCAGAAAACGCGCCAGCACCATGTTGTGCACCTCCGACGCACCGTCGACGAGCCGCGCCGCGCGCGCCGCGCGGTAGATCCATTCCAGGATCGTGTCCTTGGAATAGCCGCGCGCGCCGTTAAGCTGGATCGCGGTATCGCAGGCATTGTGCAGCGTATCGGCGACGTGCACTTTCGCCATCGAGACTTCCTTGCGCGCGCGATCGCCCTGATCGAGCTTCCAGGCGGCGTGCATGGTGAGGAGGCGGCCGATCTGAATTTGCTGCGCCACCTGCCCGAGTTTGATCTGCACGCTTTCGCGGTCGGCGAGTTTTATGCCGAATCCCTCGCGGTTGTTGACGTAATCCTGCGCGATCTCCATGCAGCGCTTGGACAGTCCGAGCCAGCGCATGCAATGCGTCAGCCGCGCCGGACCAAGCCTGATCTGCGTGACTTTGAGGCCGTCGCCGACGCCGAGCAGCACATTGTCGTCGGACACTTCGAGGCCGTCGAATTCGAGTTCGCAATGGCCGCCGTGCTCTTCCGGCCCCATGATCGGAATGCGCCGCACGATGCGCCAGCGCGGCTGGTCGCGGTGATAGAGAAATGCAGTGAGCCCACGGCGCTTATCGTCCGAGGTGCGCGCAATGACGATGAAATTCGCCGCCTCGCCCGCGCCGGTGATGAACCATTTGCGGCCGCGGATCAGCCATTTGCCGTTTTGCCTTTCGGCATAAGTGCGGATCATGCCCGGATCGGAGCCGCCGCCAGGCGCCGGCTCGGTCATGGCGAAGGCCGATTTCACCTTGCCGTCGACGATCGGGCGCAGCCACCATTCCTTCTGCGCCGGCGTGCCGGTGCGCGCGAGCAGATTCATATTGCCGTCGTCGGGCGCCTGGCAGTTCAAAGCCAGCGCGCCGAACAGCGAGCGCGCCGCTTCCTCGTAGATCGCCGCCCAAGCGACGATCGGCAGCGCCATGCCGCCGAACTCCTTGGGTGATTGCGGCGCCCACAATCCGGCTTGCCTCGCCTTCTCCTGCACCGGAGCGAGACGCGGCAGCGGGATGTTCTCATGCTCGGAAAAGTTCTGTGGATCGGCTTCGAGCGGCAGCACATGCTCCTCGATGAAGGCGCGCGTGCGCCGGCGCAGGTCCTCGATCTCGGGCGAAAGGGTGAAGTCCATGCCGGCGGCTCTCGTTGCGGGAGAGAGTGGGACGGCCTAATGTTTAGCCTATTGCGCGGCCGCGACAAAACACACCGGAAACGCCCCTATGCTCGATCAAGCCTCACGCCCGACGCCGCCATTCGCTCTCGATGCCGACCAGATCGCGCTCAGTGACATGGCCCGCAGCTTCGCCGACGAGGTCTTTGCGCCCAATGCCGTGGCCTGGGACGAGGCCAAGCATTTTCCCGTCGCCGAAATGCGCAAGGCCGCCGCCCTCGGCATGGGCGGCATTTTCATTTCCGAGGATGTCGGCGGGTCGGGCCTGTCGCGGCTCACCGCGACATTGATCTTCGAGGCGCTCGCCACCGGCTGCCCCACGGTCGCCGCTTACATGTCGATCCACAACATGACTGCGTCGCTGATCGACGCCTTCGGCTCCGAGGTGCAGCGCAGGCTTTGGCTGCCGCGACTCTGCACCATGGAGCTGTTGGCGAGCTACTGCCTCACCGAGCCGGGCGCCGGCTCAGATGCCGCGGCGCTGGCGACGCGCGCCGTGCGCGACGGCGATCATTACGTGCTCAACGGCCAGAAGCAGTTCATCTCGGGCGCCGGCGCCGGCGACCTTTACGTCGTCATGGCGCGAAGCGGCGGCGCCGGACCATCGGGCATTTCAGCCTTCATCGTGCCGGGCGATGCGGCCGGCCTTTCCTACGGCGCCAACGAGCGCAAGATGGGTTGGAACGCCCAGCCGACGCGCGCCGTGATTTTCCAGAATGTGCGCGTACCGGCCGCCAACCGGCTCGGCGACGAGGGTATGGGATTTAAGATCGCGATGACCGGGCTCGACGGCGGCCGGCTCAATATCTCGGCTTGTTCGCTCGGCGGCGCGCAGGCGGCGTTCGAAAAGACGCTCGCCTACATGAAAGAGCGCAAAGCCTTCGGCAAGCGTCTCGACGAATTCCAGGCGCTGCAATTCCGTCTCGCCGACATGGCGACCGAGCTTGCGGCCTCGCGCGCCCTGCTATGGCACGCCGCCGCGGCGTTCGACCGCAAGGACGACAATGCGACGCAAATGTCGGCCATGGCCAAGCGCTTCGTCACCGACACTTGCTTCAACGTCGCCAATCAGGCGCTGCAATTGCACGGCGGCTACGGCTATCTGGCGGACTACGGCATCGAGAAGATCGTGCGCGATTTGCGCGTGCACCAGATCCTCGAAGGCACCAACGAGATCATGCGCGTCATCGTGGCAAGAAACCTTGTCGGGCGATGAGCGGAACGATCGTTCAAAACGGCGATATTCTGGTTCGCGAACTCGGTACGCTGCGGCACGTCTCGCTGAACCGGCCGAAGGCGCTCAACGCAGTCACGCTCGATATGGCCGTCACCATGACCGCCCTGCTGCACGGCTGGGCAACCGATCCAGCGGTCGGCGCGGTGCTGCTCGACGGCTCAGGCGAGCGGGCCTTCAGCGCCGGCGGCGATATCCGCGCACTCTATGACGCGGCGAAGTCCGGCGGCCCGCTGCCGGCGCAATTCTGGGCTACCGAGTACAAGCTCAATGTCCTGATCGCGCGTTATCCGAAGCCCGTCATCGCGGTCATGGACGGGCTGGTGATGGGCGGCGGGGTCGGCCTTTCGGCGCATGCGACGCATCGCGTCGTGACCGAGCACTCGGCGGTCGCCATGCCGGAAGTCGGCATCGGCTTCTTTCCCGACGTCGGCGCCTCATTTCCGCTATCGCGCGCGCCCGGATGGAGCGGCACTTATCTGGCGCTGACCGGCAATCGCATCGGCGCGGCCGACGCGATCTATAGCGGGCTTGCCGACACCCATATTCCCGCCGCGAAACTTGCGGAGCTGCCCGCGGCGCTCGCCGATTGCCGCAAGGCGGATGAGGTCAAGGCACGGCTCGGCGCGCTTTCCATCGCGGCGGCGGCCGGCCAGTTGGCTGCGGCGCGGTCATGGATCGACCGCTGCTACGATGCGGATAGCGTCGAAGACATCATCGATCGCTTGCGCGGCAGCGAAGTGGACGGAGCGCGCGCGGCGCTCGAAACAATGCGCAAAGCGTCGCCGACCTCGCTGAAAATCACGCTGCGAAACCTGCGTGCGGCGGCATCGTTCAAGCGAGTTGAGGAGAGTTTCGAGCAGGATTACCGTATCGCACTGGCATGCATTGCCGGACACGACTTCATCGAAGGCATTCGCGCGGCCGTCGTCGACAAGGACCGCAATCCGGTCTGGCGGCCGGACCGGCTCGAAGCCGTGACGCCGGATCTCGTCGAGCGGCACTTCAGGTCCGTCGGCGCGCTGGAACTGAAATTCGACAACTAAGAGGAAATGCACATGGCGGCCATCGGATTCATCGGTCTCGGCAATATGGGCGCGCCGATGGCCACCAATCTTATCAAGAGCGGCGGCCACGTCCTGGGATTCGACCTCGTCGCGGCGCTGCGCGACACCGCGGCCCGCGACGGCGTGCAGATTGTCGCCAGCGCCAAAGCAACCGTCGAAGACGCCGACGTCGTCATCACCATGCTGCCCGGCGGCGAGCAGGTGCTGTCGGTATGGAACGATATCGTGCCGCACGCGCGGCAGGGTACGCTGTTCATCGATTGCTCGACCATCGATGTGGAGAGTGCGCGCAAGGCGCATGCGCTGGCGGCCTCATACGGCGTCGCCACGCTCGACGCGCCGGTCTCGGGCGGTGTCGGCGGCGCCAGGGCGGCGACGCTCACCTTCATGGTCGGCGGCACCGATGCCGCCTTCGCCCACGGCAAGCCGGTGCTCGAGCGCATGGGCAAGCGCATCGTGCATTGCGGCAATGCCGGCAACGGCCAGGCAGCGAAGATCTGCAACAATATGATTCTCGGCGCTTCGATGATCGCGGTCAGCGAGGCTTTCGTGCTCGGCGAGAAACTCGGCCTTTCGCACCAGGCGCTGTTCGATGTGGCGTCGGCGTCGTCGGGCCAATGCTGGTCGCTGACCAGTTATTGCCCGGTTCCGGGTCCGGTGCCGGCAAGCCCCGCCAATAACGGCTACAAGCCGGGCTTCGCCGCCGCTTTGATGCTCAAGGACCTCAAGCTTGCTCGCGAGGCCGCCGATTCGGTAAAGGTCAAAAATCCGATCGGCGCGCATGCCGCCAAAATCTACGATCAGTTCGCGAAACAAGGCCACAGCGGGATGGATTTCTCCGGCATCATCAATCTCGTTCGCGAGAATTCGAAGCGTTGACGGTGCAATTGTACTTGCGCGGTCGGCGACGCCGAAACGGGAATCTCGACTTCCCGTGGCCGCGGTAGTAGCGTTGCCTCGTTCGCAGTAGCGGGCGAAAACTATTATGGTGCCGTCAGTGACCCTGCTGATTCCGCCGGGTCGGCGGGCGACGGAGATGATGCAGGTCAAGGCCCGGCGCACGTTTTGGAGCCGATTGGCGGGTGCCGTTGCGCCGATTGCCGTGCTTGCGTTTTCGGAGGTATCCGTCTCCGCTCAAACCGCATCCGACTTCGCACAAAATCTAAATCCGCTGTTCCAGGGCGTCCTGGCGCGGCCGGGCAATCTCAGCAACACCCTGCAATACGCCGTTGGCGCCTCTCAAGCCGGCGACATCGAGTCTGCGATCAGCACCTACGAGCAGCTTCTGTTCTACAATCCCAAGCTGTCGCGAACGCGCTTCGGTCTCGGCGTGCTCTATTATGAGCTCGGCTCCTATGACATGGCGCGTGGTTATCTGCAGACCGCGCTGGAAATGCACGACGTCACCCCCGAATTGCAGCAGAAGATCGATGACCTGCTGGCGCTCATCGACAAGAAGCTTCAGCCCGACCAGTTCACCGGCTTCGTCCAGTCCGGCGTGCGCTATCAGTCCAATGCCAGCCTGGGCCCGGGTTCGGGAACCGCGCTGGCATCGGGCCAGAACTTCAACAGCGCCTTCTTCGCCAGGCCGGACTGGAATTGGTTCGGCACATTCGGCCTGAACTACGTCCACGATTTCGAAACCCAGAGCGGCGAGACGTTTGAAGCGTCGTTTATCGGCTACGACGCGCAACAATTCACGCTGCACCAATTCGATATCGGCCTGATGGAAGTTCGCGCCGGACCGCGCTTCGCGCTGGCTCCCGGCGATGTGAACGGCGTGACCGTCAAACCCTATCTGGTCGCGACCGGCGGCTTGTTGGCTGACGCGCCGTATTACGGCGGCATCGGCGGCGGCCTGACGCTGCATGCCAAGGCGGGAGATATATCGCTCGATCCCTATGCCGAGATCGTGCAACAGAGCTTTCGCAATTCCACCCTCTATCCGCTCGCCAGCGGATTGGGCGGTACGCTATCAACCTACGGGTTCCAAGCTTTTGAGCCGCTGGGGTCTGGACTGAGTTGGCAGGCGCGCGCGGCCTATGCGCACGCTAGCGACCAATTTGCCTTCGACAGCTATGACAGTTACGCCGCCGACATCTGGCTGCCCTGGAACGTCTCCCTTGGCGGCGCCGGCCGGCCCTGGACCATCATCCCCACCGCCGGCGTGACGCGCTGGCTCTACGGCGCGCCCGATCCCACCATCGATCCGCTGACGACCGCGCACACGACCGAATGGCGCGTCGGCCTCGGCCTCGAAATTCCAATCTGGGAAAAGTTCATTCTCGCAACACTGGTGCAATATCGCGACGATCTGTCCAATGTGGCGGCGTTCTCGATGCGGGACCTATCGGTCACAGCCGGGCCGTCGTTCAAATTCTAAAGGCGCGCCATGACAATTCCGAAAGCGATTGCGATTGTTTTTGCGAGTGCCGTAATGGCGGCCATGCCCGCGGTGGCGCAGCAGGTCGGGACCACGACAGCGGTCAATCCGACCTCGGAGAGCACGCCGCCCGGCGGCTCGACCGTGGCGCTGACGGTCGGCGCGCGTGTCGTTCACAAAGAGCGTATCCACACTACGCCGTCGGGCAGCGCGCAGCTGCTTTTCCTCGACAGGAGCACGCTCAGCATCGCGCCGAACACCAGCCTCCTGATCGACGAATTCGTCTACGATCCGAATTCCGGCAACGGCCACATGCTGGCCAAGCTGACCGAGGGAGCGATGCGCTACGTCGGCGGCAAGCTCAGTCACGAGGGCGAGGTGACGTTCTCGACCAGCGAAGCCAATATCGGCGTCCGCGGCGGGACAGTCACCATCATTCATGGACCGAACGGCACCGAAGTGATCAACCACTTCGGCACGATCACGATTCAGAACGGCGGCGGCACGATCGTGGTCACCCGGCCCGGTTTTGTCGTGACCATTACCAATTGGAACACGCCGCCGGGCCAACCGGTGCGTGTCACCGCCGCCGAGATCGAGCACTACATCAAATATCTGACAAGCAAATTCGGACAGAATGGCGGCGTCGCCGGGCTGAACAATATTCAGCTTGCGGAATGCGGCACGTCCAGCACGAAAGCCTGTCCGGAGCCGCCATGGCTGCCGACCGACACCGGCGAGAACGACGCCTTCCAGGTCATCATCCAGGCGACGCAGCACGCGACCGGGACGACGACGCCGCCAGCACCACCACACGCGCCACCCGACCATTGATCGATCCGGTGCGTCAGCCGGACGGGCCGCATGCCATTACAGGCTCGTCCAGATCAGCGCGAGACCTGAAAGCAACAGCAGCACCATAATGACGCGCTGATAGCTGTGATCGGCGATCCGCCGATAGATGAACGCGCCGAGCCACGCGCCGGAAATCGTTCCGGGCAGCGCGACGATCGCGGCCACGGCCACTTGCCGCGTCACTAGGCCGGAAACGGCGTGCGAGACCAAGGCCAGTCCGAGTATCGCGAAATTGAAGGTTTGCAAGACGCTACGGCGTTGCTCCTTGGGCCAGCCGCGCACGTCGGTCCAAACGACCGGGAGCACGCCGGACAGGCCGGCAAGACCGCCGAGAACGCCGCCGAAGAATCCGACGATGCCGTCGGCGGCACCGCCGCCCCAGTCGCTTTGGATCTGGATTTTTCGCGCCAGCACATAGGTCGAATAGCTCACCAGAAAGCCGCCAACGACGATCTTGAACAGCCACGGATCGATGTGCGGCAGCAGCAGCGTTCCGATCGGCACGCCGACGACGCCCGGAAGGATGAAGGTCAGGACACGCCGCCAGCTGATCGACCGCCAGATCAGATGCATCGTCTGCAGCTGCGACGCGGTCGAGCACAGGATCACCAGCGATGACGCGACGGCCGGATCTATCGCATAGAGCCAGATGCCCAAGGCCGTGAGCGCGGTGCCGAAGCCGGTGAGGCCATTGACGATGCCGCCGGCCAAGGCGCCGACGAGCACTAGAACGGCCTCTTCTACTCCCATGCTGTTGCCTTGCCGGTTTCTACGCGCGCAGCGCCACCACCTGGCCGCCGTCGGCGACGATGGTGGCCCCGGTCACATAGCGGCCGGCATCGGACGCCAGCAATAACAGCGGGCCGTCGAGATCGCGCGCCTCGCCGAAACGGCCGATCGGGATTTCGCGCTTGAGCTTGGCGCCGCGCTCGCCGGAGAGAAAATCGCGGTTCATTTCGGTGACGATCCAGCCCGGCGCGATGGCATTGACGCGAATGCCCTTGAACGCGAGTTCGAGCGCCAGCGCCTTGGTCATCTGGATTACGCCGGCCTTGGCCGTAGCATAGGCAATGACGCCTTTGTCGACGCCGAGTCCGAGCACGGAAGCGATGTTGACGATGGCGCCGCCGGTCTTGGCCGCGAGCATGCGGCGCGCCGCTTCCTGCGCACAGAAGAACACGGCGTCGAGATTAGTCGACAAGATGCGCCGCCACTCGGCTTCGGACAGCTCGACGGCACGGCCGGCATG